>Ga0307487_1000154_pt1 | contig 54388 bp, 24 predicted proteins | sample CBIW12metaG_FD_203665 | JGI IMG/M metagenome (GOLD analysis project Ga0307487, IMG submission 203665) | Sea-ice brine microbial communities from Beaufort Sea near Barrow, Alaska, United States - CBIW 1.2 | ecosystem: Environmental > Aquatic > Marine > Coastal | place: USA: Alaska | collected... | reverse complement strand
AGGCACTTCTGGATAGTAAGCTTTCCAGTTTCTCTACTTCATTTGAAGTGAATCGGACCGTCTTTTGTATCGGGTAGTTTACGGTTTTCTTTTTCATCGTTCTCTGGATTATAAAATTGGACTTCGGGAAAATTTTAACCCCAACGCAACTTGGGCAGCGTTGGAAAAGATCGGATTGGCGTCAGACAATTCGCTCTTGCTCATTGCCAACCGCAATGCCATATACTACCAGCACAGGAGCATTTTGTTGGAGAAGAAGGAAGGTTTTACTTACCGAAAAGCCTCAGTTTTCCAGGTTCCAAACCCAATCATCTGCGGCCATTATCCAATCACGGATTGCAGATCCCATTTCATTCTGCCAGTCCATTCCCTGGTAGTAGAAATAGAAAACCTCCGCTTCAGCAGACGGAACATGAAGTGAGTTAAAGTAAGCCTGTACCTGCTCCAATGTAGGCGGAATATTTCTGGAAAAGTTGAGATTCTGAGCTTCGAGATTCATAACGATTATCGTTTTTGATGAGGCTCAAAAGTGTGTCAGTGTGGGGTGGAAAGGTCACACTGAGGTCAGAATGGGGGAAGGAAAAAGTAAAATACGGATAATAAAATTTCACTATTTCCTCTTTAAAACATTTCTCCTCACAACCTTTTTCAAAGTAAATCAAATCATTTCGTAGGCCATCGGAAAACTAACTTCTCTGATCGGTAATGATAATCTCCAGGCATCCCTGTTGACTGATAGCTTCTTCCAGCAATTTTCTCCACCAATCTGCATCCATCTTATTGGATACAGAACAGTCCATTTTATACAAAATCTTCATATCTATGGTCACTGCCAAGTCCCTAAATCCTTTCTTCATCGGCCTATAAAAAATGTCCATATTCAAGTCCTGTTTAGGACAGGTAACCTGTAAATTACGAGATAGATAAGGATAGATGTTATGTGAATATTTCATTTTGAGAGCTATGACTTCTTGACATGAATTCTACCAACCCCATATAACTGTAATATAAAAGCAATACCCAATTTTTGCTTAGCCGAGCCAGCCACGTATGCATTTAGTGTGTTCATTTACAGCGATGTTGAAGATAACGCTAATCAAACAGTCACATGAGTTAAAAATTCAGATCAGATTTTGGTTTGGGCTTGAAATAGATCTCGAAGATATGTCTCAAAAAATAATTCTCGATATTGAGTTTATCGATGATCTTAGGCAGCTGAACTTTTCCTTCATTGGAAGGATTTCTCATGTTTTTTCTACATTGTCGAAACCATGTTGGTCTTGAACTTTGAGGTAAACTCTCGTTTATGGCCCTTACAGTAAACTTAAGGGTAAAATAACGCGAGTTCGGGATAATTGGAAATAGTGCAATTGAATATTTACAAAATCGAGCAGGGGGATGTTTTGAGAAAATAGGAAGAACCAGAACAAATTAAATATTGCCCTTAATTATTCCTCTTGCAGATTTTTTCACAAAACTAAGAATCTCATCACGCTCTTTCGTTTGCTTAAAGTTTTTCTCAATATGTTCTAAAGCAAGAGTTGTATTCTTCTTTTGTTCAAAGACAACCCGCTAAATCTCCTTCAACTCATCAATCTTTTCAGAATCAAACCCTCTTCTTTTTAAACCTATAACATTAATCCCGTGATATCTAAGTGGCTCGCGTCCCACAATTACAAACGGGGGAATGTCTTTTACAACTTTAGTATGCCCACCAACCATGCAATGATCTCCTATTGTTGAAAATTGATGTATGCCTGTTAATCCACTGATATTAACCCAGTTTCCGACAATTACCTCTCCGGACATCCCAACACCGAAACCTATTACACAATGATCGCCAATTAAGCAGTCATGGCCAATATGCGCATTTGCCATCACCAGATTATTATTGCCAATCTTGGTCTTTCCCTTCGATATGGTGCCCTTATTTATGGTTACAAATTCTCTTATTATAGTATGATCGCCGATTTCTACCGTGGAATATTCTCCCTTATATTTCAAATCCTGTGGTATTCCTGAAATTACAGAATTGTGAAATATTTGACAATTTTCGCCAATTATGGCTCCATCAAGGATGTTTACATTGTTACCAATCCAAGTATTGTTTCCAATCACTACATCATCCTCAATAGTCGTAAAATTGCCAATGTGCACATTTTCACCTATTTGAGCCTTTCCCCCTATTATTGCATTTTTTGAGATCATATTTCTACTCTTTGTTTAGTCAAGGTGCAAATATCAGATAAAAAAAAATGACGTAAGGTCAATTAATTGAAGCTCTGATGCGACTCAGCGTTTCCTGACTAACATCCATTAAGGAGGCGATGTACTTCAATTTTGATTATTGAATGATTTCAGGAAAATAAGTAATCAAATAGGTGTATTTTTCATGTGCACCCATCAATTTATATATATGATGAAACTCATTGAGTTTGGAAAGGTAGAGCCGAAGCTGCTTGATTTGGAATTTCGAGAACAATGGATATTCCAGTAGCTTTTGTTCGTCCTGGTATGGCAAAGAATACAGAACCGTTTCTTCACATACTTCTAGATATTCAAATGAAGGCTTTTGTTCAATAAAGCTGCTCAAAGACGTAACCCATTGATTGCTATGGTAGATCCATTCGGTAATATCCAGTCCATCTTTCACATAAAATCTGCGAATTAATCCAGATTCGATAAACCAGACTTTTGAGCATGTATCACCTTCCTGAATGAGGAATTCATTTTTCTTAAGCGCTACTTTTTTAAAGTAGCTTTTGATTGCAAGCTCTTTCTCAGAGTCCAATTCTTGATAGGCATTAATAAATCGTATTAGTTCTGTCATTTATACTGCTTTTGATTACCAAATCAAAAACTTCAAATAATTTTCAGTTTTTAGCTAAGCTAGTTTTCTGTGAGACCGAATTTTTCAATTTGCTTCCTGATCCTTGAAACTATACCTGACTATATTCATAATAGTTTGCTAGCGATGTCATCTATCAATAGGATGTTTTTGGCATTAGATTCAGAAAAAGATTTCCGTCCAGATGAATGTAGGGTATTTCCCTACACACGGAGAATACAGGGAACAGAAAAGGAGCATCAAGGGAGCAACTGTTAGGGAAAATTGTTAGTAGTAAAGCAAAAAAGTTGGAAAAAATTTAACACATCAATTCTACACCTCAACTACCACCCCATATGGTTTCAAAGAATAGGTCATCATTCAAGCGAACAATGACCTATTTCCCCTCTCCGCTTAGTCAGATCGCTCATGGCCCTGGGTGAAGTTCGCTATAATTTAATGCCCTCCTATTTTTCTCCTTGAGCTGGATTTCGGGATACCATTACCTTCCAAACTTTATTAGAAGCTCCTGATTTACCACTCCCGTAGGTTGTAGGAGATATTACATAAGATTCGATTCCTCCATAGATATATCCAATATGAACTGGTCCTGAACTGGTGAAAGTTTTATCTGCATCGATTACATCTGTTTCGACGCCATTAATAGTTATGTACTTGGTATTGCTATTCGGGACAAATTCAGCTTCAGCTCCATAAAAATAGTTGGATGGGAAAACGTTTGAAAGGGTGTCAAAAGAACTTGTTTTCGTAGTTAAGTTAAATTTAGCATAGCCCAAAGTATTCGTAAATCCAGATAAGTCAGAATCTGGCTTGCCATTTCCTATGCCTCCCGGTAAGAAGGTATGAAGTTCTTTAGACTGAGAGTCATAGATTACAAAATCAGGACAGGAATAAATATTAGAGTTTTTCTGATCGTGCTGCGCATCGGTATAATACTTTTGTGCTCCATCAGGAGTAATGTATAGGGCATCATTCCAGGCGGCCAATGTTTCACCATATTTGAATACTCCACCCATTAGCGCAAAGTTGGGAGCAAGGTTGTTGTCCTTATCCAAGTATAGAGAAGCTACAATGGGTAGGTCTCTTCTTCTGAAAGTAGAGGTACTATCTGCTTTTTTCGAATTATTTAGCAGTTCGGCTGGAGAAATATCACTAATCGTATCTGTTACCGTTGCCATAAGGGTTAAAGTGCTGGCATCCTCTGAGAAATTGAATTCGTAAACACTGTTCAAATAGACTTGTGCAGTATCAAAATTATGTCCTGCAGCCAAATAAAATTGGTCATTTAACTTTTTCAATTCCCCACCAGTAGCTCTTAGTGTTGGATTATTTCCAAATTTAAATAGGTCTTCCCATTCTGTAACCGTTAGATTCCAATCCTGGTTAGTAATTCTCATTAAGAGTGGAACGTTTATTTTGGCTATCTCATCAGATGTGGTGTAGTTATCCTTAGTTGGGGTTTCACTTAATGGAGGTCCATACCCTCCGACTACATATAGATAATCCCCCGATTGTACAACTTGAGGATTAGTACACATAAAGATCCTGCTGTGCTCAGCCAATAGGTCTCCAACTTTTTTACAGATCGACTGAATATCTTCTGTCTCTCCATTAGCTCCGGTTGCCATGGAGCGAATAGTGCTCAACATGTCTGTATGATTAATAAATGATTGGTTTCCCGTTGTGGGATTGAACGTATAAACAAATGGATTAAATGATTTAGGGGGGAAAGACTTTAGTGAATAATCAGCATTTAGATTGTGTAACCCTCCCAAAGTATCAGTTCCATTCGTTCTGCCTGCAAAAAGGAGCCAATTATCATCAATATTGGCGTGTGCAAAGGACTGTAATGCTGGAGCAAGATAATTTTCATTAACCGGTTCTAAAGAAATGGAATAGGTATATAAAGATTCACTGTCTGCATTAGCGGTGGAATCATTGGTTTTTTCTCCACAAGAAGTAAAAAGCCAAGCCAATGTTAAATTAGTTAATAGACAATAAGTTTTAAGTTTCATTTCGAAGTGTTTATAGTTGTGTACGTTAGTTTAATATTGCACAAAATTTACAATTAGACAAGATCAAGTAAGGATACCAATATTCCCCCGCCTGGGTGTGGTCAAATAATCATGGTGTCTGGGGGGATTTTCCTTCCCTACTTTCTAACCCACAGAATCTCGGGAATCATACCTTCTTCAGGAAGATTTCTAAACAACTTTACCTACCCGAATATTCCTGACAATTTATAATTGGTTAACCTACTTCACTCATCCCTATTCTCGATTACCCTAACTCGGCTTACAAATGGCCCTATCAGCCGATGTTCTGATTGATCATGTATTATGGACTTGAATGTTTGATTGAAACCAAACTTCTAGACTTTATGCTACTGGTATTCAGTAGGTGAAATAAAGTGCTATATCAAAGCTCTAATTTGTTTGGTTTTACCAAGATTTTATGGAATTCAGCTAAAGAATAGGCAGTTGATCTTTGATAACTATTACGAATAGTACATTATCAGTCATGTAGCTTGTTTCTGAAAATTACCTATGGGTGGTTTTCGCTATTATTAGCTGTATGTCACACTAACCTTAGGGTAAAACCCAAAATACTCTTAACTATTCTAAAATCTCACATCCAAAAAAATTCACTAAAGTTTATAAACAATCCCTACACCAAGTACCTCCATAAACTGCAATTTGGGGCCTGATGCAGTCACTTCGGCAAAGCCGTCTGCATCAAGATCCGTAAAAGCGAGCTGCATGGTATCGTCATCAAAAACCAGGTGGGTCATCAACTGTATGTTAATCCATTTATTCGCTTCAACAATGAGTATTGTTTTCCAGTTAACATCAATATTTCCAAAATCGTTAAGGTAATTAGTGTACAGTTGAAGCTGTGTAGATAAGATTGTCCGTTCAAGTATTTTCTTTTTGAGGCCCGTTTGAAAATATAAACCTAACTCACTTTTTACGCCATTGGCACTGCTTAGACCATAAATTGTTCCATCAACCATTGGGTCAGAAACAATCGTATGTTTAACAGCCAAAGGAGAAATAACCGCGAAAAATAAGCTGTCTGTACTGTATTTAAGGCTTCTATATTCGATCCCTATACCTTCTGTAAGATAAGCCGGAGCAAAAAAGCTCGAAATACGTTTCGATTTATTATTCTCCAAATATCCTTTTGCTACTTGCGTGATCACATTACCAAAAAACACGTAATGTATCCTCTTTTTGTGTGCTATACTAAGGCGACTGTTATATTCAAAGAAATCATGATTTTTTTGTAAATCTGCCCCCTTTCCTGCCTTTATTCCACCGAAATATCCGGAGAATTGATTTATCCAGGCTACCCTATCTTTTTGATAGTTGAAATGGTAACTTATACTTCCCAATAGGGAAAGTGAGGACTGACCCCCTGGCGCCCAATTCTCTAAATGGACCTGATTAACATGCAATGATATATCCCCAGCCAATTGCCAGTGTTTAATGGAATCTGTTTGTGCACGGCATATAAAACTTGTAAACAGTAAAAGAAGTGTAATGATAAAAGAAAAAAAGCGCATAAAATCTAAATTAAAGTTCGTTAAAGTAAAGGCTTTTCACACTCCTTATTGATCAATGTCAGTAATAAGTTCATTAAGTAATTTGCTTTGTAACCATTCTTGGTTGTACAAGGTATCAAGGTATTTTTGCCCGAAATCCGGGGAGATCCCAATTACCGTATCGGTATCTTTCAACTTGTCTTTGTACGATAAGATGGCTGCAACCACACTTCCTGTGCTACCGCCCAGCAATAAACTATAATCACTAAACAATCTGTTGCACATGGCAATCGTGTCAGTTTCTTGTATCCATACAATATCGTGAAGGTCTTGATGGGCGGTTTGCTTACTAAGTTCCGGAGCCCTGCTCGCCCCTATTCCCGGAATATATCTGGTCTTAAGGTTATCTGAAAAGGTAACAGAGCCTTCCGGCTCAACGGCTACAATTTTAGTATCAGGCGAAACCTCTTTAAAATACTTCATAACACCGTTTAGTGTACCTGTCGTGCTTGTACCAATAAATATATAGTTCGGAAATGGCCTTTGTGCAGCAGGATTAAACACCGAGAAAATTTCCTTCGCCGTGCTGTGGTAATGGCTCATCGTATTGCTTTGGTTCGCATATTGGTTAATCCAGAAATAATTTTTTCTCGTCTTAATCAGGCGTTTGATTGTATCTATACGAGTGCCTAAGTACCCTCCATTATGGTCATGCTTTTCTTCTACTATAACATTTACATTATAAACCTTCAAAAGCTTAATTACATCTGCTGAAGTATTAGGATCAACTACAGCTGTAAAAGCATATCCTTTAGAATGACAAACCATTGCTAGGGCAACTGCCAGGTTACCTGAACTGGATTCAATTATGGTATGGACTCCTGGAATAATCTCCCCCTTCTCTTCCAGTTCATTAATAATATAAAAAGCGGGTTTTAATTTGATTGAGCCTGCGAAATTTAATCCATCTAATTTTAAAAATATGGGACAGGCCAATTCTTCAAACTTGTTCAGCTGGAAGAATAAATTTTGATGGTAATTTATGTTGTCAATGATCATATTACTTTGTCGGGGTTTATGATTTAAAATTACGTTAAAAAAAAATTTTATTATGTGTTATTATTGAGGACGGATCATTAAATGCAATATGAGCGGCATATACTTTATTTAAACTAATTGATTGAGTAAACCAGTCCTGTCCATCTAGAGAAAACGGCACACAAGTGGTATCCACATGAGATAGCTCAAGACTCAGGCCTCTTCCATCAGCTTTGATGATGGCCTCTTTTTTAGTCCAAATGTTATAAAAGGTCAAGTCTGCATTTACTGAAGCTTTCAGACACCTATCTTCTTCAGGAGTAAGCGTAAACGCAAGACTATTGTTTGCAGTGGTTTTTATTTGCTCAATATCAATACCCAGCCTGCAATGTGAAGCCATGGCACACACTACGAAAGAGCCCGAGTGGGCAATACTAAAATCATTAGTAGCATCGAAATAAGGTTTCTTATACGATGTATAAAGCAAATCCGAAAGCTTAATACCTGACTCCCCTGTATGTTCCAATAACCTTAACAACAAGGCTTTGCCAAGTATGGATGCTGTACGGTCCTCCCATCGAATAAATGCATTGATTTTCTTCTTTTCAATTTCCGGCAACAGCGAAGAATAATAGGCTAGTTGTTCCTCGGCAATGGGTTCTTCAAAATACGTTGAAAAAATAGTGATCTTATTTTCCATTATGCTCTTGAATTGTATTTATGCCAATTACTAACTAGCAGCGCGGAAATTTCCTCGGAATGCTCTAGAATGAAGAAATGATTGCCTTTAAAGACTAAAACTTCAAATTGACCAAGAGTGGCGGTATCCCAGGCTTTTGCCATACTATACGTAATATTAGGCTCGTCATCCCCAATACATACTGTAATAGGCATCGTTAAAGGTTTTCTTGGCTTATGCTGATAACATTCAACTGCCATAAAATCTGCACGTAAAATAGGTTCAAAATAATCGAGTAACGCTTCATTTTTCAACACTTCCGGTGTAAGGCCGCCCAGATCAGCCAGGTGGCCAAAAAATTCCTGCTTATTAAGCTTATGCCTGATCACCGTTGGACGATAATGCGCAGGGTTACCAGATCCGGTAAAGAACAAGTGTTCAGGTTGCAATAGCTTATGCTCCCTAATCAGATCTGTTACAAGATAGGCCAGCCAGCTGCCCATGCTGTGTCCGAAAAAGAAATAAGGACAATCTAAAAGACCCCTGATCTGGCCAAAAAGGTCCAATGCAAGTTCTTCTAAATCACTGCTTAATGGTTCTTTAGATCTTGCCCCTCTGCCTGGAGCTTCAAGTGGAATCACGTTAAAAGTATCAGCTAATTTTCGGTTGTAAAGTTGATACGAGTATTTATTACCCCCTGCATAGGGGAACATGAATAAATTGGTCTTCTGAGATGAAATATCCATGTTTTTAGGTTAATAAAAGCCTGTTTATTTCCCGGGCCAGCATCGGAACACTTGGTTCAGTCAAGATCGATTCATGATCTCCGGGTACTAATTTAACAGCTACCTCACCAAATGTGAAGTGTTGCCATCCATAATCTTGCTCAGCCAACAAAGATACTATTCGCTCATCAAGAGAAAATTGATCCATATAGTGCTGATTATCTGAAGCCTTAAGTAATTGAATATTAATTTTTTGCTTTAAGCTAGGTAGGTAGTTCATCCCTTGGTTGGCACGGAGCACCTGTAAAAACCCCATCATCCGTTTATTGTCGAAATAGGCCGGTATAAGATTAGCCTTGGTAAGCACTTTCTTTACTTCTTGCTGCTGTTGTTCGTGATCCATTGCAGCAAGCTGTTCTTCTGATACGGAAAACGATGTTTTAGTTATTGAGGCAATCCGGTTCACTGTTTTACTAAGCCATGCCGCGGTGGTCATTTCAGTGGTATTAGAGCGTATTTTCAATGGAGCTACAGTATCCAATATTATCAGCTGTTCCACCAAATGGTTTTTCTGCAAAAGCCTGCAAGCAAGCTCAAATGCCACCTGACCTCCAAATGAATGACCTACAAGCACAACTGGTAAACCTGAAAATTCACGCTGGATAATTTCGACAAATAACTCAGCAAGTGCTTCCACACTTTCTAGCACCTGTGATAAGCCATCGAGTCCGGGAAATTGCAGCCCATATACGGGATGGCCAGGGTCCAAATATTTAACCAGGGATTTATAATAAATTATACTTCCCCCCTCACCTGGTAAAAGTAAGATTGGCGCCTTATCTCCTTCAGGTTTAAGCGAAATCAACTGCTCGTCCCACATTTCCAAACCTTTTTCGAGCACTGCTGCCAGACGTTCAACTGTACTGTTTTGCATGAGTTGAGCGATTGTACAATGTCCACCAAACTGTAGCTGTATCTGGCTTACCAACTTCACGGCAAGTAAGGAGTGTCCACCGAGGTCGAAAAAATCTTCGGTTACACCAATATTTTCATGTTCAAGCACCTGCTCCCAAAGGTTTACCAGCTTCAGTTCGGTAAGTGTACGAGAAGCAATAGTTATCTTCGTGTTAGCAACGCCATCATGGGTGAGTTCAATTGAAGCAAGGGCTTTTCTGTCAATTTTCCCGTTTGGCGTGTAAGGAAATTTACGTGTTGAATGCAATATTGACGGAACCATATAATACGGAAGAAAGGCACGTAGATGCTCTCTTAGCCCTTCCATACGCACGATTTTTGATTCTTCCAAGATGATCAAGCCAACAATTTCTTCAAATGAACTAATTTCCTCTTTTTTAACAAAACAAACCGCCTGCAATACTCCTGGATACTGTGTGATAGCAGCTTCAATATCTCCAAGCTCAATTCTAAAACCACGAATCTTTACCTGGTTATCAATCCTGTTTATATAGGCAAGATTTCCATCAGGCAGGTAACGCACCATATCACCAGTCCTGTATAGGCGTACCTGTTGACCATTTTCAAAAACATGATCGATAAAACGGCTGCTGGTTTCTGCAGAGTTATGATAATACCCTTTAGCTAAACCCTTGCCACCGATATACAACTCTCCAGGTTGGCCAAAAGGAACGAGCTGCCTGTCGGAGTTTAAGACATAAAATTCAGTGTTAGAGATAGGTTTGCCAATAGTAATGTAGTTGCCGCTATAACTTATCTGCTTTTGTAATTTATGGCAGGACGACCAAATCGTTGTTTCGGTTGGGCCATACAGATTATAAACTTCCTTGCTATTGCGCAAAAGTGAGAGGGCAAGCTGAACCGGTAGTGCTTCACCACCAATCAGCAAGGAAACTGTTGCACATCCGAACCATCCCGCTTCGGCCATCATGCTAAAGGTTGCTGGAGTGCCTTGTATAAAATGGGGTTTGAAGGTATTGATAGCTTCGGTAAGTAGCGTAGGATCGCGGGAGCTTAAAGTAGGTGAAATAAAAACATGCCCCCCAGATATAAGCGGTAAATACATCTCAAGTGCTGCAATATCAAATGAAATTGTAGTTAAGGCCAGCAAACGGTGTTGTGCATTAAAATCGAGCTGATTCTTAAAGGACATCAAAAAATTTGATAGCGCCCCATGAGGTATCTCTACCCCCTTAGGCTTACCTGTGGAACCCGAGGTATAAATGATGTACGCAGAATCTAAATCTGTTAAGGTTGGAAATGAAGTCTTATATTCTTGAGGATCAATCGAAAAGAGATCATCACTTGATAAAACCCTTATCTCACTGACTTGATGTTCATCTATTGATAAGGTGTCTTTTATCAATAAACCGGGCTTCCCGTGCGTAAGCATCTGCGAAATCCTTTCCTTTGGAAAGGAAGGATCTAAAGGAATGTACGGACACCCCGCTTTCATTACCGCAAGTAAAGTGGCTACCATATTTACAGACCGTTCCATCATCACCGCCACCGGCCTTTTATCAGAATTAGCGGTGAAGATGTACGCAGCCATTACGTCAACCCTTTTACTAAGTTCTATATAATTCAGCGTTTCATACGCATCAGAAACAGCGGTATTTAAAGGCACTTCGGCAACCTGCTGTTCTAATAAATCAATTACTGTAAGACTTGGAATTAACTGCTCTGTATCGTTAAGCTTAAAAACAAGATGGTTAATATCGTCGGCACCAAGCAGGTTAACCTCTTTAACCTTTGGTGAATTATCTTGGAGCAGGCAGGTAAGCGCATGCTTAAAATGACCTAACAAACCATTGATAAAGTTTTGTGAAAAACGCCCTGCATCATACGATATTTTTAAATTCAGATCCGAATTTGAGCTAATGATCACACATATAGGCATTTCTATGCGTTCATAACTACGTTCCATACTGATATTCAAATCGGTAAGGTTTTCGGAGTTTGCCGTTACAGAAGGATAATTTTCTATGATCAAAAGGGAGTCAAATAATGCAGACTTAGCCCCTGCATCCCTTAATTTTTGAATTTCAGCAAGCGGCAGGTAGCCATACTCTTCGCGGGCTGCATGCTGAAGTTGTATGCGATTAATCCAGCTGAAAAACTCTTCCTCCGCATCTATTACAATGTTTACGGGTATGGTATTTATGAACAACCCAACCATCTTTTCAATGCCGTCAATTTCCGGTGGGCGCCCAGATATGGTAATGCCAAAAACTGCCTGATCCTGGCCCGTATAGCTCCTGATGATCAGGCTCCAAAGTCCCTGAAATAAAGTATTTAGTGTTACTTTATGTCGTTTAAGCAGCGCATCAATGCATTCAAATTCATCCTTTTTAAAGGTAATCCGTTCTTCACCATACACAAATTTATCCTCGGGCTTCCCCGCTAAATCCTGCTCAAATGCTACGGTTTCACTGATACTGCTTAATTGTGTTCGCCAAAATGCAACTGCGGCACTTGCATTCTGTTTTGCTATCCACTCCATGTACTTACTAAAAGATGGGGGCCTGAAAAAGTCCGCTGTCTTACCTGACTTAATCGCAGTGTAACGGCCAAATACTTCCTTGAGTACGATAGCCATGCTCCAACCATCAATGATTAGGTGATGGTAGCTCCAGATCAGGATATGCTTATGCTCGGCTGTTTTTATTAGGTGAAGCCTCATTAAAGGTGCCCTATGGAGCGAAAACCCTTCCGTTTCATGCTCACGTTGTTGTTGAGTCAGATAGGTTTCCGCATCTGCACCGCTGAGGTGTGAACTATCAGTATATTGCCAAGGTACGTCCACATTATTGCATACTACTTGAACCGGCTCTTGTAATCCTTTCCAAATAAACATGCTCTTTAATGCATCATGATTATTTACAGTAGTGTTCCAGGCATGGTTCAAAGCCACACTATCCAGTTTACCTTCCAACAAAAGCGACATTTGAACGAAATACGCATTGCTATTTGCTCCACTATAAACTGAATGAAACAATAAGCCGCTTTGCATAGGGGCAAGCCCGTAAATATTAATAGCATACCCTGCACTAGTGGTGATCCTATCAATCCCTTGCTGATTTATCCTGGCGAAAGGAAAATCAGATGGGCTATAAAAAACATGTGCTGATTGCGCATAAAGACGAACAATATCTTCCATATAGGCGCTAAACTTTGCAGATAACGCCTGTATGGTTTGCCCGTGGTGGATGTCTGGATTGTAAGAAAAACTTACACTTAATTGGCCGTTTTCAATCGCAGCGTTTACATCCAGCAGGTGTTGGCGCGGAAAGGAGCTCGATATTTGCGCCCCAAGATCATCTGCTGCAACTTTCCACCTACCTGTATCTGTTTTTCTACCAACATTACCATGATAATTAAAGCTAATCTGCGGGTAAGGTAAAGACCTCAAATCTTCGTCGTTGCCGAGGTATTTACCAACGCCAAAGAACGCGCCATTCACAGCCTCTTCATTCATTTTTTCTTTAACCGTTCTTATCACATCGGGCCATTCCGAAGGCGATATATCAACGTATAAAGGGTATAATGCAGTAAACCAGCCAACAGTTCGCGAAACATCCACCTCAAAATCCCCTTCGTGCCTACCCAAGCTTTCCATCGTAATGGCTACCTCTTGCCGGCCTGTCCATTCAGAAAAAGTTTTCGCAAGGGCTGCAACCAATATGGTCTGCACTCCTGTACCGTATACGCGCTGTAAATCTTTAATTATCTTTTGTGAGGTAATACTACTGAACTTATGATCGATGCGTAAGGCCTGGCCATAGGTGTTCTTTCTATGCGGCATATCAATGGGCAGGTGAAGGTGATTTTTAGCTTTATTAATTTTCCAATAAGCAATGGACTGTGCATAGGAGTCCGACAGCACAAACTGATTCAAATAGCCAATGTAGCTTTTATAGGAGCGGCTTTTTGGTAACTTATCAGTCTCAACTGATCCTGCTAACCTAGTACTTAATGCATATAGGTCGCCTAGTAATATCAACCATGAAAAGCTATCAATGATCAGATGGTGGAAAATAAAAACAAGTTTATTGCCGCGTTCGGGGCCACCCTCAAAAAAAATGACACTGAATAATTTTCCGCCAAACACATCAAGCCCTTGTTTTTCAATGGCTTCCTTCTGTTGGATTTGTACCTCATCAACAGTACAATTTGTCAGATCATATACTGCGAAATTTTCTTTCCACCTTTTGTTATCATAGCACTGGCTAATCTTTCCGTCTTCAGAATAAAAACGGATCTTTAAGATGTCGTGAAGTTCTGCTAGCTGATAGAAAGCAGCCTTTATTGTATCCGAGTTAGTCTCCCAAGGAATATCCACAGCTACGCTGTGGTTAAAGTGATTTAAATCAGGGGCATTTTGTTCGAAAAACCACGCCTGTATTGGATGTAGTGGAAAGGGTTTGTTATCAAGCTCCTGCTGCTCATTAACAATGGTTTCGGTTTTAACTCGCGTAGCAAGCTCGCGGATGGTTTGATACAAAAAAATATCCTTTGAAGTAAGGGATAGCATTTTTTGCCTGGCTTTCGCCGCTACCTGAATGGTGTTTATAGAATCTCCTCCTAATTCAAAAAAGTTTTCGTCTATGCTTATGGGATTCACTCCAAGTACTTCTTCCCATAAGCTTATCAACGTTTCTTCCACTTTAGAAAATTGTTGCGGAACACCAAGCTCTACTGGTTTCTCTATGACTTGCTTCTGCAAAAATTTATAATCTATCTTCCCGTTATTAGTAAGCGGAAGCTGCGCAAGATTCACAATAACCGCAGGGATCATACTTGGCGGCACAAGAAGCTGAAGCGCTTCCCTTACCTCGCCCGGGGTTTTGTCCGTTACTACAAAAGCGGCGAGTTGGTTCGCTCCATCTGTTGTTTGTTTTACAATTACCGCACAGGTTGTGACTCCAGGAACTGCCAATATCCCTTCTTCCACCTCTGCAGGTTCAATGCGGTGGCCCCTTATCTTCACCTGTCGGTCTGTTCTGCCAAAGTAACGCAGTTCTCCATTGGCGGTATAGCTTCCGGTATCACCGGTACGGTAAAGCCTGCTATAAGGGAGTGCCCTGAACGGGTTGGCAACAAATCGCTCCGCAGTAAGCTCGGGGCGGTTCAGGTAGCCGTTAAGAACCAGGCCTTCACCGGTAATGTACAGCTCCCCCCTTACCCCTGCGGGCTGCAGCTGCAGCTGCTCATCCAACACTAAAACGAAGGAATTGGAAATCGGCCTGCCGATGGTTTCCAGCCCCGGCGCGCAACCTACCGTACTGGTGCTCACTACGCAGGACTCGGCAAGACCATAGTTGTCGATCACCTCAAAAGGAAGCCTTGTGGATGGCCGGCGCCTCAGTTTGTCGCCTCCGATAAGCAAATATCGCAGCGAAGCCTCTTCAGGCCATTCAAGTCCCAGCATCAGTTCGGCCAGCGGGGTTGGCCAGAAGCATACCGTTATCCCCTTTTCCAGCACCTCAGCCTGCAAGGCGAGCGGGTCAAGAAGGAGCTCCCGGTCCTGGATGTGCAGTGTGGCGCCCGCACAGAGCACAGGCCATATCTCCCATACACTGGCATCAAAAGAGATGCCTGCCACCTGCGTGCACTGATCCAAGGCACTCAGCCCGAAACTCGTTTTGTGCCAGTGCACCAGATTCTCCAATCCCCCATGGTGGATGCTCACACCCTTCGGTTGTCCGGTTGATCCAGAAGTGTAGACCACATAGGCCGCATCCGAAGAAAGAATGGTTTCCTCCTCCGCTACAGCATAGGCACTAAGATCCAGCTCCTTCACGTTTACCGACGGGACTACGCCGGGCATTTCCACCCCGCCCATACCAGACAGTAGAAGTACAGCGCCCGAATCTTCCAGCATAAACTGTTTACGCGCCAACGGATGCAAGGTATCAATGGCAAGATAGGAACAGCCTGCCTTCAGTATAGCCAAAAAGCTCACCACCATCAAGGGACATCGGTCCATGCACACCGCAACCACACTACCCCGACCAACAGTGTCCCGCAGGTAGCCGGCGAGCAGGGAAGACTGCTCATGCAGCTCACCATAGTTGAGCACATCTGTACCATGGACCAACGCAACCGACAATGGATCGGCAAGCGCCATCCTACTGATCATGGAAGGAACACGCAAAGAAGGTACCGGAGAAACACCGGCATAAAGCCCCTCAAGCATGCGATCCTGTTCTAAGGGAGAAAGTAAAGAGAAGGTAGAAATGTCTTTATCTGGAGCGGCAGTAATCTGTTGTATTAACGTACTGAAATGATGAGCCATCAATTCAATGGTTGTTTGTTCAAACAAATCGGTATTGTATTGAAAAACAGTATTCAGACCATCCTTAGTTACCGTAATACCCAAGGTGAGATCATATTTAGTGGTTTTATTTGCTATCTCAATAGGAGTAAACTCCAAGCCAGCGAACTCAGGCGAGTTGGTTGTCTCACTTTGCAGGGTAAACATCACCTGAAAAAGGGGATTATGGCTTGCATCGCGTGGCACCTTTAATTCATCCAATACTTTTTCGAAAGGCACATCCTGATTGTCATAGATCCTGATAGAATCGGCTTTAACTTCTTTTAAAAAATCCAGAAAACTCATTCCGGGGTCCGGCTTCAACCTCAATACCACAACATTTACAAGGAAACCAATCATTGCTTCCCATTCCCTGCGATTTCGGTTGGCCACTACCGAACCAATCAAAATATCCTTTTGTAAAGTGTACTTCGAAAGTAAAATTCCAAAAACAGCCATCAGTGCCATAAATAAAGTGGCCCCAGCCTCATCTGCTATCCCTTTTAAAGCTTGGCTTTGAATTGAAGAGATATTAAAGGACACTATATTCCCGGCAAAGGACTGAACAGGCTTTCTTGTCTTATCAAAAACAAGATCAATGCTTTCTGGTGCTTCTGCCAAATAAGTACTCCAAAAATCTATCTGATGCTGCATGTTGCCGGCTTCAAACCATTCGCGTTGCCATATCGCATAATCTGCGTATTGCAAAGGGAGCTCCTGCAAAGGCACTGCAATATTTTGCAATAAAGCATCATAGACTACCTGAAGCTCATTGGCAAACACAGCGACAGACCATCCATCAGATATAATATGGTGAAAACAAAAACTTATCACATGTTGGTCTACCGAACACTGGATCACTTTGACCCTGAAAAGCGGTCCGCTTTTGAGATCGAAAATGAAGCTGCTCTCCCGCTCACAGCTAGCTTTTATCCAAGCATCAGTAGCTTCACCTGGGTTGATGATTTCAAATTCAACATCAGCGTTTAATGAGGGGTGAATAACCTGAACGGGCTTCCCGTCAATAAGATCAAACGTAGTTCGAAAACTTTCATGCCTGTTAACCAGGTATTGAATCGCCTCTTTAAATACCGCTAAGTTTAAAGCACCTGAGGCATTAAATGCACCATAAATATTAAAGGTACTTCCAACATTTCCCATTTGGGCAATTACCCATAACCGCTGCTGTGCAAAAGACAATGGAAAAGCATAAGTAGGCCCCTGCGGGTTTTGGTTTTGATTATGGGACGGATTGAGTGCGTTCAAACTATTATATTTTATATTTATCTCTAGAAACTTTTTTGATCGTAACCTGTTCAGAAACGTTGGGTTGCGCTGCCACGGAGCGCATTTCTATACCAGCAGCCATAGTTGCAAGGATACTATTTTCAAAAAAGAAACTTACCGGAACATCTATCCCAAATGTTTCTGCTATTCTCGACCTTAGTTTAATAACCATCAAAGAGTGGCCTCCAAGTTCAAAAAAATCGTCGTTCTTTTTAATAGTTACCTGTTTAAGTAGGCCGCTCCATAAGTTGGCTAGCTTTTCTTCTGCTGGTGTAAGTTTGCCAGTATCACCTGTATGCTTTTCTGCGATATTCCGTACTGAAACCTGCTGGTGCAGCGCTTTAAAATCTGTTTTGTAGTGTTCAGTAACTGGTATTCTGGGTAGGCGGTAAAGTGCAGAGGGCACCATATAAGCAGGAAGTTTCGAATTGAGGAAGTTGTGCAGTTCTTCCTTAATAGAGACCGATATTTCCGGGCAAACATAAAAACCAAATAGACTGTTGTTAGCACCGGATGTATTGCTACAGATCACTGCAGCGTCAGAAACGTCTGGATGTTTCATTAGCCAAGACTCTACTTCACCAAGTTCTATACGATGCCCTCTTATTTTCACCTGCCTGTCAATACGGTCCAGAGACATTATTTCGCCTGTGGCGGTATAAGTACCGGTGTCACCTGTTCTATAAAGGGTTGGGTACCGTATCGCAGCAAATGGATTAGGTATAAATCGCTCATGATTAAGTTGCGGCTGGTTGTTATATCCGTTTAAAGCCAAACCATCACCAGCAATACAGATCTCGCCATGTACGCCTGCCGGAACTAACTGCAAATGCCTATCGAGAATTAACACGCAGGTGTTAGCAATAGGCCGTCCGATAGTCGCTGGTGCTTCCGGGTTTGTTGATACAGCGCCACTAATGTTTACCACACAGGCTTCGGCCAGGCCATAGTTGTCTATTATAGTGAAGGGCAATGGTCGGTCTGGCTTTTGCCTTAATTTATCGCCACCAATGTGCACGTATCTTAAGATAATGTTTGCTGGCCAGTCGAGCGTAAACATTAGTTCAGCAAGCGGCGTTGGCCAAAAACAGACGCTGATCTTTTGCTCGATGACTTTAGTTTGTAAAGCTTTTATGTCAAGAAGTAACTCTTTATTAAGGATATGTAGTGTTGCACCTGCAATGAGTGGTGGCCATATCTCAAACATGCTGGCATCAAAAGATATACTTGCTACCTGGGTACATTGATCAGCGGCAGTAATGTTAAAAGTAGTGTTATGCCATTGAACTAGATTCTGCAACGCCTTGTGGTGAATTGTCGTGCCTTTTGGACGACCTGTTGAGCCTGATGTATAGATCACATATGCGGCATCAGTAGGCTGAGCATCCTCAACATGCGTATCCAGCCGGTATTCACCCAAGTTTACATCGTCTAGCGTAATAACGCCGAAGCCGCCACTTAATCTACTTTTATTAGCAGCATCGGCAATAACTAAAACGGCTCCACTATCTTCCAGCAAAAAGTTGATATGCTCGTCCGGATGCGCAGTATCAAGGGCCAGATATTCACACCCAGCCTTAAGAATGGACAAAAAGCACAGGATCATCTGCGGGGAACGATCCATCAAAACAGCAATAACACTTGCCTTACTAACCTGCTGAAGCAAATTGTGACTTAAGCAGTTAGACTGTTCCTCCAGTTCGACGTAGGTGAGAATGCTGGTCCCTGAAACGATGGCAGCCGATTGCGGAGATCTTAAAGACTGCTGCTTGATCATCGCAGCAACCGTATCAGCAGGGTAGTTTTGTTGCGTAGCATTCCACTCGCCTAATATTAGGTGTTGTTCCGCATCGGTAACAAGGCTAATATCTTTTAACGGCATCAAAGGCTTATTTATCACCTGATTAAGCAGATGCTCGAAATGGACGCAAAAGCGCTGCATATCATCCACGTCAAAAAGATCTGCGTTGTATTCAATATAACCTTGTAGACGGGGCTTATCATCAATCGAAAACACGATATCAAACTTAGCCTGCCGCTCTAGAATAGGTATATCCTGAATAGTGACCCCATCAAATTCCAATTTTTGCCCTCCTTCATTGTGAACAGCAAAAAAAGTCTGGAATATAGGTGCATGATCTCTTTCCCTTTCAATATTAAGCTCCTTTACCAATTGCTCAAACGGTATATCCTGGTGCGCAAAGGCCTCTATAGTTTCATTTTTTACATGGTCAACCAGATCTTTAAATGTGTAGCTATCATTAAAACTGGTACGAAGTACAAGAGTATTCACAAAGAAGCCTATAAGGTTTTCTATTTCTTTATAGTTACGATTGGCCACCGGAGTACCCACTTGTAGGTCTAAAGCACCTGTGTATTTATGCAAAAGAAGTGCAAATACCGAATAAAGCGTCATAAACATGCTCGATTGTTCTTTGATGCTGAACTTTCGAACTTTGATAGATAAGTCCTCGGGCAATGTAAACGGTATCACACTGCCCCTGTTTCTCTTAGGATTCGTGCTTTTCTTGGTAAATGGAAGACCCAGAAATGGGGTGATTCCGTCAAGCTTCCTTTTCCAAAATGCAATTTGCGAAACACCTGTTTGTGCTATTAGCTGAGCCTGCCAATGGGAAAAATCGGCATAGGTAAATTCATTATCTTTAAGTTCTGGCTGACGTCCTGCTGAAATGGCATTATAGCATTCAGCAAGTTCACTAATAAAAATATTGGCCGACCATTCATCCATAATAATATGATGTATATTAAGGAAAAGGTAGTTCGTACTGGCATCAACATTAATCAATTTGGCGGTAAGCAGCGGCCCTGTTTCTAGGTTAAAAACATGCTTCAGCTCCTCAGCGGCTAATACCTCCAATTTTGCCTCTAATACTTCCCCTGTAAGAGATGACAAGTTGTAGGTTGAGAAGTAGCCTGTAAAAGAATACGGTTTCACAATTTGTAATAGAATATCTTCTTCAGATCCGAAAACAGTGCGTAATACAGCATGGCGTGCGCACAAAAAGTCAAAGCTTTCTTGGAGCGCCTTTGCATCAATACATCCCGAAAATTTCATTTTAACAGGCATATTGTACATTGTGTTACCCGGATTTAACAGGTTAAGAAACCAAAGTCGCTTTTGCGCATATGACATTTGAGTAGGAATACCCGCCGTATTTTTTTTAAATGGAGGCATTTTTCGGGGCGCTATCCCCTCGTTGTCAATGTGCTCCTGCAAACTCTGTATAGTTGGGTAAGTAAACAAAGACCTGAGCGACACCTCAATATTCAGGGCTTCGCGTATGCGTGAGATGAGCTGCATAGCCAGTAAGGAATGGCCACCCGATTCAAAAAAGTTATCATGTACGCTAAGTCCAGTTACAGGCAATATATCCTGCCAAATAGCAGCCAACACTTTCTGAGTGGGATTACTGGGCAATACTATTTGAGTAGCATCATTGGAAAAGTAATCCAGTTGCAGTAATGCTTTGGTATCAATCTTCCCATTTTTGTTCACAGGAAAATTTTTTACAGGAACAAACAAAGCCGGCACCATATAGTCGGGCAGGCTTTGTGCCATAAAGGCAGTTAGTTCCTCTCGGTTTACTTCAAATCCATGCGAAACGACATAAAAAACCACTAGCATATTGTTTCCCTGCTTGTCTTTGTCTGTAACTACCACTGCACGGTCAATTTTATTATAACGATTGATGCAATCGCTTACTTCTCCCGGTTCTACACGGTGTCCTCGTATTTTAACCTGGTTATCCTTTCTGCCGAGGTATTCAATATTTCCATCGAGTGCCCAACGCCCTATGTCGCCTGTTTGGTATTGGTTTCCCTCACTCCACTTATCTTTTAAAAAACTATTTCTGGTAAGTTCGGGTACTTCAAAGTATCCGGCAGCGACACAAATGCCTCCAATTTTAATCTCCCCGGGAATCCCTACAGGGGTTAAGCTACCATTGGTATCAGTTATATAAGCTCTCATGTTCAGAAGAGGCTTTCCTATATAAATAATCCTATTCTCTTCTAAAATTTCGGACGTAAGGCAACCTACAGTAGTTTCTGTAGGTCCATAATGGTTAAATATCCTTGCCTTTGGAGCCTTGAGTTTCATAATGTCTACATGCGAGTTGGTAAGGGCCTCTCCTCCAACTATTATTAATTTCATCCGAGAGGATACCACTGGCAAATGGTCCAGCATTAATAAATGTGAAGGGGTTAGTTTAATGGCATCTATCCCCGTTTCATCATTAAAGCAACGGGTCAGCACATGATCTAAAGGTTCGCTATCATTAAAGACAAACAGCGTCTTGCCGTTCAACCATGGTCCTGCCAGAGCGGTAATGGTGCCATCAAAAGAAATTGAGGTAAAAAATGGAAAGTTGCCAATCGCTTTATCAGCAAGTATTGTTTTATCCAAAGCCAATAGATAATTCACAATATTACCATGCATCAGCATACATGCCTTTGGTTTTCCAGTAGTTCCGGATGTAAATATTACATAGGCAATATCCTGTGGTGAAAGTCCCTGGCAGTTAACTTTCGGTGAGCTAACCAGTACCTTTTCTTTCCCATCCAAGGGAATTCGCAAGAGATCAGCGGCGACAAGATGAGCGAGTTTCTCCTGAAGCACCACAGTCTGGACCTTGGCCACCTCCAGCATCATTGCTATCCTGTCTGCAGGGTAACCTGCACTTATCGGTAAATAGGCACATCCCGCTTTAAGGATGCCTAACATACCTATTATGGTATGAGCCGCCCTTTCGGTAAGCAAGGCAATAATCTCCCCTTTTTTACAGCCCTTCCCAATCAAATGTTGGGCAAGACCGTTGGATAATTCCTCTACTTCTCTATACGTGAATTTACGCTCCCCATCAATTATTGCAATATTATGAGGCGTACGCGCTTCTTGCTCTTCGAAAATCTGATGAAAAAGCAAACTCCCATTTCCCAGCGCTTTCACGGGTTGGTTAAAACGCTCAAGAATCAATTCAGTTTCTGATTTGCTGATCACAGAAATTGAATCTAAATCAGCGGTGGTTTCCACCATCATTTTTTCTACTAAAGCGGTGTATTGTTCAGTAAAAAAGTGGAGGTAAACTGCCTCGTATTGATTGCGATTAAATCTAAAATTTAAGTTTATCTGACCATTTCTTTGGTCATTATTTACCGTTAGGCACAAATCAAAATCGTGGTAATGTTGCACCCGATCTTGTGCCTCAAAGCTAACATCGCCGGTAGAAACAAAGCTTTGAAACGATTGATAGTTGAACACAAATGGCAAATAATCTTTAGCCACCTTCTTGTCTGCAGCAAACTCCCCGGTTTCATAAAAGAACTGCCATTTAAACACGCGTTCTTTTTCGGCAGCAATCTGGTTTAGCAGTTCTAAAAAATTTTCAGCCAACCCCTGGTTGCAAACAAGTGGCAAATATTGATCAAGCATTCCATACAGCTCCTTAGTTTCCTCAACATTTCGACCATTTGCTAAAATGCCTATCGGCAGGTTTGGCAATGCACACAACCGGTCTAGCAGCAACTTATAGCAGGCTAAAAAATAGGTGTCTATTTCTGTTTCAGTCTGGAGGCAAAAGTCTTGAATAGCGATCCAGACTGAAGCAGGTAACGTTACCGTTTGCTCTTCATAAGCAGGTAAAGATTTAAGATCGCCTTTTGCATAAGGAAGACCAATCAAATCGCTTTTTTCAATGATTTGTTTCCAGTAACGCTGGCCTTGAGCAAACTCGTCATTAAATATCTCATTCTGCCATTCAGAAAAATCTATGTACTGGATGGGTGCTTGGTCTTGCAGCAATCCGTTTGTAGCATTAGCATAATGCGTTGACAATGCGCTAAGAAACAGCCAATAGGAAGTCTGGTCGAAGCTCAATAAAGGCAGATGAAGCTCCAATAAAAAACTATTCTCTTCTTCAACTAAAAATACAGCAAGAGCTACGCCTTTTATATATTCCCTTGAGGCTATTTCCTGCCTTTGTAGGGCTGAAAAAGGTTCTGTTTGCCATGTGAAAAGTGGGTCATGTTCCCCTACCTGAGTTACCGGGTAATTCTGGTCCTTAAGCTCGGCGTAAACTTGCCTAAATATCTCCTTCTCTTTTACAATATGGTTAATGGCACTATAAAGTACTTGAACATTAACACGACCACTAATCTTAATACTATACACCCCCAGTTGCGTAATATCATGATCCACTAGATAATTCCACAGTCTTTTCTGCTGTATTGAAATTTCGTATTTTTTTGCTGTATGTAAAGTCATTTATTTTTAAGAAGTAAAGCAACTAAAATTTTGTGTGTCTATTTCCACGTCAGTTATTGTTGGTATCGATTTCCTTCCGCCTGATTTGTTTCAACCTACTTGTCCTTTGATGCTTTAAAAGTTCTTCTTCCTCTTTTTGTAGTGTTCTACAGCTTTCGTCAAACACTACCTTAATTTCATTAAGGTTATTGCGGCTATGTGTATGCAGTATATTAACCAGCATTTCCCATTCCTTGATCATGTTTGAAATGGTTTTGGTTTCAAACAATGCATCGTTATATTCTACCGATCCTGAAATTTCACCATTATGTTCTTCCAAAAGTAAGACGAAGTCAAATTTCGAGGTTTGATTGTCCAGCGGTATATTACTTACAGCTAGTCCATCCAGGCTGATGGTGTTGACGGGAGTGTTTTGCAATACCAATTTGGTTTGAAATAAAGGGTTTCTGCCTGCAACACGGGCAACATTTAATTCCTTAACAATCATTTCAAAAGAAACATCCTGGTTATCATATGCGTTAAGCGAATTTTGGTGGGATTTTCGTAAAACAGACTGGAAGGTTTCCACGTCATTAAAAATGGTTCTTATTACCATCTGGTTCACAAAAAAACCAATCAGTTTATCGGTATGCTCCCAATTGCGATTGGCAATATTGGTGCCTGTTAAAACATCATTTTCACCGGACACAAAATATAAGTACAACTGAAAAGAAGACATTAGGTAAACGAATGTAGTTGTCTCAAATGCAATCGCTTGATCTTGGATCTTGTGTTCAAATAAGGATGGGAAAGTGATGCTCTTACCAGATACCTCACCAGCAGGTTTACGTAGGTGGTCAGTCTGCACATAATCTACATCAACGCAGTTGGCGAGTTGGCTTTGCCAATATTCCAACTGGTAATTAAACACGCCATTGTTGAACTGCTCACGTTGCCATCTGCTAAAATCAGCGTATTGGAAACTAAGTTCTGGCAACATGTTCGCTTTGTTTTGCAGTTTTGCATTATAAAAATGAACAAGTTCTTCTGCAAAAACAGTAATCGACCAGCCATCAGCAATAATATGGTGCATATTGAACATCATGATATGTTGGTCCTCAGAAAGCCTGTATAGTTTAACATACCATAACGGACCTTGATGCATATCAAAAACATGCCGAGCATCCCGCTCCAAAAGCGTTGTTACCTTATCCGAGTCGTCAAGAGAAACATCAATCAGTTTTACCTTAATTGGGGTAAAGGGATGAACAACCTGGCGGGATTGATAATCCTGGATCTTGAACGTAGTACGCAATATCGAATGCCTTTCAAGGATGTTGTTAAGCGATAATTCCATTGCCTCAACATTCAGGTAGCCATTCAAATTTAATGCAGCATAAATATTATATGAGGCTGCGTTAGGGATGTATTCATTTAGAAACCACAATCGCTCTTGGGCAAAAGATAGTGGAAAATGATTTTCGTTCTCCGTACTTTTTGTAATCGGAGGAATTTGTTTTAGCCCTGTTTTGGCATCCTGAGCATCTATTAAATTCGCCAGCATCGTAACAGTTGGGTTTTCGAACCCTGCTTTTATACTTAACCTCACACCAGTTGCCCTAGCCACCTCTGCCAGCATGCGCGTAATCAACAAAGAATGACCTCCCAATTCAAAGAAATTGTCGTCAGGTTTCAGTTTATCCAACTTAAGCAGCTGTTTCCATATCCCGGTTAATAAAACCTTAGTGTTAGTTAGCGGCTCCTCCGCTTCTAGTAAGACCTTTGGTGCATCTACAATCTGCTGCAGCTTTTCAATGTCCATTTTTCCATTCGGCGTTAACGGGAAGGTATTGAGTTCAATAAACGCTGCCGGGATCATATAAGACGGCAAGAAATCTTTGAGTGACATCTTGATTTCAGCAATATTGATCACGCTATCTCCTTCACAGATGTAGAATGCTATAAGCCTTTCTTGAGAATCGGCCAGTACATAACATTCCTTTAGCCCCGGAAATTTGAGCATCGCAGTTTCAATTTCTCCAGGTTCAATTCTAAATCCTCGTACTTTGAGTTGCTTATCGTTACGCCCGTAATAATCTATTTCGCCAGTTACCCGGTACCTGCCAAGGTCATTGGTACGATATAGTCTTTCTTTTCTAAAATCATCCAGGTCAACGTCCAAAAATTTTTGAGCCGTTAATTCCTCATTGTGAAGGTAGCCAATTGCAAGCCCTTGTCCCCCAAGGTATATTTCTCCTGTTATGCCAGCAGGAACAGGCTGTAAATTTTCATCTAGTATATAGGCCGTTGAATTACTGATCGGAATGCCCAGAGGCACTCGCTCTCCGGCTAGAGCAGCCGTCCTATATTGGTAACAGATAGAGAATGTGGTGTTTTCAGTGGGACCATAACCGTTTACCAGGTTTTTAGGTGGATGTTTGCTTGCCATCACCTGATCAAACGTAGCGATCAGTGCTTTTTCACCTCCTACCACAAGATAAGTTAAACTACCGAAACTTTCGGGATAGCTATTGGCTACCTGGTTAAACAAAGAGGTTGTTAAGAACATTACATCCACCTGTTGTTCTAGCAGTAACTGACCAAAGTTGGGAAGATCCAATAAAGAATGCTTGTCTAATAAAACAATAGTTCCGCCATTTAACAAAGGCAACCATACTTCTAACGTTGTTGCATCAAAAGATATATTTGAATTGTGGCTTACGCGCTGCCCCTGTGTTATACTGATGTAGTTGGTGTCTTTTACCAAGCGTAATACCGCGATGTGTGGAATCAGTACACCCTTAGGGCGACCCGCAGAACCGGATGTAAAATTTATATAGGCGCCGCTGTATGCGTTCAATTTTTGGCTGTAATTAAGTTCAGCTGATTCATCAGTTATGGAATGAATGTTAATCCTACGTACCGAATCATCAGAAGTCGGAATTCCGGAAAACTCAGCTTCAATTATCACCAGCACCCTGGCATCCTTGATCATAAAATTAAGCCGTTGCTCCGGGTAGCTGGTGTCTAACGGAAGATATATTGCACCGACTTTCAGGATAGCAGTCATAGCAACAATAGAAAAAACGCTACGCTCCATTGCTATGCCTACAACATCCCCTGGCTGCACATTAAAAGAAAGCAGTTTGTTTGCTAATTTGTTACCGAGTTCGTGTAATTCCCTATAGGTAAGTACTTCATTTCCATCGATTACCGCGGGTTGATTTGGTAAAGTTTTTACTTGTTCAATAAACGCGTCGGTAATTAACCTATCGGATATGGGGTCTGTTACCACTCCACTCCAAACATTCAGAATCTTGTGAACTTCTGTGCGAGAGAGATATTGATGCGTTGAAATGGTTGCATCAGGTTTTGCCAACAAACATTCAAGCAGAGTTACAAAATGCGTTGCGAGGTTTTCGATCTTACTTTGATCAAAAAGAGCTGTATTATATTCGATTTCGGCGTCAAAAAACTCACCTCTTTGTTTAATCACCAAAGTCATATCAAACTTTGAAGTATGCACTTCCGATTCAAATCCGGTTGCAACCAGTCCCTCGAAGTGTGGCATTTCATTGCCGTGTTGCATAACGAACACCACCTGAAAAAGTGGATTCACATTCATTCTCCGAGGGATATTAAGCTTATCAACTACCTGCTCAAACGGAATATCCTGATGATCAAAAGCATCCAGACAGGTACTTCTCACTTGTTTGCATAGTTCCTTAAAGGAAATAGTTTGGTCAGGCTTAACCCTTAAGCCTAGTGTATTCACAAAAAAACCTATAAGCCCTTCCACTTCCTTTGCCGACCTGTTTGCAACAGGTGACCCGATCATGATGTCTTTCTGGTTGGTATATCTATATAATAGTGCTGCGTAGCAGGATAACAAAGTGATATAGGCAGATACGTTGTTGGCCGAGTTGAACTTTTGTATCGCTGCACATAAATGTTGATCAATTTTAAATCGATGCGTAGCGCCAACAAAAGATTGCACCTCAGGGCGTGGCCTATCAAAAGGAAGATCCAGTTCACTTTCCACACCTGCCAATTGTTTATCCCAATACGTAAACTGCTCATTGTAAAGCCCCTCTTCCAGGTTTTTTCGCTGCCAAACCGCATAATCATGGTATTGAAGCTGAAGGTCTGTAACAGTAGGTTCCAGCTGCTGCTTCATTCCGTTATAATAACTTGCAATTTCGCGCAGCTGGATCGGAATAGATAAACCGTCTCCGGCTATATGGTGCATCCCCAAAAATAAAACGTGTTTGTGCTTTTCCAGCCGGAAGAGTTCGGCTCTAAATAACAAGCCTTTTTCAAGATCAAAAGGTTGTGATGCAGCTTGTTCCATTACACCAGGCAAAGATGCTTCATCAATTGCAGTTATTTTTAGCTTAAATCCTCCGAAAACAGAGTACCGCAGTTTGGGAATGCCCTCATGCGATTCAATTATCGCAGTCAACGTCTTATGCCTGCCAAGTACATTTTCTATACTTTTTTGAAGGCAACTTTCTTCAAGATCTCCTTCCAACACGATAAAGCCTGTCATATTATATACTGCAGAGAAAGGCTGCATTTGTTGGATATACCATAAACGTTCCTGTGCAAAAGAGAGCGGAAACAGTGCTCCTGTCTGGGGCTCTATCGGGTTTAAAGGTACATTGGATGAACGCGCTGATGAAAGATATTGACAAAGTAAGCGCGGGGTAGGATGTTCAAAAATCGCCCGAATGGGTAGATTAATACCAAAAGCCTCTTTTACCATGGATGCCACCTGCATGGCCTTCAGTGAATGGCCACCAATTTCAAAAAAATTGTCCTCAGGGTGAACGTCCTTCTTGTTTAAAACACCTTTCCAAATACTAATAATGATGTCCTCAGCTGGAGAAATATTAGTTTCAGCAGTTGAGTATAGGTCCTTATTGAGGAGATGGGCAGGCATAACGAGCTTTTCTCTTTCAATTTTTCCATTCGCGTTTAAAGGAAGCTGGTCTAGCCATATAAAATAGGCTGGCACCATATAGGCTGGCAAATGCTTACCCAACAGCAGCTTAATTGTTTGATCATCTATCCTGTTTACCGCATTTATAAAAGCACATAAATATACCTCACCTTCAGCAGTTTTAAAATCCTTTACCACAACTGCCTCTATACCTTGCAACGTGTAAATTCCCGCTTCAATCTCTCCCAATTCTATCCGGTGTCCCCTAACCTTAACCTGGTAATCTTTTCTTCCGGAGAAAACAATCGAACCATCAGTAAGATACATTCCTATATCACCTGTTTTATACAAGCGCTCTTCATGATCCACAAAGGGATTTGTTAGAAATGACTTTGCTGTTTGTGTCGCATCATTCAGATAACCTCTCCCCACACTTATACCAGCCACACATATTTCCCCTTTAATACCGGGAGGGCAACGATTAAAATCACGGTCAACTATATAGATTGAAACGTTTTGAATGGCTTTTCCAATGGGTATTTCCGGCCACTCCGGAAGTTGACGGATCAGACAATGTGTAATATCGTCAGATGCTTCTGTTGGCCCATAGGCATTGACTATTGGAATATCCGGAAATAAAATAAGCCATTGGTTTACAAGAGGTTTAGAAACCACTTCGCCGGTAACCAGCAGATATTGCAGAGAACTGAATAATTGTGTGGCACGCGTTGGCTCTAGTCCTGAAAGCAATAACCCAAGGTAAGAAGGTACTACCTCTAAAATGGTGGCCTTGTCCTTATCTACCTGCGCAATAAATTCTTCCGGTGCAACTACAAGATCATCCGGGTAGATTAAACTGGTGCCTCCTGCTGCTAATGCTGCAAAAAGTTGCCATACCGAAATATCAAAACATTGTGATGCATTTTGGACTATTATACTTTGCTCATTAAGTTGAAGTGCATTTACTTTTGCAAACAAATGGTTTAGCATCCCAAGATGTTCCACCATTGCGCCTTTCGGTTTACCTGTAGAACCAGAAGTATAGATCACATACGAAAGTCCGTCTCTGTCTATCGGGATCAACTGGTCATTATCAGGCATCGTATCGATGATGCTGGAGGAGCTATCTATTTCAACCAGTAAACCAGGGTAAGCTAGAGCTAATGAATCAGCAACTGGCCCGCTATTGGCAAGAACAAGTGAGGCACCTGAATCATTAATAATGGTATTGACCCGTTGTATCGGGTAAGCAGCATCCACTGGGATGTAATATGCACCACATTTCCAGGCGGCCAGGACACAGGCGGCAAATTCAATGGATCTGGGAAGTAAAATTATGACCCCCTTCCCCTTCAATACGGTGGTTCTCGTTAAAAGAAACTGTGCAATTCGGTTACTTAAGGCATTTAACTCTGCATAGGTAGCACGCTGGCTCCCTGCTACAAGGGCTATATTATGCTTATATCGCATCGCATTCGATTCCCATAGGTGCAAAAATGTTGCATAATCCGGCAAAGGCTCCACTGTATTATTCCAGTGATTCAATAACTCGGTTTCCTCCGCTGTAATCATGGAAATACCACCCACTTTACAAGTTGGTGAAGCTGCTATGTTTAGCAACAACTGCTGATAATGGGCCAGTAGTTGCTTTATCCATCCAGGTAAGTAAAGATTTTCATCATAGCTTAGCTGAAGCTTAATTTCTTTTCCTGGTAAAACAACAATCGTGAGTGGATAATTGGTTTGCTCATACGATTTGAACCCGCTCAAGGTAATGCCATCCTTATCTTCCAACCTTAAGGCATCTACTGGGTAATTCTCAAATACAAATAACGATTCGAACAGTGGCTCTACCGAAGCAATTGATGATACCTGATGGATTTCGGTAAGTGAAAGGAAGGATTGTTGTTCCCTTTCAAATCGTTTTAACTGGTTTGCTGCAAGCCATTCTACTACTGGTATTTGCTCTTGGATGGTTAAAGAAACAGGTAGGGTATTAATAAAAAGTCCAATGGCATGCTCTGCCCCTTCGAGGGTAAAGTTGCGGCCGGAAACAGTTTCTCCCATGATCACGGCCTTTTCAGCGGTATAGCGGCTCATGAGTAATGCCCAAGCTCCTTGAAAAAAAGTGTTAGGGGTAATGTTGTTGTGTTTCACGAATAAGTTAAGGCCTGCGCTTACTGCTTCCCCTAACCCCAAAATTTCGTCAGCATAGCTTGCGCCCTTAGCGGTTCGGGAAGTACCATATTGCCTAATTGCGGTAGCACCCGTAATTGCTTTCAGCTCATTTTGCCAATAGCTTTTTGCGCTTTCTTTATGCTGTTGCTTCTGCCATAAAACGTATTGTTTGTAGGGCGTTCCTTGCGGCCGATTTATGGGAAGGCGATGAAAAATTGATTTAAAATTTTCCAACACTTCCTTGAGCAGGATGGGCAAACACCAGCCATCCAATATCAAATGATGAAAAGACCACAATACCTTATAAGCAGTTGGTGAAGTTTTAAACAAATTAACACGCATTAAACAAGGTTTATCCAACTCAAATTTAGTTTGCTTGTCGGCCTTTATAAATGCAGAAAGCTTTACCTCCTGCTCTTGTTCAGTAAAATGCTCCCAATTATGGGTGGTCCAATCAAGTGAAGCCTGGGAATGGACCACTTGCATTGGTTTCTCGAGATTTTCCCAATGAAATGAGGATTTAAGCACATCATGCCTCTGTACTACTGCCTCCCATGCTTGTTTGAAAATTTCTTCATCAATATTCCCAACCGCCTGAAACTGGAGCTGGTTGTGATACAGGTCTACCTCTTGCTCATAAACTGTATGAAACAGTATTCCTTTTTGGGTGTTGGATAACCCGTATATGTCTGCGATATTACCCATGTAATGTTATTTTAGGGATTTTAACAAGGCTGCCAGATCTTGCTCAGAAATGTCCGCAGCAGCAAAATCAGAAACGGTGTATTGCTTTTCTGTTTCCTTCCCACAATTGGCTATGATCTGTTTCATCTGGTCAAGAAAAGTCTCCAGAAAAGACCTCATTTGGGTAGCATCATGCTGGTTACAATCATAGGTAAGCATGACTTTGAACTGCCCGTTCACCAACAGGACATTAAATTCTAAGGAATGGGCCTTAATGCCTTTTTTAGCAATCAGGCTTTCTATGTGCAACGGTTCGATTCCCCATACCCCGTTTGCTTTTTCATCACCTGACTTCCCCAAATAATTGAACAAGATCTCAGGTGATTTCAATTCTTGGAATTGCCCACTAATTGTAGCATCCTCATGATATTTGAGCAAGCCATAGCTTATACCACGGTGGGGTACGTTGAGTAATTTCTCTTTTACCCATTTTAAATTTTCGCCAATGCCTTTGCCCTGGTAAACTAATTTAACCGGATACTGATGCACAAACCACCCTACAGTATTCATCACATCGGTACGTTCATCAAACACCGGAAAACGGCCGTTGTTTTCCAATTCTATAACAACTTCAGCCTGTCTGAAATAGCTGTAATAACTCAGCATCAGAGCTGTTAACAACACATCCTGGGTATTGGTATTGTATATACTATGAACCTCATTAATTAATTGGTTGGAGGCTGTAGCATCCAGGGTTACAGACAGGTTGGCAATGTTTTCATACCTAGCTTTTTCTTTGTATTGCGTAAGGGTATTGCATTCATTAACCCAATAGATAATGTCCTGTAGCACTTCAGGTCTTTTAGCATAGGCAGTCAATGTAGTAGCCCAGGATAAATAAGCTGTTTTTCCGACCACAGGTAAATGCTCCAGCTTTTGCATTGCATTGTTACAGCGTGCGATTAACCCGTTGAAAAGGATTTGCCAAGAAAGATGATCTATTACCAAATGATGGCTAATCAGTACAAGCTTTTGCGGCCCGGCTGAAGATGTAAACAACACTGCTTTAAAAAGGTGTCCGTTTTCCACATTGAAAGCTTGGCTGACCCGTTCAATTGCATGACTAATCTGCTGCAGTAATTGCCCTTCTCCTAAGTCATTTACTTCGATAACCACAAAAAGATTTTCATCCTCTAGCTCATTAATCAATTGGATTTCTTTACGCGGAAAACTGGCTTGTAATTGTGTATGGATATTCAGCAGCTGTTTGATTTCCGATGCGATAACCTCTGCGTCAAGTAAAGCAGGTACATTGATCTGAACCGCCATACTATAATTACTTTGCACCTGTTCATCCTGCTCAAACAACCATCTTTGAATAGGTGTTAATGGGGACCAGGTCACTATCTCGCCGGCATCGGCTTCGTCCTCCTCTATCCATTTTGCAACCGCTGCCAATTGGGGTATTGTAGGGTATTGAAATACATTTTCGGCACTTATTGACAACCCCTTTACCCGTAAACGAGCCACTATATGCATACTCGATATGGAGTCGCCTCCAAGACTGAAAATGGAAGAATTCGCGCCAATATTGTTTACCTCGAGTACTTCACGCCATACCTGAAGTATGATAATTTCCTTTTCGTCAAGGGGTTCCCATTGCGTTGGCTCAACACAAGAAGTAAAGTCAGGCTGAAGTAAACGGTTTCGGTCAATTTTACCATTCGAATTTAAAGGCAACTGATCAAATACGGAATAATGATCGGGAACCATATAATAGGGCAATAACTTGTGTGTGGATGCCTTTATTTCTTCTAAAAGATTCAGGTCATTAATTTGAAGATAAGCGGCAATAAATGGGCTATCTTTTTCGGTAAATACTTTTACCGCTACATCCTCTACACCGGTAATTCCAAGCATTACCAGTTCTATTTCACCCAGTTCAACCCGGAAACCTTTTATTTTTACCTGCGAATCTTGCCGTCCATAAAACAAGATATTCCCATCTGGAAGAAAACTCCCAATGTCTCCGGTTTTATACAATGACATTTGGTTATTTAAGAATGGATCTATTGAAAAAGCATTTCGTGTTTTCTCCGGATCTTTAAAGTATCCTTTTCCAACACCTATTCCTGAGGTCCATATCTCGCCTTTAACACCAATTGGACAAGGCTGGCCGTTTGCATCTACAATGTAGATCTTCATATTTTGCACGGGTTTACCAATAGGAATTATCCCCACATCATTGGCATGATGCATAATATAATGAGTGATATCATCTGAAGCCTCCGTAGGGCCATAAGCGTTTACCGCAGGTATGCCGGGATATTTTTTAAACCATTGCTGAACCAATTGGGGCTTTAATGTTTCGCCAGTTACCACTAAGTATTTGAGTTTATTAAAATATGTCATCCCTGGGGTTTCAAGTTCACGAAGCAAAACATTTAAATATGAGGGCACAACCTCTAATATCGTTACTCCCGAAGCGTCAATAGTCTCTGCGAAGTGAAAAATGTCAAGGCTGACTTTTTCTGGAATGATAACCGTTTTGCCGCCGGTAAGGAGGGCGGTAAAAAACTGCCAGATAGATATGTCGAAAGTTGAAGCAGCATTTTGAACAATTACAGTTTCCATATCTGTATTTAAGGTATTTACCTTACTCAACAGGTGGTTTAACATACCTTTGTGCTGAACTAATACCCCTTTAGGTTTGCCTGTGGAGCCTGAGGTATAAATCATATAACAGACATCCTCTGGCGTAATGCTGGCATAATTTTTTTCCGTGCTATAACTATTCGGTTCAAAGCATGAAGTTGGAATCTGTGAAAACGCTTGCGTTGCGGTAAACAACAGCAACTTTTCGAAGGTGGCAGGCATTGCCTCGTATGCTTGCTCCAACAGCTCACAGCTGCTGCCATTACTTACGATTTGCCTGGCTTCTGTTTCCTCCAAGATGGCTAAAATCCTGCTTATTGGATACATTTCATCAAGTGGCAGGTAAATTGCACCTGCCTTAAAGATCCCCAAAATGACAATCAACATATCAATAGACCGGTTTAACAATACGGGTACGATATCTCCGGGTTTTATCCCTTCAGCACCTAAGAAAGAGGCAAACTGATTGCTTTGTTGTGCCAGCCCGGCGTAGGTTATTTTTTGTTCACCGTATACCGCAGCTATCTTATCGGGATGATTTATTGCCATACCGTCAATGATGTGATAGATAAACTTGGATTCAGGCAAAGCTACTTCCGTACTGTTCCAGCTGTATAACATCTCATTTAATGTTGCCTTTGGAATGATTGGGATCTTTGAAATGCTACTATCTACATTATCAGCAATACTTTCCAAAAGTAAAATATAGCTTTCCTTTAACCTGCTTATGGTACTTTCCTCAAATAAATCGGCGTTGTACTTAAAAAAGCCTGTAAGCGTCTGCTTACTACTGTATACTCTTAAAGAAAGGTCGAATTGTGCTTCTTCATTTACAATTCCTGAAGGTTCTACTAACAAACTGCCCCACTCAGTTGGCTTACCTCCCTTGAGGTTAGCGAAGAGTTCAGCCATTGTATCATTTTCGCGGGGCGATGCAAAATCAAACATCACCTGAAAAATAGGTGTTATTAATGGATCGTGCTGGATCTTGAGCTTTTTAACCAACAAGGAAAATGGATAGGCCTGATGTTCAATAGCAGCATTTACACGCCGCTTTGTTTCAAGAAGCAGGTCAGTAAAGGTTTTATCAGGGCTAAATTCAGCCTTAATTACTCCCGAATTCACAAAATAGCCTACTACATCTTTATAATCATTACTGCTCCTTGCACCTAACGGGGTTCCGACCAAAATTTTGTTTTGATTGGAATACCTGTGAAGCAAGGTTTGAAACCCAGTCAGTAAGATACTGAAAAGAGTAACATTCAATTGCTCCGATAATGCCTGTAGTTTTTCACTCAATTCGCTGGTTAAAGAAAACGCAAAAGAGCCACCGTTCCTATTTTGTTTTAAAGGCCGCGCTTTATCAAATGGCAACGACAAAGGCTCCAATTCTCCGCTTAGCTCGGTTTGCCAATAGGTTAACAAGCGCTCCCCTTCTGTGCCTACAAGCATATCCGCTTGCTGGGTTACGTAATCATTGTAGTGCTTTACAGGGGATGACTTAGCTAACAACTTATCCTGAAGCAGACTTTCATAAACATCACTGAATTCGTTCAACAATGTCCAGTAGGACTGCCCATCAATAATGATGTGGTGTATGTTCAATAAAAAGATTGAATCCGCTGTTTGCGCATTTACAAAAAGATAGGATTTAAACAGTGGACCATGCTCAAGGTCAAATGGTCGGCGATGCTTTTCTTTTACCAGACCTAACACGTCATCCTGCTGAAGATCATCCACCTGTATCAATTCGAAATCAACTTTCGCATAGGCCACAGTACGTTTAATCAACTGATTTTCTGAGAGGTAAAAGGTAGATCTTAGCTCATCGTGCCTATCAAAAACCACTTGCAAAGCAGTTTGAAACACTGCTAAATTAACCGGGCTATGTATCTTGACAGAAAAAGCAATATGGTAGGAATGGTCTTCAGGACTGTTCTTTTGGGCGTACCAAAGCGCCTTTTGATTTTCAGCTGCCTGATGTGTTGAGAACGATGAGGAGAGCATCGTAATTATTGCCGACCTGATAAACGTTGCTTTTTCTTTGATTTCGTCAGCATAGTTGGTCTTTTTCCCCATCCATAGTCCCTCAAATCCAGCCTCATCTCCTTTAGCGAGAGAGGCTTGGGCCTGAGTGTTGTTTTCTATATTCAAATCTCGTAGCTCGGCAATAAGCTGATCAAGTTGCTGTTCGCCAAGCTTTGAAATATCGTTTAAGATCTTTAACCACCTATGATCAGGATCCTCAGCTACATCATGATCAACAAAATCCGTTCGTAGTTGGGAGAACGAGCCTAATAATTTAGCAGCAAGTTCTTTTATGCTGAGTACGTCCATTAGCAATGGAATATCTACCTCTATATTCAGGTCTTTGGCTAGGCGTTCCTTTATTTCGATGGCCATCAAGGAATCCATACCCTGATTAAAAAGGGATACATCTCTATTTGTTTGACCGTGTTTGATTCGCATTACACTTGATGCCAAGTGTACCATATAATCTTCTATAAGGGATTGTTGTACTTTACTGTCTTTGCAGTCAAAAAGCTGCTCAACAATATAACCTTCATGCGCAACTGGGGCACTAGGAGATATCACTTCAACCTGAGGCAACTCCTTGGAATTTTGGCTTTCAAGGGCATTTACAATGAGCTGTAATTGCTCCGGACTAAATTTTTCTGATAAGATGAGCTTATTCATAATGCCTTCAGTGGCATTACTATCGAAAACCCCCGTTGATAATGACTCAGGCCATAATTCCTGCTTATCAAACTGATAGGATGGTAGTTGTTGTTTAGGATAGTTATCTATGTTAAAATACCCTTTCCAGTTGATGGAGCAGCCATTCACATACAAAATGGCAAGGCTTTTCATGATCATATCAACATCATTTGTGCCTTCTGAAATGCTTGGTAACCACAGCTTTGTATTGTTCTGATATAGCTCAGCTGCCAGGGTTATCATGGTTGGTTTAGGTCCAATCTCTATAAAAGCATCATAATTTTTGGCTTTCAACTCCGCAACACAACGTTGAAAATGTACCGGACCAGTAATATGCTTGTACCAATAGCCCGGCTCAGCTACTTCCTGATTGCAGAAGTCACCAGTTACGGTAGACACAAATGGAACGGTTGGACTTTTAAACTGCACCTTAGCTAAAATTCCAAGCCACTCTTCTTTTATAGGCTCCATTAAAAAGGAGTGATAAGCCACCGGCGAATTCAAAGTGAATACTTTTATAAAATCCTGCTCTAGCCTAGCAGCAATTTCTTGTATATTATCTTTATAGCCAGCAAGCAAGTGATGTTTTGGGCCGTTAAAACCTGCAAAAACCACTTTATCTTGATAAGGAACCAATACTTTTTCTAAGTATTCATATTCTGCAAATGCCACGATTATGGCTCCATTACGAGGCATCCGGCTAAACAATGCTGCCCTTTTATAGACCAGGTAAATAGCATCTTCTAGAGAAAAAACACCTGCCACACAGGCTGCGGCATATTCACCAAGGCTACTGCCCATTACCACCGCCGGCTCAATCCCCCAGGATTTCCATAAAACTGATAAGGAATACTCCAGGGAAAAAATAGACAGATGATAAAATTCAGGGTGTTGATTTACATCCTGATTGGAAGGTTCGTACAAGAGGTGATGGAGCTGCTCGTTTAGATAAGTTTCCGCTATGCGGTCGCATTCATCAAATGTCTGCTTAAAAACCGGAAAAGATTCATACAGACCTTTTCCCATATCCTTATACTGACTGTGGTTACCGGTAAATAAAAAAGCTATTTGGGGTACTTTCTTGCCTGCTTTTTCTTTAATTAATCCGTCTGTATCGTCGTTTATTTTATAATCTTGCAGCTTATCAAGTAGTTCTTCCCTAGATAAGAATGGGATGGCGACCCGATAGTTAAATTGTGTTCTTTCTGCAGATGCATCACAAATCACTTTCAGATCAAGAGTTAAGTTTTTAGCGATAAACGTACCCATCGCAGTGCATTGCATTTTGAGTGATGGTTCTGATTTTGCAGATAAGGTAAGTATTAAGGGAGTTTGGTCAGTGCTTATCCCTGCTGACTCCTTTTCTTCTACTTTTTCCAACACCACATGTGAGTTTACACCACCAAAACCGAATGCACTTACACCAGCATACTTCTTATCTTTTGGCCACAAGGTGAGGTCATGCTGAATCTGAAGGTCTAGTTTTTCCAGATCAACCATCGAGTTGGCCTGCTCGAAATTAATCGTGGCAGGTAGGTATCCTTTTTTCAAAGATAGCGCTACCTTAATCAGCGACAGCATTCCCGAAGCCGCTTCGGTATGGCCAATGTTTGATTTAAGCGATCCTATTCTTACTGGTTCAGAGCGGTGTTCATCGTTTCCTGCCAAAAAGCTCCCGATTGCTTTTAGTTCTAAGGCATCGGCGAAACGTGTCCCGATTCCCTGCGCTTCTATATATCCAAGAGCTTCCATGCTACTGATGCCGCTATGCTGGTAGGCCAATTTAAGAACCTCTTCCTGTGCTTTCGGGTTAGGTGCAGAAAGCCCATTGCCTCTGCCGTTGTGGTTAATTGCCCCACCCTTAATGATTGCATAGATATCATCACCATCTTTTTTTGCCAGTTCAGCCGACTTTAATATCATAACCCCTGCCCCTTCGCTACGCAGGTATCCATCTGCCCGTTCATCAAATGGTCTACAAATATTTGACGCAGATATCAGTCCCGCTTTTGAAAAACTAACGGTAACATTGGGAAGCAGTGTAAGGTGAACCCCGCCTACAATGGCCAGGTTGCATTCGCCTTCCATGATGCTCTTGCATGAATTAATTACTGCAACCAGTGAAGATGCACATGCTGTATCGTAGGACAAACTGGGCCCTTTTAGGTCATAGGCATATGAAACTCTGTTTGCGATGATGCAGTTGGTTGTTCCGGTACCCGCGTAGGGATGATTGGCATCATTCCCAAAAACCATAGTAGAAAAATCATTGCTACATGAACCTACAAATACTCCGGTATCCGATCCCTTTATATTTCCAGGCAAAATACCTGCGTCTTCCAATGCTTCCCAGGTAAGCTCCAACATCAGGCGTTGCTGTGGGTCTATGCTCTCAGCTTCTTTTGGCGAGATATTAAAAAATGCCGCATCAAATGCTTTAATATTGCTGATGTATCCGCCCTTTTTTGCATTCATTTTCCCCGGCTTCATTGGATCTGCATCATAATATGCATCGATATCCCATCGTTCTTTTGGAGTATCAGTAATCCCCGAACTTCCGTTCTTAAGCATCTCCCAAAAAGCTTCCACACTATCTGCTCCAGGAAGCCTGCAGCCCATTCCAATAATGGCAACATCTGATTGTTTAATGCTCATCTTAATTGGTATTTGTCTTTATGTGTAATTCTTTTAAGCCCCTTATAAATACATTTGGATACCAACTTAACTGGTCGTTGGTGCGCTCCATTACCGGAAAGCTATGCAATAGCGAATTAAACAAAACCTGACCTTCCAATCTGGCCAGCCAGGCGCCTATACAGGTATGGATCCCATAGCCGAAAGCAATGTTGTTATTTTTAGGTCTTGACAGGTTTAGAACCGCAGGCGCTTCAAATTCTTCAGGGTCGTGATTAGCGGCAGCTAAGCTGGTGAGAATCCTCTCGCCCGCTCTTATAGTTTGGCCCATGATACTGACATCTGTTAGGGGTATCCTAACCAACATTTGAATAGGTGGGTCAAACCTTAACAACTCTTCCACTGCAAGCGCAATTTTATCAGAATTTTGCACCAACCATTTACTTTCATCAGGATGATTTAGCAGTGCCAGTACGCTATTTCCCAAAAAAGCTTCTGTTGATTCTTGTGCAGCAGTAATTAAAAATGAACAGGTTGCCAACAACTCTTCAGGTGTAAAAATTTGCTGGGAATCATTTAATGTCACCAAATAACTAATCAGCTTATCATCAGGATTACGTCTTTTATGGGCAATTAATTCGGTAAAATAGGCATTGAACTCAAGGGTGGTTTGGTTCATTTCCAGATAGCTTTCAAGCGTGTTAGGCTGATCGAATATGTCCACTAAACAATTTGTCCATTTATAAACCATATCATAATCTTCCATGGGCATACCTAACAACCTAAACGAGGTCATTAGTGGAAGTTTTTTAGCAATATCTCTGACAAACTCCATCTGTCCTTTCTCTTTCACTCCAGCAAATAAGACAGCGATATCATCTTCAATAAACTGCCGCATCTGTTCTAATTTACGCGGGGTAAAAAAGCTGGCCATTGGTTTTCTTAACCGGGTATGCTCCGGTGGTTGGTTGAAGATCATCCAATCGGCTAGAGATTCGGACAAGGCATTGAGGTTTCCGTCTTTCTTTATCAGCTCATTTTTTTTTAGTAAGCGATAAGGCAGATCATCTACAGCGAAGTCTTTCCCTGAAATCACCGACTTAACATCCTGATATCGGGTGAGAAACCATTCTACATTTGGACCTTTAATTTGATAAATCGGTGCTATTTCCCTTATTTCTTTAAGATATGAGTAAGGGTCTTGCCTATAGCTTTTTAAATAAAGATTAAGTGGTGGGATTTCGCGAGTATTATTCATTAAAAAGTTTAGAAAGAGTGAATTATTTAGACCTATAAAAGGAGTTACTTTTCAATAAGCACTTCGTTAATCATATTTTTTATGTGGGCACCAAGATCTTTAATATTGCTATACTCCCAAAAAACCGTGGGTTGTATTTCAATGCCAAACCGCTCATTAATTTTACCGGTTAAACCGGCTGCAATAGAAGAATCCAGCCCATAGGCAGCAAAAGGTTCATCATCTTCAATGTCTTCCGGCTGCAAGTCAAGTACAGCAGCAAGGTTCAATACCAGCCATTGTGCTATGTCAATTTGCGGTTCACCGGAGATGAGCATTTTGGGAGCTAAAACGGCAGTTTTTTCCGCAGAAATAAGGCGCTCGTATTTTTCAGATGCATACAGGATATGCTCAAACTTGTTTGCAAGGTATAGTTCTCTACTCGTTACACGCTCTATTTTTCCACTGGAGGTTTTCGCAAGCGTACCGTTCCTGATGAAAAGGATATCATAAAGACTTATGTCGTGTTGCTGGAATACGGCTTCCTTTGCTGCTAAAACAACGGATTTTAATGCAGTATCAGTAAGTTGACTGGTATTAGTTATTTCAAAAACAGCGATGAGCTCCTGCTCTCCGTTTATGGGAGCTTCAAATGCTGCACCTGATGCCCGTTTCAGAAGCGGGTGGCTTTGCTGAATGCTATGCTCAATATCCTGCGGATAATGGTTTGTACCACGTATAATAATCAATTCCTTAAGCCTACCTGTAACAAACAGCTCCCCGTTATGGATAAAGCCAAGGTCTCCTGTACGTAAAAACTTCTCAGTATCCTTGGAACCGGCAATTTGAGCATTAAACACAATCGCTGTTTCTTCCGGATTATTCCAAAATCCCGCAGTCACAGATGGACTGTTCACCCATATTTCACCAATAGTGTTCTTATCGCATTCAATGCCCGTTGCCTGATCCACAATTTTAACACTGGTGTCTGAGGCCGGGCCACCACAACCCACCAATTCGATTACATCCTGCCCCGCTAATGCGGGTTCAATTCTATTGAGGTGAAATTGTTTGGCATCAACTCTCAATACGACTGCCTTTTCAGGTGTTAAAAGCCCAGTAACCTTAAGCGTAGCTTCGGCTAAACCGTAACAAGGAGAAAATGCTGTGGTAGAAAAGCCGGTATCACTAAAACTTTGTGCAAAATTTTTCAATGTCTGCGATTTTACTGGCTCTGCAGCACATCCGGCGGCCTTCCAACTGCTTAGGTCAAGGCTCCTTTTTTGTTCATCAGTAATCTGTTCGACACATAGGTCATAAGCAAAATTTGGAGCGGTACTAAAGTTGCCTTTATACACAGAAATCGCATTGAGCCACTCAAATGGATTTTGCATAAACAAAACCGGCGACATAATGTAAGCTACACAAGAATTGAATATGGGCTGTAGAACACCATAGATTAGTCCCATATCATGGAAGACAGGCATCCAAGATATAATCCTGCATCCTGGCTCATGCAGGCACGATTCATCAATGGCTTTAAGATTACTCATAATGTTTTGATGCGTGACCATTACTCCTTTGGGGCTACCGGTAGAGCCAGACGTGTATTGTAGGTAAGCAAGGTCATCACTGGTATACTCAAGGGGGTGAAAACCAACTTCTTTATCCTGGTTACCATGTAACTCATCTGTACATATCCAAATTAAGCTTTGCAAAACAGGGTCATCTGTAAAAAGAGCGAACATGCTATCATAAACCTTCCTTGTGGTGCACACTACTTTAGCATCTGCATTAGCAATGATTGACCTTATACGTTTTGAAGAGGAATTTTTTCGCATTGGGAATGCAGGCACTGAAATCACGCCGGCATACAAACAGCCAAAAAATGCCGGTATAACATCTAAACCGGGCTGGTACATTAACATGCAACGCTCCCCCTTAAGCCCACGGTTAGCAAGCATTGCGGCTACCTGCAAGGCCTTGTCGAATGTTTGTTTATAGTTCAGGGAATCTGTTACTTCTGCATTTTTGCCCAGAAAAAAATACAAAGGCTCCGAAGGTGTATCAATACTTCGCTGAGTTAGCCTGTTAAGTATGGTGTTCATTTCTTTATTAAATAAATTCTAGTCTTCAAGAACAAGTCCTATCCCCTTTTCCAAGGATTTGTCAAGATAATACTTGCCTACAGCAATGTCATATGCGGCCATTCCCATCGGATTAAACATGATCACTTTTTGTTCAAGGTTTTCCCAAAAAGGACCGTCTAATGAATCATGTATTTCTACTACATCCTGCCTGTTTAACCCAAAATCGAGGTGCATGCGCTCAATATCGGTATTTTCACGGCATATTTCCTCCCAATTGTCAACTATAATTTTATCCATATGCTTGACAAGGTGGGCTTGGTAGTCTCTCAAAGAAATATTTAAGTGAAATGTGCCTTTTTGTGGAGCAAGGTCGATATATGGAGCTGCCGAAACAGTGCAGGTCATAAATATCTTACTGTTAGTGTATACGTCTTGCCAGGTATCTGATATTTCCACCAAATGCCTATACTTACTATCAACAAGTTCGATATCAATAGTTGTAATATCAAAAAGATACACTTTTTCAATCAGGCCTTCAAACATTCCAACGATCATTTCCAGGTGTAGCTGCCCTATAGGCCCAAACCCAATAATACCGAATTTAAGTTTTCCTGGCTTCAGGTTTTCAACATACTTCTCGATGAGGAGACCTGTTACACCGGCGGTGCGTATGCCACTAATAAGTGGTGTATTTATGACTGCGATAGGAATCCCTGTACTTTCCTCATTAAGTATGATTACAGAATGTGCCCTCGGAATATTGCTTTGAATATTTTTCGGAAAACTGGCAATCCATTTTATACCAGCTGTGGCTATTTCCCCGCCTACATAAGCTGGCATGGCAATAATACGGTTGCTAAGATTTTTATAACGCAAGTAAGGCTTTACGGGCTGAACCACATCTCCTTGGCCCAGTATTCGAGTGGCTACCCTTAGCCTATTTATAATTTGCGGCCAATCGACCCCAATTTCTCTTAGATTTTTTAAGTTAAGGTATTTCATATAGATTTTTTAAAAATGCAAATTACGGGTTAAAATATGAGTTAAATACATGAGCAGCGGCAATTTTGGAAAATAACTGGTCAAGCATTCCTTATCCGAGTAGGTATTTTACCAACGGTTTGAAGATAGGGTTTACAAATAACCCAGTTAAATAGAAGTGCTATTGGTTGACTGATAGCGGAGTTAACATTAGAGAAGAATTTTCTAGCTGCCTTACCTAGTCGTACAGTGATCCGAAGTTGTCCTTTCACGCATTCGATAGGGATAAGAATAAAAGAATTGCCATACTGGTTAAGTATTTTAAGAATTTGAAATCAAGGTTTATTTTATCACCATAGAACGTTGAATTCGGGATTTCCCCACACTTGTGCTTAACTATGTTCCAGTGATTTTCGGATGCTTGGGCAATGAAAACTCCCTCAGGAAAAGGGGATTTTTGAGGGATATAAAAGACCAGCTCATTTAATTCAAGCCCATTGTAGTATAACAAGTAGGTAGAGAAATATCCTTGTAGCGTTTTTTTTTTAGCCAACTAGCCTTTCCCTATTCCAGAACAGGTGACGAAAGGAAAAGAACCATTCAGTATTGTATTCTTCTTATAATTGTCAACAATCATACATCCGTAGGCATGGGGGTCTAATGTTTTGAAAGTATCGCTCAGACGTTTCAGTGAATTGTTGAACACCCGATTTGCAGGCAGTACAGTAAACCATAAAACGAGATACCCGCCTACTAAATCATAGAAGTGGTGCACACTGAAATGTCTATTCCGATGGACCGAAAAAAAGTATAAGTTCATAATATTTCGATGTCCAAATTAAGGTTTTCGTTAGTGGCATATCATTAAAGAATGATATTAAAGTTCATCCTTTTACGATTCGCATTCAAACAAATAGATAGCAATTAATTTCATAACCTTTTCCTTGGGGGTTAAATTTGAAGTTGACATATTAGTTCCCATACTGGCCTCCAAATGATCTAGAACTTACAATTTACTCGAAACCAACAAATTAAACTAATTTTTAAAAACATACCTTACCCTTGATTTGCAATAATATATTAACTTGGTCATTTATGAATCATTGGAGGTGCCAATCAATCAATTTAGCAGCGTGGTGAAATTCCGTGAAGCCTTTTAAAATTTAATTTATTTCCACAAATTTGAGTATTATTGTAAATAAAAGAGAACTTAAACTACCTTTTTATTCTTACTTTTAAAAAATATTCAACTTTAATTCTCATCAAAAAAACCGATTAAAATGAAAAAAGCAGACGAATCTTCAGCTCAAACACAGTCAATGCCTAAACATGGTGTTACAGATCACCTTGCCAGTGAACATGTTGCCAACGGCATTATCTATAAGTATACTGCAATAGCATCTGGGGCTGGATTAATTCCTATTCCTTTTTTAGATCTAATGGCTTTGAGCGGAATCCAGTTAAAAATGTTGTACGACCTAGGAAAACTTTATAACTACGACTTTGATGAGCATAGGGTTAAGTCAATTATTGGCACACTTACCGCCTCACTGCCTGCACATGCGATGATTAAAACATCTACAACACTTTTTAAATTAATTCCAGTTGTAGGCCCACTTTTAGGCGGCGTCAGTGGCTATTTGTATTCATCAGCCTGTACGTATGCTTTGGGTAAAATATTCAGTGTACACTTTGCTTCAGGATTAAGTTTATTAACTTTTGATGTGGAGAAAATTAAGGCTGAATTTCAAAAATTCCATTCAGATTACATCCAATCCAATTCTGCAACTGACAAGCCAGCCTAATAATACTGCTTGTTACAAATCATTTAAATTACCTACTAGTAATAATGGGACTTGTTTATATTCTGATATATCTCTCCTTCTGCCTCTTGGTGGCTCTCCTGTTAAGGCAGCGTGCCGGAGGCTTTTGGCTTTTCTTTTTCCTTTCTGCTATTTTTACTCCAATAATGGTTGGCTTTTTCGGAATAGTCTTTAACCAAAGTCGAAATTCTTGAGTTTGTGATAAATTATTTCTTTTCAAAATCGTTTTCAATTGCAAAGCTCCTGGTTATTGTTGTTTTACTATGCAGCCAAAATTTAAATGCCCAAAATTTTTCAGAAAATAAAATAGACACCTTTTTTGATTCTCTTGCTAGCAGGGGGATTTTTCAGGGAAGCGTTTTAATCTCTGTTAACAATGAGGTTGCCTATAAGAAAGGATTCGGATTCGCTGATATAGCGCAAAAAGCTAAAAACAACCCTTCAACTAAGTTCAGGCTCGCATCATTGTCAAAAACAATTACTGTAATTGCGATAATGCAATTGGTGCAAGAAGGAAAGTTAAAGGTGACCGACCGTATCTCAGACGTGCTGGAGTGGTATCCAGTACCATTGGGGAATTTTGTTAGTATACAAGACCTAATGATGATGAATTCAGGCATTCCCAGCTATACAAATAGCTATGATTTTGTATTCTACACCTCCCGCGCAAACCAGCCCTCTGTACGAGAATTTATAGTGAGGTATTGTTCAGGTCCATTAAAATTTCAACCTGGTTCTGCCCAATTCGAATACTCAAACTCAAATTACTACATACTAGGTGCTATTATAGAAAAAGTGACCGGTAAGCCCTATGCAGAAGTAATTGAAGAACGCATTTTTAAAAGAGTGGGAATGTCCAATTCTGGCTACTATTATAATACAAGCATTTATGAGAATATGGCCACTGGCTATTCATTATCACCTGTAACACAGGTAGCTGGATATTATGATCAGACAAGTGCGTATTCAACCGGAGGCCTGTATTCTACTGTAGAAGATCTCTTTAAGTTAGATCAGGCATTATATGGAGAGAAGTTACTTAAAAAACAGTATATAAATGAGATCTTTAAGAACCGGTATCCGGAAGATAAAACCGGAGAAAGCTGGCTTTACGGTTGGCAGGTTGTTCCTGGCACAAATAGTACCATGGTGTACAAAACCGGATTATTATGGGGGGCACGAACCCTCTTTTTAAGAGATTTAGCCAATAAAAACGCCATTATCCTGCTTACCAATACAGACAATAATAATGGAACCTCGCTCAATATGATCGTTAACTTGTTAAGCCTAATCAAAGGAGATACCCCTCCGCTGGTAGTACAACAGGATATCGGCCCGGTAATGGTAAAACTCATAAAAGAAAAAGGGGTAGATGAAGCAATTAAAAACTATAAAAGGATTAAAGCGGGCAAAGATGCATCCAGTTGGGTATTAAGTGATTCAGAACTTTTTAATGTAGGGCAATACCTGATTACCACCAATAATCTGGCAGGAGCTGACAAGATCTTCATGTTACTATCGACAGATTTTCCTGAATCAGTATATGCAACCTATAGAAAGAGCAAACAATAGGATGAGGAATAAGTATTCCTATTGAATGTTGCCTATCTGACATTAAAATCCTTTTATCATTGAGAATTACGAAAAGTTAACCGTATGGAATTATTTTATTTCCTTAAAAGAGAATCTGGAAAAACACTGCAAACCATTACAGGTATTGCGGTGATTTCAGGTATTGCCAACGCTATGTTGCTCGCTATCGTCAATGCTGCAACATCAAGCGATATAACCAGAGGTGACCTTACAAAATATTTCCTGCTTTACCTTCTTTCTATTAGCCTATTTATTTTCACTAAGCAGCATATACTTAAAAAAAGCTCTATCCATGTAGAAAATATCATTAGAAATTTAAGGATCCGTATTGCTAATAAAATAAGACATTCTGATCTATTGCACCTGGAAGAAACAGGATCTTCAACAATCTTTGCCCGCATATCACAAGATGCAGCACAGATATCCGTTACCGTTACCTACGTTGGCAATGCTTTCCAATCTGCGGTTATGGTACTTTTCAGTGTAATTTATATTGCATTTATTTCCATTCCCGCATTTCTTATAACCTTAGCTTCAATCCTGCTTGGTATTGTTTCTTACTTTAAATACCGGAAATCCGCTACAACTCTATTAAAGAAATCCAGTAACAAAGAAGCCGAATTTTATGGCTCGCTTAATGAGTTGCTGGGAGGATTCAAAGAAATAAAGATTAATCAAAAGAAAAACAATGATGTTTTCGAAAGCTTCAAGACCATTGCAGAAGAATCAAGCGACTTTAAGTTAAAGGCTATCCTCAAACTCATCATCAGTTATATCGCTTCTCAATCATTCTTCTATGTGTTGTTAGCATTCATTATTTTTTTACTACCTAACTATGTGGATATCGTCAATAAAGACCTCATCAGGATGTCTGCAGCTATTCTATTTATTATAGGTCCGCTCGAGTCCATCATATCATCCTTCCCTACTTTACTTAATGCCAATGTTTCTGCAGCTAACATTACGGAGTTGGAACATACATTAGATAGCTTTACCGATGATCGGGAAGATCCTTCACAGGATTTCACACTACATGAACCTATCGCATTTAATAAGGAAATTGTTTTTACTGACCTTTTGTTTGAGTATCCAAAAAAAGGTCTGCACGAACAGTTCTCAGTTGGACCCATTAACCTGCGTGTTAAAAAAGGCACGATCACCTTTATAACAGGTGGAAATGGAAGTGGAAAATCTACCTTCCTAAAACTATCCTGTGGCCTTTATTATCCCGAAAAGGGAAATATTATTGTTGATGATTTAAAAATCAACAATCAAAATTACCCTAATTACCGAGAGTTGTTTTCCATCATATTTACAGATTTCCATCTGTTCCAAAAATTATACGGACTGCCTGATTACAAGCAAGAAATAGTTGAGAATCTGTTAAATGAAATGCAGATAGATAAAAAAACACAGATAATTGATGGCCGAATCACAAACATTCAGTTATCAACAGGTCAGCGGAAGCGACTAGCACTTGTGGCAGCTATTCTGGAAAATAAATCAGTGTATATTTTCGATGAAGTGGCGGCAGATCAAGACCCGCAGTTTAAAAAGTACTTTTATAAAGTACTGCTCCCAAAATTTAAAGAACAAGGCAAAACTATTATAGCGGTAACACATGATGAATATTTCTTTGATGATTGTGACTACAGGTATAAAATTGAAAATGGTAATTTTATTGAAATTGAAACTAATTAAAGCATAAGATGGACAAAAATTCACCTGGCACCGAAAGTGACGTAAAAAAACCTTCAGATTGGCTTCAAAAGAGACTGTTATCCATTCTTGTTACGATAATGGTATTATCCATGTTATTCCTCTTTTTTTACAGGGACATCATTATTACAATTCCGGCTGGTCACGCAGGCGTTTTATTTAGAAGGTATGCAGAAGGAACAGTGTTAGACAGAACATATCCGGAAGGCACCTTTGCGGTATTACCCTGGAATAAAATGAATATTTATAACATCCGCTTGCACCATCGAAGCAAAAAGATAACTGTAATAAGCAAAGACGGCCTTTCCATTGATTTGGTCATATCTGTGAGGTTCTTTCCGAGCCTAGCTACGCTTGGCATTTTACATAAACATATCGGACCAGACTATATCAACTCGGTGGTAATGCCTGAAATTGAAGCAAAAACACGAGACATCATCAGCAAGTATGAGCCCAATGAACTATACTCACTGGATCGAGAGAAAATACAGGACACAATTAGCAGTCGAGTGCTTGAGTCGATTAACAAGCAGCAAATAATGCAAGGTGTACTCGCCGAAAATGCTCCCAATTACGTGGTTTTTGAAAATTTGTTTATAGAAAATATTGTTCTGCCAACATTCATCGTAAATGCAATCGAAGATAAGCTTGATGCAGAGCAAAAGGCATTGCAGTACGATTTTATCATTTCTTCCTCTCAAAAAGAGGCGAACCGCAGGAGCATAGAAGCGCAGGGTTTAGCAGATTTTAAAAGAATATCAGGTGTTGATATCTTAAAATGGCGTGGTATTGAAGCTACTGAAAAAATAGCCACTTCCCCCAATGCCAAAGTTATCATAATGGGAACAGATAAGTTGCCACTTTTATTGAATGACGATCCTGCACCATCCATCGATCCTGCACCAACCGTGAAAAATTAGTTTCCATCCGCGGCTAGAATGATGTTTTCAGGCGGAAATTGTGTTTGATCAATGTATGAATCCAAGGCAATAACTAAATCAAAAAGATATCATATTGATTAGGTAGAGTTGCAAATTTTAACTCTACCTAGAATCATATTGCCTGTTGATGGAGGGTATTAACAGGTCATAATGATACTTAAATGCTGTTCTAAAAATTAGAATTAGAAAAGTTTACCAACCGATTTCTTTTGTAAGGAAACTGTGTTAACCTTGGAAAATCATTCGCAAAAGAATTCGACTTTTGGACAGCCTATTTCTCAAGCATTTGGTATGATTTTTAAAATCATGGTTGTTTTTTATTCTAAAAAAGTTGGCTAACGGGAATTTTTCCAGCTAATTCATGACTCTTCCTTATAACTTTTGAGAACTTATTGGGTGGTATATCCGCTTTTATGCAGGATTATTCCCTACTAAATCTCTTCAATCGAGTCAGGTAAGCCTGCTCATAATTATTTTTCAATTTATCCGACAAATACGATTGGCTAATTAAACGTAACACTTCCTCTTTTCCGGAAGTCAATTGAAAAAAAACACCCTCACTAATTTTAGGGTTAACATTTGCCAAATCAGCCAGAAGATTAAACTGTTCAAACACCTTTCCTTTTGCCAAAACTGGAGGTAGCAATCCCTCATCAAGTGCAAAGTCTTTATCTCCAATATGAATACGACTGTTCAGTAGGTCATAGGCCGGACTCATTTTAAAATCACCTAATTCAGTTTGAATCAAAGTGAAGTTTTTAAAATGTGCATCTCCATTAGAAAACAGGTAATTGAACAATAAGAGTTTAAGCAGCTTAGGAGCTTCCACATCATAGGCTGGGACATATTTCTTCAACAATTCGAATAATTGAGAGTAATTCCCCAGGTATTTATAATCTTCCCCGTGAGTCTGAGGTGTTCTTTGAGCTAATGAGGCAAAATCTTCCTGTGCCCTTTTAGTTCCGTCATCTTTTACATCAAATCGCTTGGTGATATAGGCTGGTTCTCCATTATTAAAAAATATGAGTGCATTTTCAGCGGTTGCTAAATTAAAAACCTGCCTTGCTATTTGCATCGTCAAATGTTCGTTTGCAGGCATATTTTCAGGATTTTTACCGGCATTTGGTTTAGGTTTTAGGATGTATTGCCCCTGTTCACCTAAATTGGTTAATCGCAATTTATTTTTGTCCAACAGTACCGAAAACTTCTCCTGTACACCTGAAATAGACATTCTTTTTCGATTTTCATCAAACAGTTCATCTGTAACGTCGCTTGAGGCAGGTGATTCATAAGGAAGTATATGACTTACCTTTTTCCCATAAAAAACACGTTTCAAGGCAGTTGAGGAGTATGTTTGATTTCCTTCTTTTAATGTTCCAGGGCAAAAATGGATTTCAGGCACGCTCATGCATTATCTAGTTTAATAACTCTAACCGCACCGATCGTATCATAGGCAGCTGTATTAAGTAAAATACTAAAATGATCTGCTTTATCTATGCGCAAAGCATGACAAACAAGTTGCTTATTGGCTCCTTCAGGAAGCATATTATAGAAAAATGGAAACAAATATTCCGACCGGTATTCTTGTTGATTTTTAGGAAATGTAAGACTTACTGGAGGTTGGTTCGAATCACTAATCCACGCATCATGATACCTAAACACAAATGAACCATTATCTAATTGAGTGAGCAATCCAGCCTCTTCGCCTTTATAAATAATCTTTGCTTGTCTCATTTATTAGCGCTGAGCGTTTTTACTTTAAACGTAAGTTCCAAGCCTAGCGCATCAGCTAATTTACTTAGGGTTTGTAATGTGGGATTACCTTTTCCACTTTCAAACTGTTTTAAGGTTCTTAGGCTAACTCCAGCTAGTTCTGCAAGCATTTCTTGGGTAACCTGCAACATCTCTCTACGGGTTTTTATGTATTTTATCATTTCCGAAAAGTGCATCATAGTATTCTATTTAAGTCAAAAATAAGAAAATCTTTAATAAAAAACCATAAAAGAGCAGTAAGATGCACTTTATTATAAAAACAAAATACTTAAGAGCAATTTCACCCAAAATAGTGCGCTTTACCGCACTTATGTAAAATCAAAAATAGGTTCAAATCCAGCCTAAGAGTATTGAGATATTGGGCCCAAATATTAATTTTACAAAAAAAACCCGTAACTTACTGAAATATAATCAGTTACAACACTTAAAATATAATGTACCTTATTCGGTGACCTAATCATAAAAGAAACAGTTAACACTCTATTTTTCAGCAACTTACAAGCTTAGGTGCGAATCCTGCCACCCCGACAAAAAAAGCCTTTGATTAATTTCAAAGGCTTTTTTTTTGTTTCAACTAATGCGGTTATAGCACAGTGTGTTTGCAAGAAAAATATAGTGAGGTTCATGAATTAATCCTGAAAGTTAAGGGAGATGGATTCGATCTTCTCCCAGAAGCAGCTAGCTCAATCACATTTCATTATGAAGGTAAAAGCTGCAACCATCAACCAAGCCCATTTTTTTAGCCAACCTCGATCAATAAGTTAACAAAGGACGTATCAGATGCATTATGTCAATTGACAAGAGTTTTTGGCATCAAAAATTAACCAACCATACCAACCAGAAGTTGGAATCCGCCAGAGGCAAATTTTGGAAGATCAGCGGCGGTAGCTTTCCCTTCAGCCGAACCCATGGATTGTTGAAGTGACTCTGGACTCTCAAAATAAAGTTCTGCCAATCGATAATAAGCTGGATTGGATCCATCTACTTCTGGGAGGAATTTGGTCACTTCTGCTTTGACTACCCCCTTGATTTTTCCTACAAGAGGCATGTGTGTGTTTGCATAATAGGTTTCAAACGCGGCTGGATCGACCGGTTGGTTGTACAGAACAGTTAATTTGATCATGATTTTGTTATGGATAAAATGTGAGTTTAAATATATCTAAATAGGTAGGGCAATCGCGCAAATCATAGCCATTCCCATAGTACTAAATTCTTCGGATGTTAGCTTTCGGCTTATATTTCGCCTCCAAGGACTTTGACCTTACCGTAACTCATTGGTGGAGCTAATCCAATTCCTTGTCGTGTAGGCTAGTTGTTAAAGAAAGGAAATAAATTTTTAAAATGTAATTTTCTAGATCAGGATATCACCAAACCTTTAAATTTTCTTCATAAAAATCCCGCTATTGGTATAGATTATTGGGAAAATAAAGAAACATATTGCCTATAGAATAGTTTTCACAAAAATTAATACAACTATTGTTGTGTGGATAATTATCCAGATGTACGTTTGCAGCCTGATGTTAAAATTCTTAGTATCATCTTGTCTTTCTGTTTGTGTCCTACTATCTAGCTGGTATAGTCATCTCTATGCACACCAGGTTCGGCAAGATCAGCATATCATATCGGCTGTATCAGTCCAAAACACATCTGAAAGCGGACTGAGCTCGATTATAAATTATCCTACCTCCTATTTAAGATCTTCTACAGTTTACGTAAAAGATCATTTTCGATTAAATGAGTCGAATATCGAGGAAGAGAAAAACGAGTTATCGCCTACAAAGATTTTTTCACCTGAATCACTCAATTTCTACGCATTTATTTCTGCGAAATTCTTTGGGTACTTCTTTGAGCACATTAAGACTGACTTACCTTCCCGTGAGTTGGTTTCCTACATCCCATCATTAGAAGGATGCTACCTGGAGTATCAGGTATTTAGGATCTAGAACTACGCCTTTTTCATACTACAACTTTTTGTTGTACCCCATTTGGAAGAACCCTTCTCCCAAGTGAAGTTGCTGTGCAATACATCATTTTGTCAGCCACTATCAAAAATATATTACCCCCAAAATTTCTCGGAAAAAACCAAACCGTTTTTAAAAACAAAACCATGACAAATAGAATTTTCATGCTCCTTGGAGTGTGTGCATTATTCTGGACTACCAGCTGCACATCACACTCAGAAGTGAAGAAAGAAGAAGAAACCAAATTTCAGGTAACTAGTCCTTTAGCAGCGGATACGGTGATCACCAAAGATTATGTGGGACAAGTAAACTCCATCCAGCACATCGAATTAAGAGCGCAGGAAATGGGCTATCTGCAAAAAATTCATGTGGACGAGGGACAGTTTGTAAAAAAAGGAACGCTTCTTTTTAAGATCATGCCTAACCTATATCAGGCGGAAAGAGAACGGGCTAAAGCTGAAGTTGATTTTGCGCAAATAGAGTATAACAATACCAAGTCACTTTCCGACAGAAATATTGTAGCTCCAAATGAACTTGCCATGGCCAAAGCCAGAGTAGATAAAGCGCAAGCAGAATTGTCGCTGGCAGATGTTCATCTTCAATTCACTGATATACGAGCTCCATTTGATGGATATGTAGATAGATTCCATGCCAGAGAAGGCAGTTTGTTGGAAGAAGGCGAATTGCTTTCCAATTTCTCTGACAACAGTAAAATGTGGGTTTACTACAATGTACCTGAAGCTGAATACTTGGAATATAAGGCTCAGGTGCAGGATAAAGATAAA
>Ga0307487_1000151_pt1 | contig 54919 bp, 46 predicted proteins | sample CBIW12metaG_FD_203665 | JGI IMG/M metagenome (GOLD analysis project Ga0307487, IMG submission 203665) | Sea-ice brine microbial communities from Beaufort Sea near Barrow, Alaska, United States - CBIW 1.2 | ecosystem: Environmental > Aquatic > Marine > Coastal | place: USA: Alaska | collected... | reverse complement strand
TAAAGACTGAAAAATCACGTGCTAAGGCGATCGATATTATTGAAGAGCATTTTGAGTTTTTAAATATCATTCTCAAAATCTCTTATAATGAGGCGATTAATAGAGACATACTCGCTCAGGGAGAATTACTTTCTACTAAGTTGTTTCACACGCTTTTAGAAGAATTAAACATCCCCGCTGTTTATTTGGGAGCATTGGATTTCATGAGTATTGATGTGAATTCCGAACCGGAACTGCAGAAAATATCGGATAAACTTAAGTCTATCCTAGCGCATCATCCTGATGATAATATTTTTATAACTCAGGGATTTATTTGTAAAAATCATCTCAATGAAGTAGATAATCTTAAGCGTGGCGGTAGTGATTACACTGCATCTTTAATTGCGGCAGCCATTCAAGCCTCAGCCTGCGAGATCTGGACCGATATTGATGGCATGCACAACAATGATCCCAGGATTGTAGATAAAACTAGAGCAATAGCTGAAATGTCTTTTGATGAGGCTGCCGAGTTAGCCTATTTTGGAGCAAAGATCCTGCATCCATCTTCCATCTGGCCTGCACAGCAATTCAATGTTCCTGTCAAACTACTAAATACGATGCAGCCTGAAGCACACGGCACACTGATCAAAGCGGAAGTTGATTCGGTAGGAGTAAAAGCCGTAGCTGCAAAAGATGGCATCACTGCGATCAAAATCAAGTCGAGTAGAATGTTGCTGGCGTACGGTTTCTTGAGAAAGGTATTTGAAATTTTCGAAAAATATAAAACTCCGATTGATATGATTACCACTTCAGAGGTGGCTGTGTCAGTTACGATTGATGATTTGAGTCACCTGAATCATATTTTAGAAGAATTAAATGTATTCTGTAGCGTGGAAGTGGATCGAGATCAAACAATCATCTGTATCGTGGGCAATAAAGTAGCTGAGAGTAAAGGATCCTTACAATCTGTCATTGACGCATTGGAAGAGTATCCCATCCGGATGATTTCTTTTGGAGGAAGCCGACACAATGTCTCGGTATTGGTAGACACCAAATTCAAAAACGATGCACTCCAAAGTCTCAATCAGGGTATTTTCACTTGGTAATCACAAAAGCAGGCATATCGTCATTTATCTAATCCCTCAAGGTGCAATAGATTTCTATTGAGGGATTATTTAGAATGATTCTTATTACTTTTGCAACATGTCAGTAGTAAATAAAAGGCCGGGATTCCTGTCGCGTCTGCAAACCAAGTGGAAACTGAATAGTATTTTCCAAGTGCTCTTGGTTCTTGTGGTGTTCGCGTGCACGGGGTTTACTATTTTATTTATTAAAGATCCCACCCTTGATTTTTTTGGAGTGGAAAAAGGGGGTTTTGTCAATACTTTTTTATATCTGTTGCTGGTTCTTCCTTTATATCAAATTATCCTCTTGATCTATGGCTTTATTTTCGGACAGTTTAATTTTTTTTGGGAAAAGGAGAAGCAGATTTTTAGAAGGATTAAAAAATTGTTTGTGGGTAAAAAATAATTCATTTAACCACAGAGCGTACAGAGTTTTTCGAGGAGACCGCAACTTAGTGATTTTATTTCCTTAGTAAATTATAGGGCTGAAAATCCGTCATAACCTAGAAGGGAGAGAAATCTGATGCTAAATCTTTCAATCCATTAAGAAATCCGGCTCCAATTCACCGCTGTTTTCTTCTGCTGTTTTACCTGTCTGAGCACAGGTGAATTTTCGGGTAAAGCCAATTCTGGATCAACGGATAACAACTGCTGCACTGCATCTCTCGCCAAAGTCAATATGGCAGCATCTTTACTTAAATCAGCAATCAGCAAATCTGTGATTCCACTTTGCTGGGTTCCCATCAAATCTCCTGGACCCCGCAGTCTCAAGTCCACATCAGCAATTTCAAAGCCATCGTTAGTTCGCACCATTGTATCTAAACGAACTCGGGAGTCCTTCGATAGCTCATACTTGCTCATCAGGATACAATAACTCTGCTCAGCACCTCTCCCCACTCTTCCCCGCAACTGATGCAATTGAGAGAGTCCAAATCGCTCCGCATTTTCAATAATCATCACAGAAGCATTAGGCACATTTACTCCTACTTCAATCACCGTCGTCGCTACCATAATCTTTGTTTCACCTTTGACGAAGCGCTGCATCTCATATTCCTTTGCGTCAGACTTCATGCTGCCGTTCACTATGCTGATCGGATAATTGGGAAATGCCCTGGCAACACTTTCATACCCATCGATGACGTTTTTCAGATCTAACTTTTCAGATTCTTCTATCAGAGGATACACAATGTAAATCTGCCTCCCCTTTTTCACTTCCTCATTGATAAAACCAAAGACTTTCAATCGGTCCTTGTCATATCGGTGTACGGTCTGAATAGGTTTTCTTCCAGCAGGCATCTCATCGATCACCGACACATCCAAATCGCCATAAAGTGTCATTGCCAGCGTTCGGGGGATAGGTGTAGCCGTCATCACTAACACATGAGGGATAAACTCTAGATTTTTTGCCCAAAGCTTGGCTCGCTGAGCCACTCCGAATCTATGTTGCTCATCTACGATGGCTAGCCCCAAATTTAGAAACTGCACAATATCTTCCAAAAGTGCATGTGTACCAATCAGAATTTTGAGTTCTCCGGAAAGTAATTCTTCATGAATAATTTTCCTTGCAGATTTTTTCACAGATCCAGTGAGTAACGCAATTTTCATCCCCATCATATCTGCAAATTCTTTCAAACCTGCATAATGCTGCGAAGCCAAAATCTCTGTCGGAGCCATTAAGCAAGATTGAGCGCCAGATCCAATTGCAATCAATGCACAGATGAACGCTACCATAGTTTTCCCGCTTCCTACATCTCCCTGAATTAGCCGGTTCATCTGCTTGCCGGATTTAAGATCTGAATAGGATTCACGGATCACCCGCTTTTGTGCGTTGGTCAGCTCGAATGGAATATGATTAGTATAAAACTCAGTGAGCAATTCGGTGTTATTCAGCACCTGACCTTGAAACTTTTCGGTGCGAGCCACCTTCATTAGCAGCAGGCGCAATTGGAGATAGAAAAACTCTTCGAACTTCAATCGTTTTCTTGCCCGTTGCAAATAGTTAGGTTCGGTGGGAAAGTGGATTTGTTGAATTGCATCTATCTTACCGATCAATTTATAGTCCTCCAATATATCCAAAGACATGGTTTCCTGAATGTGTGGAAGGCAAACTTGTACAAGCTGCTCCATGATTTTGGAAATCCCTTTTGAATCCAGGAATCTAGCTCTAAGCTTCTCGGTGGTGGAGTAAACTGGCTGAAAATTATTTCGCGTTTCGTTGGCAGCAGTCAAAGGCTCCATCTCTGGATGTGCGATGCTCCATTTTCTACCAAAAAGAGCTGGCTTGCCCAGAAAAATAAAAACTCCTCCGGCTACCAAGTGCTTTTGAACCCATGCTATTCCTTTAAACCAGGTCATCTCCATCTCGCCAGTCTCATCAGCGACTTGCGCGACGAGTCTCTTTCTATTTCCCATCCCCACCAATTCTATCTTGCGGATTTTGGCAATCACCTGCACCGTTTCCATTTCGGAATGGAGTTCTCGAATTTTGAAAAAACGGGTCCTGTCTTCGTACCTAAAAGGATAATGCTGAAGCAATTCACCAAAGGTGAAAATATTCAACTCCTTGTTGATCAAGGCTGCGCGTTGAGGGCCTACTCCTTTGAGAAATTCTATTTTAGTATCAAAAAAACCGGACAAAGAATATTGAGTTATGGATTTAGACAAATTAAACCAGCACAATCCAATTGTCAATAGAAATTGTCAAGAATTGACAGACTCAGGCATTTGGAGAGGTAATATTTTCCCAGATCTGATGAATTTGAGACTTAGATTCCTCTAGACTTTTTAACAAAAGCATTTGATTTTTTGCGCGATGCAAATTCTGCTCCGGATATTGCACTTTATAATAGACATTTCCTCGTAGGTGATCGGTAAAAAAACGTAAACCCATAATACAGATCATCACATCTCCTCCTATCAAAAGTGATTCAATCTCTTTTTTTGTGGCGAAGTTTTTTATTCCTTCAAAATATCCTTTCAACAACTCTTCAAAAACAGTAATCTCAAACCTAATTGACTCCCAATGAATGCTAATTTCAGATTCTGAACAAGCCACAGTTCGCACTAAATCTCCAAAATCATAGAGTAAGTAGCCTGGCATCAACGTATCTAAATCCACCAAAGCTTTCACTTTTTGGAGATCCTTTGAAAAAATCAAATTATTGATTTTGGTGTCGTTATGTGTCAAATGCTGAGGCAATGACTTTTGCAAAGCAACGTATTGATCTACGAGGCTTTTCTGTGAAGAATAAAACTCCAATACTTCATTTTCTTCTTCTGATAATTTACTAGCATCTTCTGCTGCTTCCAAAAAACGTTCGAAACGAAGATCAAGCCGATGAAAATCCGGAATGCATTCCTGGAGGTCATTGGTAGAAACTACCTGTCCCCACCCCGCAAATATGCCATAAGCTTTAGCAGCAAGATATGCCTGGTCCAACACTGAGATATGCTGAATGGTCTGGCCTTCTACAAAATCAAAAAGTCGAAAAAGTTTCCCATTTGACTCCGTGATTAATTTACCTTCCAAATTAGAAATTGGCAGTGGCAAGTCGAAAGGAAGCAAATTACTGTTTGCCTGAGATTTAATCAGTTGTTGGTTGTGGGTGATACGCTCAGGATGATTAAATACACTCAGATTAAATTCCTGAAGAATATACTTGTAGGTATCCACCTCAATCAGATAAGTTCCATGAATCAATCCAGCCCCAAAAGGTTGAATTTCAAAAATCCCATAATCCTCCTTAAAGTATTTCGCTAAGATGTCATCAAATTCTCCCTTATTCATGCCGCAAAGCTATAAGATCAATTAGGAATAAGGATTTTTTACTTGAAAAAATAGGCTTTTATATTCCATTAATTTATTGGTGAAATTTATGATGCATCAAAATTTCAAGTGATTTTTGGAGGGAATAATGCTTATATAGCACTAGAATCTTGATAATCTTTTATCCAGTTTTTTTCAAATTGAAAGAAAATAAATACATTAGCGAAATTTATTATTTAAGTATCGGTTCTTTTTAGAAAAAATTATAAAATAAATAAACCCTAAAACTCATGAATGTTACCTTTATTGACTGGGCGATTATAGGCGCTTTCTTTGTTATATCCCTTTTAATAGGGGTCTATTCATCGAGAACTGCTGGAGCATCAGCAAAGGAATTTTTTCTATCCGGTCGAAATATGCCATGGTGGCTTTTGGGTGTTTCGATGGTAGCAACCACTTTTTCTGCAGATACTCCAAACTTGGTAACTGATATAGTTCGAAAAAATGGCGTCGCAGGTAACTGGGCATGGTGGGCTTTTTTGCTTACGGGTATGCTCACAGTTTTCGTCTATGCCAAACTCTGGCGAAGATCTGAGGTCACTACAGACTTAGAGTTCTACGAATTGAGATATTCAGGAAAGGGGGCGGCTTTCTTGAGAGCATTCCGCGCAATCTACCTAGGTGTATTCTTTAACGTGGTCATTATGGCCACGGTATCTCTTGCAGCTATTAAAATTGGAGGGGTTATGCTTGGTCTTTCACCTGTCCAAACTCTACTTATCGCATCTATCGTAACAGTAATTTACAGTTCATTGGGTGGGCTCAAAGGGGTATTGCTTACGGATTTCTTCCAGTTTTTTATTGCTATGATCGGGTCATTTGGAGCTGCATACTATATTATAGGCTTACCTCAAATTGGTTCTTTAAGTAATTTATTAGCTCATGAAAATGTGGCGGACAAGCTAGATTTCTTCCCTGATTTCTCAAACCCAAATTCATATATACCTCTATTCCTAATGCCAATAGCCATACAATGGTGGGCCACTTGGTATCCCGGCGCTGAGCCTGGAGGAGGAGGATACATCGCCCAGCGTATGTTATCTGCCAAAGATGAAAAGAATGCAATCGGAGCTACCTTGTTTTTTAACATTGCTCATTATGGTATGAGACCATGGCCTTGGATTATAATTGCATTGGCATCTTTGGTTGTTTTCCCAAACATTTCTGATTTACAAACTGCTTTCCCACATATACCAGCAGATAAGCTTGGCGATGATTTGGCTTATTCTGCCATGTTGACTTTCCTGCCTACAGGTTTGATTGGAATTGTACTTGCTTCTTTGATTGCGGCTGTGATGTCCACACTTTCTACTCATCTTAACTGGGGTTCTTCTTATATCGTAAATGACTTTTATCTACGATTCTTGAAGCCAGAGGCTAGTGACAAAGAATTAGTAGCGGTAGGTAGAATCTCAACAGTTGTACTTATGGGTTTATCTGCACTCTTAGCTTTGGCATTGTCTAGCGCGCTGGACGCATTTAACATCCTGCTTCAGATTGGTGCAGGTACTGGATTAATTTTTATCCTTAGATGGTTTTGGTGGAGAATCAACGCATACACTGAAATATCCGCTATGGCGATCTCTTTTGTAGTTGCAATTTTCTTTTCAGTCATCAACCCAAAAGTAAACTGGATCATAATTCCAGAAAATCAGGAATACTTAAAGTTAATCTATAGTGTCACCATCACTACAATTGGTTGGTTATTGGTGACGTTCCTGACTGCGCCTGAAAAGGATGAAGTGTTGCTTTCTTTTTACAGAAAAGTAACTCCAGCGGCATTTGGATGGAAAAAGGTATTGGATCGCTATCCAAATGAGCGTCAGGTGATTGGACAATTACCAAAGGAAATTGGCTTGATGATGATTGGATCTGTAATGATCTATGCTGCTCTTTTCTCCACTGGATTCTTCATCTATGGAAATATGATGGCAGGATTTATTTCAGCGGCCGTTGCTCTAGCCGGTGGATGGATCATTCTTAGATCTTGGAAGACTATTAGTTAATCCACAAATTTGACGGAATTCATCAGGTGGGCTAGGTCCACCTTGATGTATTCTATCACTGGTGCGAGTGAATCATTTTTCATGGAAGTGTTGAAGTATAGCGCTCCGCGCAAAAAATTATCGGTGGAATCCGTCACAAAGAACTGAAATTGAGTAGGAACCTCTCCGGTAAGCTCGGCTACTACTCCAGTGTATCCTTCTGGGGTGACCAACACAGATTCCCCAATTCCATAGGCTTTTTTTTGATGCTGGGCAGTAAGTTTAAACGCATCTTCGGAAAGCCTTTTGAAATCTACCCCATTCTCACCAATTCGCTTAAATGTCAGGTGAACTTTGGCTCCAAAATCCTGATAGTTAATATTTATCCAGTCTTTTTCGGCGATGTTGAAAGAATCTGCTTCGATTATTGAATGCTCGGAATAATCGAAAAGATAAGGATGACCCTCCTTCAACTGGCGAAAGGAATGGCTGGGCAAATCTATTCGGTTGTATCCGGTGGGTTTGGGTAAGTGCACTTTTTCACAAGCAAACAGACCAAATAAAATGGGTATGATAAGAATTCTTTTCATAGCTTAAAATTAGACATTTGTTTGATCTGACTTCAGAATAGCAGAGATTTAACCTTAGAACAAATCTACACATTATGAAAAAATCACTACGAGTAGCAACAGCGGGATGTTTCGCAACTCTTTTTATCCTTTTTGCAGGTTATGCCTCCGCTCAGACTAACATGGAGGAATATATGAGCAAGTGGGAACATAGCAAACAATATACATTGGACGTATTAGAAAAAATGCCTGATTCAGGAATGAACTATAAACCTGATGCCGAGGCTATGTCTTTCAAGGAGCAAATACATCACGTTGCCAACTCTATTGTTGGGATCTCTCAAGGCTATCTAAACGGGGCTGAGCCAGGGTTTAGCATTGATGTCTCAAGTGCGAGCAAAGCAGAATTAGCAGAGTTCGTAGCAAAAGCGTTTGATTATGGTGCCAAAACTGTCACCGCAATTTCTCCTGAAAAAGCCGATGAAAAATTGGATGTATTTGGTAATCAAGCAAGCCGAAGACAAGTAATGTCTCTTTTGATGGATCATTGTTCGCACCACTTAGGGTCCGCTGTTGTTTATTTGAGACTTCAAGATGTGAAACCTCCTGCTTACGTAGGTTTCTAAAAAAGGAAAATCAATAGCTGATTAACAGCAATTATGCCAGTAACTTTATTTTCTTTGGTTACTGGGCAGAAAGACCGATGACTGTTGACCCGAATATCGGCTATGCTAGTGTTTATCTTTAATTACGTCGCTTTCTGTCTTTTATTGGATCAGTTGCGGATATACCAAATTGATAAACCACAAACGGCAATAATTTCTTCATTGCCGTTTGTGGTTTATCACACTATTACTCTCGTATCCAAGCTACTTTTTCGTCCAAAGATGCTCTTTTACCTTCAGGCCAATTCTCAGTAGCTGGCTTTGCTACGTAAAAGAATCCCATCAAAATATCTTCGCCTTCCAATCCAAAATCTTCTCTTGCTTCTTGCCAAAACGTCGGCCCGCCTGTACCCCAATAAGCTGCTAATCCATGAGCAGAGGCAGTCAAATACATATTTTGAACAGCCATCGAAACGGCGGCAATCTCTTCAAACAAAGGAATGTTCTCTGAACGCTTCATAATAATCGCGATTACATGAGATGCTTTCTGAGGACCATCAATGAACTTCTGATAAGTCGCTTCAAGAAATGGAGTACCGTTTTTCTCAGCTCTAAGCTTATACATGTCAGCTTGATAGTGAGCAAATTTCTTTAAGCCCGCGCCTGCGTAAACAATAAATCTCCAAGGCTGAGTCAACTTATGGGAAGGAGCCCATCTAGCATTTTCAAGCATTTCTTCTATGATACTGTCCTCTACAGGATCATTTTCTTTGAATTGGGCAGCAAACATAGATCTGCGTCCACGAATAATTTTATTAACTTCTTCGATCTTAAAATCGGGCTTTAGCATAAGATAGGGTAAGGTTTAATTCTTGTATTGAATGTGGTTAAGGTTTATTAATCGACAAAAGTTTCCTTCCCAATTAATTAAGATTTCTCTATTTGTGAAAGCCTAATTACTTATTTGAATCTGGATGAATTTTAAACTTTCTATTGTTTGCATCAGAACTATTGCTATCCTCTAACAACCTGAAGTTTAGCAAATTGACGTAGTACCCTCTCACTCCTTTAGAAATCCTCAACAACTATACAGCGGATTTGAACTACTTGATAAGTCGTTTTAAAAACTCCCGAATATCCTTTGACAATGCATCAAAATCTTCCTGCCTGTTATACATCATGTGACCAGCCTCATAGTAATTCATCTCAATTCGCTCTTGAGGAAATTCATGTCTGGCAAAAGTATATTCCGCATCAAAAAACGGGGTGATTAAATCATAATAGCCATTGGCAACCATTACTTTCAAAGCTGTATTGCGATGCATGACCTCACTGAGTGATCGGGCAGTACTAATATAACTTGGCTCCCAATATGCTCCTTCCGGTACTGGTCTCCAATTCCAAGATCCGTCCATTCCATCTGCTGAACCTAAATAAGCTCGATCCATCTTTACATTCAGATCCCTGTAGAGATAGTTATTATATACAGCTGTATAAGCACTTTCGGTCATATAACTGCTGGCATCCCCAAGAGTTGGGCTTTCGGCTATAACATCTGTTTCCTTAGCTAAGAATCTTCCATCCAATGTGCCTATCACTTTTCCTTCTTTTCGAAGTAGCTCTTTTTTAAATCTGTTCATCAAAACTTGATTGTTAGATCGAAGGATATACTCTTTATCCAAGCCAATGAAAAATGCCAATTTGGTAGCGATGGCTTCTTTTTCAGTTTGACTTTGCTTTTCTCCTTGAAATAATGACTCCAAATAATCCCCATAAGCGAATTCCCTCGCTTCTTGCGCAAATTCCTCCAAGGTTTTTCCCTTTCCAGCTTTGCCATGATACCAGGCGGTCGCTGCTTGGGAAGGCAAATAAGTAAAGTACGAGGTTAAATTATCTGCCCATGAAGATGAGCCTGCGTAGTCTAAGGCCTGAGAAATCAAAACAATTCCGTTCAAAGCCATAGGGTTTCCTCCGCCTTCGAGCACTTCAGCAACCTTTGCCGCTCGGGTGGTCCCATAACTCTCTCCAGCGATAAATTTGGGAGCCTGCCATCTTCCATTTTCAGTGACCCAAAGCTTCATGAATTGAGCAATAGAATTAGCATCTTCATTCAATCCCCAATAATCCTTATTCTCACCTTTGCCTAACACTTCGCTAAACCCTGTTCCTATAGGATCCACAAAAACCAGATCAGTGATATCGAGTAGCGCTTGTTTATTTTCTACAAACAGATATGGAGCTGCTCCGTCGTCAATTTTTCCTTCAGAATCCACTTTAACTACCTTAGGCCCAAAAAACCCAACATGCAACCAAATGGAGGCTGAACCCGGGCCACCATTGAAAATAAACATAACCGGGCGATTTGCCGAGTTACCACCCTCCTTTACGTAAGCAGTTGACCAAAGCGCTGCAGTAACTTCTCCACTTGAGTTTTTTAAAAAGGTCTCTGACACTATCGCTTTGTAATTTATTTTTTGCCCCCCAAAAGTTCCAGAGTGTGTACTTTCAAATCGCTGAGGTTCTCGGTGTTCAAAACTTTTCTTTTCTTCCTGACCTTGTGAAATCAATGGAAAATACAGACAGAAATAAAATATAACGAGTTTTAAAGTTGTTTTCATATGGTCAAGATTTTTGCAGATAGCTTACAATTTAAATCGTTTGAAGTTTAGGATGAGCTAAATCCAGCAAGATTTTTCAAACTAAAGATCTCGATGGTTAAGTGTTGTTTACCGAAGATCAGAAATACGCTTTTCAATAGATGGTAGATTTTCCGAATTAATTCGTTCATTAAAACTGCTTTGCTTTGTCCATGAGGAGAAAACATCCCCAAAACGTATTAGCTTCCCTTAGATTAACTGTATGGCTTTCTAATATTTTAAATAAATGAATGTGTATATCCGCTTTTCTGCCAGTAATGAGTCAAAAGCTTTAAAAAATTTGGCAAACTTAGCGATTTAGGACACTTCGGTCTTCAGTCACTAGTGCTGAGCTTGCCGAAGCACCGGTCTTCCACCCAGTTAATCAAAGAAACTACCGCTGCTGGCAAAGTAGCGGATAATCATATAAATGAATCAATAAATTCAATATCTGCCCTATTGAACTGAATTAACTATCTTTAAAGATGATTCGAAAATTTTTGATTTTGATCAGCTTGTTAAGTTGGCTTATTTCGATTTTTCCTGTTTATTCTCAAAATGAAAATAGTTCAAAATCAAGCTCTAAATCCTCTCTAGAAGAGTTAATACTACTTTATTCCAACACGCCAACCTCAGACTCCTTAGCTGAGGTTTATCTTTTAAACATAGTTTCACTTGCTGAGAAAGAAGAAAAATATGATTTAATGGCGGAGCATGCTTTAGAAGCATTTAAAGTCCTTCACAAGAAGAATCATACTCCTTATCAAAAAATTAATTTGCTCAAGCAAACCATTTTAAATGAGGCTAAGATTATGGATTCTAACTTGCGTGGACAACTACATCTTAAGCTTGGCGGGGGCTATTATAAGCTCGATCAATTTGACTCCGCAATTGTAGAATATTCTCTGGCGTTAGATCGATTCGAGAATAAAGACTCCACACTCATCGCAGATTCTTATTTTTTTAGAGCCCAAGCCAAAGATTACAAGGGAGATTTGCTCGGAGGAATGAGAGATTATCAGAGCGCTCAAGCGATTTATCAGCTTCTTGGAGATGAAAGTTACGTAAACTATGTATATGGAGGAATGGCCATATTATATAGTAAATATGAGATATTCGATGAAGCAGAAAAAATCAGAAATAAATTGACTGCTGCCGCAGAAAAAGAAGGAAGGAAAATAGATTTGGCGATTCAATTTTTTAACCAATCTACAGATTATGGTAAACAAGGTAGGGACGATGAAAAATTGATTTACCTATTAAAGGCAGATTCTGATACACCCTTTGAGTCAAGAGATTTTTATATTGAAAGCATCTTAAAATTAAATTTAAGTATCTTTTATGGGGAGCATCAGAATCCTAAAAAGCAAACAGATTATTTTGAAGCAGCAAAAAAGCTAATTGACCAGTCCTTCGAAATCCCTGAATCTAACCCAGATCTACTTATTGCCAAGGCTCTGATGGCAAAAAATAAAGGGGATATATGCGGCGCAATAAATTTGGCAAATGAGTCATTAATGTCAGCCAAATCGTCAAAACATATGGACTATATTTTGAAAGGCTATCAACTTTTATCAGATCTTAATTTTGAATTGGGGAATTTCGAGCAAGCATTCATTGCCTTAGAAACAAGAAATAGTTTCAAAGACTCCATCTTTGCAGAAAATCAAGCTACTACTTTCTCTTATTATCAGACACTCTATGAAACTGAGAAAAAGGAGTTGGAGATTTTTACCAAAAACCAACAAATAGCCTCAATCAAATCACTTAATAAAGCCAGGATTAGGTTGTTTTTCACTATAATATTATCCTTAGTAGTCATCTCTGTATTGTTATTCCTTTGGAAAAATCTTCAACATCAGAAAAAGAAGAAGCAACTTCAATCCAGGTTTTCACAAGAATTACTAAAAAATCAAGAAACTGAGCGATCCCGAATTTCGAAGGATCTTCATGACGGATTAGGTCAAAGTCTCTTACTCATTAAGAATAAAGTTACTCTTTCTAAAGACACTTCTACTGGCGAACTACTCGATACAGCAATCAGTGAATTGAGATCCATAGCCAGGTCTCTACATCCAATGCAGTTAGAAAAGCTAGGTTTAAGTAAAGCTGTTAATCATTTATTAGATCAAATTGATACTGAAACAAAGATTTTTGTATCCTCAGAAATTGAGGATCTAAAAGGAATTCTCAAAAAGGATCAAGAGCTCCAACTTTACAGGATTTTACAAGAATCAATTAATAATGTTATTAAGCATTCAGAAGCCAGCGCATTGAGAGTGATTTTCCGAAGAAATCGTCAGGGAGTAGAATTAAAAATTGAAGACAATGGTAAAGGATTTGATTTTTCTGAAAAATTAAATGACTTTCAGAGCTTAGGACTGAAAACATTGAAAGAACGTATCGCCTCAATGGAAGGAAGCATGAGAGTAATAAGCAGTAAAGGAATTGGGACAAGCTTAACATTTATAGTTCATGTGTGAGCAAAAACCTACTGTCATCATAGCTGACGATCACCCGATTCTACTTAAAGGACTTCATGGCTTTTTGTTTGATCTTAACCTTGACATAGTCGGCATAGCAAATGATGGGTTGAAAGCGCTTCATCTAATTCTAGACCTAAAGCCACAATTAGCTATTTTGGATATGGAAATGCCCTTGAAAACAGGCCTTGAAATTGCTTCAGAATGTTATCGTCTCAAACTGCCAACTAAAATAATTTTACTTACGCTGCACAAAGAAATATACCTTTATCATCAAGCCAAAGAGCTCAATCTATCTGGCTATGTCCTCAAAGAATTTGCGTTGGATGAGCTGTCTAAAGCCATCAACGTGGTATTGGAAGGCGGTCAATTTTTTAGTGAAAAAATATTTGATGAGCTAAAAGACGAAGTTAAATACACGGAGGAAAATCCACTAACTCCTTCTGAAATCAAAATTTTAAGATTAATAGCAATTGGTCTTTCTACCAAAGAAATCGCAAGTAAACTTTTTATTTCGGATAGAACAGTCGAAAAACACCGGAGTAACATGATCACTAAGTTGAATTTAGAGAAAAAGCACAATTCATTGTTGATATGGGCGCAGAAGAATAAAAAAAGAATTGAATAGGTACAAAATTTCTTGTTTGAAATGAAAAAATACGTATTTGTACGTATTGCGTTATATAAGAAAAGTGGGTAATTTTGGGTAATAAATCATCTAAAACTTACTTTTTAGCCATGAAAATATCTAGCATACAAGGAGATTTTAAAATTATCCAGACCGTGAAGAATCGAGATGAGCTTCTGGTTTTAGGTTCTTGGAATGATCTGGTAAGACTTTTTGATAGCAACCGAACGTTCCTCATAAATAAAGCTGACGCCTTGTTTGGCATATATATATGCAAGCAAGAGTGTGCTGAGTTTATGTCAAAAATTATTCAGGACATTGATTATCATGAATGGGAAGATTTCAGAATGGAAAAGCCCATTATGAACAGTCAAATCCAAGCGTAAAGGGTGATTTTTTCAACAGAAAATTTCAAAAGCTACGCGGATCATACGATCAACGGTTTTTTCAGCTTCTTTATCAGTCTCTCCATTTGACCGATTGACGACTATCGCATTTAGACTGAGCACTTGATGGCCTAGCAATTCCCCCATTGCATAATATCCCGCAGTTTCCATTTCGAAATTTGTCAGGAATTCTCCATTAATATGTAATGAAGATAATTTTTCGATCATCTGATCAAGTTTTGGTTTCAAGCGAACTTCTCTACCTTGAGGAGCAAAAAAACCAGGCGCCGTAAGCGTAATTCCTCTTAAAAAATCCGAAGGAAATTTAGCCATTAGGTCTCTAGAGGCAGAGGCTTGATACGGAGTAAAAGTGAGATCTAACTTCTCTTGAACTGCTTTTGCAAAACTCTGATCTCCATTTAGGTTAGGGTAAAACTGCATAAGTGTATCCAATCCAATCGCTTTTTGGGAAGCAAGGATAGTTCCTACCTTCAGGTCAGCCTGCATGCTTCCAGAAGTACCAAGCCTTACAATTTGCAGGGATGAAAGCTCCTTTTTGACTTCTCGAGTAGCCAGATCTATATTTACCAAAGCGTCAAGTTCGGTCATTAAGATCTCAATGTTGTCCGTTCCCATCCCCGTACTCATAGCTGTCACTCGCCTTCCATTGACCCTACCCGTATGGGTAACAAACTCTCTCTTGCTTGCTCTAAAATCTATTTGATCGAAGTACTGAGAAACCAACGCCACCCGATCAGGATCACCTACAGTAAAAATTAAAGAAGCCAGGTTCTCTGGCTTCAAATGAAGGTGGTAGATACTTCCATCTTCGTTGATTAAAAGTTCGGATTCAGATATACGCTTATTCAATGACACGGTCTAGAAATTTATCTTTGGTAGTCTTACGAACTAATCCCTTGTAAGGATTATAGCCATTTGTGTGTTTTTGATAATATCCTGTACCATCATAATGCCTTTTTTCGGGGATATCCTTACATTCTATTGAGCAAGAACCTTCCATTTTCCAGCCGCATTCTTCACACATAGCTACATGAACGTTACAAGACTGATTGGCACAGTTGATCATGCGGTCAGAGCCGGTACCACAAATGTGACATTTAGAAACAACCTTCGGATTGATCGTATTGACATCCACTGCGATTCTATTATCAAAGACATAGCATTTGCCCTCAAAGTCCTCTCCACCAGCTTCCATACCATATTTGATAATACCGCCATGAAGTTGATAAACATCTTCAAAACCTTGCTCAAGAAGAAAAGCGGAAGCTTTTTCACACTTGATTCCACCGGTGCAATAGGTCAAAACTTTCTTCTTTTTCAGATGTCCCAATTCTTTAACTTTATCAGGGAAATCTCTAAAATTATCAATATCGAGCGTCAGCGCATTTTTGAAATGCCCAAGCTCATGCTCATAATTAGAACGAACATCGAGGATTACTACATCCTCTTGATCTTTAAGATTTCTGAATGACTCAGGATCTAGGTGTTTACCCGTTCGCACGTTAGGATCAAGATGTCTTAGTGCGCTATGAACAATTTCTGGTTTGTAACGGACGTGGATCTTGGTAAATGTATGGCTATCGTAAGAGTCAATCTTAAACTCTGTCTTTGAAAATCTTGGATCTGCATGAATAAACTTCATATAATTTATGCAATCCTCTGTCAGTCCAGAAACTGTTCCATTGAGGCCTTCATCGGAAATAATGATACGCCCACGGATGTTATTTTCGACGCAGAATAAATGATGCTGCTCACGATATTCCTCAGGATTATCGATTTTTGCGTAGCAATAATAAAGGAGAATTTGAAAATTTTTGTTTTCCATAACTATAGCCCTGTTGCGGCAGGGTGTTTTAGGGTTCAACTATTATCGCAGCATGCGACCAAAAAACTTAACTTATTTAAGGATAAAAGATCAACGTTTCTACCCAGAGATTTATGACTTGATTTTAACTGCTGGATTTCCGAAGACTGTATCATTTTTGCCAACAGTGGCGATGACTACTGATCCAGCGCCAATACGGGCATTTTTTCCAACAGTAACTCCGGATACTATCGTAACTCCTGACCCGATGAAAGCTCCTTCTTCGATCACACAATCTGCATTGATCACACTACCGGCCCCCACCTGCACATAATCACCTATCGTAACATTATGATCAATGATAGCCCCACTGTGAAAAATACAATGACTGCCCACACTAGTTCCTGCTCCGATGGTAACACGAGTATTCACGAAATTGCCGTGGCCAATTATGGCATCAGTTGAAATATAAGAAGTCTTGTGAATTGCATTGATTGGCTGTACTTTCCGACGGTCATGAAGTAACTCCACCAAAAACTTCCTGTATTTGGAATCATCCACTGCTACAAACGCTTCAGTTTTTTCACCTATAAGCTTCAAGAATTCCTCATCCTCTGGATTGCCTAAAACAGAAACAGTATTGATCTCTGTCCCATGAAGTCTTTCTTCCTCCTCCAAAAATCCATATACAAGAACATTATTGCTATTGAAAATCTCAAGAGCCGGATGAGCGATACCTTTTGCTCCCAAAATTATTACCGGTTTTTCCATTATTTCTATGATTTGAAGGTGCAAAAATACAGGAAAATAAGGCCTTACGCAAAAATCATTTGGGTTCTGATTTGATCAGGCTCTGCGCTACTTTGCATTGTAAGCATTTCTTTTGCCGGCAATAATTATTATAGAGCCCAATCATTCCCTGGGAATCAAAGGCATTCAAAGCAGACCAAGAGTGAGCTTGAAACCGTCGGATAATTTGATTGTTCTCGGGGGAAATCTCTTGAAGCAGGTCAAAACAACGCTCTTGCCAATCGGCATCTTCAAAATATCTCCCATAAGCAAACCAAAGAGGAATTACATAATTAATAATAAGCAGATCTAATACAGTGCCTGAAATCCCATTACTTACCCGCCGCTCTGAAGCCTTACCAAAACTATAATGATACTGCCAATATTCGCCTGGTTTGTGTTGAAGGAGTTTTTTGAAGCCGTCAAAATTTTTGGTGTCCTGTAAAATAGATTGTAGCAGATTAGGAGCATTGGAAAGTATAGCCGCAAGTTGGGCTATTCTCAACGTCGGAAAATTACTGGGTCGCACGCCCATAAAGGTCCAATGCTGGCGAAGCATTGTCTGATGCCAGCTGTACTTTTTCCTATAATATTCAAACTCTTTGATTAGATGACCCACGTACGGCTCCTCTGAAGATAAAGGAAGAAGCCCAGCCATGCCTAGGAGAATTGCTTCGAGCGTAGGTAATTGAGTTCTATGCTTTTGAAGTATTTTGTAAGGAACCAACTCAGCCAATTCAGACATGGCCTGATTGTTCGTTTTGAAACCGAAACTTATAAATAACCAACGGTAGGCAGCCTCTTCCCAATCGCCTTTAGTATTGTCTAATAAGCCTAGTATGATAGAGGACTTTTCTACCAGGCGCTCTACAAGTGCTTTTTCTAAGGTGGAAAATTTTATTATTTCCTGGACTCCTGCAAGCCCGTGAGCACATGGCAACTCAGACTTGTAGTCCAGCATCTGTTCATAATTCCTCCAAACATCAAGAAAAATTAATCCTTTGAGCTCCAAAGTAGGCATCGGAGTACCATCATTTCGAAAAACTTCCATGTCATTTTCCCAAACCACATGAAGAACGACCGAATTATATGCTGGATTTCCGCTATGAGCATGTTGTTTCCATTCACTCGCTAACCGGTGCACCTCCACATGTCCATGAAATGTCACTCCATCGATAACCACTACAGAATCTCTAAAATCAGGCCCTTCACTTTGATTGTGAAAACCAACCTGAATTATTTTCAGTCCAAACCCTGAACTGGTCATAAGATTTGCCTTTTCGAAGTATTGGTACTTCCAGACAAGCTGTAAAAAATCTTCTTTGAATATCATAAAAGTATAGTTTAAAAATCAAATGAATTTAAACAAAAAGCTGAAAAATAAAAAAGTGTCTGTCTCGTAAGTCAACTCGACGGCCTGAGTTTTGGCTTTATCCAAGTTGAATATGGTAGCTATCCCAATGGAAAAGAGGCCTTCCCTGCATTTGAGACAGCCTCTTTCGAAAATTTATGTGCAATGTTTAGAAAAATGGCACTTCTTTATAGAAATAATAAAAAGGTTTATGATTCTCTACTTCTTTGCTTATAGACGTAGTTTATTTAATTTCCTAGAGAGACTACTGATGCTTTGGTTAGCTCAGTACTAGTTATCGATGACCGAAGTGTCACCAATCTCTAAGTTTGAAAATATTTTTTATGCTTTTAATTCCTTTCTTATAGAAAGACATTATAAAGGATGCTAAAAAATAGGTTAAAGTCCGCGCGGGTCGCCCGTAGTCTGTTTTACATCCTTAAATGCATTGTGCTTAAAGTTTCATCAATCGCAACAGCTAATCATACGTTAGTGGATCTAACTTTCACCAAACCGAAATAACTACTCTGGTCTTTTCTTGGAAAAAAGCTCTCTCATTACACGGAGTTTCTCGGGATTCTCGAGTAATGATTGATCTGAAAACATCATGACTCCTGATGAAGGAAGTTTAGAGCCCTCAATCATCACTTCTCGAAATTCTTCAGGACTTACAATTCCCGGATTGTTATGGGCTTGCACAATTGGCCAGATTTCTAATTTTCCACCTCCCTTTACCTCTAATGTCTGCCCGAGCCAAGATACATACTCTCCTACCCAACTTGTCGGTTTATCTTTCATATGGTGAAAAAGCATAGGTGCCAACACATCCACGCGCTCAGCCAAAGATCCAAGATCCAAACCCAGCGTACGGTATAGGGCAGAATCATAATCAGAGGGATACCAAGCACAATAAAACACTCCCAATTTTGCCGCAGGCTGTTGAGATTTGAGAATTTTCCCCATATCCTCCACCCAACCATTGAGTACATCCACCCTCCATGTTCTCCATTGCGGATCAACATTTTTCAAAATCCATTCTGCTCGTTGTGCAATAGTTTCAGCGGGGATCACGGTATCAATAGCTGCTTCGAAAGCCTCGGTACATCGATCACAAAAACAGGTCTCTGGTAAAATCGGCCTAGGCGTTTCAAACTGAGCATGCCAGTGTACATAATCCAGAAATACTCCATCTACTTCGTATTCCCGAAGGATCTCTTTTAGCTGTTCCGCACGATAGGCTTTAAATCCGGGATGAGTAGGGCAAATCCCCATAAACCAATCCGCCGGTGGCGATTGTAATCCATTTTTATCGATGGGCCATGCATCGGGATGATCTGTCAAATATTCCTTGCCGTTCAGTGTAGCAAACTCCACAAATACCTTTACTCCTTGCAGTTTGGACGTGTCGTATAACTCCTGGTTGAGCGAACCACTCCTTACGAAAACGGAATTTATTCCTAGGGAATCGAAGGAGTATCCTTCTTTCAGTAACGTCCCAGGATTACCATATACACCTTTGATAAATTCTTCTGAAGGTTCATAAGAAGATTTACAAGAAAAAGCGATGAAAATGAAAAGGCACAGAATGGCATTTCGCATAAGATCTGGATGCTTTAGAAATAAATGAATTAAACAAAATTTGATTATCCGCAATGATGCCACTAGCCAGACACTGATTGTTTGAAAGACTGGAAGACTGGTACTTCGTTAAGTTCAGCAAAATGAGTAATGACGGATGCGGCCTCAAAACAACATTGGAGATTCCTTTGTAATGCTTCTATATCGCAGTAGTAAAAAGCGGATAATCAGAATACAAAATAAGAGAAACTTGATTCAAGATACTAAACCTAAATTAATTTGAAATTATCGTTTGAACAGAAGGTATTAGCAAAAGCTTTCAGTGGCAAGTAGAATTTATAATTCGATAAAATACTTGTCGGAATCATTGGTGGTTTCACCAATTTTTTTTGTAAAAACCTTTGCAAAATTTATAAGATTAATACTATTTTCCCATGGTTTTTTAGATCTATATCCCCACCAACTTAAGGGTAGAACCTATCCGATTAATTAGCGTAATCAGCAACTTATCAAAGATATAGCTCTAGAAAACTCTCCATTTCCAGCTGCAATTTCTTCGCTTCTTGTCTCGCTGCTTTGGCAAAGTCTTTTCCATCAGAAGCATAAATAATCCCGCGGCTGGAATTCACCAAAAGACCACAACTTGAGTTCATGCCATACTTGGCAACATCGGCTAAGCTTCCTCCCTGCGCTCCCACTCCAGGAACCAAAAAGAAGTTTTCAGGAGCTATCTTTCTTACTTCTCCTATTAGTTCTCCACGAGTAGCCCCAACTACGTACATCAGATTTTCTGGCGAGCCCCATTCTTGGCTTTTCTCCAACACCGACTGATACAATGGCTTTCCATTCTCATCCCTAATGAGTTGAAAATCCATAGAACCAGCATTGGATGTCAAGGCCAAAAGAATCACCCATTTGTCCTCAAACTCCAAAAATGGTGTCACACTATCTGCGCCCATATATGGAGCAACAGTCACAGAATCAAAGTTCATTTGCTCAAAAAATGCCTTCGCATACAACTTCGACGTGTTGCCGATATCTCCACGCTTGGCGTCAGCTATGGTAAAAATCTCCTTAGGAATGATCTCTACAACTTTCTGGAGCGACTCCCAGCCTCTTGGTCCTAGCGCCTCAAAAAAAGCAATATTTGGCTTATAGGCCACTGCAAAGTCAGCGGTTTCCTCAATTATGGCTTTGCAAAAGCTAAAAATAGGATCCTTCTCGGTTTTTAAGTGGGTAGGAATTTTGTCCAAATCCGGATCAAGACCCACACATAAAAAAGATGATTTTTTCTGAATTTCTGCAAAAAGTTCTCCTTTAGTCATTTGAATACATTTTGGTCAAAGATAATACTTATCAATTTTGAGGAATCAATAGTTATGGCAATCGCATTATTAACTACTAGGTTTCCATTTAATAACTTTCCGGCACAAAAGGATCGTACCTGGTAAGATTTTCCCATATCTCAATATGAACCTCTCGAATAGGTTGGCCTTTAAACTGAGGCGTGAATCTTTCTTTATAAAGCAACTTATCAAAAGCTGCTCTATCCTGCATCGAGTCAAAATTGGCACTCACGAAAACACCTACATTTTCTTTACCCACAAATTGATTCATATCAGTCCAAAGATCCCATTGGCTTTTGCGCGAACCCATATTCACCACATAGGTTTGAGGATTATGTGGTAGGTAGAATGCAAGTTCGGAGGCAATATGATAAGAATCGGAAAAGTAAAATTCATGGTTGACTTTCAAACTATCCTTTAAAAATGTAATTCTTTGAGCTAATTCTTTATGGCCGCTGAGCCGTTTTACAGCGTTCAGTTCGCCTTTTGCCAGGAGAGGAATTGACTTCAATTTTGTATAGTCAGGCAACAGAAAAAATACTGGAATACCTATACTCAATATAATGGCAGTGATGGAATAATTTTTCCAAAATCTGGATTGACTCGATATCCAATTTCCTAATACTATCGCAAATCCGAAGTAGGCGAATATCGGCCAATTCACTTCTACTCTTTTGATAAGGCTAAGTAGTGCGAAAATCCCAAAAATTAATATTCCAGGAAGAACCAGATAAACTGATGGATAATCTTTTTTCTTAAAGGTCTCTCGAAATGCAAAAAACCAGACAGGCAATAAGAACACAGAAATAATTGCAAGCTGCCCACTCCCATATTCCAAAAACCATTTGAATGAATTTGAAAGAATAAATGAAGCTTCTTTATTGCCTCCGTCAGCTCCAGCTAATGCAGCCAAATGCCGGAAAGTATCAAAATCATTTTGCCAGTTCCAGATCAAAGCAGGGACAAATCCCAAAAGACTGATGCTGACATATATACAAAAATTGCTCCTGTGTTTTTTCCAAACCTTGGTGTAAAGAAGATATAGTGCCAGAACGGGTAAAAAAAATAGCATCATCAATTTGGCCATCAACGCAAGTGCGGAGGCTATTCCCGCGTAAACCCACCAGCTTAGTTTATCTTCAGATAGCCCTCTATAAGTTAAATATACCGTAAGTGTCCAGAAAAGTGTGAGGGAAGAATCTGTCATATGAAAACCTGAGGCCAACCACCAAACTGGCATAGCTTGAATCACCAGAGCGGACCAGAATCCTACTTTTGAAGAATATAGATAGGAGCCAAAAATATAAGTAATCCAAGAAATACCTATCCCACAAAGAATTGCATTGAGCCGTACTGCCAACTCTGTATTTCCCAAAATCCCGGTACTTACATAATTCAATATGGCGACCATAGGAGGTTTGGAGTAATAATGCCAAGCCATATTTTGGGACCAAAGCCAGTACTGCGCCTCTTCTGTGAAAAGATTAATCTCAGGCCTAAGTGTAAAAATTATTTTCACCAGAGCAAGAGATAAGGTAATCAGCCAAAAATGAAGCGTATAGTTGGTTGTACTTTTATTCATGATACGAATTAACTAAAAAAGCACTCCTCAGAAGTCTAAGGAGTGCTCAAAAATATCTAGATTATTTATTACTGTTTAGCCAAAATCATTTTTTCTTTATACTTCTTGATCTGTCGTCTTAATCCCTCGATCGCATCGTCACTGGCAGCTTCGAATGAATCTGCCTGATTTTTGGCAAAAAACTGCTTGCCTGGGACATTGAGTTTGATTTCTACAATTTTGTTGGCGTTGTTATCATTTTTGTCGAGCCTCAAAAAAACCTCTCCGTCTATGATTTGGTCATAGAAAGTATCCAGTTTGTCAGCTTTTTTCTGAATAAAATCGATCAGTTTCTGATCGGCATCAAAGTGGATGGAGTGCATCTGCAGTTTCATATTGATTTGCATTTAGTGGTTGAACAATAATTAAATTTATGCTTTAGGATGTGCCTGTTCAAATACAGCCTTAAGTTTTTCAATGGAATTGTGGGTGTAGATCTGAGTAGCTGCCAAGTTAGCATGGCCAAGTAAATCCTTGACTGCATTGAGATCTGCTCCCTTATTAAGAAGATGGGTAGCGAAAGTGTGCCTCAGCACGTGTGGACTACGCTTAGACGTTTGCGCAAAAAGATCCAAATAATGTCTGACGATGCGGAAAATCATCATAGGGTAGCTTTGCTTATGTTGATTGGTGACAATAAAATAGTCACTTTGACCAACATTCGAAAACCTTTCTTCAAATACTTTTTTATACAGCAAAATATTCTGTTTTAATCCTTTTGTAATAGGAATTATTCGTTCCTTCTTTCGTTTTCCAAGTACCTTCACCGAATCTTCTATCAGGTTGATATCTGTCCATTTCAAAGAGATAAGTTCTGATAGTCGGACACCTGTGAGATAAAGAAATTCCATTATCATTTTGTCACGCTGTCCTTGGAAGCCCTCTTCGTATATAGTTTCATTAAGAACGGATTCAATCACCGATTCCTGTAAAAATTCAGGAAGTTTTTTAGGGTTTTTAAGACCTTTTAACTTATACGTTGGATCAGCTGAAATGATCTTCGAACGAAGCAAAAACTTATAATAGGATCTCAAAGTGGCTATTTTTCGATTGACCGTAGTCGAAGTTAAACCGCTGTCAACCAAGTCGATCACCCAAGCTCGAAGGTCTGGATGAAGCGCTTCAGAAATATCATTTACCTCAAAGGAAAGTGCTAAAAACCCTTCAAATTGAAGCAGATCACGTCGGTAGGCATCCACTGTATGTGGACTGGCTTTTTTCTCAAACTCTAAATAATTGATAAAAGAATCGATCATATGTCACGTAACTTGGAAGATAAGTTAGATTAAAAAAACGTGAATAATTAATGTACTTTTTTACAGTAAGGCGTAAAAAAAACGCACCCGCCTGATGGCAAGTGCGTTTGATATCTGAAATTCAATTCAGCTTAACCGTTTGCTTCTTCTTGAAGATGCTGCTTGTAAGCCGCCTTGATAACTTGCGCTCTTCTTTTCACGGAAGGCTTAGTGAAAGCTTGTCTCGCACGAAGTTCGCGGACTGCACCAGTCTTATCAAACTTCTTTTTGAAACGCTTTAGCGCTTTCTCGATTGATTCGTTTTCTTTAACGTTAACTATGATCATATCTATACACCCCCTTTCGTGGCTGCAAAGGTATTGATATTATTTCAAATACAATAAAAGCTCTTAAATTAACTAAGTTATTGCCTCATGGCTAATTGTAGCAATTTTTCTTACCACTCAAACTAGAAAAGCAATCCTTTAACTACTTGAAACACCTCCTATGTAGTTACATTTATAAAGCATTTATCGGTTCAACTTTCTCATAAAAATTGGAGTTGATTTAGTATGTCAACTCGAAATATTCAACTTTTTCTAGGGCTTATCATATTCATCGTGATCTTAGGTATTAGCTACTTCTCTTTCCTGATCAAAGCCAAAGAACGGAGCGAACTAACTGAATTTGCGCTTTCGGAAGGAATAATGAATAGATTTAAGTTTGAGGAAATCGGACTAAAGCGAGGAGACACTATTGGAGACATGGCGCTGATTGACCAACGAAAAAGTGCCCAAGTTAGTCTTAGAAAATTATTGATGGGAGCTAAATCAAACGTAATTATAACAGGCAGTTATACCTGTGATGCCACCAGATCACAGATGCATTCTATTGACAGCATATTCAACATCTATAATTCACACTATGATTTTTTCTTTATATATACGATAGAAGCACACCCGCAAGCGAGCCAGAGTCCATATTCTGCAGAGGTAATTCCATGGGAGGCAGAGAGAAATCTACAGGCAGGCATCCAAGCTGCTCAACCTTCTACTGTCGGCGAGAGAGAGGATTTATCTGATAAATTAATTGAAGAAGAAACTATAAAAGTCCCAGTTTTGATTGATAATGCTCAAAATGAATTTTGGAAGAGTATTGGTCAAGGCCCAAATATGGTGGTGGTGGTATCACCCGAAGGTGTCATTCTTCATAAAGCCTCCTGGTTTGATCCACAGGAATTAGGCTCATTTTTAGGACCATAAGAATAGTCTGTCAAGAAAAATATGATCATATCAATTGGCAATTTTTTCAAAGATTAGATTTTTAAGATCTCAGCAAATCGCTTGCTACCTCTCCTTATAATGCCACTCCCAATTTGCTTATCTCATAGGTGATTGCGTAGTTCAATTCAAGTATTAATTTGAATTTAAAAAGGTAAGCCTTCCAATGAAACTCAAGCAATTCCCAACACGGCATCCCTAAAAAGTCTGAGTATCAATATCATATACTGAAAAAGTATGCTCTAGAAAGCATATACTAAATTACAAATTTTGTAAACTTTATTATATTGATAAAAATTCAATTACTTGATTTAAAGGTGATTATAAATATATATTGAAAACTTTGAAAAAATAATTATTTGATTGGTTGATTTTTTTGAGTTACTTTAACCCTTGATTAAGCTATTCAGAATTTTAAGCCCTTCTAATTATGTCCACGCAAACACATCCGCAAACACAAAACAAAACCTACACCCAAGAAGAAGCTTTTGAAGCAACCTCTGCCTATTTCAAAGGGGACGAATTAGCGGCTCGTGTTTGGATCAATAAGTATGCATTGAAGGATTCTGATGGCAATATCTATGAGCTTACTCCTACCGATATGCACAATAGAATTGCAAAGGAGCTGGCAAGAATTGAGTCTCGCTATCCAAATCCACTTTCAAAAAATGAGATCTTTGATCTGATCAAAGACTTTAAATATATAGTACCTCAAGGAAGCCCTATGGCTGGAATAGGCAATCCATATCAGATCGCATCACTTTCCAACTGCTTCGTAATCGGCAATAACGGAGATTCCGATTCCTATGGAGGAATCATGAAAATCGATCAAGAACAGGTGCAATTGATGAAGCGTCGCGGCGGAGTAGGTCACGATCTGTCTCACATCAGACCAAAAGGATCACCTGTCAAAAACTCTGCTTTGACATCGACTGGCATTGTGCCGTTCATGGAGCGATACTCGAATTCTACCAGAGAAGTAGCACAAGATGGGCGCCGCGGAGCATTGATGCTTTCTGTTTCTATCAATCATCCGGATTCAGAAGATTTTATCGATGCCAAGTTAGAGCAGGGCAAAGTCACTGGAGCAAACGTATCGGTGAGAATCGATGATGAGTTTATGAAGGCTGTTAAATCTAATTCTCAATACACTCAGAAATATCCGATTTTCAGCGATTCTCCTAAATTCTCAAAAACGATTGAAGCAACGAAAATCTGGAAGAAAATCGTGCATAACGCATGGAAGTCTGCTGAGCCAGGTATTTTATTTTGGGACACCATCATCAATGAGTCTGTGCCTGATTGCTATGCTGACCTAGGATATAAGACGGTTTCTACCAACCCATGTGGGGAGATCCCACTTTGTCCTTATGACTCTTGCCGTTTATTGGCGATTAACCTTTTCTCCTATGTAGAGAATCCATTCACTCCAGAAGCGAAGTTTAATTTTGAGTTATTTAAAAAACATATTCATTCAGCACAACGCTTGATGGATGATATCATCGATCTGGAGCTGGAGAAAATAGATGCCATCATCGAAAAAATAGATGCTGATCCAGAACTAGATGAGGTAAAAGCTACCGAACGTACACTTTGGATTAACATCCAGAAAAAAGCTGAGGAAGGACGAAGAACAGGAATAGGAATCACTGCTGAAGGCGATATGCTTGCAGGTTTGGGAATCAGATACGGAAGTGTACCAGGAAATGAATTCTCCGTACAAGTACATAAAACCTTATGCATTGAAGCTTACAGAGCTTCAGTATATGCAGCGAAAGACAGAGGAGCGTTTGCTATTTTCGATGCAGAGCGTGAAAAGAATAATCCATTTATCCTGCGTTTGAAAGAAGCTGACGAAAAGCTTTATTATGAAATGTTGGAGTATGGAAGAAGAAATATTGCACTTCTCACTATCGCGCCAACTGGCACAACCAGCTTGATGACACAGACTTCATCTGGAATTGAACCGGTATTTATGCCTGTATATAAACGTAGAAGAAAGGTAAATCCAAATGACAAAAACGTTCGCGTTGACTTTATAGATGAGCTAGGAGATTCATGGGAGGAATATGTGGTATTCCACCATAGATTCAAGCAGTGGATGGAGGTTAATGGGATAGACACTTCTAAGAACTTTGCGCAAGCAGAACTGGATGAGATAGTGAAAAAATCTCCTTACTACTTGGCTACCTCCAATGATGTAGACTGGATGAGTAAGGTCAGTATGCAAGGCGCTGTGCAAAAATGGGTTGATCACTCCATCTCCGTGACGATCAACCTTCCAAACGATGCGACCGAAGAACTGGTAGGTCAACTGTATATGGCAGCATGGGAAGCCGGTTGTAAAGGAGTTACCGTTTATAGAGATGGATCGAGATCTGGTGTTTTGATTTCTAATGAAGAGAAAAAAGAGGAAGAAAAAGTAGAGACAGAAGGCAACATAATTCCTTTCCCTACCAAACGGCCTCAAGTATTGGAAGCTGACGTTGTTCGCTTTCAAAACAATAAAGAAAAATGGATCGCATTTATAGGTCTGATCGACGGAAGACCTTACGAGGTTTTTACAGGATTGGCAGATGATGAAGATGGCATCCTAATTCCTAGATGGGCGAATAAAGGTGTGATCATCAAAAACAGAAATGAGGATGGCAGCTCGCGCTATGACTTCCAGTATAAGAATATGAGAGGATATAAGACGACAATAGAAGGCTTGTCGCATAAGTTTGATCCAGAGTATTGGAACTACGCAAAGTTAATCTCAAGCACCCTTCGCTATGGCATGCCTATAGAAAAGATTGTAGATCTGATCAACAGCTTACAATTGGATAACGAATCTATCAATACCTGGAAAAACGGAGTAGTGCGAGCAGTGAAGCGGTACGTAGAAGATGGAACGAAAGTAAAAGGTCAAACCTGTGAGCAATGTAAATCTGTTAATTTGATCTATCAGGAAGGCTGCCTGACCTGTAAGGACTGCGGTTCTTCCAAGTGTGGATAAGCATTCTTAAATGTGATTTTTGAAAAGGGAGCCAATGAGTTCCTTTTTTTTTGTTATATCCATGTTTCGATACTGAGTACACAATTCCCTGATACAATTCAAACAATAATCTTACCCCCCCCCCTTGAAATTAACCATTTATAAAATCACAGAAATATAAGTTTGTAATTCACATATGGTCTTTTTACCTTAAACTAAGCTAGCTTTTTAATTATCTTTTATCTAAAACAAACCAATCATGAAAAAATTTATTTTGTGTGCATTAGGATCAACATGTCTTTTATTTTCCGTTCTGGTCTCATCAGTGGATGCTCAGGTTATTGCCTGGGGCTATGAGATGAAGGTTGAAAATTGTCATAATCCGAATCAACCAAGTGCCACTCAGAACAGATGTAGACCTGCTTCCAATGACAAATCCTGCAATGTCTCGGAACAAACAAGCTGTCCCAAATAGACAAGGTCCTTCCTATTTCTCCCGTCCCTATTGATGGGCGGGAGCTTATTGAATTAAAATATGAAACACTTTATATTTTTTACTATTCTTTCCATATTGGTTTCTGCCTGCGGTAAGAGCGGGATGGGATCCAATAGTACATTTATTGACTTGGATAATTCGGAAAAAGTAGAACTATCGAAGCTGTATGACAGAATAGAATATATTCTTATCCATGAATTTGATTCTCTGCCAATTGTCCAACCCTATAAGATAGTCTTCTATGATAGCCTTATTTTTATAGAGGACAACACCATGGACAATTTGTTCATAGCCGACTTCGATGGCATGATTACCCAAGTAATGCAGGCTTCTGGAAGTGGGCCAGGTGAATTTACCCAAATTGAAGATTTTCAGGTTAGGCACAACGAGGTTATTATCAAAGATCTTGTTTCAGGGAAATTTATCTCGTTTGACTTCTCTGGAAATGTACTCCATGAGGAGCGCATTAGAAATATTGCAACAAATTTTTTCAAGGGCGAGGATTTTTTTATTCACTTTTTCAATAATAAAGCAAACGAGTCCATGACGAATTTTGTAACCGTAAGTGAAGATACACTGTTGAAAACCTTTTATCCAATAAAACAGAAATTTATTGAATCTGGACTTGTGTTTAATCTTGATAATGGGTTTCAATTTGACAAGTACAATTCTGAAATCTATTTGGTGCTTCCTTTCTCGTATGATGTGGCATTCTTTGACAAATACGGAATTGGAAATAAAGTCCATTCATTTGATTTTGGCAAATATTCACTTCCTGATGAGCTGCGGCTTCAGTATTTTAACGGGGCTTTCAATACTGATCCGGAAAGTTTAGGGGACGTGTATGTAGGTGCTGTAAACCAGTTCTTGACTCTCAGGGATTTTAATTATTTGGCAATAAGAAATGGTAAGAACGAGTTTCACAATATTTTCCTAGATAAGCAGATGAAACCATTTCTTCAAGTCAATGAATTTGAAAATGACGTAGATGGACTGCCTCACCTCCACTGGCCAAGTAATTCTATAGATGATTATCTGATTGTGAGGTCTCGGTCTAATTTTATTTTGAATCTTTATTTAGAAAATGAAATTGAGCTAAAAGAGAATTTCCCAAATTCTGCTATACATTGCTTTATTGAAGAAAACAGAATGGGATTGGAAGAGGATAGATTGGCATTTCTTTTATACAAAACAAAACCAGGCTTTCCCGATCTTCAATGAATATAGACAAATAGCCCCTTACCTATTCGGGGCTGGATCAACAGTAAACAAAAAGGAGAACTTCAAAGGCCGAATATACTAGAATCATTCCGTCCAGCCTTTGCAATTCCAACTATTAGCTGCTCATCCAATGCTTAATTCAAACTAAATTTTTACCCCCACCCCCAACAAAATTGACCGTTAATAAAATCATAGCATTCCAAATTTGAAATTATTGACTAGTGTTTTTAGCTTGAACCAAGCTAGCTTTTTAATTATCTTTTTTATGATTATCCGCTACTTTGCCAGTAGGGTTGAATTGACGCAATAACAAGTCTTTCGAAAAGTCTTTCGCCAAAGTATCTTCTGTTGAGCTTGTAGCAAAACTCGTTAAGGTAGTTTTGCAGCTTTCCTTCTGACACCATTCTGTATTTTCTCAAATCGCTTTTGAAGTTACTAATTGCCGTGTGAGCCCATTTGAGATTGAATTTACCTTCTTTCGTTCCTGATATTTCTTTCACATGCACATCGATGAAATCCTCAACTTTTGAATAGGTCATACTCTCATCGGTTTGTAGGACAATATCTTTGTCTAACAGGTTTCTGATGAGTTTTTCAGCTGTTGTTGCTTTCAGGTTTTCAATCTTTTTCATCTTGAAATACCTACAGCTCTTGGTCAGTTCTCCTATTTTGAAATGCTCCAGAACAGTTGATTCGGCCATTACAGCCACGATTGCTTTCTGTTGACTTCCCCGTCCACGGCTGAGAGCTGACTTCTGCTGGGCATCAGTAGCGTTGGTAACAAAGGCTTCATCATACTCAACCATGTCCTCCAGGCTATATTCATCGTCTCTTTTGCCCATAATCACCCTTATTTTGTGATAAAGGTCAAGTACAGTCTGATAGCGTGAAAAACCCATCTGTCTTTAGAGTTCCAACGCACTGAAACCTTGTTTGGTAGCACTAATAAAAGTGATCGCCATTAGCCACTTTCTAAGTGAAAGGTTGCTGTTTTCCATCACGGTGCCACTTTTAATGCTAGTCCTAAACCCACAGTCTTTGCATTGAAACATATTCTTTGAATGAAGCCAATAGTGATCAGAACAGGAACAGTTCTTATAGATTACTCCTTCTTTGACCCTTTTCTCTCGAAAATAGGCTATGCAGGATATTTCATCTGGGAAACGTTCAGCAAACTTTAAAATATTCATAGTCAGAACCTTTTGTTTTGACTAATTAAGCTCCTTAAATTATACCCAACAACTTAGTGTCACTAGCTGTCCCAATTAAATTTGGCTACTGGCACGATTCCGTATAATCATAATAGAAAAATAGGGAGACTTACTTTTAATCTTCAACAAGTTATAATTAATTAGGTTCTACCCTTAAGTTAGTGGAGAATAATCCTGTTAAAAGTCCAATATGGAAATGGGTACGTTGTCAGATAATGCTAAGAGCTGTTTTTCAGTACTTTACATAATGCGATCAGTTTATAGCATTCTTCATTTTGGAAGATCTCCATTAAATTCGTGGTAGAACCATTAATTAAAAAAAAACACCATTTTTTTGATTTGTAACTAATAAATAAATAGGTTGAAATTATTAACTTCTTTAAACAATTAAATTATAACGCTACGAAGAAATTATTTTGTGGATCGGCATTTATTTTCGCCCTAATATCCTCTCCTTTTAGTACAGTTTTAGCGGGTGAGCCAGTGCCTATAAATTTAGGTGAAATTCAAAATGGAAATAATCCAGATGGGTCACGGTGTTTCTACTGCGGACCACATGAATGGAGAGGATGTGATACTCCTCTTGATGCATGTGATTAATTTTCTGATTGCTGGAAGTGAATTATTCATTCCAGCAATTTTTATATTATTTAATACACATACATGAAATTCAATATTAAATTAGTTTGCTTTTTATTTAGCACATGTTGTTTAACTTCCTGCGAGAAAAATAAAGAGAACTTAGATGGCGTTACCTCGAGTTTTGCTATTGATTTAAATGAAGCTAATAAAGTAGGCTACTCAACATTATTTGAAAATACGGAGTATGTTTTGCTTAAGCCAAAAAATAATCAATACATTGTTTCTCCTGAAAAAATAATTAAACATAAGGATAAAATTTATATATCGACAAGAGATTATAATATATTTATCTATGATTTAAAAGGGGAATTTTTAAATGTTATTGATGCTCCTGGAGAAGGTCCCGGTGGGATAAGAAAAATAGACGACTCCCATATAACTGAAAACCAGATAATTATAAAAGACGGATATCTTAAAAAGTATCTTTTCTATGATTTGAATGGAGCATTTATCAAAGAAAAGAGGGATGTTTTTCCAACTGCTAATTTCTATTTTGGCGGTGACTTCAAATTATTATATCCACACAATGATCCCGAATTTGGTGATTTTAGAGTTTTTAAGATAAATAAAGATAATTCTGTTACAGGTGTTATAGATCTAGGCAAATATCTTAAGCCAAGCGTTTATGTGCAGGATGGTTTTCAAAATGTCCCTAATTCTGATGAAATTTTTATGGGGCTACCATTAACATTTAATATTTTATATTTTAATAAAGAAGGAGATCTTACTCAGAACATTCAACTAGATCTAGGCGAAAATCAGGTTTCAGCTAAGGAGAGAGCAAAGTTTTCTACTATGCAGGAGGAATTTCAGTTTCTTTCTTCAAATAATTATATTGATTCATTTACACGAGTTTTCCCTATTTCTACTAAGAATTTTATGTTTGTAGTTAATACTGGTAAGAAATATCCAAATATCGTTATAGGTTCAAGAGACGGAATGGTATTATTTAATTCAGATGCCTTCATTGATGATGTTAATAACCTTCAGAAAGCAACTATACCATGGACTTTTTCTGAGGGTAAAGTGATATCATGGAACAGAATGAAAGTACTTTATGATGATTATGAAACTAACTCTTCTGGAAATAAAGATGCCAAACTACAGTTGCTGTTCAATGAAAACCCTAATTACTTAGAAGGCGAAGATATTGTATTGATGTTATCTGACATAAAGAGGGAATTCTTATAACCAAATTATTATAACAACACGCGTTTCCGAGAGCTTTCGACAAGCTACGCTAAAGTATCTAATGAGGATGATTCTGAATTGAAGACTTTTTTGAGACGGCAGATTGCCTTAAACCTAGCAACTTTGGAAAAGCTCATCCGAATATATAAAAAAGGTCTCCCATTCACACAGGAGACCTTTTTAAATATACTAGGATGAATTGCTTAGTCGACTATTTTTTCAGCCAACACTACAATCACGTTGTCTTTTACTTCCACTACTCCGCCATCCACGATCATGGATTGCTTTCCGTCAGGCGTAGTAAAGGAAACAGTTCCCTTTGCCAAAGCCGAAACGATCGGAGCGTGATTATTCAGCACCTGAAATGATCCATTTGCACCAGGAAAACTGGCCTCGGATACTTCACCCTGAAATACTTTTTTGTCCGGTGTGACGATTTCTAAATGCATAAAATTTTATATCGTTTGGAGACTTATCTTCTGCAAAAATAGAATCGAAGCCCTCCGGTAAATTATAGAAATGTTGCTAGTTGTTGGTTATTTGTTACTAGAACTTCAACCAACAACCAATAACTAATTTATCTTACTTCAGCCAACATTTTCTCACCCTTCGCAATCGCATCTTCGATGCTACCTACCAAGTTGAAAGCTCCCTCAGGAAGATGATCTAATTCACCATCCATGATCATGTTGAATCCTTTGATAGTATCCTTGATATCCACCAATACACCCTTCAAACCTGTAAACTGCTCAGCTACAAAGAATGGCTGAGATAGGAAACGCTGAACTCTTCTTGCTCTGTAAACGACTTGCTTATCTTCTTCAGAAAGCTCCTCCATACCCAAGATCGCGATGATATCCTGAAGTTCTTTGTAACGCTGAAGAATCTCCTTTACACGCTGCGCACAGTTGTAATGCTCATCTCCCAAAATGTCAGCTGACATGATTCTTGAGGTTGATTCCAAAGGATCCACTGCTGGATAGATTCCCAATTCTGCAATTTTACGAGAAAGGGACGTGGTCGCATCCAAGTGAGCGAAAGTGGTCGCTGGAGCTGGATCAGTCAAATCATCAGCAGGCACATATACTGCCTGAACGGAAGTAATAGAACCTCTCTTAGTAGAGGTGATACGCTCTTGCATGGCTCCCATTTCGGTGGCCAAAGTAGGCTGATAACCTACTGCAGATGGCATACGTCCAAGAAGTGCGGACACCTCAGAACCTGCCTGAGTGAATCGGAAAATATTGTCGATAAAGAATAGTATATCCTTACCGGCACCTTCGCCATCACCATCTCTATAATATTCTGCTAAAGTCAAACCTGTCAAGGCCACTCGTGCACGAGCCCCTGGAGGCTCGTTCATCTGACCGAAAACAAAAGTTGCTTTAGAGTCTTCTAATTTTTTCAAATCAACTTTAGAAAGATCCCATCCACCTTCTTCTTCAAGGCTTTTGACGAATTCATCACCGTAAGTCACGATACCTGACTCAATCATTTCTCTCAAAAGGTCATTTCCTTCACGGGTTCGTTCACCTACACCTGCAAATACAGACAGACCAGCGTATGCTTTCGCAATGTTGTTGATCAATTCCTGAATCAATACAGTCTTACCTACACCAGCACCACCAAACAACCCGATCTTACCGCCTTTTGCATATGGCTCGATCAAATCGATTACTTTGATACCTGTGAAAAGTACTTCTGTGGAAGTAGAAAGATCTTCAAATCTAGGAGCAGATCTGTGGATAGGAAGACGTTTTCCAGCCGGCACCTGAGGCAGACCGTCAATAGCTTCACCTACCACATTGAAAAGACGACCTTTGATCGCTTCACCGGTTGGAACAGAGATAGGCTGACCTAAGTCTCTAACTTCCATACCACGAACCATCCCTTCAGATGAGTCCATTGCGATTGTTCTTACTCGGTCTTGGCCCAAGTGCTGTTGAACTTCCATCACGACAACTTGACCATTTTCTTTGGTTACTTCAACTGCGTCTAGAATGTTTGGCAGTTTACCGCCTTCGAAGGAAACGTCCACTACGGGCCCGATTACCTGAGTTATCTTTCCAATATTTGCCATTTGAGAATTGAAATGTAAAAAGGATATACTTTTTGAATTCGACCGCAAAATTAAGCAGAAATGCCTAAACCCAAAGGAAATTTGGGAAATTAATCGAGAATCTGATTCATTTTCGAAATTTTGACATTACCACGCATGAAAAGCTAGTTTCGACATCAAAATGACCGTGGATTTAATAGTATAGTTGGGAAGTATAAATTTACTTTTTGAAATATCACCTTGTAGTGCACTAAAACCCATCTGATTACTCTCACTTAAATCTTAATTCCGGAATTTATCCAAGCCGTTAGTTGAAAAATAGCACTGATTTGTCCGGTCTTGTATCAGAATATTAAGGCGGAAAAGGGGCGACTACCATTCGGTTGGACACAAACCGAAATTTTAAATTGTTCTTATTACTCGTTACTCGCCTGCCTGTAGGCAAGTCTTTTTCTTATCAATAAGCCCAACACAAAAATTTGGCGACCTCGCAAATATTTCGAAATCATTGGGTTAAGGGACTATTTTCCTATTATTTTTATTCGTTATTACCCTATGGTATTTCGGTGCAGGTTGATGGATTGACCAAAAACGAAGCTATACTTTTACGTTCTTTTTTTAGATCTTTAACCATACCGAAAATCACTTTTATAGTTGGATTTAAAATTTCCGCTACTCCTCTGTTCCCCCCGATTATTCCAATCAACTCTCTTTGCCGAATATTCGATTCAACCATTCTAATTTTATCTTCAACAGGGAGTGCCTCGATAGGATAATTTTCGTATTCGTAATTCTCGATAAGCAACGCAAGTATTTCCGCTTCGTCCACCCTTTTTTATGTTGATTGACTTCGAAAATCACCTCAAGGCGTACGATTGCGTTCGCTAATTTTTGTTATTTATAATAGGAGCAAACTGCAGAGGAGAGATTATTTATCAGAAAAAGCAACAATTTAATTTTGATAGCTAGCCACATTTTCCTTCCCCTGATATAAGGTATTGCAGTACTCAGGATATATTTTTTAGAGGAGATAGGATCAAAGAAATATGTCAAATAATTACAATTGTGTAGAAAAAATTAGATGATTTTTATTTGGATTCAATCTAAATAATAATACTTTTGTGCTCTATTTAAATTCAATCTTAATAATGATAAGATCAGTACTACTCCTTTTATTCTTTATTCTAGCTTCCTGCACCTCATCGTCGGAAAATCGGGAAATGACCCCTACCAGATCAATTATTACAGCAGGAGGAACAATTACTGAGATTGTTAATGCATTGGGTTTGGGTAATGAAATAACAGCAACAGACATTACCTCCACCTATCCGGAGTCCATGAAGAGTCTTCCTTCTATAGGCTATAGAAATCATATCAAAGCCGAAGGAATTTTATCTCTCGCACCAGATTTAGTGCTAATCGAGGAAGGGTACCTCAATCCCGATGTTGTCACTCAGTTGAAGGCAGCAAGTGTAGCTATTCACTCCTTCCCTAATCCAACTTCAGTTGCATCTACCAAAAATCTAGTGTTAGAACTAGCGGAATTTTTCGATCAACTAGACAAAGGAAAGGCAATTAATGAAGCTATAGATACGGATATAGCGGAGTTGAACACCTATCTCAATATAACTTCCCTTGAACCTCATGCGATTTTTTTGATGACTCGTGGTCCAGAAACAGTATTTATCGCAGGAGACAAAACCTTCGCTTCTGAGATGTTTAAGTTGGCAAAAATACAGACCTCAGCTACAGGTTTTGATGAATTTGCACCTATGACACCCGAGTCTTTGGTAAAAATGAACCCTGAATACTTAATATTTTTCGAATCAGGCATCAAAAGTTTAGGAGGCAGAGAAGGATTGAGCGCTATTCAAGGTATAGAGCAAACCGAAGCATTTAAGAAAGACCAGATCGTTTCGCTAGATGGACAATATCTTTCTGGGTTTGGCCCCAGAGTAGGAAAAGCAGCACTTGATCTAGCAAAAGCAGTTCGTAAATAATATGATCCCGACACTGACTCATACTAAAATACAACGTCAAAACATGACACTGATGAGCTTCGGTTTTGTGCTTGGATTGGTGGTATTGACATCCTTATCTTTTGGAGCTTTTAGCATTCCATTTCCGCAGACACTTGCGATTTTATTTGATCAGATGGGGCTCAGTTTTGGTTCTTACGAATTACAGCAGTCGAATGTACTTCTGCAGATTCGATTACCACGTGTATTAATGGCGATAGTAGTAGGTGGAGGCCTGGGTATTTCCGGAGCGGCATTGCAGGGAATGTTTAGAAACCCCCTAGTCGAGCCGGGGCTGATCGGTGTTAGCAGTGGATCTGCCCTTTTCGCAGTACTATTTATGGTGCTGATTCCTACTGCAACTGCTACCTTCTCATGGGTAAAATTACTTGGCTTACCCTTTTTTGCGTTCGTTGGAGGGTTGACCTGTGTCACAGCAGTCTATCAACTCTCCAAAAGTCAGGGTAAAATTGATGCTGCTACTTTAATATTAGCAGGAGTTGCAATCAATGCATTAGCAGGATCGCTGATAGGATTGGTGTTGTTTTTTGCAGATGATTCAGCGTTGCGAAGCTTTACATTCTGGAGCCTCGGAGACCTGGGAGGAGCCACGTGGGCCAAAATCCCACTTACATTTCTTTTAATAGTAATTCCATCCATTCTTTTACTTTTCAATGCAAGACAACTCAACACACTGGCACTCGGAGAGCAAGAAGCATTTCACATGGGAGTGAATGTGCAACAAGTCAAAATACGATTACTTATCAGCTGTGCACTTATTGTCGGCGTCGGTGTATCAATGGTGGGGATGATCGGATTTGTAGGCTTAGTAGTGCCTCATTTGATTCGAATTCTATTTGGTGCGGATCATAGATTGGTCTTACCGGGTTCTTTTTTGCTCGGAGCCATCTTATTAAACTTTGCTGATTTGGTTGCCAGACTAATCGTGATTCCTGCAGAGATGCCCATCGGGGTGATTACTGCTTTGATAGGCGCCCCTTTCTTTATCTGGTTAATTTTCAACTTAAATAAATCTAGAAACTGATGCTTCAAGCTTCCCAAATACATTTTTGCATTCGACAAAGACCAATTGTAGATGAAGTAAGTCTACAACTAAGCCCAGGTGAAATCCTTGCTGTATTGGGACCTAATGGTGCTGGAAAGTCAACATTTTTCAAGATTCTATCCGGGGAAATAACATGTAAACATGGAACTGTTGGCTATAACGGGCACAATATCCGGAGCCTAAAAAGCAAGGAACTAGCTGCAGTTCGAGCCGTAATGCCACAACATTCTCAAGTCAATTTCCCTTTCACCGCTCAAGAAGTGGTAGAGCTGGGGCTCATCAGCACCACATCAAAGAATCCCCAGAAGTTAATTGAGGAGGTAATGGAGGCGACCAATACTATTCATCTTAACGGACAAGTTTTCAATCAACTCTCTGGCGGTGAAAAACAAAGAGTACAATTAGCTAGGGTGTTGGTGCAAATTTGGGAAAGCAAGCCATTCCCCAGATATCTACTTCTCGACGAGCCAACTTCAAGTTTGGACATTGCGCAGCAACATGCAGTATTAAAAATCCTTCAAACGCTTAAATCAAGGAATATAGGCATTTTGCTGATTTTACATGATCTCAATCTAGCTGCTCAATACGCGGACAAAATAGCCTTACTTAAAAATGGAATTATTGCTAAAATAGGAAAAGTGGAAGATGTCCTCGAAGAAAAAATCTTGCAAGATGTTTTTGATCATCCCATTCAATTAATTAAAAACGCTGCCACGGGTGTCACACACATTTCAGCCGCAACACAGTCATATAGTGCTATACCCACATTTAAACTCGCTTAATAATGGAACCTACTCAACATACAGCTCAATCCCTCAAACAAACCTGGGAAAATTTAAAAACAGCCGAGCCAAAACTCAGAATTCGAGATGCTTCTTCTAAACTTGGTGTCAGTGAAGCAGAGCTATTAGCTACTGGAATCGATGAAAATGTCATCCGATTAACCTCCAACTTTGCATCACAATTGGTTGAATTTCCTAAGCTTGGCAGAATCATGTCGCTGACCAGAAGTGAAGGTTGTGTGCTTGAAAATAAAGGACCATTTCAAAAAATCGAGCTTCATCAAGCAGGTACTCACAAAATGGCAACAGTAATTGGACCTATCGAATTACGGATATTTTTCGCAGGTTGGAGATTTGGCTTTGCAGTGACTACCGACACTGCAAGAGGCACAATGAAAAGCTTACAGTATTTCGATCAAGAAGGAGTTGCAATACTAAAGGTGTACCTGCAGGAAGAATCTAGTGAAGCTGCATATAATGAGATTATTACAAATCACACTTCAATGGATCAATCTTCCGAGCTGGAATTGGAATCATTTCCACCGGAAAATACGATCTCTCTGAATGAATTAGACATAGCATCTTTCACGCATGACTGGGAAAACATGAAAGACACGCATGATTTCTTTGGTATGCTGCGCAACTATAAGCTCAACAGACAGGATGCTGTCACATGGATAAACGATAAGTGGGCCTATGAAATCGATAAGCTTTCTGCACGTAAAATTGTAGCCACTGCAATAGAGACCAAGCTTCCAATTATGATTTTCGCAGGAAATAAGGGCACTATCCAGATCCACCAGGGAAAAGTTCAGAATGCAAAACAGCTTGGAGAATGGTACAATATTTTGGACCCAAACTTCAACATGCATTTGGATGAGAGCCAAATCGACAAAGCCTATGTAGTGCACAAAAATACCGAAGACGGATTGGTATCTGCTGTTGAATTCTTTGATTCAAAAAAAGTGCTAATTGCTCAGTTTTTTGGATTGAGAAAGCCAGGACTTCCCCAAAAACCTGAGTGGAAAGCGCTAGTCGATAGCCTAAAATAAATACTTAGTCGGGGGCAGAAGCTCCCGTCAACTTCAAATATTTTAGGCGCATGCATATATTTAGTCCCACAAAATCTCTATTGCTCTGTTTCTTGCTTCTGTTGTGCTGTTGCTTTCAGGGATTATCGCAGAGCAAACTTAAAGGAAAGGTGATCTCCAACGAAGGTATTGCTGTGCCTTTTGCCACCGTGTGGCTAGACGACGGTAACGGCGAAATAACTGATACTGACGGCAATTTTTTGTTGCTAAGATTTCCCAAAGAGGGTAAACTCAAGATTTCAGCAGTAGGGTTTAAGTCCATTTGGGCGGTTTGGCCAGAAGGTGAAAAAGAATGGGTGTTCATGTTAAAAGAGTTCGAATCTGAACTGGAAACATTTGTGGTCACAGGAAATTTTGATCCTCAATCTGCAAAAAATTCGGTGTATCAGATTCGAAGTATTGACCAGCTAACTATTCAAAACCGAGCCCCAAGTAATATCCAACAGGCTTTGACTACCGAGCTTGGAATACGGTTTTCCCAAGATAATGCTACTGGGGGAAGTAACCTGGAACTGCTGGGGATGTCTGGCCAAAATATTAAAATTCTCATAGATGGAGTGCCAATGGTGGGTCGTCAGGGTGTTTCTAACGAAATCAACATTAATCAAATTGACATTAATCAGATTCAGAAAGTAGAGATTGTAGAAGGACCTATGTCAGTAGTATATGGTGCCGATGCTCTCGCAGGAGTCATCAATATTATAACTAAAAATCGAAGTGCAGAAAAGCTTTCGCTTCAGGCAAAGCTTCAAGAGGAGAGCGTGGGCTCTGAGTACAATCCATTTGCAGGAAAAGGCACCCATATAAGATCTGTTTCAGGAAATTATGGATTTGAAAATTGGAATTTTGGAGTGGGATTCTCCCAAAATAACTTTGGTGGCTGGCAAGGAGAAGAGACGGGCAGACAAAAAGAATGGCTTCCAAAGGATCAAAATTTTGTTAATCTAAAAGCAGGATACCTGAAAGAAGGAATATCAATGGACTATCAGGTCGATTACTTAAATGAAACAGTTTTTTCGGACGGAGAAGACGCACGGTTAGAAGTGATAGATCAAGAGTACGCTACCAATCGTTGGATGCATAGGCTTAGTGGTCAATGGGATAGTTCCGACAAATTTGCCTTAAACTGGCAGGGTGGATTTACCAATTACACCAGAAATACCACAACGTGGGTCACCAACGTAAGAACGGGCGAAAATTATCTTTCTAAGGCTCCTGACTCACAGTCCAGCATAGACTACAATGGATTCAGCTGGAGAATATTGGGCCAAATGAAAATCAATTCGAAATTCAAATTGCAGCCTGGAATTGACCTTAATCTAGAAAGTGGAAGTGGTGAGCGAATTACCGAGAACGAAGGCATTCAGGATTATGCAGCATTCCTATCTGCAGAGTGGTCTCCTACAGAATCAATACAGATCAAACCTGGACTCAGAAAATCTTACAATTCTGCCTATGAAGCTCCGGCGTTGATTCCGTCAATTAATACTAAGTTCGGTCTGAACGAATATCTTTCCCTGAGATTAGCCTATGCAAAAGGTTTTAGAGCTCCTTCCATCCGTGAACTCTTTTTCAACTTCTTCGACGCAAGTCATAGTATCACTGGAAACCCTGACCTAAAAGCAGAGACTTCTCACAGTATCAATGCTTCCTTGGATTGGAAAAAAGAATTGAGTGAGGAATGGAAAATCGGAGCAGTTTTAGGAGGTTTTTACAATAGTGTCGACAATCGTATAGCCTATGGACAGGATCCTACTGACATTCAAATCACTACTCTTTTCAATGTAGAAAACTATAAAACTGCAGGGGCTACATTCAGCTATAACCACAGTTACAAAAATTTCTCAGGCAATCTAGGCTTCTCCTACATTGGCAGATACAACCAACTGACAGAACAGGCCGTGCTTGTTCCCGATATGAGTTGGACTCCAGAGGTCAACACAAATCTAAGCTATACTTATGCGCCTTGGAAAACCGCTTTCACGCTCTATTACAAAATGACGGGATCACTTCCAGGATATGAGACGATAATTGATTCGGAGGGTAATGCTGCAGCAACAGAGATTCTACTCGATGGGTATCAATGGATGGATTTTAGTGTAAGAAAGGAATTTACAGGTGGCATTTCCATTAATCTGGGTGCTAGAAATCTATTTAATGTGCAGCAAATAAACAGTACTACCAGTGGCGGCGGAGCACACGGAAACGGAACTAGTCAGCCAATAGGCTACGGAAGATCTTACTTCTTAGGCATTCAATATCAATTTAATCAGTAACCAACTTTCAATTTATTAACACAATGAAACACGTACGTATTTTATCTTTTGCTGCGCTGGCAGTAGGATTGGGATTCTTGACCTCTTGTGACGATGGCGATGATGTACCAACAGTCATCCCCCCATCCGAATCCGGATTGATTGAGATTCAAGGTGGAGGTGCAGAATATCCTAACACCGCCTTTATCGAATTAAAAACAGGGAATCAACTAGCTGTTGCGAGAGAATCCTGGGACTTGGCCTTTTCCTCAGGTTCGGAGTTCAAAGTTCTCATTAATGGCACTACAGGAGCTATGGCATCTGCGACCGCAAAGACAGCTCTCCATGAAGTAGGGGCAAAGGAAATTGCAGAAGTGGAGGATTCAGGAGAATTGATTTTGACATTCACCAACTTACAAAGTATTCTACATGTAGATAATGAATCCAATCCGCTTTCAGCTCCAGTAATTGCTGCTATTAATGCGACTGAAGATCAAAATGAAGTATATATTTTGAGTAGAGGATCATGTGCAGCTACTGAGAGATCTTTGAAAAAAATCAGAATCATCAGAAATGGAAAAGGCTACACGCTTCAACATGCCGACGCTGACTCAACTGCTTTTAGTAGTCTAGACATACCAAAAAGCGCAGAAGACAAGTTAGTATATGTGAGTTTTGAAAAAGGAATAGTGGATGTAGAGCCTTCCAAGACTGCTTGGGATATCTCATGGACTGCCGGAACGTCTACCGCTGCTTTTCCTCAGGCCGTAAATGGAACTCTAGCTTACTTCTATCAAGATCTCGTTTACCATAATATCTACGGAGGATCTTCTGCTGCTGTAATGATGGAAGAGGATATCGCCTATGAATCTTTTGAAGAGCAGGACGCTGCAAGTCTGGAATTCAATAAGACCGACAGAATGACGATTGGTTCAAGTTGGAGAAACGGTTCAGGACCTCCCGGCTCTCCCGCAGCAACAATAAAAAATAACATCTATTACATCGTCAAAGATGCGGAAGCAAATCTGTATAAGGTACAATTCTTATCTCTTACCAAAGATGGAGTAAGAGGAACTCCCACATTCCAATATGAGCTAGTAGCTCAAGGAAACTAATAAAAATAGGTTTGGAGTATCGGAAAGACCAGGGATAGCAGATGCTGCTCTTGGTCTTTTTATGATAAGATATTGTTTGCAAATTTTGCGGTTGGCTCAATTACTGTTTACTGCAAAATTCTTCTTGCAAACAGAAAAGCTTTAGACCAATAGTTATTGCTCAAAAAGTCTTCTGATACTCCCAAAGAGGTAGAAGAGTGGATAAACCGTACATCTCCTTTGCTAGTTTCAGTCACAATCCCAGCATGTGTAACTCGATTTTTCCTTCTACTAGTTGCAAAAAACAACACATCTCCCTGTTGGATATCTTTCGTTTTTATGCTTTGTCCCATTTTTGCCTGATCAGCGGAAATACGGGGCATGGTCACCCCCACTGAATAAAAAGAATGGTAAACTAATGCGGAACAATCCATTCCCGACCGCGTTGTTCCTCCGTATTTGTAGGGGGTTCCGGTATAAGTCCGAGCCGTTTGGATCACTCGGTTAAACGGTTCACCGGAGACCTTCCTTTTAGATGCGCAAGAAGAGGCAAATATAAGGGCACCTAAAAAAACAAAGAGGGCAATGGGGAATTGTTTGAGCAACATAGTGGTTTAAATTCCTTCAAGTATAAGTCCTAGCTGATCAGGAATCAATTTTTATTTATCAAAAAACAGATTCCTTCGTTACCTTGATAGTCCAAACCGAAAATATGAGCAAAGAAGAATTTAGCAAACTTCCATTTCACAAAAAGATTAGTACCCTCTACACCGAAGGCACTTTTGTAGTAGGTATCCGGTATTACAAGCATAAGGTAAACTTGTATTTGCTTGAGAATGAATACGTGGAAGTATTCTTCAACCACAAGCAGGATAAGATTGACAAAATTGATTTTTTACCGCGCGATCATACTCGGATGAAATTCTATCTGGATCAGATTAAGCTGGGGTAGGTATGATTTATTTTTTAGTAAAGACATTGTTGCGCAGTGCACAAGTTTTATCGACTGGAACGATTGCGCTTCCTGCTTACCCTAACCTTTCTTCGATTCTATTATGATCGCTGTCAAGAAGCTGTAGAGTTATCAGGTTGTTCACTAATGATCCGATTGATGGAAGTCATTTATAAATGCTCGATGGCCTTTTCATATTGGGGCTATTTTCTTATCCGGTTAGGTAAAGGATTGGTCAGGCTGGACTATTTACCTATTAGGTAGATTTGTCAGGCTGGACTAGTTACCTATTAGGTAGATTTGTCAGGCTGAGCGAAGTCGAAGCCCCTTCAACCACATCTACAACCAATGTCCTCGACTTCGCTCGAACTGACTCAAAGGACACCTTGGTCTAAATGAACGAAGCCCCATTAAGCAAATTAATTTTTAGCATCAGTCATTACATGTCAGGATCAGTTTTTGAATTGTCAGGATGGATTATTTACTTATAACGATGGGTTAAGGATTTGTCAGGCTGAGCGAAGTCGAAGCCCCTTCAACTATAACTTCAACAAATGTCCTCGACTTCGCTCGAACTGACACAAAGGACACCTCGGTCTGAATGAATGAAGGCCCACTGAGTGAAGTAGTTGTCACGCTGAGCAAAATAATTCTCAGAATCTGTTATTACATGTCAGGCTAGACTAGTTACCTATCAGGAAGAATTTGTCAGACTGAGCGAAGTCGAAGCCCCTTTAACCTAAGAAGAAAAATTATCAGGTTTAGCAGACTGAAAGTTTTCTTTGAATCCTTTATGTGACGTACTATTCTTACATTCCGCCAATTCCTTTAATTTCTCCCAGTTATCATTAATTATGGCAAGTTTTTTCTTCCTACTCCATCCTTTAACTTGCTTTTCAAAAGCAATTGCCTCTTTTATTTCTTGAAATTCTTGCAAAAAAACTAATTCCAATGGCCTTCTTTTTACTGTGTAGCAAAATGGATCTAAACCTTCATTATGTTCAGCGACTCTCCTATCCATATTATTTGTAACTCCTGTATAAAAAGTATTATCAGAACAATTCAGAATGTAAACGAAATAGATTTTCATAAAATTTGAATTTAAAAGAAGAAGTTTCTAAAGTCAAAATTCGCTCAAGCTAAAGCCATCAATACTGATAAAGATACCCTTAAATTAGAATTAATCTCGTTTTGAAAAAGTCTCTTTAAAGACTAAAACAAATGTCCTCGACTTCGCTCGGACTGACACAATGGACACCTCGGACTGAATGAACGAAGCCCCATTAAGCAAATTAATTTTTAGCATCAGTCATTACATGTCAGGATCAGTTTTTTTTGAATTGTCAGGATGGACTATTTACTTATAACGATGGATTAAGGATTTGTCAGGCTGAGCGAAGTCGAAGCCCCTTCAACTATATCTACAACAAATGTCCTCGACTTCGCTCGAGCTGACATAAAGAATCAGCTCGGACTCACAAAATTCAAGACTAAACTAATAGAGTAGTAAGCTAATGGAATTTTAAACCAGAAGTTTAAAACAATTTCTTCTCACTTCCCCAAATAATCGATTAATTCGCATTAGAAACTTTATTCTCAATGAAAAAGAAAATTGCCCTCGTCACTGGAGGCTTCACCGGTGAATCTGTCATATCTCTTAAAAGTGCTTCTATAGTGGAAAAAACTATAAATCGCAGTCTATATGACGTGTACAAAATATTGATCTATCCCGGAGACTGGCATTTTTTAAGTGTGTCAGGAGAGAAATCGCCAGTTGATTTAAATGACTTTAGTATAACGTTGGATGATGAGAAAATAACGTTTGATGGGGTGTTTAATATCCTCCACGGCTCGCCAGGTGAAGATGGTAAGTTGGCGGGCTACTTCGATATGATTGGTTTACCTTATACCACCTGTGATCAACTCAGCTCTGCGATCACCATGAATAAGGGCTACACCAAGGCAATCGTAGATGATATTCCCGAGCTTAATATTGCCAAGTCAGTACAACTTTTTGAAAATGCTTCGAGAAATATCCAAAAAATTGAGGAGGAATTAATTTTGCCACTTTTCATCAAACCTAATAATGGTGGCAGCTCCATAGGAATGAGCAAAGTAAAGACTTGGGAGGAGTTACCTGAGGCATTGGAAAAGGCTTTTGCTGAAGATAACCAAGTATTGGTAGAAGAATTTGTATCAGGTAGAGAGTTTTCGATCGGATGCTATAGAGGCAAAGGAAATATTAAGGTCTTACCAGCAACTGAGATTGTAAGTAGCAAGGAGTTTTTTGATTTTGAATCCAAATATATTCCGGGCGTAACTGAAGAAATCACTCCGGGTAGACAATCGACCGAAGAAGTAGATCGGGTAAATAGGATCATCCCGAAAATCTACGAAAAGCTCAACTGCAAAGGTGCTGTGAGAGTAGATTATTTTTTACAGCATGAGACTGGAAAGTTCTATTTCATTGAGATCAATACCGTACCAGGACAAACTGAAACTAGTTTAATTTCTCAGCAAGTGAAATCTATTGGCATGAATATTAAAGATTTCTATACTGAGCTGATTGAAGAGATGTTTTGATTTTAGAATCATTCCACTAAAAATTCAATGAAAAAATCAACTCTCAGGTAAAGACTATTTTTCTGAAAATCAATTCAATAACTTAAAAAAAGTAAATGTTTCAATTATTACGTTCAAAATCCCTGAGCTCATTTTTTATATTTTTTTTACTCCTTTTTGTCAGCTGTGGTGAAAAGGAAAACATCCCGGATAATAATGGAGATTCACTGGTCATTGAAAGTTTTGTTTTTGAAAAAAGCAATAATCCTGAATTGTCAGAAGACGTCGTATTTACCATAAAAGATGGCATTGTGAGCGGAGAACTTAGAAGCTATTTTTTTAAGGCTACTCCTACTTTTACCTCAAACGCAACAAAAATTCTAATAAATGGAAATGTCCAAATAAGTGGAGAGAACATCATTGACTTCAGAGAACCAGTCATTTACAGATTAAAATCCATCACAGGAGAGATAAAAGATTTTAAAGTCAATATTGATTGGAACACTACGCTAGCTCAGGTAAATATTAAGACAACCACTGGAGCTTCTATCACTTCAAAAGAGGATTATTTAGAAAGCACATTCACCTTTGATGGGCAATCAAAGTACAATGACCTCACTGCCACTGGAAAAGTAAAAGGGCGTGGGAACACCACTTGGGGATTGCCAAAAAAACCATACAAAATCAAACTAGATAGCAAAGAACCTGTCTTTGGTCTAAAGCAAGAAAAAGACTGGGTGTTATTGGCCAACTATTTAGATGGCACACATCTTTTAAATGCCGTCGGTATGAAATTAGGGCAACTATTAGAGATGCCATTTACCAATACTATTATACCTGTGGAGGTTACGGTGAATAACGAATACCTAGGTTTATATATGCTCACAGAGCAGATTGAGGTTAAAAAGAATCGGGTAGATGTAGATGACGATGGCATCCTTTTAAACCTAGACGTCAACTATGATGAGCAATGGCAGTTCAAATCTAAGGGCTTTGGTTTGCCTGTCACCTTGAAATATCCAGAACCAAACAATGCTAGCGGTTTGAATATCGTCAAAGATCAATTCGAGTACTTAGAAGAGTTGATGACTCGTGAAGATTTCCCGAACAACAATTACCTGGATTATATAGATGCAAATTCCATAGCAAACTATATCATCGTGTATATGCTAACAGATAATGAAGAAATCAATCATCCTAAAAGCACTTATATCCATAAAAATAGCACCGGGAAATTTGCTATGGGGCCAATATGGGACTTTGACTGGGCTTTTGGATATGAAGGTACTCAGCAGCATTTTTCTAGGTATCAAGAACCTCTATTTTGGGCAAATCAGTCAACAGGAACACGATTCTTTTCTAAATTTCTAGATGATCCAAAAATCAAAACTTTGTTAAAAGAAAACTGGACAAAGTTTCGAGCAAACAAGTTTGAAGAATTATTGACTTACGTTGATGAATATGGATTTATTATCCATGGAGCAACAAAGAGAGATTACAAAGTATGGAGTAGAACTGGAAGTGACGTCACTACCGTAAAAGATTGGCTACGGGACAGATCCTCTTATATGAGTAGCTATATCAATAATCTATAGACTGAAGTTTTTTGCAAGTTTTAATATAAAATAAATGGCTGCTAGGAGATTCCTAGCAGCCATTTATTTATGTTTGAATCTATCTCGAATTACAGATTAAATGCGGATTTTATTCTATCCACGTAATCTAATTTTTCCCAAGTGAAGAGTTCCACATCCAGTCTTATCTCATCTCTGTACGGAGAAAGGAATACTTTGGTCACTACTTCATTCTGTCTACCCATGTGACCATAAGCAGCCGTTTCCTCATAAATAGGATTTCTGAGCTTCAGCCGCTGCTCGATTGCATAAGGACGCATATCAAATAGCCCCTCAATCTTTTTTGCAATAGCACCATCATGCATATCCACTTTAGACGTGCCATAAGTATTTACATAAATACCAATAGGCTGCGCTACTCCAATAGCATAGGAAACCTGAACCAGAATCTCGTCTGCTACTCCAGCTGCTACCATATTTTTGGCTATATGTCTGGTCGCATAGGCTCCAGAACGATCCACTTTAGAAGGATCTTTCCCCGAGAAAGCTCCTCCACCATGTGCACCTTTTCCGCCATAGGTATCAACGATGATTTTCCTACCGGTAAGACCAGTGTCTCCATGAGGACCACCTATTACAAACTTCCCGGTTGGGTTGATATGATATTTGATATCGTCAGTAAAAAGTTTCTGCAATTCTGGCTTCATTAAAGCTTTCACCCTTGGAATCAAAATAGAAATAATATCTGATTTTATTTTCGCCAGCATTGATGCTTCCTCATCAAAATCATCATGTTGAGTAGAAACTACAATTGCTTCAATTCTTTGGGGAACATTATCGTCACTGTATTCAATAGTTACTTGTGCTTTCGAGTCAGGCCTTAGATAGGTGATTCCCTTGTTTTCTCTTCTTAGTGCAGCTAATTCTCGAAGGATTAAGTGAGACAGGTCCAAGGCCAAAGGCATATAGTTTTCTGTTTCGTTGGTAGCATAGCCAAACATCATTCCCTGATCACCTGCACCTTGCTCCTCTGGAGAAGTTCTGTCCACTCCCTGGTTGATATCCTGAGATTGCTCATGAATAGCAGAAAGCACTCCACACGAATTACCTTCAAACATGTATTCCGACTTGGTGTAGCCAATGCGGTTGATTACGTCACGGGCTATTTTCTGGACGTCCAGGTAAATTTCAGATTTTACTTCTCCCGCCAAAAATACCTGGCCGGTGGTGACTAAAGTCTCACAGGCAACTTTGGAGTTGGGATCAAAAGCCAAAAAATTATCAATCAACGCGTCTGAAATCTGATCAGCAATTTTATCTGGATGTCCCTCAGAAACTGACTCAGAAGTAAATAGATATGCCATAGCTATAAGTTGGTCTTACTGGTTTTTAAGAAAGCACAAAAATACTGGAACTAGGGGAAATAAAAAACCTGATGCAGATGTTTAGTCTGCATATAATCCTGTATTCCCTTTTTCTAACAAAAGCAAAAGCTTCTGTAACAGCTCAGGATTTTGAGCAGCAATATTTATACGTTCATTTGGATCATTGAGCTGATCATACAACTCAACTACAGGTTTTGCTTTTCTAAAGTATTTGGTAATCCTATAGGCTGGAGTTCGCATCGTAATTCCATTTTTGAAATAAGAATACGCAACTTGTGAAGGATCAAAATCAGATTTCTCTAGTGAAGAAATCAAACTTTGCCCATCTAATTCATAGGGAGTTGCCAAACCTGCTAAGGCAAGTAAAGTAGGGTAAATATCCACTGTCTCCACGATTGTATCAATATTCTCAGCATGCTTCTGTTGCGGAGCTTTGATGATCAATGGACTTTTCAATGCGGACTCAAAAATCGTATGCTTCCCCCACATATTCTGATCTCCCAAGTGCCAGCCGTGATCTCCCCACAATATGATTACGGTATTCTCATATAGCCCCAATCGCTTAAGTTCATCTACTACTTTCCCCACCTGAGCATCTACGTAACTCACAGCCGAAAAATAGGCATGACGCAACTCTCTGGCATATTCATCGCTAAGAGGATCATCTAACCCGGCTTTTTCTTTGCCCAAAAGATACTGATTGAACTCGCCGTTATTATTCATGCTGGCTAGATTGACATTCTCTGGAATTCCTCGAAAAGGTGCCAAATCAATGTCCTTTTCATCATATAAATCCCAATATTTTTGTGGTGCATTGAAAGGTAGGTGAGGTTTGAAAAAACCTACTCCCAAAAAAAATGGTTGATTTCCTTTTGCCAATTCACCCAACTTTTGCACCGCCAATTCTGCCGTTAATCCATCTGGATAACCTGTATCCTCCACATCTGCATGTTCCAAAGGACGAGTTTGATTTTCCAAATGATTCCGATCAGACCCGTCAGCATAGCCAAAAAAAGCATTCCATCCATTTCCCCATTTTCCAGGATTGAAAAGCATCTCATCCCAACTGTGCGGCAATTCCAATTCGTCTGACTTCTCTTCCAAGTATCCATAATTGTACCCATCCGCAGAATGAGATATCTTTCCGATGCCTACCGTTCTGTAGCCATTTCGCTTGAAATGATGAATGAATGTCTCTGGCTTTTCTGTTTCTGGTTTTTTACTCAGATTGTGTTCTGCTGCCGCATTGGATAAGTCACCGACGCTTCTTGGCCTCAGTCCCGTTAGCAAACTATACCGAGAAGCGCCACAAGTCGGCACACTTACATAATGATTTTTGTAGACCACCCCATCTCTACCTAGAGCATCAATATTTGGAGAATGAATCTTCGCATTGCCATAGATCCCTAAGTCAGTTCGAAGGTCGTCCACCGCTATAAATAGGAAATTGACTGGTTTATTCTGCTCTTGTGCTTTCACCGCTAGAAAAAAAGAGTAGAAAATTAAAGTGCAAAGGAATGTTTTGAAACTCATGCTATGATCGTATTAGACAACTTACAAGATAGCAAAGCTTTGAGTTTATAGTGGCAGAAAAAGGCTCAAGTCCATAGGGAAAACGGATAATGAACTTGAATCAGCTTCATATTATACTACTTGTGAGTTCAGAATACTATAGATTTCTTCCAAATGGCCTCGGCTTAGGTCTGCCTTGGTGTATTCGGGAATAAGTGGACAGGAGACATAACTTTAGCCTAGTCACATCGATCATTCCTGTCTACTTTCCGATTCTAAATTCGGATCTAGAGCGACGTTCTACCCGCAGGTTAGACGACAAGAAGATAGTTTCTCGAAGTAGTAAATTAACTTGATCCATCATCGTCGATGTGGCCATTAAATAACCGTTGGATCATAAAAATAAACAGCAGGAATAATCAGCACCGCATTATAGACTCCATGAAATATAATCGAATACCAAATGCCGTGAGTTAGTCGGATGTAACTTAGAATTAACCCTATGAAAAACTGAGCTCCTACCAGAAAAGGAATCCAATAGAATTGAGAAGCAATATCAAAATTACTGTAGTTCCCTAAATGTACAATTCCGAAAAAAATCGCAGAGGCATAAACCACAAATTTAAGATTTGGAGGTTCATTCTGGCTCACGCTAATAAGTAGATAAATCAAGTATATCATAAATGCAACTCCCAAATACCACTGTTCATTTATCACAAGAACAGATAGCACCAAACTCCACCAAATCGATGATTTCTTCAAATTAAGATGAAGCCGGAAAATAGGCTCTTCCATCAAGGGAGCCAAGAAAACTCCTAAAAGAACCAAAAGCCACTTATTCTTTTTAAGTATCTCGTCCAGCACAGATTCAAATTGATCCACGCCTAGGAAACTTAGCAAAAAACTAAAGGGGATCACTAATGCCAGTGTCAAAAACAACAAAGTTAAAAAGCTTTTTGAGGGCATTTGTGTATAGGTCTCAGCTTTTGTGGGATTGTTTAAAAAAGCGAGAAAATCATTAAAAATAGACTGATTCATTTGAAAGAGTTTATACCTGAAATTGTTAAAAATAAAATTTATTCTATATACAAAAATCTTTAGTTAATCCTCTAAAGATAGTTTTAAACTTTACTTTTTCTGCCCTCATATTTCATAACAATGAACCATAATATAGCAAGTCCCAAATAAGAAAATCCCGCTCCTAATTTGCTGGTTTCTATAATTCCGAATATCCGAAATTCATCGTCTGAACTTGTGAACAGAAAAATATAAAGCGAATTGAGTGCATAAACAAGTATCAAAACCTGAAAAAAACGTCTGACAAATTTATTCATAGCATCCTATTAAAAATACGGAAATTCAACATTAAATAAAATAAGTTTCCCGTGACTATGCACGTATCAATAATAGGTTTGATTCTCAGATGTAAAAATCCGCCAAGCCCTTTGGAATGGGAAACTTGCCGAAATTGATCTTCAAGAATTGATTGCTATAATTAGCGTGCAAAATAGAGAACGGTCATATTAAACAAGTAAGATAAGAATCCGATGGAATACTTTACCGGAAATCTTATGCTATAATAATATAAAAAAATATGTATATCCGCAATTGCACCAGTAAAAGGCAAAAAGCGGCTTAATGTATGTTAAACACTAGCATTGCCGGTACTTCGGTCATCCGTCATCGGTCTTCCCGCCATTCAATCAAAGAAACTACGGTTACTGGCAAAGTAGCGGATAATCAAATAAAAAAATTACATAATTCTATCTTAATCTATACCCTTTAAAGGTTTATCTCTTTTTTACCAAGCCCTCAGTAATCTCATTCATCGCTTTGACTTTATACTCAAAGTCACCTTTTAGCATGTCTCTATACGCATTGAGATTCTCCAGCAAATCATCAATTTCCTCAGGCAATACATCTTCCAGTAACTGTCGAAGTCGCTTCGCAGCCGTCGGGGATTTGCCATTGGTACTGATTGCGATTTTCAGATTCCCTTTTGTCACAATCCCACCCAGATAAAAATCACATAAATCTGGAGTATCAGCCACATTAACCAACAGAAATCTCTCTTTTGACTCATCGTGAATTTGTCTGTTCACAGCTTTATCGTCCGTCGCTGCAATTACAATATGTTTACCCCCCAGATACTTTTCATGATACACATCGTGGATTAATGTTACCGTGTCTGTCTTTGTCGCCAAGTCTAAAAATGCCTGCGAAAACTCTCGGGAGACCGCCGTAACATGTGCTTTTGGACTTGATTTGAGCAAAAATTCCAGCTTCTCAGTACCCACATTTCCACCACCGATGAGCAGGGTATTGAGTTCGTGAACTTTTAGGAAAATAGGATATAAGTGGTTCATTTTTTTAGTTAACGTTTGAGTCATTTCGAACGAGGAACGAGAGAGAAATCTCCTCGAAGATTTTGTTTCGTAGTGATAAAATATATTATGATTATATGGAATCTTGCCAGTAGAAAATTTATAACAATAAAAATTCAAAGAAATAGTTAATTCAGGTTTTCTTCGGTCATCGGTCTTCCAACCTATTGACCAAAGAGAATTCGCCTACTAGCAGAATAGTTTACATACAGAAAATATATTGGCCTTTCAAATACGACAAAACCTATCGTTAATCTTTTCTAGTTACAAATACCTTCAAGGTTCGAAAAAACCTCAAAGGTTACATCAGTCGCATCAACGATTATACTTCGCTACTTCTCTATAAATATCTGCAAGCTTCAAACTTTCTTTTACCACTTCTCCGATGATGATGATCGCAGGAGCTTCGACCTTCGATTCTTCAGCCTTTTGAATAATGTCGGAAATATAGCCTGCCGTAATTTTTTCTTCGGATGTAGTTCCACTTTGAATGATTGCAATTGGCAAATCTGACTTTGCATACCTGCCATAAATATGAGCAATCTCCCTAAGTTTTTTTGTTCCCATCAAGACTACAACAGTGGCAGTGGACTGAGCTGCCAAAGCTAAATCATTGGATAATTCACCGTTGGATGTTGTCCCTGTCACCACCCAGAAACTCTCAGAAACGCCTCTCTTTGTCACTGGAATTCCAGCAGAAGCAGGAACAGCAATCGCAGAGGTAATTCCAGGAATCAATTCAGTAGGTATTCCAAAAGTTTCTATGTATTCGATCTCTTCAGATCCACGACCAAAAACGAAGGGATCTCCACCTTTCAGCCTCACTACATGTCCATGTTTTTTGGCTAGGCTGACGCAAAGTTGATTCGTGTCTTCCTGTGGCTGGGAATGCTTGCCAACTCGCTTACCCACAAAGATCTTAATGGCTGTTTGAGGAGCATGCTTGAGCAAAATTGGATCTATCAATGCATCATATAAAACCACATCGGCTTTGTTCAAAGCCAATACCGCTTTAAGAGTAATCAATTCTGGATCGCCAGGGCCTGCACCAACGAGCGTAACTTTTGGCTTAATTATATCTCTCATGCGAGTACCTCCTCCTCTCTATATCTTTTCAGCAATCCATATATTTCAAGTGCTTGACTAGAATATGCATTTGCAAATTCTTCAGTAGGTTCGTTCTGATTGATTTGATAAACTT
>Ga0307487_1000146_pt1 | contig 55902 bp, 53 predicted proteins | sample CBIW12metaG_FD_203665 | JGI IMG/M metagenome (GOLD analysis project Ga0307487, IMG submission 203665) | Sea-ice brine microbial communities from Beaufort Sea near Barrow, Alaska, United States - CBIW 1.2 | ecosystem: Environmental > Aquatic > Marine > Coastal | place: USA: Alaska | collected... | reverse complement strand
GCAGGGGTAAGCTGCTATTGGTCGGACAGTGTGCGGTGTAAAGGAGGCAAGAACCCGTTACAGGCTTTTCAACGGAACAAGGGAACTCTTTCGGCGGAGTTAAGGGAAAGTACAAGCAGCGAACCTGCAAGGCGAATACTGTAATGCTGAAAGGGGGCGGATTCCATCGTAGTAGTGACGATATTCTGTGAAAGCAGAGAGGAGCGAAGGGTGGAACCAGAGTCGGTTTACATATTAACAACAACTTGTAAAATGGGATGATTGATTATTATGAAACAAAGGAACATCCTGTAAAGAACAGGAGACCTGACTTTGGAAGCGCCGTGTGATGGGAGACTATCACGCACGGTGCTGTGAGAGGTTTGGGGTGAAATTCCCCTTACCTACTCGACTGACTAGTTTACCTAAACCACCATCAACCATGAGTTCATTCAATCTTTCCTCTATTCCCGTACAAAAGGGGAAAATAGCCATCGTCACAGGTGCTAATATTGGCTTGGGATATGAAACAGCTTTGGCACTAGCCAAAAAAGAATTCAAAGTAATTCTTGCATGCAGGTCGGCAGATAAAGCTAAATCTGCTATGAAGAGTATGCTTGAAGAAATTCCAAATGCTGAGATAGAAATAATTCTTTTGGATCTGAATAGCTTGATTTCAGTACGAGGCTTTGCAAAAAAGTTTGTAAGTAAATATGATAGATTAGATCTGCTGATAGAGAATGCAGGTATTATGGCAGTTCCGTTTGCTAAAACAGAGGATGGTTTTGAAAGCCAGCTTGGAGTGAATTATCTCGCACACTTTTTACTTACTAACCTTCTTTTCCCTCTTCTTAAAAACACCACAGGTTCGAGGATAATAACTCTGAGCAGTCTCGCACATAAGGCTGGAAAAATAGATTTTGACAATTTAAATTCACAAAACTCTTATTCAAAGTGGCCGGCTTACTCCCAAAGTAAACTTGCTTGTCTTATGTTTGGGTACGAACTGAACAGAAGAATAAAAAAAGCAGGAATTGATAGTTCTGCCCTATCCGCACATCCCGGACTTTCGAGTACTAATCTCGGACAATATCTTCCATCGTTTGTAAAATTACTTTTTGTTCCGGCAGCTGCTATTTTCGGACAGGATTCTGAGCATGGAGCGCTTCCGACCTTAAGTGCTGCTTTGGATTTAGAAGCAAAAGGCGGGGAATATTATGGGCCAACTGGAATTATGGAAGCAAAAGGTACTCCGGGCAAAGTTGAGTCATCGAAGATTTCCCATGATTTAGAGGTTGCAGAAAAGCTTTGGAAGGTTTCTGAGAAATTGACCGGAAAGAAATTCGATATATAGGTAGTTACATAACTAGCTGTTTTTCATAAATTTATACAGTACTAAAAGTTATAATCGTCTAATTAGACTTAAATTTTTCATTCGCCCAAGGTATAAAATATTGAAAATTTGGTGCGTCAGTGTGTCCGCCATCGTGCTGTCGCCAAGCCAAATCACCGACTAACATAGAGGTGTTGAATGGAGGCATTTGTTCTTTCATATATTCATTTGAAACTCCCAAATCAGAAGCCCCAAGCAACTTATAAACCTCTCCAGCGGCCACCACTGCCATATAACTTCCTTTTTGATCTAGCCATTAAGAATCTCCACTTTCGGGAATCCCATAACTCACAAAAACTGGCCTCGGTGCACAAAGTGCCAACATGTAGTGTGAATCTACTGGAAGATCACAGCCGGTTAATGTTCCAAACTCAGCTTCTTTAGCTCCGTATTTTAGATAGTTTCCAGCCATCCAGTAAGCAAACCTTCCCGTTAGATTTTCTACAGCCTCCCCAAAAACACGACGATGAAGAGTCACTCCACCTTTACGGGATGAACCTATCAATGCTATGGCAAATCGTTCATCAAAAGCCATCGCTACAAGTGCTGCCTTTCCGAATCTTGATACACCTTCAATTCCTACTTTTTTATCATCAACCAAACTTTCTGTTTCCAAGTAATCTAACACTTTTGAAGCTCCCCAAGTCCAAGCCCGGAAGGATCCCCATTGCTGTGGAGTTCGGGGTTGACCTTTGTTCATCAAACCTATGATCCCTTTAGTCATCCCTTTGTAACTATCCGCTTGAATGCTGGTAGGATTAATGAGCGCATATCCCCAACCTGCAGAAAGTAACTGCTGATGAGGTGAAACACTATCATTTTGCAACGTATCTGGAAATGCCATACCTCCAAACATGATCAATACAGGAACAGCTTCCTTGATTTCTGTTGGAAGAACAACGATCAATTCAATATTCACATCGATAAGTGGATACACTGAATTATCAACATGACCAACTAAATGCTTGGCGACTACGGGTGTTTGTGCAACCGAGAAATTTTCCTATAGAATTATTTCCCAATTTATAGATGGAGTTGATATAGGCACCTTTCCATAGACCTGCGTCTCCAGCTTTTCAATCACTTCAGGTCTGCGATTCTCCTTCCATTGATGAAGTGTGCTGATTTTCTCTCCCACTTGGTTGGTTAAAATAGCTGGTAATACTGGGCAGGGATTTGCTTGCTCTTCTTTGTAATTTGCAGCGTCAGGTGAATCACTTTTAGAGCTTGCCCCTGGTCGTAAACTCACGATTCCAAGTTGATCCATCATGTTTTTTTGAGCTTCTTGGGCCCTGAGTTCAATAGGAGAAAGAAACGTAAAGGTGTATTTACTACTAATTTGAGCAAGAGCGCTAAGAGAAGATCCTATAAAAAAGAAAAGCATCAGGCTAGTTTTTATCATAAGTATAAGAGGTAAAATTCCTTCAATAGATCTAAGCGACTCTTGGAATGAATTATTGATTCTTATTTTCCACCCATACATAACAAACCAAAATTCAATTTTTTCAATACTGAAGCACCTTCTGCAAACAGAAGTACTCTTCTGAAAAAGCACTTCTTTACAGCTAGTTGATGAGTTCCTCGATTCTTCCTTCGTAATCAAACTGCAAGTCCTCATGAAGTTGTGAAATTAGCTTCACTGCTTTTCCCAGCTGCAACTGAAAGATGTTTTCTAAAACAGGATAATGATGGTCGAGAAAACCTTTTTCTCTCATTTTTTCACAGAAAAAAAGTAGGACCTCGATCTTATCTGTTTTCTCTTTGGTCAACTTAAGAAACTTATTCATCTGTCGTCGTATTTTCTGAGCAGACTTTTTGGCATAATAATAATGATCAGATCGTGCTTTATTAAATTCCTCCAACAGTTCTTCCTGAGCCATTTCTATAAAAAGCCCGGGATGATCTTTCGCATTTAATTTAAAGAAAAGAAACGATTTGTTTTCTCTGCTGAATTTGGAAAGCTCTGCAATGACTTCGACCAACTCCTTTTCAGAGAGATAAGAAAGCTCTTTTTTGAGTTGGGCAAGACTGGGTATTTGCATAGCTGAGTTTAGTCCTTCAGGAGTATTTATCCAAATTTACATGCTTACCAGATAAAATGTAAAGAAACCTACCTGATAATCTAACTTTTTGTAAGAAGAAAAATTTTCTTCAGAAAATGGGTGTGTTTGTTTGCTATGAGTTGAAGCGGCTGATTTTAGCTGGCGAGATTAGACGTTTTAGTTCAAGAGTAGATCGTCAAATTTATCAATTCATCTTATGTCATAGGATGCAATGGCACAGTACTTTATTCTGATAGCTATAATTGTTACATTTAATTCCTGCATAATCACCCTGAGTATTTGATTTAAGTGTTGCACTTAACTTCTTAAATTTTAATCATTTGACTACTGGTCTTTGCTACTGTTGGTTATGGGTGTATCAATAGTTGATTTCAAATAGAAAGCCTCCATAGAGGCTGCAATGATAGTCATGTTAAATATTTAAGAGATTTTGGAGAATAAACAGGGTATCTTTCTGAAAATTAAGACTTGCCCCTTACCCGAATAAATTCATGAAAACAGGAATTATCATACTTGCCGCAGGAGAATCAATCAGACTTGATTATCCAAAACAGATCGCCAGATACAAGGATAAAACTTTGCTTCAGTTGGCAATAGATGCAGCAAATGATTCAAAAGCTGACAAAAGAGTAGTGGTTTTGGGAGCAAATAAAGATGAGATTAAGAAGACTTTTGCAGGGGCAAGTATTCCAAATATCCCTAACCCCCACTGGGAAAAAGGCTCAGCTTCCAGTTTGATCAAAGGATTGGAATATTTACAAAAAATTGATCCCGTTGATCAAGTGATCATCATGGTCTGTGATCAGCCATTTGTGGATAGCAAAATTATCAATAAGCTCATTGCAACGCAATTAAAATCAGGAAAGGGAATTGTTGCCTGTGAGTATTCTAAGACGGTCGGCATTCCAATTCTTTTTGGAAAAGAGTATTTCAATGAACTATTGCAGCTTACTGGAGATGAGGATGGTAAGAGTGTTGCATTGGCCCACGAAGAGGATAGTATAGGTATGTCCTTTCCAAAAGGAAAAGTCAATATTGATACACAGGAAGATCTGAGAGACTTGAATTTGTAGGATTTCACTTCCGCAAAATCATCAACCTATACTTTATTCTTGCGTTGTTAGTGCTTAGAAATTTCAGTTTTGGTTTTTTCCACTAATAAGTAGTAGTTAAGTGCAACTGCCCAGAAAATGAACTACTTAGGATTCCACCGAAGGAAAAGCAAGATAATTTACCGCTATTCTGAGGACTATGGCACGTATTTTAAAATAAATTTTGGTGAGTTTAACTTGTGATTTTACCTTTTTAGAGTGAAATTCTAATGCCCGCTTTTATTCTTATCTATAATTCACCCCTATCTCAAGTAGTGAAATCAGCGTTTGTAATAGTAATCCACTCAGAGTTGATGGTTTACGAATATATGAATTTAGTCTTCCTCCAGTTGAAACTAAGAACTCAAGACTACTGCAACTGCTCATTTTGCCAATACATTTCTAAATAATTAAACCCATGCAAGAAACCTGGCCCCTTACTTTACCTAAATCTGAGTATATAACTTCGGATAAAATCAAAGAAGCTATTAGCAGAAATGAGAAAGATCTGGGGATATTTCTGTCATATTATTTCAAACAAGAAGGAGCTCTTGCAGAAAAAGTAAATCTAGGTTCTGAGATTAATTTTAGCACTAAATTAGCTGGAGATTTCGAATTGGAGTTTGATTTAGTGCATTTCAACGCTTGTCTTGCCATCCATGAACAAAAACGAGATCGAATGAAAATCACCTTTGAGATCGATGACGATAAATTAAATCTTAAAGGTCCTTATTGGCCTGATCGAGAGATGGATGAGATATAAGGTCTAGAAGCTTCACTTGAGATATTAGGTTTAACAAAATTAAGTGTAATAAATAGGATCGATAATCTATCTTCCCTTGGTGAATGGTCCACCCTACTTCGAAAAATGAGTGCAAGAAAAATGAGTTTTAACACCGCTCGATAATAGTTTGTATCGAGTTATTTTTAGAGTGGGGACAGAGATTTAAACTCATTGCTTATTTTCATTGATAGTAATATGAAATGATGGATGTAGCAAAGTGGAGTGATGAATCCCAGGTCCAATTATCTTGAAAATCTATCGGTGTATTCTATCCGCGTCAGAGATCTGGTACATCATAATTCGTAAATGAATTACAACTTTTAAACATTTTTGCAGTTAATGCGATTAATCCATCAAACTACTTTTGAAGCTTATTTATGTTGAAGCTTTTTCTCAAAACATTCAAAATACTAATGATCGTTTTTATCTCAGTTGTGATTTTGGTATTGATCATTGCAGTGCTTTTCATCAATCTTAGTCCTCAGTTTGGAGCAAACCCCTCTACTGAAAAAGTGGCTATTTTTCAGCAGAGACCATATTTCCAGGAAGGTAAATTCAGTAATCTTATTCCAACCAACATGGATATGGATTTTACGAAAGCCATTAAAATGCTTCCTGAGTTTTTTAAAAATGATCCCAGCAGGAGACCTGATTTTGAATTGCCCCAACAACAAAGAGATTCACTGGAACTGGTCAACAAAAATCACCCCTCACGATTGGTTTGGTTTGGACATTCGACCTTTCTTCTTCAGATGGATGGAAAAAATATTCTGATTGATCCTATGTTTGGAGAGGTTCCTTCTCCGAGTCCTCTTTTAGGTAAAAAGAGATATAACAGAGAGCTTCCGATTGCTGTAGAAAAATTGCCGAAAATTGATATGATCATCATGTCACACGATCATTATGATCACCTGGATTACGAGTCAATTCAGAAGCTTAAGGATAAAACTGAAGCTTTCTATGTCCCTCTTGGTGTGGGAAGTCATTTTGAATCTTGGGGGATTTCTTCAGAATCCATTCATGAATTAGGCTGGTGGGATGAAATTAATGCGGGCGGAATTCAACTTGCTTTTACACCAAGTAGGCATTTTTCTGGTCGAGGTCTTACTAACAGATTTTCTACTCTTTGGGGATCTTGGGTTATTCAAGGTAAGAATGACAATATCTATTTCAGCGGGGATAGCGGATATGGACCTCACTTTAAAGAAATCGGTGAAAAGTATGGTCCATTCAACTTTGCCATGTTGGAGTGTGGTCAATACAATGAACGCTGGACTGACATGCACATGGTTCCTGAACAAACAGCCCAAGCAGCACAGGATGTCGGGGCAAAAATTTTCATGCCTATTCACTGGGCTGCATTTACATTGGCTATGCACTCTTGGACAGATCCTGTGGAAAGGGTTTTGATTAAATCAAAAGAGATTAGTCAACCGATCTATGTCCCTGAGATTGGAGAATTTATAGAGTTGGATAAAAAACTGGTGACTCAGAGAAAATGGTGGATTCATCCTCAAATAGAATTAATGCCATGATAGTCAACCGCAAGCCAGCAAACCTGTGGTTTAAACTTACCTCTCCCCTATTTTGAATCACAGTTTTTAACATATTCAGTTTAATAGTATGCCTATTTTTCAACGCATTTTCCCTAATTTGACATCTTAAAGTAATGTATACCTTGATCCCAAAGGTTTGAGAATAAAGTCTGATAATGATCTTTTAACTTAGCCACTAACACTTTTCAATTTCTAAAATAGTTATGGAATTAGAAGTGGCGGCTATAGTAGATCTGAAATCGCTTTTTTAATCTATTCTTTGGGATCTCCGATAATACGTTAATCATCTTTTAATACCTCAACCTAATAACCTTATGTCACAACGTATCAAAGCAGCTATTGTCGGAACTGGATTTATTGGTCCCGCTCATTTAGAAGCACTCAGAAGAATTCCTTACATCGAAGTAACGGGATTGGTGGAAGTCAATCAGGAGGTGGCAGATGCCAAAGCCAAAGAGCTTGGTATTCCAGATTCCTATACTTTTGAAAATATGCTGAAGGACGACAACATTCAAGTCGTGCATATCTGTACTCCGAACTTCCTTCATTTTCCGCAGGCAAAAGCGTGCTTACTAGCCGGTAAACATGTTGTTTGTGAGAAACCTTTGTCAGTTTCAGTAGAAGAAGCTGAGGAGTTGGTTTCTTTGGCAAAAGAAAAAGGACTGGTCAACGCAGTTCATTTTAATCTTCGGTATTATCCAATGGTTCGCCAGATGAAAGTGATGCGCGAAAATGGAGAATTAGGAGAAGTATATTCTGTGATGGGATCTTACCTTCAGGATTGGCTATTTTTCAAAACTGACTACAGCTGGAGATTGGATCCAAAGCAATCAGGAGGTTCAAGAGCAGTAGCAGATATTGGATCACACCTGCTGGACATGACCGAGTATGTGACTGGATTGAAAATCACCGCTGTAATGGCCGATTTCTCAACGGTATATCCAAAACGATTGAAGCCAATGAAGGCAGTAGAATCATTCTCCGGGAAAAAACTGGATCCCTCTGATTACCAAGAATATGATGTGACCTCGGAAGATTATGCGACTATTCTTCTCCGATTTGACAATGGCCGTACAGGTTCAATCACAGTCAGCCAAATCAATGCAGGCCGCAAAAACCGTTTGAATATCGAAGTTTCGGGTTCCAAGTCAAGCGTTGAATTTAACGCTGAGAAGCCTAATGAACTTTGGATTGGTAAGAGAGAAACTGCCAATTCTATCCTGATGAAAGATCCTGCATTGTTGGATGAAGGAGCCCGCTCCTTGGTAAGCTTCCCCGGAGGTCATCAGGAAGGTTTCCCTGACACTTCCAAGCAACTTTTCAAGGAAGTGTATGCCGCAGTAAGGGAAGGCAAGCAGCCGGACGCCCCTACTTATCCAACGTTTGCCGACGGTTTAAGAGAATTGATCATCGGAGATGCAATTGTAGAAAGTAACGCAAACGAAGCTTGGGTTAAGATTTAAGAAGAATGCATGATGATGGATGTCAGTTGACCGATGTTCCCTTATTTTCTGCATGCTAGCTTTCTTTCTCCCTGAGCGAAGTAGAGATCCTTCGACTTTGCTCAGGTTGACTTTCCAAACTAAAACTAAATTCAGTTAAACACTAGCACTGTCATAACTTCGGTCTACCGTCTTTGCACTTCGGTCTTTTTACGATTGTCATCCAAAAGACTTTTTGTTTTGATAAAAAATCGTATTTTCAAAGTAAATTAAACAAACACAAAATGAATTTCAAAAAGAATTTACTTGCTTTTGCCTTGATGGCTTTTGTAGGTTTTGCAGCGAATGCCCAAGAAAAGGCTAGTCCCGCAAAAACAGCAGAAGGAATGATTGGCGATACTAAAGTTACCATAGCATATTCCTCCCCTGCGGTAAAAGGAAGGATTGTTTATGGTGACCTTGTTCCACTGGGAGAGGTTTGGAGAGCAGGAGCTAATGAGGCTACTACATTCACCGCCTCTAAGGATATTCTAGTAGAGGGCGAAGAGTTACCAGCGGGAACTTATAGTTTCTTTATAATTCCAGGTGAGTCTACCTCCACCCTTATATTCAACAAAACTGCGAAGCAGTGGGGAGCATTTGACTATGACAAAACTCAAGATGTACTGAGAGTTGAAGTGCCTTCTCAGCAGACCTCAAAAATGGAAGAGCGTTTGGTTTACGAAGTGAAGCCAGAAAGCTTTGAGATTAGATGGGAATATGGAAAAGCTGTAGCGGCGTTAAGAAATTAATTATCTTAAAAGAGCTCGCTTTAAAGCCACAGGGATTTATTCTCTGTGGCTTTTTTAATGTTGACCTCAGAAAATTTGAACCGAAAAGTATTTTTATTGCAAGGAATGAAGAACTCTATTGCTGTCTAATCTGCCTGTTACAGATAGAACGCTTTCTTGAATATCGTTCAATTCGTCTGCCTACTATTTGTCAAGATGTGAAAAAATCTGGCGCTACACTCAAGTGATAGTTGGTACACAGGAGAATGATTTTTCCATCCTACTAATTTTTCCAAAGCATTTCAATGTGTTCGATTCCATCCTCATCATAGGTATTACCATCAGAGACAAAACCCAAGGCAGAATAAAACCCTAGTGCATAGGTTTGTGCACCTAACCGGATGTCTGACACTCCAAAGATTTTCAGACAATTTTGAATTGACAATTCCATAACAAGTTTCCCCAATCCTTTCCCTCTAAAAGCTGGTGAAGTAACCACTCTGCCTATTGAAATCTCGGGATAAGATAAACCTGCAGGAACTAATCTGCTATAGCCAACCAAAATATTATCTGCGAAAACTAACTGATGGTGACATTTCTGATCCTTATCGTCTTGATCTAAGAATAGGCAATTTTGCTCAACGACGAATACTTCACTTCTCAACTTTAACAAGGCATACAGTTCGTTTAACGTCAGTTCTTCATAAGCTTTTACGATGTTTGTTACGTTCATAGAAAAGTGTGTTGGTAATTGAGGGTTTTGGAAATTCAATTTTACGAGCATTTGTCGGGAAGTCCAAGTATACAAGAATTTAGCCCTAATGATAATTTAGTAAGGATACCCGTATCTTCCCTCACTCAGCAACCTTCAAATTATAGGGTGCTTGCAAGCTGTGTAAGGATGTATGGTCGATATTTTATCATTACCATCAACTATTTATCGCTCCATAGGGACGTTTCTAGGTAATTGGATTTAAAAGGAGCTCCGATGCAACGACGCTCTGAAAAGCATACAATTTATCTAATATAGAGATGTCCTGCTGGGACAAAATCCGCAACCTCAATGTGAGTGATTTGTGACTTCAAATACCTTGGATGAGATTGTGAGTATCAATTTTTTAGAGGAATTTCGTCGAAATAGTGCGCCTCCAAATAAGCTTTTACCGTTTTAACAAATACTTCTGCGAAGGCCTGCCTATTATTTTGGGTATCTCTAAGTCCTGTGCGGTTGCACTCAATTTGGATCCCATCTATTGTCCCTCCCAGGTAGGAACTGTAATTGGCGATGTTGTAGCCTCCGCTAAAATAATTATCTGAAACAAGTGGAAAAGGATCCAGACTTGAGGGAACTGAGGCGAACCCTGATTGATTCAGTAAACTTCCAAAGGCATTTTCACCCTTTAACAGATCCGTATGTAAAGCTCCCGATGGATTATCCGTAACCAAGTTTTGAATAGAACTCACCTTGAGTAATTCCGGGCTATTCAAACTTACGTCCGGAAGGGCAAGTTCATCTTGAGATAAAAGGTAACCGAGCTCAACTCGTTGTTTTGGATTCCCATGTCCATTTAGATCTAAAAACAAACCTTTTTGGAATTTGGTGTTTACCCCAACGATGCTACTTTGTATTTTGCCATGGAAAAGATCCCAAACAGCCTGAGCATTTTCATCACCGCAGGTTGCATAGAGTCTGTTCCTGTTAGGGTCCATTTTGGAGCGGTGCATCTTATTGATAATCAGATATGGCTTCATTCCAATTTTGGCAAACTCAACTACGATGGCTTGAGTTAATTCTATGGTATATTCGTCCATGACACCTACCGCATCATTGCACGTACGATTAGCAATTTGATTCGGCTTCAGGTCACCGCCATGAGGTACACTCAAAATGAGCGGGATATTCCCACTTTCGAAGTCTACATATTCATTGGCATCGAAAGGGACTGAATTATCTATTATAAGAGCATCGTTGTCTTCGCAACTTGTGAATGAAACAATGGCGAATACGACATAAAATGGTTTCAGAAATGGACTAATTGGCTTTTTCATAGATTTGTTCAATCAATGTAAATCAAATACTCCTTGTTTTGATCCATTGAATCATATAATATAGTCGAGTAGGTAATGGGAATTTCACCCCAAATCTCTCACAGCACCGTGCGTGATAGTCTCCCATCACACGGCGCTTCCAAAGTCAGGTCTCCTGTTCTTTACAGGATGTTCCTTTGTTTCATAATAATCAATCATCCCATTTTACAAGTTGTTGTCACTATGTAAACTGACTCTGGTTCCACCCTTCGCTCCTCTCTGCTTTCACAGAATATCGTCACTACTACGGTGGAATCCGCCCCCTTTCAGCATTACAGTATTCGCCTTGCAGGTTCGCTGCTTGTACTTTCCCTTAACTCCGCTGAAAGAGTTCCCTTGTTCCGTTGAAAAGCCTGTAACGGGTTCTTGCCTCCTTTACACCGCACACTGTCCGGCCGGTAACAGCTTACTTCTGCCGAACTCAGTTCCTGAGAACACATATACCCCCTCAGTTTCAGTGTGGTCTATGGATATATCGATGTTTTACTATGGAGGTTCACTTTCGTTCAACTCCCCGTTACTCACCTGACGGATAACTTCCGCCTTTTCTTTATCGCTCAATACGAATACCTTTCGGTGAAACGCACCATAAAGTGGTTTGTGAAATCTGGCTGACAGCTTCCACGATGGGCCTTCCATCATCTTTTCAACAGCATGCGTTGGACTTATTCCTCCGCTTCAAGGCACACTTATGTGTATCCGCAACGGTGACAGTAGCCACATACTCTTTGCTTTAAAGAACGGAAGACTAGTGACGGGTGACCGATGCGGCCTTGAACCTAGATGGAGCATCCTTTTAATGCTTTTATATCGTTACTGGCAGAAAAGCGGATAATCAGAAAATAAAGTTAGAAATTAACTGTATTATCCCATACTGGTGAGCAGTGATAATTCCTTCAAACTTAAAATGCTATCTGATAGGAAGGTCTAATTACTCCTAAAAATTTAAAAGGATTTAACTTAACTTCAATAAAATCTGAAGATTCAAATAAGTTCATTGTATGTCCAGTTGGCAGGAATCAGTTTCATTTGTTTTAGGTGCTATATTGGATGATCCAATTCCAAAATCAGTTGTGGATGAGATCAGCTTTTAAAATTTGTGAGTATAAGGGATTGTAACTCCCTGTTTATTAAATAAGTGCATGAAAACTATCTTTGCATCCATGCTGTCCCTATTCGGATCTCTTGACTTTGCACAAACCAAGTTAAAATTTGTAGAACCTGTCAAGCAGTGGGTTTTTGTGCTTTTTGACCTGACCAACGAACCGGATGATCAAGAATCTTTGGTTAGATTACTAGTTTATTCCAATGAATACGATGTGGAAGGAATAGTTGCTACAACTTCTACACATCTACGAAGCCAGCTCCGTCAGGATAAGATCGAAGGCATAATCAGGGACTATGGTAAAGTAAAGCCTAACCCTGATACTCACGCCTCTGGCTTTCCAAGCATGAAAAAATTGCTCAAGGTAACCTCCCAGCATTTGCCTGTATTTAGTATGGACGGAGTCGGAGAAGGCAAGGATTCTCCCAGCTCGGAACTCCTGATCAAAGCTGTGGATAACAGGAATGAACGCCCACTTTGGGTTTCCATTTGGGGTGGTGCCAACTGTATCGCTCAGGCTTTATGGAAAGTAAAAAATACCAGATCCGACGAGAATCTAATTAAGTTTGTGGACAAAATCGGTATTTATAGTATCTCAGACCAGGATTTTGCCGGGGCATGGATACGGCATAATTTTCCCGGAATCTTCTACATAGTCGATGCCAGTACCGGGGATAATTGGAGAGAATACTACAAGGCAACCTGGACTGGAATAAGTGGTGATCGCGAGTACAACAATGGGCCTTTTTACCAATTCCAACTGGTAGACAATCCTTGGCTTAAGGCTAATATTTCAGAAAAATCACGGTCCATTGGGTGCCAACTATCTTCCCTTTGATTATATCATGGAAGGTGATACACCTTCATTTATTGGATTAATCCAAAATGGATTGGCTTGGGATCAAAGTACATCATGGGGTGGTTGGGCTGGGAGATACGAACTGTGGAAATCCTATGGTGAGGTCGAACAAATCTGGACCTCATCCATTACCACTCAAGATGAAGTGACTTTGCCTAATGGGCGAATTGAAGCCTCAAATCAAGCAACGATCTGGAGATTTAGAGATGCTTTTCAGTACGATTTTGCTGCAAGAATGGACTGGAATGTGGCCAATTCTTACCAAGATGCCAATCACAACCCTGTAGCTGAATTGAGTGGCAACAAGGGCAAAGCTTGGGCAAGTGCTGAAATCAAAGAAGATGAGGAAGTGGTGCTATCTGCAAAAGGAAGTAATGATCATGATGGAGATCAAATTCAGGTAAAATGGTGGCTCTATCGGGAAGCGGGGAATTTCACAGGTAACCTCGAGATTTTCAATCCATACGGAGAACAGATCAAATTTAGGATTCTTAAGATGGATGCTGGGCAAGCCCTCCATCTAATTTTAGAAGTTCAGGATTCCGGAATGCCTGCGCTGACCTCATATCGCAGAGTGGTGCTGACGAATTTGTAGGGTACTTAAAGAAAGTTGGTTCATCCTCATTTTGAAAAAAGATAACATTCTTGAGAAAAAACGTTGCATTATAGCTGATTCAACTACTGGAAAAGTTCAGTAATTTTTCTAGAATTTCAGAAGACTTCCTAGTTCATAATAGCTTTTTTACTTAATTTGAGCTGGAGTAATGAAAAAGCTTACCCTATAATCATTGCCGATTTTAAACTGGTTCAGAATGGTTTAACCCTTAAAATATCGTAAAGAAGGAGTAACAAATTCTAAGAGATAGAAAGGTGTAATTATAAATTAAACCTAGGTTAGAGAAAGCTCTGATAAAATTGAAGTTGGTAATCCAATGAGTAAAATATTTCCTGCCAAATTCATGGCACTTGGTGACACTTATAAATCTAATATTGAGAAATGAAAGAAATACAATCAGTTAATATAAAAAGCTTCGCTCCTTTGGTATCCATCTGCGTGCAGACGTATCAACATGAAAAATACATTGGTCAATGCCTAGATAGCCTATTAAGTCAAAAAGCAGATTTTGACTTTGAAATCATAGTTGGAGAAGATGGCAGTTCAGATCTTACAGGAGAAATCTGTGAGTCATATGCGAAAAAATATCCAGATAAAATTCGACTTTTCAAAAGAGATCCAAAAAATAAGATTTTCATCAGAGGAAGAAAAACCGGTCGATTTAATTTTCTTGAAAACCTCAAGGCAGCACGAGGAAAATACCTATGCTTATGTGATGGTGACGACTATTGGACTGACAATCAGAAATTGGAAAAACAATATCAATTCTTAAACGAAAATCCTGATGTAGATTTAGTTTATACGAGTTATATGCACGAAAGAAATGACCACACCTACTTTGTTGAAGTAGTAAAAGACAAAGTTTTCGAACCGGAAGAATTGAAGTCTATTCATTATCTAGGCCATGTTTCAACTTGGATGTTTAGGAATGACCTTAACCTACTATTATCCAATCCAATTGTATATAAAGCTTTCGCAATGGACATGGTTTTATTTGCATACTTTAAAAATAGAGGAAATATAGCTTGCCAATCTTTTACCTCATCATTTTATAGATATAACACTTCTGGAATTTACACATCGAAGAAAAATGTAGAATCAGCTAGAGATTTTGCCTTAATCCATCTTTACTTTTTTCGATATATTCATCGTAATGTATCTATCTTTCTTACAAGTGGATCTGGATATTTTATCAAGAAATATTTAAAATCAATTGTATCAATTTGATTGAATAAACAGGAATTAAGATATCAACACATTTCATAATAATATGTTAAAAAACCTGGCTCACTTTCTATACAAATTGGCAACTCCTCCAATTCAGCGCTTTAAAATGTATTTTTTGCATGAATAGTGAGGTGTTATAAACGGTTATCAAATAATGCACGCATTATTATTTGAGCGATACAAAGTGTCTCTTCCTGCACGAGCACCTCTACGCATATATATCCATTTTCTTCCATTCAAAGATTAAATCTATCCACAGTAACTTTAAGCCAGGTATTTCCATCAGAAATTGAATGTATTTTATCCTCTTTTCATTCAAAGTCATTTATCAAGGTTTACCTAATATCGTACTAATCGTCACCCAAAATTAGCTCCCTGCCCTACGCTTTAAATGAAGCTATACCCGCTCCTGCGAAAAGGATGGCTGGCAGCTTCGACCTGGTAGATTTGACTACTAGAGTAGAAAAGCTATCACCAGTGGAGAATGTGCGGTGCGTGATATTATTACCGTCGATGTGGCCAATAAGAAAACCTGGTTTAGTGCCAGCGGAATGAATGAAGGAGAGGATCCTTATAATATTCATCACTACCCTGTGAACTTTGATGGCAAAGGAATGCTGGAACTGACGCCCGAATTGGCCAATCGTATACTGACTTTTTCATCAGATCAACAGTATTTCATTGACAACTATTCTACGGTTAACACTCCGCTCCGCACTGTTTTACCACATGCCCTGATGGTAAAGAAAACACAAGGTTGGAGGAAGCGGATGTGACCGAATATGAGCGTTTAGGCTTCAAGGCACCCGAAGTGTTCGTAGCCAAAGCCCGTGATGTGGTGACGGATATATGGGGAATCGTTAGCATCGCCCCGTATTCCGATAGTTACCAGCAGGTAATTCTCAATTCGTAAATCACAAAAAGACTGCTTCAGATTCCTGCCTCACCATTCGCACTGACAGGAATATCCCTTCGATTCTGCTCAGGGTGGCATCTCCATCTCACTTTTTATCACTCTGGATTTATTACCCCTTACCCGTTACCTCTCACAAGATATCACTTACTATTAAGTTAACTCCCACTTCTCACTACTTACCATTCACAATTCCCTTTTTACCTCAGAATCCCTATTTTTGCAACGCATGCTTCAAGATTTCGATCCCCTATCTTTTGATCTCCCTGTAGCGGAGATAATTTCTCAAGTTCAAAATCACTTTTCTACAGCAAATTCACTTATCATACAGGCTCCGCCAGGTGCTGGAAAGAGTACACTCCTACCCTTGACTTTGCTGGATGAGCCCTGGTTGGCGGGAAAAAAGATCATTATGCTGGAGCCTCGAAGATTGGCTACCAAGACGATTGCGCAACGAATGACAGCAATGACGGACACCAAGTTGGGCGACCTGATCGGCTATAGAATTCGCTTTGAATCGGCTATTTCTGCGAATACCAGACTGGAAGTAATCACAGAAGGGATTTTGACCCGCATGCTTCATTCGGATAATGCGCTGGAAGAGGTGGGTTTGGTGATCTTCGATGAGTTCCATGAGCGAAATCTTCATTCTGAAGTTGCACTGGCTCTGTGCCGTGAGGTGCAGCAAGTCCTCAGACCTGATCTGCGAATCTTACTGATGTCGGCAACCATTGATACGAAGGTGCTTTCTGGATTGCTTGGATCAGCGGTGATCCAGAGCAAAGGTCGCCAATATCCAGTCGAAGTCAATTACATGAATGCCGTCGATGAGTATGCGATTGGAGAAGATGCAGCTCGGCAGATTATTCCCTTGACTTGCGTTCATAAAGGCGATTTCTTGGTTTTCCTTCCTGGGCAGGGAGAGATCCGAAAGGCACAGGCAATACTTCAAAAAATGCTTCCGGAGGATCTCGTGCTGCCTCTCTACGGGCAACTTTCGCCAGGAGATCAAAACAGAGCGATCATGGCTCACTCTTCCGGAAAAAGAAAAATTGTGCTTTCCACAGACATTGCCGAGACTTCCTTAACAATTGAGGGAATAACAGTGGTGGTCGATTCGGGCTTTGCCAAATCATCTAGATTTGATCCTAGATCTGGTTTGTCACGATTGGTATTGCATCGAATAAGTAATGATTCCGCAGATCAACGAAGTGGTCGTGCAGGCAGATTGACCGCTGGTCATAGCTATAGACTTTGGACGAAAGTAATTCAAAATCAACTCAATGAGTATCGAACTCCTGAAATAATGGAGGCTGACCTTACGGGTCTCGTACTGGATATGAAAGCTTGGGGAAAGCAGGAAATTCGATCTATGACTTGGCTTGCCCCTCCTCCTGCTGGGACATTAGCTTTGGCAGAGAAAACGCTGGAATCATTAGAAGCTATCGTAGAAGGAGAATTGACACCGCATGGTAGGGAAATCCATAAGTTGCCTACGCATCCTCGGATTGCCCACATGCTGATTAATGCAGCCAAAATCAAGCACCTTGGTTTGGCAACAGATATTGCAGCGATTTTGGACGAGCGAGATCCGCTTGGTCCTGAAGCTGGTGTAGATTTAAATCTGAGAATTGAAGCACTTCGCAGGTTTCGTAAACAGGACGTGAATATGCACCGAATCAAGAAGATAGAAAAGATGGCAGCTTCCTATCGCCGCATGTTTTCTATTCAACCGGAAAACGGACCAGTCGATCCCTGGCAAACGGGTCTTCTTCTGGCCTATGCGTATCCTGAGAGAATTGCTGCTGCCCGACCGGGCAATAATGCCCAGTTCCAGTTGGCAAATGGAAAAATTGCCCAGATCGGACATAAAGATGAGTTGGCACATGAATCTTGGCTTGCCGTGGCTCATGTTGATGCCAGAGAAGGAATAGGCAAAATCTGGATGGCTGCACCAATCAATCCAAAGGATTTGGCACCAATGCTAAAGGCTAAGGAAGTTTTGAAATGGGATAGAAAAAAAGGCGGTCTGCAAGCTCATTCTGAGATAAGAATTGGATCGATTATTTTAGGAACTCGACCTTTGGCTAAATATGCCGCCGGCGATGTGACTGAGGCTATTATGGATGCCATCCGTGAAGAAGGAGAGTATTTGTTAGACTTTAATATTGAAGTTGAGCAGTTGATTTTGCGAGTGGAAAGTCTTAAAAGCTGGTATCCAGAGCAAAATTGGCCAGATTGGTCAGTGGCCTCTCTATGTGAAAATCCTGAAAGTTGGATCGCTCCTTATTTGCAAAACATCACCAAAAATGATGATTTCAAGAAACTGAATCTTACTCAAATTCTCTTCAACAGTTTGGATTTTAAATTTCAGAAGGAACTACAGCGACTTGCTCCATCGACTATTGAAGTGCCATCTGGAAGTAAAATCAAGTTGGAATATAGGTCTGAAGACATTCCTCTGCTCGCGGTGAGACTACAAGAATTGTTTGGATTGTTGGAAACGCCGACTGTAAATAACGGGAAAGTCTCTGTGTTGATAGAAATGCTTTCTCCGGGATATAAGCCCGTTCAGCTTACTCAGGATCTGAAAAGTTTTTGGCAGAATGGATATTTCGAAGTGAAAAAAGAATTAAAAAGACGCTATCCCAAACACGAATGGCCAGAAGATCCACTTAAAGCGGATGCAATCAGGGGCGTAAAGAAAAAGTTTTAGGCGGCTTGATAATGGTCCAGATAATTTAGAAAATGAAGAAATGAAGCAATGGTAAAAGGGGTTAATTCTTTTGCATGCAACATCTCCAAAAACTTCTGCCTAAGGGCAGTATAATTTCCAGGATTATAAAATTTACTCAATGCAGATCCTCTGAAGGCCGTATATATAAAATTATGGTTTGCAAATGGATCATACTTCTTCTTGAAAAACTCCTTCTCTAGCATTTCAGGATTAGATAGCCTGTCTAGCCATTCAAATCCAGTAGTAGAAAAAAATATTTCTGAAGAATTGATGGCGCCCTGAAGATGTTTTTTGGAAGTTATCTTGAACTTGTTTAGGGACTTTTTACCCATATCATCCAAAGACTGGGCAAGAGTAATTGATTTTTCCGCAAAATCACTTTGAGTAGGAAGGAACTGATGGATTAGATTCTCTATCAAATCGATGCGAATTCCCATAGTATATCCCAATTGAGCAGAGTTTTCATTCTCTGTATAGTGCATGAAAATCACCTGTTTTCCATGAGGTATATTCCGTTCAAACATCAATTGAGTGAGATTTAATGCGAAACCTCTTTCAGCAAAAAAATCAGCATGCAAGCAGATAATCTCCATTTTTCTCATGACTATATCCATTTTAGTGTATGGATAAAAACACAAGAATCAGGCAAATGTTATTTAACCCTCCATTAATAGATTTCGGATTTCCTCTAGCATAGGTTCCACCTCTAGCCTTTTTAGTTTCAAGCTCCCGTCATCCTCCGGATTGTGTAAATAATGAGCCCAATGTTTTTCGGCTTTTCGAAGCGTCCGCGGAGTCATTTCAAATTCCACTTCGTCCAAATACATTTTCGCTAAAGTTTGAGCTTTGAAATTGCCAAAAAGAAAAACTCTAAAAATATCTACGAAGCGCTCACTCAAATCAAAATCTTCAAGACTCTGTACAAAAGCTCCCTGATGATTTTTGTTTTTTCTATCGTTTATCGTCTCAAAAACTGCATCTAAAGACTCTTCATTGAAGCTAGACTTGGACAAAGCCCTGCAAGCTAGATAGGCAATCTCCCAATTGTCATCACTAACCAGCGCTATAACTTCTGCTTTATTTTCCTTATCGAGAAGCTCTCCTAATTTGTCTGCAAAAAAATAGGCCTCCTTTTCATTGGGGTCGCACATGCGGGTGATTAGGCGTTGAATTTCTTCCTCCATGATTTTTCGGTTTAATTTGTACAAATATACTTGAAAAGCTTCTCCAACTATGGTTTCGGGCAACTCAAAATTAATTTCAGAGGAATACTATCTGCGACTCCTGAGTTTCAGTGAGGATAAAAATCTTGCTGGATCATTTGATCAGCAGAAACATCAATGGGTAATTGAGGGTTCTGAATCTTGGCTAGCAAAAATATCTATTCCCTGGGATAGACTTCCAGACGCTAAGGGCAGGCTGAATCCAATCGATGATTTTCATCTTGGCTTAGTGATGATCCGAGCCGGAATAGCGGTTACAGGATATTTCCATGAAACCAAGATGCTTGATCATAAAGTTTTTCGCGCCTATATGGTGCGTCAAAAACAAGGAAAGAGCCAGATCAAATATCTTAAGACCAAAGGTAAATCACGTGCAGGCTCGAGGTTGAGATTGGGAGAGTCCGAGCGATTTTTTGAAGAGATCAACGAGCGACTTCAGCATTACGATCTTACTTATCCGATCACCAGATGGGGAATCAGTTGTGCCAAAACGCTCTGGCCCTACTATTTCGGTAGCGAGACACCTCCCCCATTTTTAAGTAAAGACGATACCCTTATGAGTATTCCTTTTCATGTGCAGCAACCTGATTTTGCCACTTTGAAGGAAATTCATTTCAAGCTTACATCATTTCATCTACTTTTTTCTGATGAGGGAAAAGTTATTTTCAACCGATTGATTGAAAATAATTCAATAGAAAATAAGCAGGAAGATGATTGGTAAGAAAAGGCGCGTTAGATAGTAGGGCTAAGATTTGGTGCTAAAGATTGATGTAGACTCAAGGCGTGAGAAAGTGAATACAAAACTTTCAGACTCAATAGTTTATCGAACAGCCCTGAGATTTAAGATCAAAACGAAACGTAAATTATGTCCTCTAGGTATCTGAGTGGTGAAAGAAGCCTAAATCATATGTCAAAACCATCAAGAAATAATGGCAGCGAGCCACGTGCCCTTTACAAAAAAAAAGCCGAAATTTCTTCCGGCTTTCGATTTAATAGTTTTTATAATTTCACTTCTCCAGGATAGTTTGCATTTAGCATATTCATGGTCTCATGAGCTACCTTAATATTGTATTCATAGGCTAGGCTTTTGTAATTGACCAAATCGACGATTGTACCAATAAAGCATAATCCTAAAGTCAAAAGATATAGAATACCGAGACCAATTTGTCCAAGGATAAATCTATGTAGGCCAGCAAAACCAAAGAAACCAAGTAGTGTAAGAATCAAGATCATTTGTGAGTCCTTTCGCCTAGCCCTGTACACCTGAGCAAAAAGAGAAGCCTGATCTTCATCCATATTTTTCATCAATCCCTGGATGTAACCCAGTTCCATTCCTTCCAATTCCGGTAGGTGTCTTAATACATTAGCCATAATTGTGTGTTGTTTTTAAGTTTCTTATTAATTGTCCAATTCTGGAGAAAATCACTCCGTAAGCCAAAATCGCCAATGGATGCATTGACCATGATGCTTTGAACTCTCCTGTTGCAAGTAAATTCATTGCTCTTCCCAACCCGCATCCAGGACACCATTCAATTCCCAGCTGACTGAGCGGGCAAATACTGAAATGCTCAGTCTTTGAAGGATCTATTAGAAGAATTGTTACTATACTGGCCATCCAAAAGATGAGTTCCAAAGGAAGTGTGGCGATAGTAGCTGTAATTTTCTTCATGATATCCATAATTACGAAAAGAATGCCATTCTAGAAAATAGGCCATTTAGAGTTAATTGGTCGCTTTCTTGATGATTAGGCTCAAATAATCGAATATAAATCTGTACGATATTGAACACTTTAACCTTGAACGTTCACAAGTAAGACATTTTACGGACTACCCTATTCAAATTCGAAGGGGTTGACCACAAAAGTGTCGACTTATTTTATATTAATTTTACAGGGACAAATACTTAAGGGATAGCAGGATCTCGGGAAACAGACGTTTCTTGAGAAACTGAATTAAAGATTTAATCAACTTTTGATCTTGAAATCTAGTATTAGAATAAATTCTTTCAGTATTATAGTGTATGAATTCCAGTAACACACAGCCCATAGAAGATTTAATTTTGGTGAATAAGGCTCATTTAGAAAGTTTGTATGAAACCATTCGAGACTATTTGCAGGGGGCAGAAAACTTCCTGGATGGAAAGGAGATGTTTGAATACATCCAGTCCAATTTCCCTGTTGTCCTTGAGCAATACATAGCCAAGGGAAACTGGTGTTTTGAAAAAGAGGCGAAAGATGGGAACGAGCAAAACGTCTACGTGTATTTACTGCACTACAATTTTCCAGAAAAATTCAAGTCGTTCTGCTTCCTAAATAGATCGTTGGCGCTTCAGCTAGCGATAGCAAAACACCGGCAGTTGGATAATAAAATTGCAGTTGAAGAATGGGACAATCACTTTGTAGCGTGCAAAAAGCTATTGCTGCAAGAAGGTGAAGCGATGTTGGAAGCCTTCCAGAAAGAAGCAGATTACGTCCAGTCAAAGAATGAAGCGCTGGGTAGAAAGCTGGAATCCATCAAGCATTTCAGCAATCCATGGAAAATTTATCATGAGCAGTTGGATGAGATCTCCGACCAACTTTCGCAGATAGAAACTGCCAATCTTCAGATGCTTCACACCATAGAAGTCTTTCAGAGCATTTCTGACTTTGTGCTTCAAATTCATAAAGATGTAAGCAACGCAAATGATTCTTTTTTAAGAAAAACGCAAGAAATCCTCAGCCTATTAAACAATGCTGAAGCACCCGAAAAGCTGGATGCAATCCTGATTATAATCAATGATTTGCTAGAAAATGGTGCCAGTAAAGAAAGCCGAACAGCTACTCAGACGCGTTACTTAGAAGACATCAATAGTAGACTGAAGACCTTCGATCTTCCAATAGAGGCCGTGGAAGGTTACCTTACTTTTAAAAATATCCCATTTACCAGGCTGACTCAAAAATGGTTGGATTATCATACCATCCCTTACCTTATTGACTTATGGGACAATCAAGAAGCTAATTTCTCACACATCCTTCAGGTATATTCGCATCTGAAGAGTAGTGTTTCTTTAGCTAAAAAAGCCCCCAATCCAACCCGTCTGTCTGCTGAGATCAACTCCTTAGAGCAATTGCTTACCAAGCAAAAAAGCTATCATGAGGAGAGTAAATTGATAGTGGAAGCAATAGATAACTCTATCAGCAAGGAATTTAAAGCAACAGATGCTTACACTAAAAGTGAATTTCTGAAAGTACCGCTCCAAACTAACTTCAACCGTTTTGGATTTGAAGATAATACTGTATTAAATGAAATCAGTAAGAAATCAAGAGCTCTGTTTTCCAACCTCAGCAAAAGATATGTGAATGGAAGCAAAGAAAATCATTCGCATGATGCACTGGAGAAAGCAATCGAAATCGTTGAGCTAAGAACTCACCTGGATCCTCCGGACCACTATCATTCGTTATTTTTGAATCGTAATTTTATAGGAGATCTTTTCTTGGTCAAAAGAGAGAATATTAGAGATAAATTCCTGACTCTCATCCAGCAATGGAAGCAAGGAAATCACCGTGCACTTGCATTAGTGGGCGACCCCCTGTCTGGCAAGTCCACTATAATGGATCAACTCGCTCACTTCTTTCCTTCTAATGAGGTGATTTACTTAAAACCTGATGAGGATCTTGTTGTAGAAGGTAGGAAAATCAAGACAAGCAAGAATCTGCAGGAGGCGCTCTCGCATATTGAAAGAAGTTTCCGCTCCACTCGTAGGGTGATACTACTTGATGATCTCACACTTTGGAAAGATCCAAATAACTCTCTATTTGAAAATATGATTTCCTTGATGGATTTCATTTCCAGCAATTCTACAGATGTCATGGTAGTAATTTCGATTACCAATTCTCTGTTGGTGCATTTAGATTCCACCGTCCGCTTTTCAGAAGGATTCACTCACCTGATAGAGACGAATTTGACGAGCTATGACCAGATTTATAAAGCGATCATGCTTCGTCATGGAGCTTCGCACCGAAAGCTTTATAACAAGGAAGGTAATCCATTGACTGGTAAACAAATCAGGAGAAATATTTTATGGTTATGCAGAAGTTACAACAATAACTTAGGTGCAGTACTTCAAGCATGGACCTTCTGCACGGTACCAGAGGAGGATTATAAAGTTATATTTACACTGCGAAATACGCATTTCAATGATTTTCTCTCCTCTGAAGAAATGCTAATTCTGAAGCAATGTTTGATTTTTGGAAGCAGCTCGGAACTGCAGTTGAAAAAACAATTTGCAACCAGATTTGATGCTGAATTCAGGCCTGCTGTTCGCAAATTGTTAAATCTGGGAATCTTAGATCGCAATGCCGGAGGAAGCCTTATCGTTAAAGAAAATGTACGACAAGATCTCTATATCATGTTGAAAATTAAAGACTTGCTAGCTTAATTCCTATTTAAAAAATGAGTCATATTTGGATTGATCTTCTCAATATTATTATCTCTGTACTTGGAATCTATGTAGGGTTGAGAGTGCTGCTTTTTTTCTATAAAAGAAATAGACAGAAGAAAAGAAAAACCACCAAACTTGATTCTTGGCTTAGAAAAGCCGAAGTATTTTCTACTTCTTTAGCCTTCGTGATTATTATAGCGGCTTTCATCAATATCAACTTTGAGATTCATGCTTTAGTAATCATCTTATTAGTTGTATTGACTTATCGACAGATTAGAAATTACGTTGAGGGACTTTTTCTCAGAGTTCATCCTTTATTTGCCATCGGAGCGATGGTGAGTTGCGGAAAGATTGAGGGTAAAATTATAAGAATCGCCCATTTGGGAGTCATGTTGAGTACGGTTGCCGGCGAGCGGTTTGTGTGGAATTCAAGCTTTGACAAATCCGGATTTACCATTTTGTCGCATCAGATTCAATCTCAGAAAAAGACGCTATATCTTAAGAGTGAGAAATTCAATAAAACCAAGCTCATGAGTTTATTATTTGAGCATCCGGTCCTTGTGATTGGAGAGCCATTCCATATCAGTACTACCAATAAGGAGCACGTGTACTTGATGGAATACACCTTGGAAAAAGGAGTACTGAACAGTGACATGGTACAATATCTCCAAGATCAAGGAGTAGAAACTAACAATACTGACTTTGCCTAACTATGGAAATTATATCCTCCTACAATTTGATAATCGAGTTTTCGATCATCATTATTTTATCTTTTTTCTTCTCAGGCTTATCCAAAAAGACGAATATCCCGTCAGTCTTGATGCTGATTGCTTTGGGCATCATACTCCAGTATGTCCTACAATATTTCACTACAGAGAAGGTTGATTTTTTCCCTTACCTTGAAGTATTAGGTATAGTAGGTTTGATCATGATAGTGTTGGAGGCTGCTTTGGAGTTGGAACTGACAAAAGAAAAGCTAATTCCCATTCTAAAAGTATTTACGATTGCCCTGTTAGGTTTCATGATATCTGTCTGGCTGGCAGCAAATATTTTATACTATTATATTCCAGATTTATCAATGGAATCGGCGTGGTTGTATGCCACGCCTCTATCGATTCTTTCGAGTTCAATAATTATTCCCAGCGTCACGGAATTAAAGAAGCATAAAAAGGAATTTCATATTTATGAAAGTACTTTTTCAGATATCATCGGAGTCATGCTTTTTTACTTCCTTACGGGCAAACTTGACCCGGCGGAAGCGACAGGATTTACTGGATTTGTAGGAAATTTATTACTTACCATTGTGATTTCTTTGGTAGCCAGCTATGCGATTATATTGATTTTTCAGAAGATCAAATCCCCCGTTAAGTTGTTCCTTCTTATCGCAGTGTTACTTTTGCTTTATGCCTTAGGCAAAAAGATGCACCTATCCTCTTTGATCATTATTCTGATCTTTGGATTAGTCATCGCCAATGTCAAGTTATTTTTCAGAGGCAAACTTTCTAAGTTTCTAAATTACGAAAAGGCGCATCAAATCTATCACGAGCTTCATACGATTACAGCAGAGACCGCTTTTGTGATTAGGACTTTTTTCTTTGTGATTTTCGGCCTGACAATTGTCGTTACTACACTGTTCAATCTTCAGGTAGCGCTGATCAGTTGCTTGCTTGTAGGATCGATCTATTTAGTCCGCTTTGTAATCTTGCTGATTTTCGAGGGAAAAGATATTATTCCACAGGTATTTATTGCTCCGAGAGGATTGATTACAATTCTGTTGTTTTATGCCATTCCCAAAGAAGCACAGTCAGATGCATTTGAACCAGGCATTCTGCTTTTTGTGATTATTGCGACCAGTTTAATTATGACTTTTGCGATGATCTATGATAAAAAAAGAAATTCAAAAGCCATCAAGATTGCTGGTTCTAGACCTATCCAAACAGTTAAGTGGAAAGTGCCTTCGGTAATTAATGAAAACGACAATAAAAAAGGATAGCCTTCTTTTGAACAGGTGTGGACAGTTAGTTATTACGTCAAATGCAACAATTTCAATGAAACTACTTTTCACTTTCTTTCTATCTGCTCTTAGCTTCTGCTCCTCCATCTATGCTCAGACTAGCACTGATTTAATGGTGATAAAGACAGATGGAAAGCCCAAACATTTAACCATAGAATCTGAATCCATCAGACTACTTACAGACCGGCCGGAGTACGACAATCAGCCCAAATTCATCAATGAGTATCAATTGGTCTTCTCTGCAGCTGATGATCAAGAAAACAACGACATCATTGTCTATAATTTTACAACTGACAAATTTACCAACCTGACTAAAACATCCGATAGAAGTGAGTTTTCACCCAGCATTACTGATTGCGGCATGTACATCTCGGCAGTCGTGACGGAACCTGATAAAAAGCAACGAATTTGGCTTTATCCTACAAGCTTCGAACCTGGAGAATTGCTTTATGATGACATCCAACCAGTAGGCTATTACGATTGGTATGACAATAAGGCTGCTATGTTCCTATTAGGTGACCCAACTAAATTAATCTATGCACGGGGAAGAAACGATATTGTTGAAATAGATACTGCGGTGGGGAGATCCATTCAAAAGCGACCAGATACCAGTGAAATCACCTATTTGTCAATGAACGACTCGAAGTTAATTGGTGAGGATAACCCATCGAAAATAAAGACGTTTGACATAGAGACTTCCAAAAGAGCAGATATTGGAGTTGGTATTGAAGGAGCGCAAGATTTTATCTGGCTGGACAAAAATTATCTATTGATGGCCAAAGGATCTAATATTTACAAAAGAAAGTATAATGAACAAGTTTGGGAGCTTCTCAGCACGGTCTCAATAGATACACATCAAAATATTTCCCGAATGGCATATAGTCCTGACTTGAACGTGCTAGTTTTGGCGATGGAAAGAAAAAAATAAGTAATACTCATGAACCTACTCAAAAAAACTTTACTCTTCACCGCACTGATATCTTCACAAGCTGTAACGGCTCAAATTGAGGATAAAAAAAACATAGTTGCCAAAAATGCTGAATTAGTGAAAGTTCAGGATGGCTACATGTTTACTGAAGGACCTGCGGTAAATCGCTTTGGCGATGTATTTTTTACCGATCAGCCAAACAACAAAATCTATAAGTGGGATGCCATAAGCAACACCGTAGATCTGTTTAAAGAAAATGCAGGCAGGTCAAATGGATTGTATTTCATGCTAGACGGAGCCTTAATCTCTGCAGCAGACGAAAAAAATGAACTTTGGTCAATTGATAAAGATGGTAAGGAAGAAGTTCTGATTACAGGTTTTAAAGGCAAAAAACTTAACGGTCCAAATGACATTTGGGTAAGACCTAAGAATGGATTATACTTTACAGATCCACTTTACCCAAGAGATTATTGGGAAGGAATTAGAAGTCCAGAGCAGCAGCAGGAAGGTCGGGATGTATATTTTCTATCTGCTGACAGATCCGAGTTTTTTAAAGTGACAGAAGATCTTGTACAGCCAAATGGCATTGTCGGAACTCCTGATGGAAAGCACCTGTACATATCCGATATTGATGCGAAAAAAGTATACAAATATGACATCAGAGAAGATGGTTATATTACCAATAAGACGGTCTTTTGCGAAATGGGCTCTGATGGAATGACCATAGATGAGCGAGGTAATGTATATCTTACAGGTGATGGGGTGACTGTTTTCAATAAAAATGGTGAACAGATCGCCCACATTCCTGTTCCGGCAAAGTGGACTGCAAACGTGGTCTTTGGATCATTAGACCGCAAAACCTTGTTCATCACGGCAATGGATGCTGTGTATACATTACAAATGCGAAGCCGAGGAGTATGGTGAAATTGATTTGTAAGTGAAATAAAAAGCGCCTGTTTTCCAACTAGAAAATAGGCGCTTTTATTTACAAATTATAGGTAAGGTATCCTGTTAACTAGGGTAAAGCCGGACAAACAATACACTCAGAATTAAATTTAAGAAGTGAATTGCGGTTCAAAAAATCAGTTTCTAATTAGAATATTCTTAGTTATACACGTGGAGAAAATCAGGTTCATTTTGCTACCTATACTCCTCATACTGTTCAATATGTATTCAAAGAGAATATTTAAAATTTTCATTTATTTATTTTAGTGTATATAAAAATGTTTTTTATATATTGATTATTAACATTAATTTTTTAGCGCGCGTATTAGTTTATAGTGGAACAACAATTGAACTATTATACTTTTTTAAACTCCATCATTTACTCAGCTAACATGAAAAATTTGGCCAAATCGCTAATTTTCAGCATTTTGCTTTTTAGTATATTACTAGAAGCCTCGGCAAAGGATAATTCACCTGCTATCCTATATAAAGGATTAGATCATTCTATTTTCCAAGATACTATTCCAATAAAGTCGGATTCTCTCAAAATCAATCCATCTTCAAACCAGCAGACTCTAACTGGTAAAATCTCGGATAGTAAAGGTGAACCTCTTCCCGGAGCTACAGTCCAGGTAAAAGGCAGTACTACAGGAACTGTAACGGACGATTCTGGAAATTATGAAATAGAATTGCCAGAGGCCCAAAAGGGGGTGGTGTTGGTATTTTCATTTTTAGGCTTCACCAGCAAAGAAGTGAAGCTTCAAAACCAAACTACTATTGATGTAACACTCGAAACTGAAGACCAAGAGCTAGATGAAGTGATAGTAATTGGGTATGGCTCTACGAGAAAAAGCGACTTGACTGGATCAGTATCCAAAGTAAATTCCGACGAGTTGAATGCATATCCTACTTCAAATCTTCTTCAATCTCTAAATGGAAGGGCGGCAGGTGTGCAAGTGATACAGAACTCTGGAGCTCCAGGTGGTGGAGTTTCAGTAAGAATTCGCGGTTCTAACTCAATCCAAGGTGATAATGATCCTCTTTATGTAGTTGATGGATTTCCCTACTCAGCCAATCCTACAAACTTAAATAACTCTGACATTGCAAGTATAGAGATCCTAAAAGATGCTTCGGCAACCGCAATTTATGGTTCTAGAGGTGCCAATGGAGTGGTACTAATTACTACCAAAAGTGGACAGGCTTCATCTACCACGGTAGAGTTTGATGCCTCCTATAGCGTGCAATCACTCAGAAAGAAACTTGATCTGATGGACGGGAGACAATATGCAGGACTCATGAATTTGCAGGCTCAAAATGATGGATTAAGCCCCTATTTCTCAGCATCAGAAATAGCTGGCTTTGGTTTGGGAAACGATTGGCAAGATGAAATTTTCCAACAAGCCCCAATCAAGTCAACCTCTTTAACAATCTCTGGTGGAAATGAAGCTACTAAATTTGCAATCGGCGGCAGTGCATACCTTCAGGATGGAATCATCAAGGGTTCCGATTACGATCGATACGCTATAAGATCGTCAATTAATCACAAAATCAGCGACAAATTCAAAGTCGACTTTTCTACTGCACTTAGCAAACTGGTTACTGCAAGAAGAGACAGTGATGGCGGTTCACGTGGTAGTAGTATGATTGGAGCAGCTTTGGGAGCCTCACCTGTTTCTAAACCTTTTGATTCAGATGGTTCCATAAATGACCTGACTGATGATTTTCCATTCATTTCTCCTGATTTGAATAACCCTTTTTACTTTATCAATGAGCAATCGAAAGTCATTACAGCAAATGTCGTATTGGCCAACGCAGCTATACGCTATAATCCTATTGCGGAGATCACTATCAAAGTATCAGGGGGAATTGAAAATAGAGATGACAGAACAGACACATATCAGAGTAGAAACTTTAGAAACAGTAACGGGAATGCCAGTGTCAGCAGCAGCCAATACTTAAGTCGGTTAAATGAAAATACGATTACCTACGCCGATACTTTTTATCAAAAGCATGAGTTCAATCTTTTGGCAGGATTTACCTATCAGGATTTTACCACAAAATTCCTAGCTGGAAGCGGTTCTGGTTTTAATTCGGACCTTTATGAAACTGACAATCTTGGTGCGGCTAATACACCAGGTATTCCTACCTCAGGATATGCCAAATCAGTTTTACTTTCCTATTTGGGGAGACTAAATTATTCCTTTGACAATCGATATTTATTTACCGCTACCTTCAGGGCAGATGGTTCTTCAAGATATAGCGAAGCAAACAAATGGGGCTATTTCCCATCTGGAGCTTTCGCATGGAAAGTTTCAGAAGAAAATTTTATGAAGGACCAACAAACAATTTCAACGCTAAAAATACGGTCTAGCTGGGGTCTCACAGGTTCTCAGGCGATTAGTCCTTATGCCACGTTAAACAGAATATTTCCTGGATATACCGTGTTCGGAGATGAGCTATATAGTTTTCTGGCACCAGGATCTACTCTTCCCGGAGATTTGAAATGGGAAACTACGACTCAATTTGACGTTGGTTTAGACTTGGGTTTGTGGAAGGATAGAATAGTATTTGGTGCTGACTATTACCACAAAACTACTGACGATCTATTGAGTACAGTCAGACTTCCAAGTTCATTTGGATACACTACCACCATAGATAATATTGGTTCTATAGAAAATAAAGGGGTGGAATTAAGTGTGGATGCCCAGGTTATCACCTCTGAGTTTAGATGGAACGTGAATGCTAATATTTCTTTCAATAGCAATAAAGTAGTGAGCCTAAATGAAGGTCAATCAATATTGACCAATTTTATCAATGTGGTAACGGTTTCCGACAATTTTTCGATCATGGAAGAAGGAAAACCATTGGGTCAATTTTACGGCTATTTGGAAGATGGATACACTGAAACAGGGAATATCAATTACAAAGACCTGAATAATGATGGCCAAATATCCCAAGAAGATAAAACCTATATAGGAAATCCCAACCCTGACTTCATATATGGATTCAACTCCAACTTTTCATTCAAAGGGTTTCAGTTAGATTTATTTTTCCAAGGAACACAAGGGAATGATATTATGAATGTCAGTGCTATCTCAAGCACTATAGACTATGGACAAGGTCTGAATATGCCTGTAGAAGTATTGGATAATTGGACACCCACAAACACAAATGCAAGTTTCCCTAAAATAAGTAGGTCGGTGACTACTCGAGTATCCGACAGATTTGTAGAAGACGGTTCTTATATGAGATTGAAAAACATTCTGTTTGCCTACAACTTCCTTTTAAAAAATTCCAGAGGAAATTTCCTTCAAAGTCTTAGGATTTACGCTAGTGGTCAAAACTTACTGACTTTCACCAATTATTCATGGTGGGATCCTGAGGTTAATAGTAAGGGTGGAGATAACAGATTGGGGATAGATCATTTTAGCTACCCTATTCCAAAATCCTACACGATTGGTTTTAATGCAACTTTTTAACCTTCAACTCTACCTACTATGAAAACTCCAATATCATTTGGACTAATCAATCCAAAATTAATTTTAGTCTCCCTCCTTGGGCTGTCTACTGCGGTCACTTCATGTGATAGCATGCTTGAAGAAAGCCCGAAAACCATTGTTGTAGAGAATTTCTATCAGAGCAAATCAGATTTTCAAGCAGCTGTAAATGCAATTTATTTTCCCCTAAGGATGGTTCGTTCTGAACAGATCGCCGTTTTGAGTGCGCATACCGATTGGGGATATGGTCGAGGAAGTAGGGCTCAGTACAATGATTTTGAAGGATTTAATCCCACTAATATGAATGCTGCCGCTTCGAGATGGAATAGCTTTTACCAGGGAATAAGAAATGCCAATATTGTAATTCAAAAAGTGCCTCAAAGTGATGAACTGACAGTTCAGGAACATGATCAATTTATTGCCGAAGCTTCATTTCTTCGTGCCCTGTCCTATTTTGATCTGGTAAGAAACTGGGGCGGAGTTCCTCTGAGAACCGATTTGAATATCGATCAAAAAGACGTCCCTAAAAGTAGCGCCGACGAAGTGTATGAGCTTATACTATCTGATGCTGAGCGTGCAGAGACGGGACTTGCTGCAGTTGCTGCTGAGTCTGGTCGACCTACTCAGATGGCAGCAAAAACACTTTTAGCAGATTTGTATTTACAATTAGGAGAATACGAAAGGGCCAGTTCTCTAGCAATGGAGGTAATCAATTCGGGTGCATATCAACTGGTGGAAATTGAGACGGTGCAAGATATAAGAAGTAAAATATTTGGAGCTTCATTGATTACTTCTAAAGAGGAAATTTTCGCATTCAAATTCGCCAGACAGACTGGACAAGGGAATGGTCTTCCCTGGATTCTAAATCATCCAAGCACCAAACTTTACAACTTCGGGGGAGCTTATGCACATTATGGTCAGGCTGACAATCCATTTTATAAGGAATGGGAAGAGGGAGATTTGAGGAAATCACTTTGGCAACTGGTGGATTTTGGTTTGGGTGATTCTACGATAGTCAATGGAAAATTCTCAGAACTTCAAGCTGTGGATAATACCGGGGCTGGAAATGATATCCCCATTTATAGATATGCGGAGCTTCTGCTAATCTATGCGGAAGCTTCTGCAAGATTGGGTGGGTTGACCGCAGAAAATCTTGACGCACTCAATCAAGTTCACCGTCGAGCATACGCCTTAGATCCGATGATAGCATCAGAAAAGGATTATATGTTGGAAGACTTGGATACAGCACAATTCATCGATCTAATTCTGCAAGAAAAAGCTTATGAAACCCAGTTTGAAGGAAAACGGTGGTTGGATCTTAAAAGAACGGGAAGAGCGGGAGAATTTATGATGAAAAATAAAGGAATCAGCATTGCCGAAAAGCATTATTTATGGCCAATTCCACTGGAGGAATTAAACTATAATGAAGCAATGAATCAAAGTGATCAAAATCCCGGGTATTAAAAAAAACGGCCTTTCATGAAAACGAAAGGCCGTTTTTTTTTACGACTAACTCAACAAATCCCATACACATCGCAACTAGCTCAATCAGCGGATTTCTGAATTTCTAAATCAGGATTTTCTTTTATGTAATTATCCCAGGCAGCTTGGAGATTTTGATCAAAAACGGCATCAGCTTGAGCTCCCGAAATCCCATATTTCCTGTCTAAGACATAGAATGGAACTCCCTGTACTCCTACTTGACCAGACTCATAGATATCATGATTTACGTCTTCCTCAAATTTATTAGAGGTCAGCACGTCTTCTATAGCGCTCTTTTCCAGACCAATCTCAGTTCCAAGTTCTAATAATGCGGAGTTGTCGTCCACATTAACTCCTTCTGTAAAATAAGCCTTGAGAAGCCTTTCCTTCATTTCCCCACCTTTTCCAACTGACTTGGCTAGGTGAATCAATCGGTGCGCTTTTTTGGTATTAGCCACCACAGACTTGTCGAGGTGATATTCCAACCCTTCCTGAGCAGCCATATTGACCACATTGGCAGTGATTTCTCTTGTTTGCTCTATTGACCAACCTTTCATTTCAGCGAGATATTCTTCAGAACTTTTGGTGGGTTGGGTAACTTGGTCAGCGTTGAGCATAAAGCTTTTCCACTCGATTTCAATTTGATCTTTATGTGGAAATTTATCTAGTGCTTTTTCTATTTTTCTTTTTCCGATATAGCAAAAAGGACAAGCTATATCCGACCAGATTTCAATTTTCATAGCATATTTGTTTACTTAGGATCAAATGAATATTCAACCAAAAGAGTTCAAGCAAAATTGAAAATCAAAGAATGTCCATCCTGCGCTATGGAGGTAGATGCAAAATTAGAAATCTGTCCAATTTGTCAATTCGAATTCCCTGGGAGATCTCCATGGATCACTTGGGTAGCGATACTATTGCTGATCGTATGGATTGTGACCTATATGTTATAATACGTCTCATTTCGAAATCGGTAATTTTGACCAAAAAAAATTCTGATCAATGTTAGAATTGTCGATTTATCGAGTTTTATTTACCAATTATGTAATAATCATTCCCATGACTTAAAAAAATGGTTAAAATCCTTGCATTTTCATAGGTAAGGAATCAATTTTGTTAACCTAAACGCATGAAACTATTAAATCACATAGCGCAAGTTTTCGCACTTCTCACCTCTGGTGAAATGAAGGCGATCGCTATTATATTTTTTTCTCCTTCTAGAAGGTATAGATTTTTCTTTAGGGTTTAACCCTATGTTAAATTAACACATTCCTGCGCGGAATGTATCTCTCGCCTCTTTCTTATTTGATTTATTTACCCTTGCCCGATTAGATCGGATTAAATACGTGCAATTTCACATGGATGATGTTTCGTTTCAAATAATAGTTGCTAATGCTTCTCATAAGGTCTTCTCTACACAGATTACTGATGAGATGGAAAATTCTGCCAATGCCAGGGGAACGGGTATTGCAAAAAGAACTCCTTCCTATGTAGAAACTAAAATGGAAGAAGGTAAAGCTGTAATCGCAATAGCTAACGATGGCATATGGGCTGGATTCTGTTATATTGAAGCTTGGGGCCATGGGAAATATGTTGCTAATTCAGGACTTATTGTTTCTCCTGAATTCAGAAAATATGGTCTTGCCAGAAAAATCAAACAAGAGATCTTCAAACTGAGCAGAAAAAAATATCCAGATTCCAAAATATTTGGGTTGACCACTGGAGCTGCAGTAATGAAGATCAATTCCGAACTTGGATATATTCCTGTTTCTTACTCAGATCTTACCGATGATGAGGAATTTTGGAAAGGTTGCAAAAGCTGCGTAAACTATGAAATTCTGATGAGCAAGAACAGACAAAATTGTCTTTGCACAGCCATGCTTTATGATCCAAATGCTAAGAGAAATCATTCTCAGGAACTTGCTCTTCGAGACGATTTCAAAAATGACCTCAAACTCTTTGATAGATGGGTACGACTCAAAAAATTTGTGATGCTAAAATTGAACAAGTCTAAGGATACGATCAATAGTTTCTTTCTCTAAACCTATACTTCCCATCGGGAATCAAAAATATCAACCCTATGAAAAAAATTGTTTTAGCCTATAGTGGAGGCTTGGATACCACATTTTGTGCTTTGCATCTCTCCAAAGAACTCGGCTATGAAGTGCATGCTGTTTTGGTAAATACCGGAGGTTTTTCTGAGCAGGAACTCACTGATGTAGAGGCCAGAGCTACCAAGCTTGGTGTAATTTCATTTAAAGTTTTAAAGGTAGTAGAGACCTACTATAATGAGGTGATTAAATATTTGATTTTTGGCAACGTGCTGAAAAATCAGACGTATCCCCTATCTGTTTCTGCAGAAAGAATTTTACAGGCGAAATCCCTGGCAGAATATGCCAAAGCTATCGGAGCAAAATCTATAGCCCACGGCTCTACTGGCGCAGGAAATGACCAGGTTCGTTTTGATATGATATTTCAAACTATTGTTCCGGACATCGAAATTATCACTCCTATTCGGGATTTGAAGTTGAGCCGAGCCGAAGAGATTGACTATCTGAAAAAGCATGGTATTGAGATGAATTTTGAGAAAGCTGCTTATTCTATAAATAAAGGAATCTGGGGTACTTCTGTAGGCGGAAAAGAAACGCTGACCTCTTCAGATTACCTTCCAGAAGCTGCTTGGCCTACCCAGGTGAGCGAGCATGAACCCAAAGAGCTTACCCTCCAATTTATACAAGGAGAGTTGAAAGGTGTAAATGGCAAAAGTTTTGAAAATTCGGCTGAAGCGATTCAAGCTGTCCAGGTTTTGGCAGCTCCCTATGGTATTGGCAGAGACATTCACGTAGGCGATACAATAATTGGAATTAAAGGACGTGTTGGCTTTGAAGCTGCTGCACCGTTGATCATCATCAAAGGGCATCAGTTACTTGAAAAGCATACGCTGACGAAATGGCAACTTTTTTGGAAAAATCAACAAGCTGAATTTTATGGAAATCACCTTCATGAAGGTCACTATCTCGATCCAGTGATGAGAAATCTTGAAGCTTTCATGGAAAGCACTCAGAAATTTGTGACAGGTGAAGTTCGGGTAATGCTCCATCCTTATCGATTTACTTTATTGGGAATCCATTCCGATCATGATTTGATGTCAAATAAGTTTGGCAGCTATGGTGAGATGAACAAAGGCTACACGGCTGAAGATGTGAAGGGATTCACGAGAATTCTCGGCAATCAAACTGCGATTTTCCACAAAGTAAATAGCGGAAATGACTAAATTAAAAACGGCCATTATCGGAGCTGCAGGATATACAGGTGGAGAACTGCTCAGAATCTTAGTACATCATCCAGCCTGTGAGTTGGTATATGTTCACAGCAATAGCCAAAAAGGCAAAAAAGTAGCTGAAGTTCATCCAGATTTGATCGGAGACTGCGACTTAGTATTCACTGAGGAAGTCCGCACAGATGGAATTGATGCCGTATTTTTAGGCTTACCTCATGGTCAAACCAAAGACTTCCTGGAGCAACATTCTTTTCCTCCAGAAACGGTTTTGATTGATTTATCTACGGACTTCCGTGACGAATCAAATGGGTTTATTTATGGACTGCCAGAGATAAATAAAGAGAAGATTAAGCGAGCAAATAAAATAGCCAATCCAGGCTGTTTCGCTACTGGAATACAGTTAGGGCTTCTGCCAGCGCTGAGCAAAGGTTGGATCAAAGACACCATTCATACCTCAGGAGTTACAGGTAGTACCGGTGCAGGAAAAAAATTAGCAGAAACCTCTCATTTTAGCTACAGAAGTAGCAACACTTCTGTTTATAAACTTTTCACACATCAGCACTTAATCGAGATTAATCAGACTTTAGCGAAGCTAAATCCTGAATTTAAGTCAAAGATTCTTTTTGTGCCTTATCGCGGCAACTTTCCTAGAGGAATATGGATTACTTCCTATTTTCCTTTCTCTGGGACAGAAGCTGAAGCTGTTTTAGGGTATAAGGATTTTTACAAAGACGCTGCTTTCACCCATGTTTCAGATCAGGACATCGACTTAAAGCAGGTTGTCAATACCAATAAATGCATCATCCATGTAAAGAAAGAAGCTGGTCAATTGGTGATTTATTCTGCAATTGACAATCTTTTAAAGGGAGCTTCCGGTCAGGCTGTGCAGAATTTTAATTTGGCATTTGGACTTGAGGAGAGGACGGGGCTAAATCTAAAAAGTATAGGGTTCTAATTAGGTAACAGACTTTAGAGGCAAGATTCTAGATGGTTTGGATGCCACATCGATTGTAGTTTTTCGAACTCCACTTACACTTACTCTTATTCTCAAACTTAGAAATAGACTTACGAGGTGCAGATATGACTCGTATAGCCCGATAGGTATCTGGCAGTATTTCGTAAATCGTAATTGAAGATGAAATTATTTGATGTTTACCCACTCATTCCTGTAACCATAGCCAAGGCAGAAGGATGCAAACTATGGGACGAAAATGGACAAGAATACTTAGATCTTTATGGCGGTCACGCGGTGATATCTATAGGTCACTCACATCCTCACTATAAAAAACGCATCAATGATCAGTTGGATAAAATCGCTTTTTACTCCAACTCTGTTGAAATCCCAATCCAAAGAGATTATGCTGAGAAATTGGGAACACTTTCTGGATATCCAGACTATTCACTTTTCCTGTGCAACTCTGGAGCAGAAGCAAATGAAAATGCCATTAAACTGGCTTCTTTTGCTACCAACAAATCAGGTTTTATTTCATTTTCTGGCGCATTTCATGGAAGAACCTCGGCAGCTGTAGCCCTTACCGATAATCCTAAGATTATAGCCCCCTGCAATGCTAGAAATGATTTTCATATCCTGCCCTGGGGAAATTTGATCGCAGTAGAAGAAACGCTGAAAAAACATGAAATCGCTGGAATAATCATCGAAGGAATCCAAGGAGTAAATGGTATTCAGGTACCCTGCTCAAAATTTCTCGAGGGATTAGCAGAACTTTCGAAAAAATACGGCACAAAACTTATACTCGATGAAGTTCAGTCAGGTTTTGGTCGTACAGGAAAGTTCTTTTCCCATCAATACACTAGTGTGAGGCCGGACATAATCAGTATGGCTAAGGGCATGGGAAATGGTTTTCCAGTCGGTGGCATTCTAATTTCTCCAAGTTTTAAAGCTAGCTATGGTTTACTGGGGACTACTTTTGGAGGAAATCAGCTTGCCTGTGCAGCAGCTCTGGCAGTGTTAGAGGTCATTGAAAGTGAAGATCTTATGGGTAATGCATCCACTCTTGGCTCCAGGTTAATGGAAGAGCTGGAAACTATAGAAGGAATCATAGAAGTGCGGGGCCGAGGACTGATGATTGGAATTGACTTGGATAGAGATGCAGCGTCTATACGCACTAGAATGGTCAAAGACTACCATATATTTACAGGCAGTGCTGCTGCAAAAAACACCATTAGATTGCTTCCTCCTTTAAATATTACTTGGAATGAGCTAAATTCGTTTATCATGACTTTGAAAGAAATTCTTATCAGAGAACCAAGCTTTTAGAAAAATGCCTAAAAACAATACAAAGATTACCCAATTCACTCAGTTTGAATCCCAAGAGATAGGAAATTCGCTGATGGAACAAGCGATGATCTATAAATTAAATCCACGTCTGGACGTTGCCAAAGGAGAAGGCAAAAGAATTGGTTGCCTCTTCTTAAATCCTTCTTTGAGAACGAGAGTTTCCACTCAATTAGCTGCGCTAAATTTGGGAATGGATGCCATCGTATTAAATATGGACAAGGAAGGTTGGGCATTGGAAATGATGGAGGGCGCGGTAATGAATCGCGGAAGTGTCGAACACATCAAAGATGCGGCGGCAGTATTGGGTTCTTATTTTGATATTTTAGCCCTACGTGCTTTTCCTTCTTTGACTAATAAAGAGGAAGATATGAGCGATTTCGTCTTCTCCCAATTTGTCAGATACTCCGGTATTCCAGTGATTAGTTTGGAATCTGCTACTCGTCACCCTTTACAAAGTCTCGCTGATCAGATTACAATGAGGGAAAATACTGCTGGCAAATCGAAGCCAAAAGTTGTTCTAACCTGGGCGCCACATATCAAGGCTATTCCCCACTCAGTAGCTAATTCATTTGCAGAATGGTCTTTGGGAATGGGACACGATCTCACAATCACTCATCCTGCAGGTTATGAACTCGACGACCAATTTACTAAAGGCGCAACCCTAGAATATAATCAAAGTAAAGCATTGGAAGATGCTGATTTTGTGTATGTTAAAAACTGGTCAGGCTTCAATGATTATGGTAAAATTCTCAGTACTGATTCTAGCTGGATGCTGACAGAAGACCATTTTAAAAAGAATGCTTCTGCCAAAGTAATGCATTGTCTTCCGGTGAGAAGAAATGTGGAGCTTTCGGACGAAATATTAGATGGACCAAGATCTTTGGTTCAGCAGCAAGCTAAAAATAGAATTTTTGCCGCACAGGCTGTCATCAGCAGTTTATTGGATAACCTTTAAAAATTACTTAATCCATGAAAATCAGTATTATCAAAATCGGAGGTAATGTCATCGATTTTCCTGAAAAGCTAGATGAATTTTTAGATCTATTTGTCAAATTCCCCGGTCATAAAATCTTGGTGCATGGGGGTGGAATCATGGCGTCACGATTCGGAGAATCTCTTGGGGTAATGCCAGAAATGGTGGATGGCCGGAGAATTACAGACAAGGACACCTTGGATGTGGTGACGATGGTCTATGCAGGATTGATCAACAAAAATATAGTTGCTAAGCTTCAAGCGCGCAAAGTAAATGCCATTGGAATGACCGGTGCCGATGGTAATATTATTCAATCTATTAAGCGACCAGTCAAAGAAATTGACTACGGGTTTGTAGGTGACATTCAGACAGTTAATACTGCTTTGATTGATCATTTACTTGCAGGAAATCTATTGCCTGTAATCAACGCAATCACCCATGATGGGAAAGGTCAACTTTTGAATACAAATGCAGATAGCATTGCCTCAGCGCTTGCGACCAGTTTGGCTAAGGAGCATCAGGTGAACCTCTATTTTTGCTTCAACAAAAGTGGGGTGTTGATTGATGAAAAAAATGAAAATTCCATTATCCCATTGATTAATGAAGATATCTACACCGAATTGAAGAAGGAAAAAGTAATCCATTCTGGAATGATTCCCAAATTGGACAATGCCTTTCAGGCATTGCAAAAGGGTGTAAATCATGTGTGGATAGGAAAAGCAGAAAACCTTCATCTTGCAGCGAAAGGCAAACTTTCCGGTACTACTATAGAAAGAAGTAGATATGACCTTTACTAATATTTCAAAGTGAATTACTCCAAAGAATTATATAATAAAGCTGTTGAGCTACTCAGACAGTTGATCGAAATTCCTTCTTATTCCGAAGAAGAAAATTCTACAGCAGAAGTAATTGAAGAATTTTTCACTTCAAATGAAATTACTTACCACAGGTCAGACAATAATGTATGGGCTATGGCAAGCACATTTGACAGTAAAAAACCCACCGTTTGGCTTAATTCTCATCACGACACAGTCAAACCAAATTCGGGCTATACCAAAGATCCATTTGTGGCAATTGAAGAAGATGGTAAGCTATATGGCTTGGGAAGTAATGATGCAGGAGGACCGCTGGTAAGTTTATTGGCTGCTTTCGTGCATTTTCAGGAGCAGGAACTTCCTGTAAATCTCATTATGATCGCTTCGGCTGAGGAGGAGATTTCGGGCAAAAATGGAATTGCTTCGGTATTGAATGAATTGCCTGCCGCCGATTTGGCAATTGTAGGAGAGCCCACCCTAATGGATGTGGCTGTTGCCGAAAAAGGTTTATTGGTCATTGATGCAAAAGTTGTTGGCAAGGCTGGACATGCAGCAAGAGAAGAAGGCGTGAATGCTATTTATCTAGCACTTGATGAGTTGCAGAAGATTAGGCACTTTGAATTTGAAAAGACGTCTGATTTTCTAGGAAAAACAAAAGTTACTGCCACTGTAATTCATTCCGGTCAACAGCATAATGTAGTTCCAGCTATTTGTGAATTTGTATTGGACGTTAGAGTGACAGACGCCTATACATTGGAAGAAGCTTTCAACGAATTGAAAAGCATCTTAAAGGCGGAATTGACTCCCCGATCGCTTCGACTTCAATCTTCTAAAGTACCGGAGGGACATTTGATACTAAAGGTGATAAGTATTTTAGAATTAAAAAGTTATGGCAGCCCGACCCTGTCTGATCAGGCACTTATTCCATTTCCATCTATAAAAATTGGTCCCGGCGATTCTGCCCGCTCACACTCGGCAGATGAGTTTATTTACCTAAAAGAAATTGAAGAAGGAATTGCAGGATATATCCGTCTTCTTGAACACTACTTTAATTTGATTACCCAAAAACCTATCTCATGAAACTTTGGCAAAAAAAAACTGAAAGCAAAAAAGAAGTTGAATCGTTTACAATAGGCAGAGATCCTGAATATGATTTACTTTTAGCGCCTTTCGATGTGTTGGGGTCAATGGCACACGCGCAAATGCTAGGGAGTATTGGCCTTTTGACTAGTGAAGAAAATGAAATATTACAGCAAGGATTAAAGGAGATTTACGGAGAAATTCAAAAAGGAGAGTTTGAGATCGCGCCCGGTGTGGAAGATGTTCATTCACAGATCGAATTTCTATTAACTGAGCGATACGGAGAGGTTGGAAAGAAACTTCATAGTGGTAGGAGCCGTAATGACCAGGTTTTAGTTGACCTGAAATTATATTATAGAGCTGCCATTGAAGGGATAGTTACTGAGACCTCCATCCTTTTCGACTTGTTATTGGAATTGTCTGTAAAGCATAAGGATGATTTAATGCCAGGATATACTCATACGCAGTTGGCGATGCCCTCTTCATTCGGACTATGGTTTAGCGCTTTTGCCGAAGGCTTAACTGAAGACTTAGGATTGATGAAAGCAGCTTTTGATTTGGCAAACAAAAACCCACTCGGTTCCGCTGCAGGTTACGGCTCTAGTTTTCCGCTGAACCGAACAATGACTACTGAATTATTGGGCTTTGGTGACCTACATCACAACGTGATCAATGCACAGAACAGTAGAGGTAAAACAGAAAAGAATTTATCATTTGCACTTTCTGGAATAGCTGGAACACTCAACAGGCTGGCCTCAGATATTTGCATATTCATGAATCAGCATTTTGCATTCATCAAATTTCCAGATGAGTTGACCACCGGAAGCAGCATCATGCCGCACAAGAAAAATCCGGATGTTTTTGAGCTCATCCGTGCAAAATCAAATCAGATACAAGCAGTTCCAAACTCAGTGACACTCATTCTGACAAATACTACCACGGGCTATCACAGAGATTTGCAATTGCTTAAAGAAGAAGTCTTTCCAGCCATAGAGAGTTTAAACTCCTGTCTTAAGATGACTGTCTTTATGTTAAAATCCATTCAGATAAAACAAGACATTTTGCTCGATCCATTCTACAAACATCTTTTTTCGGTAGAGGTAGTAAATGACCTAGTTCTCAAAGGTGTTCCATTTAGAGATGCTTACAAGCAGGTTGGAATGGATATTGAATCTGAAAATTTCTCTCCTGAGCAGGGTAAATTGAAGCATACACATGAAGGAAGTATAGGGAACTTGAATTTGAATGAAATTAGAGATAAAATGAATCAGGCAGTTCGCGATTTTCATTTTGATACGGTAACAAAATCTCTGAATTCGCTTTTAAAATAACCTTTCTGTTGCATGCCATTTCCATGAAAATACATTTATTGTAATCCAATTTGATTTTAAAAAGTCCATACTATGATGAATGATTACGAAAATCTGATCAAGCAAAATAAATCTTGGTCAGAGGAAAAAATAGCTTCTGATAAAAATTTTTTCGATAGGCTTGCAGCCCAACAAAAACCTAAGTTTTTTTGGATAGGGTGCTCCGACAGTAGAGTTCCAGCCAATCAGATCACAGGGACTGCTCCAGGGGAGATTTTTGTCCATAGAAATATTGCAAATGTTATTGTCCACACTGATCTTAACTTCCTTAGTGTATTACAATATGCAGTAGAAATCCTTGAGGTCGAGCACATCATTGTATGTGGCCATTATGGCTGTGGTGGAGTAGAAGCTGCACTCACCAACAATAATTATGGTTTAATCAACAAGTGGCTTAAAGATATCAAAGAGGTGTATAAAGTTCATCAAGCGGAAATTGATTGCATCCCAACACATGAAGGCCGTGTAGATAAGTTGGTTGAGTTTAATGTCATTGAACAATGTCAAGACTTAATCACCACCTCAATCATTCAAAAATCTTGGAAAAACCGTAAAGCCCCTATTATTCATGGATGGGCATATGGTCTCAACAATGGACTCGTTAAAGAATTAGTAAATTTAGAACCTGATTTTGAACAAATTCACCCTATTTACAGGTTCGATTTAGATCAATTAAATTCATAAAAAGAAAATAATTGCAATTCTATGGGGAATCGTTTTGATTTCCCCCATTCCATTTCTTTATTTGCAACGTCCTTCACTTTTACAGTGCATGGATTTATATAGAAGAGGCAAGAGACAGGCTCTATGACCCTCTGGCAACCTGGAAAGTCCAAGGTGCCAATTCCTGCCAACAGAGATATTCTCTATTGGATCTATAAATCATAAGCGAATGCGCCAAGGATATTTCATACCCTATTTATTAATTACTTATCCATCAAAATTAGAAATTCTAGGCTTTGATCGGTATTCCTTTGGGTACACTCTGCTTACACCAACCTGTTTCATTTCAATTTCACTTCTTTTTAACTACTAACTCAAACTATTATGTCATCAAAATTACATTTTGACACCTTACAAGTTCACGCTGGTCAGGTGGTGGATCCAACGACAAATTCTCGTGCGGTACCTATTTATCAGACAACCTCATTTTCATTCAATTCAGCTGAGCACGGTGCCAACCTTTTCGGCTTAAAAGAATTTGGAAACATCTACACCCGGATCATGAATCCAACTACGGATGTATTTGAGAAAAGAATTGCTGCTCTTGAAGGAGGAGTAGCTGCAGTGGCTACAAGTTCAGGTCAGGCAGCTCAGTTCTTGACGATCACAAATATTTTGGAATCAGGAGAAAATTTCATCACTTCCCCCTACCTATATGGAGGTTCTTACAATCAGTTCAAGGTTGCTTTTAAAAGATTGGGAATTGATGCCCGCTTTGCGAAAGGAGATTCTCCGGAGGATTTTGAGCAATTAATTGATGATAAGACTAAGGCGATATTTCTAGAAACTATTGGTAATCCAGAATTTAATGTTCCTGACTTTGAAGCCATTGCAGCGGTTGCCAAAAAACATGATATACCCATGATTGTTGACAATACTTTTGGAGCTGGAGGATATCTATGTCAGCCCTTAGCTCATGGAGCTAATGTGGTCACTTCATCTGCTACCAAATGGATTGGTGGACATGGAACTTCTATTGGCGGAATAATCGTAGATGGAGGTAATTTTAATTGGGGAAACGGAAAATTTAAACAGTTTTCTGAGCCTTCTCAAGGATATCATGGCTTAAACTTCTGGGAGGTATTTGGCGAAAATAATCCTTTAGGACTTCCAAATATAGCTTTTGCAATTCGTGCAAGAGTAGAAGGACTGAGAGACTTCGGACCTGCAATCAGTCCATTCAACTCTTTCCAATTACTTCAGGGAGTTGAAACTTTATCTCTGAGAGTTCAGAAAACTGTTGAGAATACCATGGCTTTGGCAGAATGGCTAGAAGCTCATCCAGCTGTAAAGAAAGTGAACTATCCAGGGCTACCTTCTTCACCTTATCATGAGTTGGCTAAAAAATACCTAACGAATGGTTTTGGTGGAGTATTAAGTTTTGAACTTAAAGGTGAAAAAGAAGAAGCTTCTGCATTGATCAATAACTTAGAATTGATTTCTCATTTGGCCAATGTTGGTGATGCAAAGACGCTGATTATACAACCGGCTGCCACCACACATCAGCAGCTTTCCAAAGAGGCCCAAATGGCAGCTGGAGTGACTCCTACCCTGTTGAGAATATCTTGCGGCATAGAATATATCGACGACATCAAAGCAGATCTTCAACAAGCATTCGACAAAATCTAAGTAAACCTCATTGATGAATTTAAGCACTCAGTACGTTCCTATTTCTATGGTCAAAGAAACATTTTATTCCAGTACTCCATTGCATATGGAATCGGGTGAAATTCTTTATGAATATCAAATTGCCTACTCCACCTATGGTAGACTTAATGCTGAGAAATCGAATGTGATTTGGATAATTCATGCGCTGACTGGGGATGCGAATGTATCTGAATGGTGGAATGGTCTGGTGGGTGAAGATAAATTCTACGATCCATCAGATCACTTCATTATTTGTGCTAATCTACTTGGCTCATGCTATGGTTCTACCAATCCGCTAAGCATAAACCCTCACTCTGGAGAATCGTATTTTTACGATTTTCCACAGATGACCACTAAGGATCTCGCCGATAGTTTGGAACAGCTTAGAGTTCACTTAAAAATAGATAAAATTCATAGTTTGATTGGAGGCTCACTTGGAGGTCAAGTTGGCTTGGAGTGGTCTATTATATTGGGCAAAAAGCTTTCGAATTCAATTATCCTGGCATCAACTCCAAAAACTACACCTTGGGTAATTGGCTTTAATGAGACCCAGCGAATGGCAATTGAGTCAGATTGTACCTGGGGACAAAAAGTGGAAGATGCAGGAAAAAAGGGGCTAGAAGCTGCCCGAGCTATCGCAATGCTCAGCTACCGCCATCCGCACGATTTGAAAGCTAAACAAGTTGACTCACCTAACCAACTCGACGGTTTTAGAGCCGCTTCATATCTACGCTATCAGGGTCAAAAGTTAGCCCAGCGGTTCAATGCTCTCTCCTATTGGACGCTCAGTAAAGCCATGGATTCTCATGATCTGGGAAGAAATCATCAAAGCCTCGAAGAAGCTTTAGGTAAGATCGAAGCACATGTATTGGCAATTGGGGTGGATAGCGATATTCTTTTCCTGGCTGAAGAATCTCAGTTTATAAGTCAACACGCCAAAAATGGAACCTACAAAGAAATTAGATCCTCGGCAGGTCACGATGCTTTTCTGATAGAATATGAGCAACTCTCCTATATCTTAAAGTCGTTTTACGTCCAACAGAATAATTCTTGAGAGTACATATAGGTAGAAGAATAAGATCTAAACGGGTGTTATTCTTCTACTCTATTCCACTCTACAGTTCGGCTGACCCATGAGTCACCGAGAAATCCCTTCACTTCTAACACATCTTTACCCTTTAGCATCACCTCACATGCATAGGCAATCCCTGATTCCGGATCATATACTTGGCCGCATTGCCACACTCCTTTCTTATAATTCCTTGCTTTTAGAATAGTAAGTCCCATTAATGGGCGAGCTCTCAATGTAGAATCACTATTCGCCACATCTATGAGCTGTTCACCTTGAGCAGATTGCTGATCGATCCAAATTATTTTCCCAATTATCTCGCGATCGATCTTCATGATTTCTATTTTTGCAGTCTGCTCAACATTATACCATGTCCCAAAGATTTTTGACTTGGACTGAGCTTGCACGTTCATGGAAGTTGAAATGGCGATCAGGGTGTAGATGATTATCTGCTTAGTACGTTTCATGATTCATGCATTTATTAATAACTAAGGGCTAAATTTGAATATATTAAAATCATAAGTAATATCATAAAATTCGGAATGGAATTAAAGATTTCAAATCCTAACATTCATCTTACTTTACTACCACAGAAAGTAATTTGGGCAAAGGACATTACCTCTATGTTTTTGGCAGACTTGCATTTTGGCAAAGCCGCACATTTTCGCAAATCTGGATTACCTATACCGGAACTCATCCATCAAAAAGATTTGACTGTAATTCAGTATCTTATGGAGACCTACCTTCCCACTGATTTCTACTTGCTGGGAGACCTATTTCATAGTGTCTGGAATGAGCAATGGCAGGTGTTAAATGATTTTCTGAGTCAGTTTACTTCTACAAAATTTCATTTGATATTAGGAAACCATGATGTTTTGGGAGAAAAATTCTATTCGAGCTCTATTTTTCTTATTCATCCAGAGCCACTTGAATTGGATTCATTAATACTATCTCATGAACCAATGGAGAATATACCGGAAGGTAAAATAAATCTCTGTGGCCATATTCATCCAGGATATTCTCTACGGGGAAAAGCACGTCAGATTATCAAAATCCCTTGTTTTCACTTCAAACCTAACCAGATCACGCTTCCTGCTTTTGGACATTTTACAGGTTTAATGATGGTGAAACCACAGTCTCAAGACAAGATATATGGAGTATGTGAGGAAAAAATCATTCAAATCCTTTAACAGGAATAGATTGGCAATATCATTGGGGAAGGTTAATTTTGACAAAGCAAATTGAATCTATGGCGAATTATCCACGCAAGAAAAAAACACTCGGTCACTTCAAATTTGGAAGTGTGCTTTTCAGCACCACCCTTTCCCTTTTTATTGTTGGACTTTTTGGAGTGATCTTAATTCAAGCCAAATCTCTGACTACTATGATCAGGGAAAATATTGAAGTTCAGGTATTTTTAGAGAAAAATCTAGAAACCAAACAAATCGAAGAAATAAAGTCAAACCTTGCTTCTAGGTCATTTATTCTCCATAAAGAAGATACTTTGGGATTGAGGTATGTCAGCGATGAAGAAGCCGCTGCTACTTTTATAGAAAGTACCGGAGAAGACTTTACCAAGTTTCTGGAGGACAACCCACTTAGGGATAGTTTTGTACTTACCATAGCTGAAGAGTTTCAAACCAACGAACAACTAGAGGCAATAGTGGCTGAGTTGGAGCAGATCCCCGGAGTATTTGAAGTATCCTATATGATGGATTTGGTTGATTCTATTAACAAAAATTTGCTAAAAGTGAGTTTGGTATTGGGTGGATTTATTTTGATTCTAATCATTACGGTGATCATGTTGATTAACAATACTATCCGACTTGCACTTTTCTCTCAGCGTTTTCTGATTAGATCTATGCAGTTGGTCGGAGCTACACGTGGTTTTATAAGACGGCCATTTCTTTCTAGAGCTTTGATCTTCGGATTGATCTCGGGTGGGGTAGCTTCGGTGGTCTTGTTTGCTTTAGTGAAGTATACCCAGGCTAACATCGAGGGTTTTGCGATGTTACAAAATCCAAAAATGCTTCTTTCTCTTTTTGGCATCCTTATCTTATTCGGGGGAATTCTCTCGCTATTCAGTACGTTACGTGCTGTCAATAAATATTTAAACATGACTCTTGACGAACTATATTAATTATGGGTAAATCTTCATTTCCTTTCTCAGCTAAAAATTATAAACTAATGGGTATCGGCATTGCGCTGATTATAGTTGGATTTGTAATTATAGGTTTGGACAGTTCACCTCACGGAAACGGGTTTATGGGTTTGACCTTAGGTCCCATTGTCACCCTTTCTGGATTCATTTTCCAATTTTACGCAATTTTTGCAAAGTCAGAACCAAACGCAGATCAGTAATCTGACAAGACAATTCTAGTTGTCCTCAGTCAATCCTTATGCAGGAAGAGCCTTACGGAGAAGTATTTTTAATAGACAAACCACTTGAATGGACTTCATTTGATGTAATCAGGAAAGTAAGAAATGCACTGAAAATCAAAAAAGTAGGTCATGCTGGTACTTTAGATCCTTTGGCAACAGGTCTCTTGATCGTTTGTGCAGGAAAAATGACCAAGAAGATCGATACTTTTATGGGTCAGGAAAAAGAATACACAGGAACTTTTGTAATTGGTGCCACCACCGACTCTTTCGATCTAGAGCAGCCAGTCATTCCTGTTGCAGATGCCTCAAATGTTACCTTTGATCAGGTTAAAGAAGCGGTAAAACTTCTTACCGGAGATATTTTACAGATTCCTCCAATGCATTCAGCTATCAAGGTGGATGGGAAAAGAGTGTATGAATCCGCCCGAAAAGGGGAAACCGTACACATGGAGCCTAGGCCTGTGAGGGTAAGCGAGTTTGAAATCACACACTTCGAAAATTCTATTATTTCTTTTCGGATCGTTTGCTCTAAAGGCACTTATATTCGAAGTTTAGCTCGGGACTTAGGGGAATTACTCGGAGTTGGAGCTTATATGAGTTCCCTGATACGCACTCGGATTGGTGAATATCTCTTGACAGATTCAAAAGAACTTTTGCAACTAGTAGAAGATCTTAAAGCAAGAAACGATGAAAATATATGAAGGCTTAAGTGAATTCCCTACGTTGACAAATGCCGTAGTTACTAGCGGCACATTTGATGGAGTGCATTTGGGGCATCAAAAAATCCTTCATCGCATTGGGGAGATTGCGAGAGAAATCAATGGAGAGACTGTGCTAATTACCTTCTGGCCTCATCCTCGATTGGTACTTTATCCTGACGAGCACAACTTAAGACTACTCAGTACTTTCGAGGAAAAGGCCAAATTACTACGCCAGTTTGGAATTGATCACTTAGTCACCATTCCTTTTACCCACCAGTTTTCGCAGCTGTCTTCCAAAGAGTTTATAGAGTCAGTTCTGGTAAATAAAATTAAGACTAAAAAATTGGTGATCGGATATGATCATAGATTTGGAAAAAATCGAGAAGGAAGTTTTGAGTATCTAAAGGAACATCATAAAGAATATGGATTTGATTTGGAAGAAATATCCAGACAAGATGTGGAAGAAATAGGTGTTTCAAGCACCAAAATCAGAGATGCACTGGCAACTAGTGACATAGAAACGGCCATCAATTACCTAGGTAGACCATACGAACTAAATGGCTTGGTAATCAAAGGACAGCAGATTGGTAGATCGATAGGATTTCCCACTGCAAATATTCATATCCCGAATGATTACAAACTTATCCCAAAAGACGGCGTTTATGGTGTCGAGGCATTGGTGAATGGAGCGTTGTACAAAGCGATGCTAAATATAGGAAATAGACCTACTGTAGATGGACATAAAAGAACAGTGGAAGCTAACCTTTTCGACTTTCAAGGAGATCTTTATGACAAACAGATCACGATTTATCTCAAAGTATTTTTGAGAGAAGAACGAAAGTTTGATGGATTGGAAGCTTTGAAAGCTCAACTTTATTTAGATCAAAAGCACGCCAAAAAACTACTTTAAACCCAAAATGATATGATTAATAAGACGGTAAAAAATGCAAAGGAGGCAGTAGCAGATATTCCTAGCGACTGTACCGTGATGATGGGAGGATTCGGACTTTCGGGAATACCCGAAAACTGCATTTCGGCACTTTTAGAAAAAGACATCACAGGACTCACGATCATCTCAAATAATGCTGGCGTAGACAATTTTGGAATTGGACTCCTACTTCAAAAGAAGATGGTCAAAAAAATGGTTTCCAGTTACGTAGGTGAAAATTCAGAGTTTGAGCGACAACTGCTAGAGGGAGAGCTAGAAGTAGATCTAATTCCTCAGGGAACATTGGCAGAACGAGTGCGGGCTGGCGGAGCAGGAATTCCTGCATTTTTCACTCCAGCCGGAGTAGGCACTGAGGTGGCGGACGGCAAGGAAACCAGAGAATTTGACGGTAAGATTTATTTGATGGAGCGATGGTTGCGTGCAGATTTTTCGATCGTTAAAGCATGGAAAGGTGACACAGCTGGTAACCTGATATTCAAAGGAACAGCTAGAAATTTTAATCCCATAATGGCTACAGCAGGAAAAATTTGCATCGCAGAAGTAGAGGAGCTAGTGGAAGCAGGACAACTCAACCCCAATGAAATCCATACCCCTGGTATCTATGTACAGCGAATCTTTCAGGGAGAAAATTATGAGAAACGGATTGAGCAACGCACAGTATCTAAATGAAAATAGCTTTCATAAAATCTCTGAAATGATTTCCCAACTTTAATTAACCCCGATATGCTTTCAAAAGATCAGATTGCTCAGCGAATTGCCAAAGAAGTAAAAAATGGACAATACATTAATTTAGGAATTGGAATTCCCACTTTGGTTGCCAACTATATACCGGAATCTCTAGAGGTTGTCCTTCAATCTGAAAATGGACTTTTAGGAATTGGGCCCTTCCCTACCGAAGATCAAATAGATCCTGATCTTATTAATGCTGGAAAACAAACAGTAACCATGGCTAAGGGCTCGGCGCTATTCAATTCAGCTGAATCATTTGCCATGATCCGCGGAGGTCACGTACATCTGACTATTCTGGGTGCTATGGAAGTTTCAGAAAATGGAGACATAGCCAATTGGAAAATACCTGGAAAAATGGTGAAGGGCATGGGTGGAGCAATGGATTTAGTCGCTTCGGCAGACAATATCATAGTGGCGATGCAGCACTGCTCCAGAGATGGAGAATCCAAGCTTCTCAAAGAATGCAGCCTTCCGATAACAGGAAGAAGATGTGTGAAAAAAATAGTGACTGACCTTGCGGTAATAGAGATTGATCCCGATGGCGGATTTGTATTGAAAGAACGCGCTCCTGGAGTATCCGTGGAAGAGATCAAAGAAAAAACGGCCGGTAAACTCATTATAAATGGAGAGGTTCCAGAAATGGCCTTTGATTAAATTAATCAGCTTAGGAACTCATCAGAAAGTGCCTAAGTTTACAATCTAATTCAGAAAAACAGCAATCGGTTCTATCGGAATCAAACATAAATACATGAAAAATTCAGAGATTAAATTCCAAATTGATTTGGATGAAAAGAGTTTTCCAAAAACTATAAAGTGGGATGCTTCCGACAAGGAAGGAACAGGACTGGATGAGACTACTAGTATCAGTCTTAACATTTGGGATAAAAAGAATCACAGCACACTAAGAATTGATTTATGGACTGAAGAAATGTCAGTGGTTGAAATGAAGAGATTCTATATAGACATTTTAGGAGGAATGGCTCAAACAATTCTTAATAGCACTGGGGATGAATTCATTTCTGAAGAAATAAAAGAGTTATGTGATCGACTTGTGAATCATGTAAATGAAGAAAATAAGAAAGAATAATAAGTATCATTTCGTTTCTACAAAATGCCTGATCAAAATCAGGCATTTTTGTTTTCAGGTATTTTTTGAAAAAAACTAATTTTTTTTTTTTCACCTAAACAGAAGATTTTATTTCTTAATAACAAAGAATTAATCTTCTGACTGATCATTTAATAATTTAAAGCCTAGTTTCCATTATTTCTGTAATTAGGATTTTTATCAGTAAAAATATTTTTATCTCCTATATTCGAAATAATTGCTTTTTTAAAGTATTTTTCTGCTATTATGTTGAAGTTACACCCAGTTTTCAACACACCCATATCTTAAATCCAGTTAGCCTATGAGTAAATTTACAAACAAGCTCAGACCTTCAGTGTTTTTGCTTGCCCTCTTAGTTTCTCTATTATCGGGTCAAGCATTTGCACAAACTATGGTTTCCGGTATCCTAACCGATGCAGACACGAAAGAGACATTAGTTGGTGTCAATATCCTTATCAAGGGAAAAGTGGCAGGAACGATCTCTGATCTTTCGGGCAAGTATAGTATCAACGTAAATCAAACTCCCCCATTTACCTTGATCTTTTCGATGGTGGGGTACAATTCACAGGAAGTAGAAATTTTGGCCGCCACTGCTTCGCTCGATATCCAGCTTGGAGAAACTGTTATTTTGGGACAGGAAGTCGTAGTATCTGCATCTAGAGTAGAAGAAAGCGTAATGAAGTCACCGGTATCTGTAGAGAAAATGGATATTATAGCCATTCGTGATGCCCCTCAAGCAAGTTTTTACGATGCGATCAACAACATGAAAGGTGTAGAAATGAGTACTCAGTCCTTAATGTTTAAATCGTTTAATACCAGAGGATTTAATGCAAATGGTAACGTCCGAACTGTGCAGCTTATCGACGGAATGGACAACCAGGCACCAGGCTTAAATTTCGCAGTAGGTAATATCGTAGGTATCTCAGAGTTGGACTTAGAAAGTGTGGAATTACTTCCCGGTGCCTCTTCTGCCCTGTACGGACCAAATGCTATCAATGGTATTTTATTGATGAATTCTAAAAGTCCATTTTTGTATCAAGGACTATCTGCCAATGTAAAAACTGGAATAATGAGCGAAGAGCAACGACCTAAGGCTTCTACAGGTTTTTATAACGTCAGTCTTCGATATGCCAAAGCTTTTAATAACAAGTTTGCTTTCAAAGTAAATTTCGAATATTTGAAAGCCGATGACTGGCAGGCAAATGACTTCACAGATCAATCTTTGTTGAACGGTTCGACTATCGAAAATGGCAGTCGCGACAATAATCCTGGCTATAACGGAGTCAACAGCTACGGAGATGAGACTAATGTAAACATGGTGTCAGTAGCTCAATCAATGGTAAAAGCTGGGGTATTACCAGCCGCAGCTTTAGGTAGTATTCCCAGCACTTCAGTATCCCGCACGGGCTACCTTGAAAGAGATATTGCTGACTACGGTACTAAATCGATGAAATTCAACGCTGCACTCCATTATAGAATCAATGATAATATTGAGGCTGTTCTTCAAGGTAATGTCGGTTTTGGAACCACAGTATATACTGGAGCAGACAGATATTCTCTGAAGGATTTCATGATGGGTCAATACAAAGCTGAACTAAGAGGTTCTAACTGGTATGTGAGAGCTTATACTACTCAGGAGAGATCTGGAGATGCTTTTGCTGTGGGTACTGCTGCTCAGGGTATCAACGAAGCTTGGAAGCCGAGCCAACTGTGGTTTCCTCAGTATGTAGGAGCTTATGCTCAGGCGATCCAAGGAGGATTGGATGCAAATACTGCTCATGGTGTTGCTAGAGCTTTTGCAGATAAGGGTAGACTAATGCCGGGAACTGGAGAGTTTATCAATGCAATGAATGAGGTTACTTCAAGACCTATTCCTGGTAATGCCAGTGGTGTTGGAGCTCAATTTGTCGATAAAACAAATCTCTATCACTTCGAAGGTTCATACAATTTTGCTGAACAAATAAAGTTTGCAGAATTTGTGGTTGGAGCTAATTATAGAATCTATCAATTGAATTCAAACGCTACACTTTTCGCCTTAGACAAAGATGGTCAAGAATTTAGTATTAATGAATACGGCGGGTATGTCCAAGGGTCTAAAAACCTCTTTAACGATAAATTCAAACTAACTGCCTCTGCTAGATACGATAAAAACGAAAACTTTGCAGGCCAGTGGTCGCCACGAGTTTCGGGTGTATTCACCACTGGAAACCATAATTTCAGAGTTTCTTATCAGACAGGTTTTAGAATACCTACTAATCAGGATCAGTATATCAACCTAAATACTCCACAAGCTCAACTGATTGGAGGTCTTCCTTTCTTGGCAAATAAATATAATCTCAATACAAACAAAGGGTATACGTTGGCAGACGTTACGGCCTATGGTGGAGCTGTTCAACAATCTACACAAGATCCTGCTTTGCAAGCTCAAGCTTTAGGCATTGTACAGCAACAAGTTCAAGCTGGTTTGATTCCAGCTTCGGAAGCCCAGGCAGCAGTAATTCAAACAGTAGGGTTTCTGGCGGCTTCTGCAAATATTGGGATGTTGAAATCCTATGATATTAGAGAGTTTAAACCTGAAAGAGTAAAGTCGTTTGAAGTAGGTTATAAAGGTCTTTGGGCAAATAAATTACTCATTGATGCGTATGCTTACTTTAACAACTTCCAGAATTTCAATGGTAGTCAAGTTTTGGTTCAGGATAGATCTGATAATGGTTTGGCTGGTCCAAATCCTTTAACTGGGTTAAACATACTTGGTGTGGGTCCAGGAGGAAGAAATGTCTACTCTATGCCAGTCAATAGAGATGAGACTATCAAATCATGGGGGTGGGCAGCTAGCATGGACTATAGCCTTCCAAAAGGATTTACAGTGGGCGGTAACGTTTCCTACAACACCCTTTCTAACCTCGATCAGTTGAAAGAAACAGGTTTTCAGCCGAGCTTTAATACTCCAGAATATCGATATGTGTTGAACTTCGGCAATAGAGAGCTGGTAGATAATTTTGGCTTTGCTGTTTCTTATAGATGGCAAGGTGAATTTGTGTGGCAATCTTCTTTTGTAAATGCTCCAGTTTCTACTCAACAGCTTTCTAAAATGCCAGCATTTGGCACATTTGATGCTCAGATAAATTATAAGTTGAAAAGCATCAAGTCTATTATAAAAGTTGGTGGCTCAAACCTTTTCAGCAAAGGATATCGCCAAGCTTGGGGCAACCCAACGGTGGGAACGATGTACTATGTCAGCATCACTTTCGATGAATTCTTGAATTAGAAATACAATAAAGTCATCAATTCAAAAGCCACTCCATTTAATTTGGAGTGGCTTTTTTGATGTAACTGCAGCAGTCAAATTGAAAAAAGTTTACTCTAGATATAGAAATAATTCCCATTAATATTTTCTGAACATAAAATCCCTTCTAATTAACCCAACTTGAAAATTATTTTTTGTAAGTTATTGTATTAGAGCAATCTACCTATTTTCATTTTACAATTGGGTCACAACTTTTGATTTTCTCACATAAGGTCTGTCTTTGAACGCCAGTGCGTCGTATATTTTTTTCTCCTCTACGTTTGGCCTGGTGCACAGCTTTGTGTAAAAGCGTTTGTTGCCCCTGCCCTCCATGCTTATCAGGGTGCACCGCTGTGTTTTCAT
>Ga0307487_1000145_pt1 | contig 55915 bp, 32 predicted proteins | sample CBIW12metaG_FD_203665 | JGI IMG/M metagenome (GOLD analysis project Ga0307487, IMG submission 203665) | Sea-ice brine microbial communities from Beaufort Sea near Barrow, Alaska, United States - CBIW 1.2 | ecosystem: Environmental > Aquatic > Marine > Coastal | place: USA: Alaska | collected... | reverse complement strand
GACCTACCCACATTTTTCGAAAAATAAACCATAACCCGTCTTTTGATTGACGTGAAGCAGTAGCAGACGGAGTCCATTCCAATAGTTTTTTGTCGCTTATAAGCATTCTCCAATTGGTGCGAATGATTGCATCTGAAAACCGATATGCTTCATAAGGAAGTACGGCAATTCCAAACATAAAACGAAGGAGCACCTCTTTGACAGAATTGCCTATTTCGGAAATATGAGCTTTAAAATCCAAGTCTTCCGGACGTCTGAATAACTGCAGAAAAGCTGCTGCCATTACAGGCAATAATATAATAATGGTAACGGAAAGCGTCCAAAACCAAGGTTTGGGCAACACAGACCAGCCAAGAACTAAGGTCAACAACAAAGATATGGGCAGTAAACTCCTGCGTAGATTGTCTGCTATTTTCCAGCGTGATAATATGGAAAGATTGTTTTTGACCCACTTACCATTTGCGTTTTTTACAAATGGCAATATCCACGCAGCTATTTGCCAATCGCCTCTAATCCAACGATGATGTCTCTTTATATCCGCTTCATAATTGGAGGGATTGTTTTCATATAATACTACATCGCTTAATAATCCAGATCGCGTATAGCATCCTTCCAATAGATCATGGCTAAGAATACGATTTTCCGGAAAACGATTGCCTACTACCTTTTCAAAAATATCCACATCGTAGATCCCTTTTCCTATGAAAGAACCTTCTTCAAAAATATCCTGATAAACATCCGAAGAAGCCCTGGAATAAGGATCTATTCCCTTCATATCTCCTTGCAAACGCAGATAAAGTGACGTTTTGTTTTTTGGAAAATCTGAGCCTACCCTTGGCTGCAGAATCCCGTATCCCTCCACCACGCGTTTTTTCTCTTCGTCATACAAGGCGCGGTTTAAGGGATGCGCCATCGTAGCTATCAATTTCCAAGCTGCCTCCCGGGGAAGCTGAGTGTCTGAATCGAGTGAGATTACATATTTTATATTTTTGAGAATGCCATATTCTCCAACTATTTGGCTGAAACTTCTTCTATCCCCATCTCTTAAAAGCGCATTCAGGGCAGAAAGCTTACCTCTTTTTCGCTCATAACCCATCCATTTGTCTTCGTTGGCATTCCACTTTCTGGACCGATGGAACAGATAAAAAATATCAGGCTGCCCAGCAATGCTATATTTTTTATTCAATTGTTGAATCCTTTCACTTGCCAGGTTGAGTAACAACTGGTCTCCCGGAGTGGTCTCTGACTCTGCATCTGCAAAATCGGTTAAAAGACTGAAGTGTAAATTCTTTTCCTTATTGGCTAAAAAACGAATTTCAAGCGCTTCCACATTCTCTTCAATTTCATTCTTACCCGAAAGCATTGAAGGGATGGTTACCAGGGTACGATATTCTATGGGAATACCTTTTGAGAAATCAAATCTGGGTAGAATTTTGGGTTTTATCCAGATTGTTGCTAGCCAGTTGGTAAAGGAAATCCCCAAATGAGTCGCACCTGCTAAAGCCAATAATCCCACAAGTATCAGAATATGCTTACTAAACTCTCCGTATCTCCAGGCTACCGACAGCATTCCCAGCGCTACTATCAACGTAAAAATTGATATGGAAGATAAGTAGATGAATGTTGGCCTTTTACTCATGAAGCTGGACAGACTTTGCCTTAAATTAAAGCGCATTTTCGCAGCCTCCTTTAATTGGTAAAAGCCCTTCCCTATCAAATAATATCCTACATGCCGTTCTCTGAAATATTGTTCATCCTGTATATCAGGTTTTTTAGTTAATTCAATAGTTTTTTCGGCCACTTCAGTTTCAGATAAAGTGCTGTGCGAAGAAATAGCTTCAATCACATGCCGGTATCTGTCTCGCGTAGCAAAATCCAATTGGGAGTAAGTGCCGGTGATATCTCCCCTCAATATTTGCTCTACAATGCTGGAGCTTTCTACAAATTTGCGCCAGTCAGTTGATCCGATAAACCGCAGTGTACCAATGCTATTTTTAACAGACACCTGATCAACAGCTTGCTTTTGGTTATCCTGCCAAACCATGTCAGTTGCGGCCAGTCCCTCCTTTGATAATTGCTGCTCGAGCCAGCTAAGTGGTAAAGCAAAAGTGGGCCCTTTCCCCTGAAGCTTGCGTGTAAATCCCGCTACAAAAGGACTATTTAAAACAGGCTTGGATCTTGCCATATCTGAGATGGTCAACACCAGGTCAGCAGGATCTCTCTTGACGGTTTCGATCATTTCCTCGCTCCAATAATCTGCAAGATTATTATCAATCATGTCTAGTGCCGTTTTTTCAGAAATTCTTCTTAGATTTTCTATAACGGCAAGTTTCATCATGATCGGGATCGCCCACAATTCACCCAGAGTCAGAATCTTTTCGGATTGATAGGCTGAGATGAATCCTTTTAGGCCATTGGAATCAACATGACCATCACTATGTGAAATTATTTCCAGAGCGATATCATAAACTCTAGGCATTCCGCTAGAATTTCCATTTTCCAAATAGGGAAGCCCCTCGCTATATTTTTTAGGCAAGTGCTTTTTGGCAATAACAATTTGTTCTTCGATCAAGTAGAAATTGTCCAATAGCCATTCTGCTGCCGGGGTAATTGATTGGCCGGATTGAATGCTTTCTACCAGCAGATTGCGCACCTCCACCAAGATTTTCTCATTGTCATCCAACCTTTTTAAAAGCTTATCCTCTCTTTTTCCTTTCAGGATCTTATGAGACCGCGCCACTATAGCGGCATGATCTTTCATTTGATTGAAATTGTATAATTCTGAGCGAATAGGGTCTGATGCAGTCGAATTTAAAAAGGAATTACCCTTTTGAAAATATTCACGCATTCGGGATAGGATATCGATAACTGCGGGGCTTTTAACCTTCATATTCAACGTTATAATGATTTGCCGAAGCAATAAACAAATGGCACTGATAATCCTTCAATTAACTAATAGCCCTCAAAATGGTGTGGGAAGCGGTGATTTGATTCTTTTCCATCAACTAAAATCATATTGATAAACTATTTCTTGAGCCTTCACATGGCCAATAACAACCTATGCAATTTGTATGGCTTTTCTATCATTTAATTTATAGAATCTCGAAGTACTTCTACTTTATGCACGAACTGTCAATTTTAAAAAAGATTATACCCTCTTGCCTACCGAACCATTGGAAGGATTCTATTTTCGACCAATATTCACTACTTAGTGACTAAAAAATCAGGACAAGAAAATTTTGACTTACTTTGCCTTAGTGGGGAGTTTAAACGAATAAAGAAATTTCAACTTTCAAACTGAAAATTTCAACTCAATCCTTCAACTGTCACAATTCTCCAAAAGTCAGGATAAGCACGGTGAACTCTAACTAAGAGAAATCCAATGGAACACCTCATTGAAAAAATCTTAGTTGACTATTCCTGTTTTGTTTTGTAGACGCGACTTTTGGATATTTCATAATGTTTTATGGATATAACCGCTTTTATGGCAGTAATGAGTCAATGGCTTTAAAATATTTGGAAAACTTAGCGATTGAGACCCCTTCGGTCTTCCGTCGAGCTAAGCTTGCCGAAGAACTGGTCTTCTAGGCAGTTAATCAATGAAACTCCGGCTAGTGATAAAGAAGCGGATAATCGTAATCCTTTACTTCGGAGTGAAATTTCCATTTTTATCTAAGTTCAAGTTACTCGAAAGTAAAAATATTTTATATAAAATAGAAGATGTCAAAATAACGAAATAGCAGATAAGCTTTAAGATAAAACACTCTTCCCAATCAATAGTCGTTTTGGTTTTTCAATTATCCCTATCATATATTTAACAAGAATTGAAGTAATCAGACTATTACCCACCACGTTGTTTAACAATTTAATAGGAGTATTTATTACATTACATGAGATGCTCGTTAAAATAAAGCTTAACAAAATCAATGATGGCATTAAAACCCCAATAAGATATCTTCCAGAAAATCTTCAAAGCCATCATTGATGAGAGGAGAATTTCATTTAGTAATTCCATATTGATTCAAAATAACTAGGTATAAAACCTTCGTAAAAAATTATTTTTGACTATCCACTACTTTATCAGTTAACCACTATACTTACTTTCTTAACTTATTTCGTATGAAGAATCTCTTAAAGTTTTTAGTTCTGATCCTGCTTTTTAGCTGTGCACGTGAGAAGGAAGACAGTTCCGAACTGGTTCAAGTGGATCAGTCTACACTTGCCAAACATATGGAGCGGCTAGCCTCGGATGAGTTTATGGGAAGAAAGCCATTTACGGAAGGAGAAGTGATCACAGTAAATTATTTAAAGGAGGAGTTCGAGAAATTAGGACTATTACCGGGTAATGGAAGCAGTTACTTTCAGGATGTGCCAATGGTGGAGATCACAGGAACTCCCTCAAATAATATGATCATAGCTGGCAAAAATGGAAGTCTTAAGTTAGAATACTTGAAGGACTTTGTAGCCACCACAAATAAAGTAGCTAAAGAGGTCAGTCTTGAAAAGTCCGAGCTGGTATTTGCCGGTTATGGGATTGTTGCTCCCGAATATGGCTGGAACGACTATGAAGGCATTGATTGGAAAGGTAAGACGGCTGTGGTATTGATCAATGATCCAGGTTTCAAATCTGGCGACTCCACTTTATTTAAAGGCGATGCAATGACCTATTATGGTCGTTGGACTTACAAATATGAAGAAGCTGCCAGACAAGGTGCTGCCGGACTTATCATTATTCATGACACAGAGCCAGCCTCCTATGGTTGGAATGTAATTGAATCGGGTTGGACAGGCGCTCGACTAACTATCGCCACAGACCTGCCGCTTTTGGAAGTAGAATCATGGATAACTGGCGAAAGCGCTCAAAAGATGTTTGAGGCATCAGCTATGAAGGACCAGGACTATAAAGGTATTTCTAGAGATAAAAATTTTAATCCTATCCCCTTAGATCTAAGTGTTTCCGTATCGATTAAGAATGAAATTAAAAAAGACGTTTCTAAAAATATAGTTGCACTCATTCCCGGCACCGATAGGAAAGATGAAGTGATTATTTATTCTGGTCATTGGGATCATTTTGGGATTGGAAAAATAATCGATGGGGATTCAATATATAATGGCGCTGCAGATAATGCTTCGGGAACTGCAGGTCTGTTGGCAATTGCAGAGGCATTCAAAAAAAGTAATCCAACCAAGCGCTCGATAGTTTTTATAGCACTTACCGGGGAAGAACAAGGTCTGCTGGGTTCGGCATATTACGCTGAAAATCCAATTTTCGACCCTAAAAAAACCGTCGCAAATATAAATATGGACATGATAGCTAGCCCAGACGAAATGAAAGACTTAACCATAACGGGCTATGGTCATTCTGAAATGGATAAATATGCCAAAGCGGCCGCTCTTGAGCAAGGCCGATACATAATTCCTGACCCAAACGCAGCACAGGGCCATTTTTACAGATCGGATCATTTTAATTTTGCTAAAATCGGCATTCCTGCTTTGTATGCCAAAGGTGAATACGAAGGCATGAACACAAGCATAGAAGACATTAAAGCATTCAACGATTCTTACGTGAACAATACCTATCATCAACCTTCTGATGAGTACGATTCCGCCACGACAAACTTAAGCGGAGTGAGATTGGACCTGCAACTGTTCTTTAATTTAGGATTGAAATTGTCTAATAAAGATTACTTTCCAAAATGGTATGAAGGAAGTGAATTCAAGGATGCCAGAGAGAGATAGAGTTAATTGTTAAGGGTTAATTGTTAAGGGTTAAGGGTTAAAGGTTAAATCCCGGTGTCACCCTGAGCGAAGTCGAAGGGTAAAGAGATTAATTGTTAAGGGTTAAGGGTTAAATCCTGGTGTCAGCCTGAGCGAAGTCGAAGGGTTGAGGAGTTAATTGTTAAGGGTTAAGGGTTGAAGGTTAAATACGGGTCTTATCCTCTACATTTTTTGCATGTAGAAGAAATACTGATCAGAGATGGGAAATAGATTCTTGTTCAAGCCCTTAAAATAAAAATGAGCCCTCAAAGAAAAAGTCAAATGTGAATTAATAGCTGAAATAAGAGTTATAAGGTAAAGGAAGGCTGATTCTGGCATGGCCACACTAGTAGTAACTTACAATTTGTAGCACACTGAAAGCAACTCAATTTCTATCAAAAACACCCTAGGAAGTTCTACTAACCTATTGTCCCTCAACCCTAACCAACTAAAATATGAAACTTAAAGTAAAAGTTCTGGAAGTCAAAAAAGTGAATGAACTAGATACCTATTGGAGTGCGGATGATCGCATCCAACTGCTCGAAAAATTCAACTTTCCTGACGCAGATAAGAGTAAGCCAGAAGAATTAAAATCCTTACTCTTAATGGCAATCAGCGACTTTGAGCCTAATGAGGCAGCTGAAATTTTGCTATCCTATAAGTTAGGCGATCAACTTAACGAAGGTCAAATTCAATCTTTATCTCACGAAATGTCTAAGGATAAAGTCGCTGAAGAATATCCTGAACCTGCTCTTCACTTTGATCTTTTCAATATCAATCAATTATTATTTAAAGGATATAACGGTACTTTTCCAAATACAGAAGCTTCAATTATCACTCTTGAGATCGATCAAATGGAGGGAAAAAAAGCGGAGATAACCTCAGAAATCTTGATTAAAGCGCTGAGCGATGGATTAAAGGACAATAATTTGATCAAGAGACTATTTGATGAGCAGCTCAACGGAAATGAGCCATTTACAGATGCTGAAAAAACAATCTGGAAAATTAATCTTCTTGAAGACAATCAATATCAACTTATAACCTCCACATATTGGGTAGATCAAGAAGAATTTATAGCATCTGAATACAACTCGGAAATTAAATTTCATCAAGAAGAGGATTAATTTTCGCGCTACTGATCACACCAACTCCTCTAATGAAAACTGGTTATTTTCACGAGTTTATCGATATTTTGTGGATACCGACAAATGAATGGATAGGAATGGAGCTAACCAGCAGATAGTACAGGTGGAAGTAGAAAATATCTCCAAGATTATCCAATAATTTTAACCCAAAATTGAAGACAGTTAAGAAGGCGTTCATCTGTTCAATAGCCAAACTAATCGTCAGTTTGTTGCTTCCACACAACCTAAAAATGCCTGTGCAAGGCGGAAACAAGTTTTCATATAATGCAGAAACATTTTGGTACTATCCATGGGGAGAATCTCAAACGCACAAAGGAGTTGATATTTATGCTAAGTAAGGCACAGAAATAACTTCCTACGTATCGGGCCTTGTTTTATATGCTGGAGAGATTAGAATGGGTGATAGAGTAGTGCTAATATTAGGGCAAAAATGAAGACTACATTACTTCGCCCATATGAACTAACTCAGAACTTCTCGCCTATCTTTTGTCACTAAAGAATCAATTATTGGTACGGTGGGTAATACTGGAAATGCAGCTGGAAAACAACCTCATTTACATTACTCTATTCTGACACTATTATCTTACGTTTGGAGAATAGACTTAAATCTTCACGGTTTTCTCAAAATATTCTATTTAAAACCAATTGACTTTTTTGAAAAGTAAAGATAGGAGTGGAAAAATAGATGTGAATTTCAAGGCTAAATGTTGAGTTTCAACGGAAATCTAGAAGTATAACTCGGTTGTTTCTTCATCTTCAGCCAAGTAGAAATCCCATTGATACAGCATAGTGGAGAAACCCAGGAAAGAACACACAATTTGAAAGATTGATATTTTAGAAAATGGCATGTTTAGACATCAAGGTAAGAGTAGAACATTAAAACATAACCTCCGCATCGCAACGGTTTTGTCTTTCGTAGCAGGAATCGTAAATGTATCTGGATTTCTTTCCTTCAGGCAATTTACCACCAATGTAACAGGCCATTTTGCCCTGTTCATGAATGATGTCGCTGATTTTGCCTTTTGGAAAGGGACAGTGTATTTCCTTTATATTTTCTCCTTCCTATTTGGCTCATTTGTATCCAGCTTTTTAATAGAAAAGTACAAGGAAAATAAAAAGCTGAATATTTTTATAATACCTACAATAATAGAGTCGGTTATATTAATATCAATTGGAATAGTAAGTAACTTTATTGAAATAGAATATGCCAACTTGATTGTCTGTTTACTACTATTTGCAATGGGGCTACAAAACTCATTCGTTACTAAAATTTCTCATGCAGTAGTAAGGACAACTCACCTGACTGGTTTATTTACAGATTTAGGCATAGATATTTCTCAATTATTCTTTTCAAAATTACATCCAAATAAGGAAGAATTAAAAGCAAACATAAAGCTCCGCATCGATATTATTTTATCATTTTTTGCCGGGGGTCTGATTGGAGGATTATTATATTCCAAATTTGAGCTAAAATTAAACACACTTATTATCGCAGCTTCTATTTTAATTATCAGTTTATTTTATGACGATTTCAGGTATACGCTAATCAAAAAAAGAAGAAAATATAAACAAAAAAAACAGCGGTTAAAGAAAAAGCAATCTCCGCTGACCCCTCTAGCACTATAGTGGCGTACAAGCAACTTGAATCTGGGGTTCATGTTTATATTGAATCATTCTTTCTTGTATTCCATTTCGTAGAAAAACGCTTATGTTTACCGGCATGAGAACACACACTTTAGCCATTGTAGGTTGCGGAAAACTAGCTCAAATCGTAGTAGAGGCTTTATTAAAAGGTTTATTACCTAACTATCAATTGATTGGAAGCTATTCTAGGTCAGTTGAAAAGGCAGAGGCAATTGCCAATACGATTAATACTTCAACTTTAGGATATTCCTGCACAGCTTGTCATAGCTCTGAAGAGTTGCTTCAACTCAACCCTGACTATATTGTAGAAACTGCTTCTCCAGCTGCATTTCGAGAAATAGCTTTACCAGCCCTGAAGAGCGGTTCTTCTATCGTTACCTTATCTATTGGAGCACTGGCTAACGTTGATTTTTATAAAGAGGTACAGCAAGCAGCTTTGGACAATAATACAAGAGTACACCTTGCTTCTGGCGCAATCGGAGGTTTCGATGTGTTGCGGACCGTAGCATTAATGGAAGAATGTAGCGTAACGTTTCGAACTGAAAAAGGACCAAATTCCTTGAAAAACACGGGAGTTTATGAGCAAGCTTTGCAAACCGAGCAACGTGAAGTTTTTAGTGGCAATGCAAAGGAGGCAATTGCACTTTTCCCAACCCGAGTGAATGTGGCAGTAGCTACCGCCTTAGCTTCTGTAGGGCCCGAAAACTTACAGGTCTCCATCAATTCATTCCCAAATTTTGAAGGGGACGATCACCGGATTGAAATCAAAAGTGAGCAAATCCACGCAGTCATCGATGTCTACAGCAGGACTGCACAGATTGCAGGCTGGAGCGTGGTAAATACATTGAGAAATATCGTCTCCCCTATAGTGTTTTAACGTATTCCTCTAGATTCTCCAGTACTTTCTCACTCAAGCGCTTAAAAGCTTGTTGAGTTCTACCGCTGGAAACTTGCAAACAGTTGACGTTTGGATAGGTCAAAAGGCGCCCATCTCCCAGAGCCCCGAGCGTATCACAATAGACTGCATTTTCATTCCCAAGCCATTTCTCAAAAGGGGCAGAATCCCAAGCTGGAGATAAGCCTATGTTGAATAGAATTTTTCGATTACCCAGCGCTTCAAACTCAGCCTCATGCAATAAAACAGTATTTTTATTTAAGCAGGTAATGACAACTTCATTTTCAGTCAGTAATTTTTTCAAAGGCAAAAACTGATAGCCCTTAGCTTTGGCGTCTTCTTTTTCACTTCGGGCAAAATAACTGATCTCTGCACCAAAAAATCGCAAGGCATCCGCTACCATTCCACCCGACTTACCTAATCCAACAATTCCTACTTTAAGACCAGTGATTTCCCTTGGAATCCCACTCCAGGCTTGGCGCGGATTATCGTCAGCATCTTTACCGAAACCATGTAAACAGCGCACCAACTCACTAATCACATATTCTACTACACCTTCATCTCCATAATCCCGCACTCCTTTGACGGTAATACCCTGGGAGTGGGCATATCGAATATCCACATTGGCACTTTCTGGAGAATACAAAGAGCAGCACATACCAATGTATTTGACAGTTGGACATTGGGATAGAATCTCCTGTCCCAAAGTAGTTCTATGACTTAACAGAACTCCATCAGCATCACCAATTCGTGTTACGATTTCCGCAATGCTTTTAGGCTGGTCTTCAAACAAGGTGAGTGTTTCAGCAAAAGATTGTAATTTCTCATTCGCTTCTGGAATGAGTTCTAAGGGCTCTATTCCGACAAGATTCTTTAACATGTAGGTATTTTATAAAATTTCTTAACCTCTAATTTATTCTAACTTCTTCTCTCATTCTATTAATTTTATTGAATAGAAAGGAAAGTCTCCCAACACAGGTACGTGGAAAATGGTTGCTATGCAGATAGCTATTTCATATCGGGTCTCTCTAACAAGAATAGCTATTCAATGAAAAAGTTAAGTGAAATCAAGTATTTACATTTTTTTGGAACAAACCTGGTCGAACATAAAAAAAATGTAATGATTCTTGAGCTGCTTAATTTAAAGAACCCATATATTATAGCGTCTATATAAACTCTATACAATGGGATTGCAGTTGAATTATATTTCAATCATTCTAAATATTGGAGTTTTACTTTATACTACGAAAATTATCACGCTCACTGAGCAGCTCTATTGAGCATGCTCGGGTATTCAAAATTAATTGTGAAATAAAAAATGGCTTCTGGTACAATCCCGTTAAATCACAATTGATCACAGAGATAAGGACTCTAGTATAAAAAAGTCGAAAAAAAACCCAGTCTTTCGACTAGGTTTCATTCCTGCATTTTTGACTTGTATTAAGTAGTCTAATTATTTCTTAGAAATCGAATTTTATACCGGCAGCAAGCACCAATCGATCAAAGTTACCAATGATGTACTTTATTTCGCCAAATGGTAGAAAGTTTTTGCCGATATCAAAATTAGCGCCAGCACCCAAGTTAAGGCCTATATTGCCACTACTTGCAGAGTAATCAGCTCCACCTGGAATACCTGTGAGATCAAACTTTACGCTATAGTTTGTGAAGTTTAGTCCACCAATACCATAAAACACAATGTCATTTTCGTCGATGAAGGTATAGTTCAAGTTACCATTCAGTTCAAAAGCATTGGTTTTAACGCTCCCACTATTTTTAGGAAAATAAAAGGAAAAGCTAGGAGAAATAACCATTCGATCAGCAATCGGGAATTCAGCGATAGCTCCAATACCAATGGTATTGATGTTAGTACCGTAAATAAGCTGACCACCTATTCGCTTGGAATCTTGCGCAAAAAGCTGTCCCATGCTTGCAATCAGGAAAAATGTGAAGATAAATAATGATTTTTTCATCGTAAAATTGTTTTGATTGATAAATATTGATCACCACCAAAGGAATATAAAAGTTTTCCTATGATTTAACTTCCCGAAATTACTAAAAATGCAGTAATTAAAAAAAATTAAACATTTTTAAGTTATCTTAGATAGTGCAAAACATAACCCTCAATTCATTTCAGCATATTAAACTTTTCATTCCCTGTCCAACTTCATACCTTGCTAAGGTGAAAAAATACATTATACCAGCTATTGCTATCTTAACATTTATCGCTGGACTTGTTTCATTAATGCTTCCTTTTTTACCAATTGGATGGTTGCTTTTAACACTCTCAGCATTGCTTGTAGTGCCCTATTTTGAGGTTATGCAGAGATTCATTGCTTGGCTATCTCGAAAAGATACTACAGGGATTGTAGAAAAAGCAGGAGCACAAGCTTCGAAATTATATCGATGGGCTGAGGATGACCAAAGAGCTGACAAATTGGAAGATGTAATCAAAGAGAACAAAGCAAAATCGTAACAAATCAAAAAGAATGATTTTAAAGGGTTCACGCTGCTCTATTTCTCAAGCAAAGAACTTGTCAGATCTATCGATTGTGGATATATTTAAGAAAGCCAGCCACTCGCTATGAAACGTAGACCTTTTCTAAAAAACCTATCTCTATTAAGTGGAGGAATTATTTCCTTACCAATTTCAGCTTTTTCAATTCGGGAAAATCGGGATGCACTTCCTATAGATTTTAAACCCGTCTTCAAATTTATTACCGCTTCGGATGGTCACTTTGGACAGCCAAACACAGAATTCAATACTTCTCATCAAAATCTAATCGACGCTATTAAACTCGAAAATGAGGTGGATTTGGTTGTTTTCAATGGAGACTTGATACATGACGATCCCACTCTGATGCCAGAGGTTAAGAAATATTTCGATCAACTCAGCATTCCATATTATGTGGTCCGGGGAAACCACGATCGAGTTTCAGATTCCAAATGGATGGAAATCTGGAATCAACCTACGGATGCTTTTTTCACTGCAAAAGAGCAGTATGGAATACTTCTGCTAAACTCCTCAAATGAAGCTGGAGAATACCACTGTGTTGATCTGGACTTTTTGAAGAATAAGTTAGAGAAAAACAAAGATTTAGCTCAGGTTTTTGTATTCATACATATCTCCCAAAATGATTGGACCAGGCATGGTGTGAACTGCAATGACGTCTTGGAACTCCTTGGAAGCTATGAAAATGTTAAAGCTATTTTTCACGGGCATGATCATGATGTAGATGGAATCATGTGGAATCATAAGAAACCTTATTTTTGGTCAGGTCATTTTGGAGGGAGTTGGGGAAATCCCTTTCCCAGCTATAGAGTTTGTCAGATTGACGATTCTGGAAAGACGCATACTGCTCTGAAGAGGGTGTCAGATGGAGTGGTTTTAAATGCACATGACGTCTGATATGAATGTTTAAACTTGCCATTAAACACTACAAAACAAAAATCAAATCCAGAGGAAATTTTCTCCTATCCTTTCTCAATCTTCATCTGCACCATACAAAAATTCAATGAATTCTTCTTTTTCCAGTGCTCCAAAGTAATTGCTGACATCAACCTCAGCCAAAGCAGTTTCGATAGAAGGCCTGTCATAGCGGATATTTTCTAAAACAGCTTCGATTTCTATCACAGAGTCCTTTCCAAAAAAGTCTCCGTAGATTTTCAAATCTTTTATGATCCCATGCTCCACCAAGATCCTCACGTCTAATTCGCCAATAGCAAATCGCTTATTGCGTTTGACATTAAATTTGGGAGCACGACCGTAATTCCAGTCCCAAGAATCATACTTTTCAGCTTTAAGTTTCTTTGCTCCCGCCCATTCCTCCGGCGTCAAATGATAGGTTTCGAATGCTTTATTTTCCGAGTAAAGTCCTTTGAGCACCAATTTTCTAAATTCCTCAATTGACATTTCCTGGGGTAAGAATTCGGAAATATTTGCAACCCGACTTCTGACAGACTTATGCCCTTTGGACTCAATCTTACTCATTTTGACATTCAAGGCTTTTGCAACTTCGCTCAAGTCTGTGTTGAACAGAAGTGTGCCATGACTAATCATTCGCTTTCCTGTAGAAAATTGGGCCGCGCCGGAAATCTTCTTTCCTTCGATTAGGATATCATTGCGCCCTATTAATTCTGCCGAAAGTCCCAAACCTTTCAAAACGTCAATCACTGGTGCGGTAAATTTCTTAAAATCATGCAGCTTAGTCACGTCATGATTGGTGATAAAACTGAAATTCAAATTTCCAAGATCATGGTAGACCGCTCCTCCTCCACTCACTCTACGAACCACATGAATGTTGTTATTCTCTATGTAATCCTGATTTACTTCCTCAATAGTAATCTGGTTTCTGCCGATAATAATGGATGGCTCATTGATATAAAAAAGCAGATAATCTTCATCAGCACTTAAGTTTCGAGCGATATATTCTTCTAAAGCCAGGTTGAGATGAGGATCTGTGACCCCTTCATTTTCTATAAAAATCATAAGCAAAAGACGGTAAACGAGATTTTAAAGGTATCTATTTTCTAAGCAATCAGGATTCAGATGACTGAGGAAAAAGCAGGGAAATCTAATGTTTTGTTTTCAAAAGTAATTGAATTTGCTGTTCTATTTCCTCGGCTCTAATTTCAGCTTCGGCCAGAGGAATTCCTATATTCAATCCCGGCCTAAGATGCCTCGTGGAAGTCAACCAGGCATCACGAAGCATCGCTTGACGCTCGAATATAAGTTCTGCCACTTCCTTGCCATTTGGAAACTTTGCGACAGCATCTTCAAATTCACCGAAGTTATCTGCAGTGGGTTCTCCCAAAAAAGATAAAATCTCACGAGCCATCAGCCAATGTCCGGTGGCATTGGGATGAATCCCATCTTTCGCCAGAAAATAGCCAGCCTCCAGTTTTCTTTGATCTTCCAGAAATTTGCGCATCGGCCAATGTATATCTACGACGTCCCACTGATCGGTATATCTTTTTGACAGCAACCACTCAGAGTAATTGTCCAACACATTGGCATAAGCCTCACCTTTAGCAGGGTCGTAAACTGGAGGAGTGAGATAAATGGCACTTGCATCTATAGCCTCGATTTTGTCAGAGAGCCAATTGATCCCATCCTTATACTTCTGAAATCGCTCCTCATCAAGGGGAAGATATATCCCGTCATTCATACCATAATTCACAAAAACCAAGTCAGGCTGAAGTTGCTCAAAAACCCGATCCAATCGCTCATGAAGATCTGGTCTGGGGAATGCTCCGTCCGCATGATTTTCCTCCGAAAGCCCAGAAACAGTTTCACTAGGAAGGCCGACATTAATCCATTCCAACTTTGATTCAGGATGATTTAGCCGGTACAATGCCTCCACGTAGCTAAAGTATTTGCCATCATAAGTGATGCTATTTCCTAGGATGACAATGCGATTCACATCGGTTGAGATTTCAAACGACTGCTGAGAAAATCCCTTTAGAGCTGGAAGAAAAAAAAGGAGTGCTATTAGAAATATTTTAGGCATTGAGCTGTGCTCGATGGTTTTCCAAGTTGCTGATTTTAGTAAGTAGAATGCCATATTCATCTTTGAAGAAACTACGCTGCTAATACCTTGCTTGTGTCATTCTCCTTGAACTGAGTAATCTTATCTACGACTAGCGCTATAGCACCGTCTCCAGTCACATTTGCAGCGGTACCGAAGCTGTCCATGGCGATGTAAAGCGCAATCATCAAACCGATCATTTCTTCATTGAAACCGAGCATAGATTGAAGGATGGCTATCGCAGCCATAATCGCTCCACCTGGCACTCCAGGTGCGGCAACCATCGCTATTCCAAGCATAAAGATGAATCCTGCAAACATTCCAAAATCAAAAGGAACACCCTCCAATATCATTAAGGCCATCGCACAGGCGGTGATTTTCATGATACTTCCCGAGAGATGAATAGTTGCACAAAGCGGAATCACAAATCCCGCTATTTTAGGTGAGACGCCATTCTTCTCCGCTTGCTCCAACGTTACGGGAATGGTCGCGGCAGAAGATTGTGTACCCAAAGCAGTGAAGTAAGCGGGCATCATCGTAGCGAGTAACTTCAGCGGGTTTCTTTTCACTATCGCACCAGTAATAAGGTATTGGAGCAAAAGCAAGAAGATATGCATCGCAAAGATTACCCCAATGATATTGATGAAAACCGAGAGTATAGAATAGACTTTGCCACTGAACGACATGCTGGCGAAGATTCCCATGATAAACAATGGCAATAGCGGAACGATCACATTCTCAATCACCTGCATGATGATTACTTCGAAGTTTTTGACCACCTTTTTGAGGGTAGAATTCTCCTGATAGGCAAGCCCCAAACCTATTACAAATGCCAGTACCAAGGCCGACATCACATCTATCACCGCCGGAATAGTGATGCTAAAGTAGGGCTCCAACTCTCTGCCATTTTCAGTAATTTCAGCTGCATCATTAATATGTGAGGCTAGAAGTGATGGGAAAATAGCTGAGGAGGTGAAATAGCTCATAAATCCCGAGAAAATGGTCGATCCATAAGCAATCGCCGCTGTAATCAGCAGCAATTTACCAGCTCCTTTTCCCAAGTCAGAAATTGCCGGCATGATCAATCCCAGGATAATCAGTGGAATTACAAAGTTCAAGAACTGACCAAAAAAAGCATTGAAGGTTGCCAGAATTCTATTGATAGATTCGGGTAAGTAAAGTCCGAAAACAATTCCCAAAACGATAGCGATAAAAACTTTGAATAACAGATTGGAGAATAGACTCTTCATTTTATAAACTTAAAGTTCTGGTTTGTGAGGCTAAGCTGCCGTACTAGTTGAAGTTTGCTAAGGTAAAAGAAAAGTGCCTTACACAACTGCTAGGTTCAATTAAATCCTAGCAATTCTTGATTGATTCACTTTATTACCTCCTCCTAAGTCGACGCCCCAACCGTCATCCTGCACCTGTTTCAGGAATTGCAAATTACATTAATGTTAATTTCCTAGGAACAATCAGTGCCGTCAAGCTGGCAGGAAGATTCATTGTTGTCAGGAAGAATCATTATTGTCAGGCTGAGCGAAGTCGAAGCCCCTACCGTTATTTTGAACTCGCTCCCGAAGTTGTGAATTGCTTTCAAAATGTTACTTTCCTAGGGAAATCACAGCGGGAGCCGTGAAAGGTGCCCAACTTAAGAAGTTGTGAATTGCTTTCAAAATGTTACTTTCCTAGGGAAATCACAGCAAAGCAGATTCCGCAACTACCTCAGGCATGGTTGTGAATTGCTTTCAAAATGTTACTTTCCTAGGGAAATCACAGCCTCGATTTTTTTCTTTGTCAGAGGGATGGTGTTGTGAATTGCTTTCAAAATGTTACTTTCCTAGGGAAATCACAGCAAGATAGGATCACTTGATACTTCCTTGAAAGTTGTGAATTGCTTTCAAAATGTTACTTTCCTAGGGAAATCACAGCGAAAATCAATTCTCAGCGTTCGTTTCCGCAGTTGTGAATTGCTTTCAAAATGTTACTTTCCTAGGGAAATCACAGCGCCTTGAAGGGGATGTATGAAGTCTATCCGGTTGTGAATTGCTTTCAAAATGTTACTTTCCTAGGGAAATCACAGCCTCTCCAGTATTTACGCCATCTCCATCCTGTTGTGAATTGCTTTCAAAATGTTACTTTCCTAGGGAAATCACAGCTCACGGTCGACGATGTGTCCTTGATTAAGTGTTGTGAATTGCTTTCAAAATGTTACTTTCCTAGGGAAATCACAGCAAAGACCAATCTTTTTTCCATACTCGGATTGTTGTGAATTGCTTTCAAAATGTTACTTTCCTAGGGAAATCACAGCGATAAGAGAGAGCGTATTAATAAGCCCCCGGTTGTGAATTGCTTTCAAAATGTTACTTTCCTAGGGAAATCACAGCTAAGGGTTTAAACAAATCACGACCACGAAAGTTGTGAATTGCTTTCAAAATGTTACTTTCCTAGGGAAATCACAGCAAGAATTTGTAACCAAATCATTGATAGACAGTTGTGAATTGCTTTCAAAATGTTACTTTCCTAGGGAAATCACAGCAAAGGATCGTTTTTACGTTGGTAACGGAAGTTGTGAATTGCTTTCAAAATGTTACTTTCCTAGGGAAATCACAGCTAGAATCAAATCTCAATTGGTAATCTTCCTGTTGTGAATTGCTTTCAAAATGTTACTTTCCTAGGGAAATCACAGCAAGTTCTCAATTCACAGGTTAGTAGCAGAAGTTGTGAATTGCTTTCAAAATGTTACTTTCCTAGGGAAATCACAGCCCAAAAGAGATATGCTGATTTGGCTCAGGGGTTGTGAATTGCTTTCAAAATGTTACTTTCCTAGGGAAATCACAGCTCGATCACTTGATCAGGTTTTTCAGTGATAGTTGTGAATTGCTTTCAAAATGTTACTTTCCTAGGGAAATCACAGCAATAATCAAAAAAAAGCTTGGATGCTAAAGGTTGTGAATTGCTTTCAAAATGTTACTTTCCTAGGGAAATCACAGCATTACTGGAATTGTTCCTAGTGCAGCTACAGTTGTGAATTGCTTTCAAAATGTTACTTTCCTAGGGAAATCACAGCCGAGTGTACTGAATCTAAATATATATCCTTGTTGTGAATTGCTTTCAAAATGTTACTTTCCTAGGGAAATCACAGCGGCTACCAAGATAAAAGAAGCATTGGAAGGTTGTGAATTGCTTTCAAAATGTTACTTTCCTAGGGAAATCACAGCCCATGATTTTCAAAGATTTGTTTGAGTGAGTTGTGAATTGCTTTCAAAATGTTACTTTCCTAGGGAAATCACAGCACTTCGAGTTTACCCAAGGCGTCCCGGTGTGTTGTGAATTGCTTTCAAAATGTTACTTTCCTAGGGAAATCACAGCAGTAAAGGGCTTCGACCTTTCTCCAGCTATGTTGTGAATTGCTTTCAAAATGTTACTTTCCTAGGGAAATCACAGCGACTAACATCGTTAGAATGATAATTGACGCGTTGTGAATTGCTTTCAAAATGTTACTTTCCTAGGGAAATCACAGCCCTAATCGCTTCATTTCTCTGATTATATCAGTTGTGAATTGCTTTCAAAATGTTACTTTCCTAGGGAAATCACAGCTCATTCATCCAGATGTATTGCTCGTGCATGGTTGTGAATTGCTTTCAAAATGTTACTTTCCTAGGGAAATCACAGCTTCTTGAACTCTTCGAGGTCGGTTGTATCTGTTGTGAATTGCTTTCAAAATGTTACTTTCCTAGGGAAATCACAGCATTAACAAGGTAAATTACGCCGCTTTTATCGTTGTGAATTGCTTTCAAAATGTTACTTTCCTAGGGAAATCACAGCAAGATGTAGTCAGGTAGTCGGGTAGTCGGGGTTGTGAATTGCTTTCAAAATGTTACTTTCCTAGGGAAATCACAGCCTCGGACGCATAAATAAGAAGCTGGTACCAGTTGTGAATTGCTTTCAAAATGTTACTTTCCTAGGGAAATCACAGCCCTACCTCCTCGAACTCGAGATCCCCACCAGTTGTGAATTGCTTTCAAAATGTTACTTTCCTAGGGAAATCACAGCCGTTACATTGCCCTGTGCATCTGTCCTGTTGTTGTGAATTGCTTTCAAAATGTTACTTTCCTAGGGAAATCACAGCATTATATTCTGTAATGTCAATACTATGTAAGTTGTGAATTGCTTTCAAAATGTTACTTTCCTAGGGAAATCACAGCTTTTACAAATTCGTTAATAACCGCCTGTCTGTTGTGAATTGCTTTCAAAATGTTACTTTCCTAGGGAAATCACAGCCATCGGGAAATTCATCATCGGACTGGATGAGTTGTGAATTGCTTTCAAAATGTTACTTTCCTAGGGAAATCACAGCTCCTGATCCCATCTATAAATTACACCAGAGGTTGTGAATTGCTTTCAAAATGTTACTTTCCTAGGGAAATCACAGCGAAAGTACTTCCTGCTATCTCCTTTACGAAGTTGTGAATTGCTTTCAAAATGTTACTTTCCTAGGGAAATCACAGCACAGACCTAGACAAAGAGGCAGGCTATAAGGTTGTGAATTGCTTTCAAAATGTTACTTTCCTAGGGAAATCACAGCTACGATTTATAAATATCGCTTAATTGGGTTGTTGTGAATTGCTTTCAAAATGTTACTTTCCTAGGGAAATCACAGCAAAGATGCACAGGTCTCAGCGGCAGCGAGTGTTGTGAATTGCTTTCAAAATGTTACTTTCCTAGGGAAATCACAGCAGTCTAAAAAGGCGGCTAAACGTCTAGTAGTTGTGAATTGCTTTCAAAATGTTACTTTCCTAGGGAAATCACAGCTGCAGTATTTGACAAGGTTCTGGAGCAGAGGTTGTGAATTGCTTTCAAAATGTTACTTTCCTAGGGAAATCACAGCTATTTAACTCAATGCATGCATGAGTCTGGAGTTGTGAATTGCTTTCAAAATGTTACTTTCCTAGGGAAATCACAGCAAGATGAAAATCATTGCTTTACGGCAGGTAGTTGTGAATTGCTTTCAAAATGTTACTTTCCTAGGGAAATCACAGCCGCGGTTAAGTGTAAGACTTACGCCGCCTAGTTGTGAATTGCTTTCAAAATGTTACTTTCCTAGGGAAATCACAGCCGGGCAAGTTAACAGCGTTGTCGGTTGCTAGTTGTGAATTGCTTTCAAAATGTTACTTTCCTAGGGAAATCACAGCAACGACTGGCCGGTACCGCTTTGACATTAGGTTGTGAATTGCTTTCAAAATGTTACTTTCCTAGGGAAATCACAGCTGAGGAGTAGTAAAGGGCACTAGCGAAAGTTGTGAATTGCTTTCAAAATGTTACTTTCCTAGGGAAATCACAGCATACCCCACGATAAGTGGCTGGTATGCTGTTCTTTATGCCAATTATTAGGAGTATAAAAAACGAGGCCTTTTGATATCCGGAGTTGGCGAACCTGTGGAATTAACTTATCCAAAGTTCGAAACTTTGGATAAGTTTTCAGACAATCTAAAAAAGTTCTAACTGCTGAATAGGCTGTTCTTTCTCAGCTTTGGATTTCCCATGAAATAATTCCATCATCCCAAATTGCCGATCTGTAATCTGCATAATCCCAACCTTTCCTTTTGGTGGGAGATTTATTCTTACCCGTCGCGTATGCACTTCAGCATTTTCTCTACTTGCACAAAATCGCATATAAATCGAGAACTGAAACATCGCAAATCCATCATCCAACAGTTTCTTCCTGAAAGAAGAGGCAGTTTTCCGGTCTTTTTTAGTCTCGGTGGGCAAATCAAAAAATACTAAGACCCACAAACTTCGGTATTGGTTAAGCCTTGAATAATAATTTTCATGCATATTCCGGATAAATGATCTTTCGACTTATACCTGCAAAGCACTCATAGAGAGAATTGGTGGTTCTACTCGCTGCCACCATCAACGGACTCTTTTGCCCATCAATCATGACATCCAATGCCGGAATAGTCAACAACTCTCTTTTGAGCTCCACTGTCAAATCATCATAAGTATCTTCTGTCTCTACCAGGTGAGAAACGACCAAGTCCACATACGGTCTATATGGCTCCATAATATCATCAGCAAGGCAATGGGCATTGTACTTATTATGATGCCAGATACCGACATTTGGAAGCATACCTGACGAAACGAGCGCTCTAGCTATAATACCGCGCAAAATAGCGTAACCGTAATTCAACAAATTATTGGGTGGAATGCCTGCTTGACCTCGATTGAAGTCTGGGATATCAAATAAGGTCTGCCAATAAATAGCCGCAGCCTGAGCCTCGTGATTCCCAGTGTCTCCCGAATTCACGTTTCTGGCCAGATACTCCATTCGCTTACTGGCTTTACCTTTTTCCTTAAGCAACGCATGTTGATTTTCAATTTTGGAAGTTACAGTTTGTTGCCAAAGGTTCTTTTTAAGTGGTAGGCTAGCATTCAATTGATGTCCAACTCGTTCCACTTGTTCGGTATGACCATGCATGGGGAGTAAAAGCCCGTCAGGTAGATGCTGAGCATTACAGGTGACTACTGCCACCTTTCTATCCATGAGTTTGCATAGCAAACCATTAGTGATTGTGATCTGCTGATGTTCCAAGACAAGCATTCCAATATCTTCAATGGGAATAGTTCTGTCAGGCCTATCGTCTGGGAAGGAAATCAAAATCTGCTCATTTTTTGTGCTCAGGTAAGCTGGATTTCCGAAAAAAAGTGTTCGTTTGATCATAGATGATTTTGTTATAAGAGACCTGCCGGCTTTTTCTATTCCAAATCCTTATTTATTATGCCCTCCTTCTTCAATTCTATCATTTCATTTAGATGATCCAAATCATCAAAGAAATTGAGATAATGTTCTCTATTCAATAAAGACTCCTTTTCTATTGTCTGATAAGCGTTCCAACTAGACCACTTCCAATCTTTTGCAAAACCATGCTTTATAGGGTTCAAATGGATATATAGAAATGTATCCTGCCATTGGGATTCTGTCAAAATTGCCTTTCATTTAAAGTTTTTGATAAACAGGCTTCCTTTTCTAGAGTAAACTTTATTGAATGATTGTGTATAAGAGCTAAAGAAATTGGAGAATTTTTTAGACACCAACTTTTCCAAAGTTTCGAACTTTGGAAAAGTTTTTGACAATTCATCCACCCCCTTTATACTTAAAAACAAGTGAAAATGATTGGGCATCAAGCAATACGCATAAATATTCACTACGCCACCCAAATACTTATCGTATTGTTGAAGAAAAAATCGATAGTTTCCCTCCTCTCGAAATATATTCTCTGTGCCATTGGCGTGATTGTAAATATGATAAGATTGGACTGATTCCATTTTATTTTATAGTTACTTATCTTTTCCTATATAATTGTATTTAAATTATTCGAAACGGAAATTCTAAACACTATCTAACATAGTCATCTATCACAATTTTCTTAGAATTCCATACCGGCTTTTCAAAGCTGTAAAAACGACTCATCAACTCATAGAAGTCAGCAAATCGCTGTTCTCGAGTAAGTTCTGCCCAATATATAATTTGAAAATCTTGAACGGCTTCAAGTGAATCTGAGCAGGTTATTTTTCTATTTTTATTTTTTAAATAATTCATTTTATTGATTTTTTATATCTGCTTACAGAAGTAAATTTTCACTTCATCAAGTAGCCAAATTTCAAAACTTCCTCCACTATAATATCTACAATAGGAGATAGTGTCAAGAACAATTGTATTTATAAGAGAAACGTCAACACAATCTCAATATCCATTTGTTTTCTGAATTCAATACTCTCCAACTTTTACAATTTCACCTAGATGATTCAAACGGACTTTGACAATGTTTTCAAAATAACCCAAACTTTTAATATTCTTAAATGCAATTTCCTTTAGCTCCCTTTTATCCTCAACAGTTGTTTCTAAATGATGTCTAAAGACATAATCCCTTACCGCTGTATTTCCATAGGTAACTTTTGATAATTTCTGAACTCGAAACAGGTTCGGACTAATGATCTTAGCATTTTCAGGGTTCAAGAGATCAATTTCAGTCGGATTAAACTCAAGTTTTTCATTTGGAAAAACAAAATATTCATTTTGCTTCATTGAAAATAAAAACCGCCACCCCAAGCCTTGGTTATAAGATTTATTTATAATCAACTCACTACTTTTCCCAAGTCTTACTGCATCAAAAAATGATACTATATCATCTTGTAAATTCCCATTTTCATCACTATAGACCGCCAAGTGATGATTACTTCCTTTACTTACAAAATCAATCGGGATTTTATTGCCTTCCTTGTCTAAAATTATATTGCCAAAATGGTCTTTTTTATAATGTAAAGGCTCTGCATTTTTCACCCCGCTAATACTCACTCGTTTTAGGGAGATGCCTTTTTCTTTATTAAGCCAAACCGGGTTTTTATCTAATTCAGAAAAGGCCCTTTTAGGATCTCCGCCAAATTCTCCTAGACGAGTTAATAAAACTCTTTTCACGCCAAGGTCTATTACCTTTTGAATCGCTTTTTCATCTTTAAAATTCTCAGGAGTTATGTCTTTCCTGACAGAGTGATTTTCTTCTAACCAAACCAATTTCACTTTCTCTGGAAGCATTTCTGTCCTTTCATCATTCAGGTAGATCGGTTTTTTGCTCAACGCATTCTTCCCGCCAAATGACTTCATTGGATCTCCTCCATTTTCGGATAACCTCTGCAAAAGCACTTCTTTAAATATTGGATTGGTTACTTTCTCGATAGTTTTCAAATCAAATTTTGTCCCGATTTTCTCTTCTTTGGTTTCATAATACCTATACTTCCCATAAATAGTCTCCTTATGTAATTGCCCCCTAGGCGTGAGCTCAACTTTTATCTTTTCGCCCATTTTTGATTGGGTTTTATTCTTGTTTTTGGTAACAACTTTGTTTTTGGCTTTGTGAGAAACCAAAACATTCTCTAAATGTTCCTTAGCAACTTGTCGGAAATTTGTAATAGGCAGGTTAAAAATACGCTTTTTGTTGCCTTGATCATCCGTCACAATTGCAGTTTCATTGGTTTCTATCGCTATAATACTCCCATGTAATTTATTCTTCTCGTTCCTTCGTGCATTGAGGTTATTCAGGTATTGAATATGACTGTGTTTAGTAAAAGCTATAGTTAACGCATCCATTGCATGATGGCGATGGTCATTCCTTTTACTCCAATCAATAATCCGTTCTTTGAAAGTTCCGTCCTTCTTTTCAACTAGTTCAGTTAATCCCAATCTTTTGAATTTATCAAAATTCAATTCCTGCATAATATTGACCAAATCCCAATCCTCTCGTAGTCTATTCGTTACGCTTCCTGTTGTAGAAAGTACAGAACGGGATATTTCATACAACATATTCTTTGCTTTCTTGGCAATGTATTGACTATCCCTTAAATCACGTTCGATAAATCCATCTCCAATTTCAGTCTCCTTCTTAAGCAATTTTTGATATTTAGCTTTAGATATTCCCTCCTCTTTGTTTTTCTTATTCAATTCAAAAAGGCTTGCTATTCTAACTTCAAATGCTTCAAGTTCCTTCTCACCATATTTGCTATCTATATAATTGTATGCAGTTTTACTGCCTTTGTCCAGATTATCTTTTCTGTATACTACAGTTTTATTGGAAAAGCTATCGTCAAATAGTTTTGCTTGTGGGATAATATGATCAATATCAATCTGTTTACTAAACAATATTTCTCTAGGGATATAGCTATTGGTATATAGATCTTTGTATCCATTATTTTTTAACTCCTCATATAATCTAAGCCGAATTATATCGTTTCGACTGGGATTTTTTACTCCAAATTCAGTTTGTAAAAGCTTGAAAATCTTCTCATAATTCGTTTTTGCAGTATTGATATTGGAAGTCATTTCTGCTCGCTCTTTAGCATTTTTCTTCAGTTCACGAGCCAACTCTATTCGGATTTCGTCGAATTTAAAGCATTCAACTATATTCCCATTTTCATCTCGCTTGCTATTTTTCTCAATCAAAGTATTGACCACATTGACCAGCTGATTCAAAATCTTCTCTACCACAGGATTACGTAAGCTATTCTTTTTGAGTAATTCCAATTTATCTTTCAAAGGACGATTGGCTATTTCCTCTCTAGTCAAAGAAGATGCAGAATGCCTGTACCCTGCCAACTCACAAGATGTACTATAATTATTCTCTTTGATGTAAGGATATAATTTTCGAATTGCTTTACTACTTAGATTTCCGTAATCGCCAGACAGAGTTACATTGGCTAAAATCTTGCTATGCTCTCTTTTGAAGCCAAATTTCTTTTTCAACAATTCATAAAGTTTTTCGTTTCCACTTGACGAATCATCTCCTTCATACGAATATAACAAGTGCCAAAGCTGATAGGATGCCTGCTTCTCGAATGCTTTTCCGCTCAGTTCTGGATTAAAGTCTAAGATTTCCGTATTGATTTTCAAGGTGTCAAAAATCTGATTAACCATATTTTTGATTTCAGATGCAGAGGCTTTGAGATCATCTAATTCAACTTCATCCTTATTTGATTTTACGTCCAATAAATCCTTGACTTCGTAACCTTCTATATCCAATATTTTAAGATAGGCTTCGTAAAGTGACTTATTCGTTCGATTACCCTCCAATAAGCTATAATTCAGATCCCAATCCTGATGTTTGTAACCCATCAATTCAATAATACTTTTAGAGGACATATTCCCTTTTAGGTTCAATTCCTCAAAGAGATGATTTTTTGCTTCTAAATCGAATGCAAATATTTCCTTGGCTTCTTCAAATAGACTACCCTGTTGCTCATTAGTTGTCTTTCGCTTTTCACTTCCCTTTTTCTCTATTAGTACATTCTGAAGCACCTGCCAAATCTTAAATTCTTGAAACAATGGCGAAGACTTTGGTGCTACTTTCAGTCCAATTATTTTCTTTTTACCAGTTTCTATTTCAATTGCTTTGCTTTCAAACTCACAGAAGCATACTAATCCTTTTTGGGACTTCAGCTTTCGCTGGTAAAAAATCACAATGTCCCTAATTTCAATTTTCAATTCATCTGTCAATTCGGAATGGTGTTTTTTTTGTTCACTCCATATTACTTCAAACTCATCCAAATAATCCTGACGATAAAATACCTGATTTTTCAACTGGGTATGCGGGTTTTTGAGCAATTGCTTGAATAGGTATTGTCCAACAGTCTCTTTGTTAAAATAAAGCTCTTTGCTTCTATCTGAAATTGCACCTAGATATCCGCTAGAATTATTAAGGTTGTTGTTAATCTCTGTTATTACATAAGCCACTTCCTCTTTTTCTAATTGCTTAGAAAAGGCTTCGCTTCGCCATTTATAGGCTTGATTTTTCTTCTCTTCTCTGGTTCCTTTATTTTCGGCTGTATTAAACTGGTATTTGCTCCAAAAAGTAGCAGAAGTTGATTTTTGTCCTTTTCCTCCCAATTCTTTTTTAAATTCATTGGTAAAAATTTCAGGATAAAATTGATTCTGGTAAACCCAAACCTTATCCAATTCTGCCTGCAAGTCCGAGCGATAAAAATCAGGAAGATGCTTTTTCCCTTCTTCTAATAATTTGTACGCTAGCTGCCCAGGTGTAAGCTTCTCCTCATAAAGTCTTTTGGCAACGTCCATCCCATCAATAGCTTTACCTTCGTTCTCATTAGTTGCTTTACGACTGCTTTTATAACCCCGCTTTCTATTGATCGATAATAATACACGAGCCAAATCTTCCTTGCCAATTCGTTCTTTGGACGATTGAGACCTCAATTTCCAAGTCGAATGAGTGGTGTTTTTACCATCTTCTGCAAGTTTTGTTTCTCCTGTAATTATATTGGCTCTAAACAAAGCATGTATAAGGTTGGCTCTTCTGAGCTGATAACGGTCAAGATTTCTTCTTGCTCCACGTTTTTGGGTTCTACCGGCATTTGGAGATAATCCTTTACCTGAGTTAAAATCATCAGAGGGGTTTTTAGATTCGCTTACTTTACCTGATTTATCGATTTTGTCAAAATTACCATATTGGATAATTCTAGATCCAATTTGAATTATTTCAGAATTTAACGGATGGTCATTTTCTATGACGTGAGCGAAGCCTATAGAAGTTGTGCCGAGGTCTAAACCAAGAATATTTCTCATTTGTATTTATTTAAAAATTTCTATTACCTTTAGTTCGAAAGCAATTCACAATAAGGATTATTCCGTTGTGCAAACATTAAGTTCGCCTCTCGACTTTAACTGGGAGGCATTTTTTTTGCTTTCTTGTTGAACTCTCAACCTACCGCTTCTATCTTAGAAAAAAATACCCTGTACAGGGTATTTTTTATCAAATCCACTTAAAAAATGATTCATTTTATGACTTTTTGAAGATTAAAGTCACTTAATTCAAGTATCATTTTTTACTCTTCAACTTTTTAAATCCAGCTATTTTGTAAGTTGTCATCCTTAACCAAAATTGGAAAATGCCTAAACCTCTGCCGATTCTCCTCCTCCTATTCACTGCTTTTTCAATCCCTCACTTTGCTATCAGCCAGACGATCTCACTCAAGTCTGACAATACACAATTGGAAGAGACTTTTACCTGGGCAGTGGAAAAAGCGCGCAGATGGAAAATGACTGGTAAGTCAGGCGAAATCAACAGACATGAAAAAGGCGAAGGGTTGGGTTTTCAAGCTGATATCCCCTACCTACCTTCCTATTGGGCGGGGTATGCTCATCGGAGCGCGTACTACATTCGTGATTTTGCACACCAGATTGATGGTGCTCATCTCGTGGGTATGGATGAGGAAAATTTCGCAATGATGGAGCAGTTTGCCCTAAACTGCACGGAAGACAAAAATTGGTATTCGTGGTGGGCATTAAACTTTGATGGCTCTGTGTTTACTCTGGACGCTCCAAATCCCCCTGGAACAGAAACCTATACTGACTATCCAGCTGAATTTAATAATCCTCCCGGTGAGTCCTTTGTAAGAGAGATTCCGGCGATGTTTGAGTTGGTGGAGAAGGCATGGAAAAGTTATTTGTGGACGGGAGACCAAAGGTATATTGAGGATGAAAAACTGTGGAAGATGTACGAAAAAGTAGTGAACGAGTTTGTGGTGCTCCATGACTCCGATGAAAATGGAATTCCTGAAGGCAGAGGAAATATTTTCGAAGGATCTGCCACCTACAATGAAGCGGATATTCATCCTTATGAAGCTGGAGATGCCATCGGCTCACAATATCAAGCGTATTTGGCTTTTGCGAACTTTCTCGCCATAAAAGGTCTTCATCCTCAAAGCAAGGCTCAATTTCAAAAAGCAGAGATGCTAAAACAGTATTTTAATACGGAGTGGTCTGACGTGCAAGATTCAGATTTATATTCTTGCGCGATCACAGAAAATCATCAGAAGTATTCATTTTTCAATAAAGAAACGAGTTGGTTCATGCCAATGAAATTGTTGACAACAGCAGGAGCAAAGAATGACGCCTACTTGGATTACATTTCTGTGCAACTGGGAGATGGTATTAATTCGTCAAATCCCAAGAAAGGTTCGCCGGAAAATATTGAGGCTTATACTTATTTGCCCGATACCTACTTTCCTTATAATCGCATCCAAGAAGCATGGAAATGGATGCAATACATCATTGACCAAAAAGACAAGTCACATGTGGTCAAAAATCAAGGATTAAATGGTGATTATCCGGAAATATCTTTCACGCTGGTAAGTCAGGTGGTAGAAGGTTTGATGGGAGTAGAGCCTGATGCAGCAAATCACACAATAAAGACGATACCTCGATTGCCGGAAGAAATTGAATATTTGGAAATCGAAAACCTGCAAATCGGTCAGCATCTTATCGACATTCGGCAAAGCAAAACCCAGACTCAAATCAGTAATACAAGCAGCGAATTTCCTTTATTATGCGTGATCAGGTTTTACGGAGATCATCCTACTTTTCTCATCAACCAGGAAAGTAAAAGTTCTAAAAAAGGACTTTTAAATGGGATCGGATTTAGTTTTATTGAAATTGAAGTTAAACCTGGAGGAAAAGTCTATGCAGAAATATGAGACTGCGATAAACCTACTCAGATGCGGTAGCTTTTTTGATCTCGCTAAATACTTCTTGTTTAATTTTAAAACCCCTATCAAATAGCAGTGGATAATTAGTTCTTCCCTTCACCGGAAAGTTATTTAGCCAAGTATTGCCATCATTTATTCCCCAGAAAGTTACTCGGTTGATCTTATCTCTATGTTTTTTAAATAAGCTGAAAAGTGACGCATATCGTAGCGCCAGTTTCATTTCTGTCTCTGAAGTAAGTCCATCCACAAACGGATCCCATTTGGCGGTATTGGAAAAATTCATGTTCAAATCCGCCCCTTCTGACTGCCTAGGTCGTGGTAGCACATCTATATCCAACTCGGTAAACATGACACTGAAACCCGCTTCATTGATATCCAAAATTCCCTGTTCAATTATATCTATCGAAGGAGAATCAATCAAATAATGACCTTGCATTCCGACTCCATCGATTCGAATTCCTTCAGATTTCATCTCTTTTAAGAAATCCAGAATAGCCCTTCTTTTTGTAGGAAGAAAAACACTATAATCGTTGTAATAAAGCTCCGCCTCCGGGTCCACTTCATGAACTTTACGAAAAGCTGCTTTGATGAAATCAGAACCCGCGATCTTGTACCAGCTGGATTCTCGCCAGGTTCCGTCATCGTTAAACGCCTCATTCACCACATCCCAACCTTTGATCTTCCCTTTATATCGACCCACAACCATTTCGATGTGTTCTTCCATTCTCTCGATCAATGCCTCTTTATTTAAAAATTCACCGGCCTCATCTCTAAAAACCCAGTTCGGAACCTGCTGATGCCATACCAGACAATGACCAATGGTAAAAGCCCCGAGCTTCTCACCCATTGCCACATATTTGTCTCCAAATACAAAATCGTACCGATCTTGTTCTGGATGAACTTTCACCCATTTGAGCCCATTTTCAGGACTTAAACTATTGAAGTGCTGCTCCAAAATCGGTTGAATTTCAGGCATTTCTTCCATCACAAATCCAGTTTTCATCGCCACCCCAATCAAAAAGTCATCTTTGAAAATGTCTTTTAATCCTTGCTCGTCGCTACTTTTCCCCATAAAAAGAAGGACTAAACAAATGAATAGAAATGTATTTTTGAAAATCATAATAAATTTCTTGATGTACTATACAAAAGATTAAAATTAGACTGAGCAGTTTTATAACCCTTATACCGCAGTACTAAAAAATCGTCCGACTAAATGCTAAGAGCTACTTCCCCTAAACTGATCTTCCTTGTACGCAACATAGCACATTAAATGTCGTGAGTGAACCATAACAACGAGTAATATATTGCTGTAATCCAATCCGATCTTCATCATCCAGTTTGGGGTGATTGTTGATGTTTTGCTCTAAGACTCGAAGCTTCTCCCGTACCATCACGATCTTGTGAAAGAATGTTGCCATTGGTATTTCTTTGGCCTGTAAAGCCTCATCTTTAGGCTCGAAAACTATAGTTCCTCCCATCCATTTCCCTCCGAGTGGCACGATTGGAGCCTGCTCCGAACTCTGAATTAATGCCTCTCTTATCGCGTTTGCGACATCTTTCATGGTCAGAATAGGAAAGTCTGGAACCTTTTAGACTAGGTTTTTATGCGACTTTCATAGCGTAAACCCAATTATTCATCGGATACCTCCTGCTTACACTGCGATTCAAATTAATCGGAAGTATCATGATGCTGCCGCTGATAGCAAATATTCTTATGGTTACCATCTCTCTTCAATGGCAGGGAACTCCTTATTTATTGTCTTTTCTACTTTTAATGGATTTGATCATCCTATGGCAATACAAAGATTTTTTCTACCCTTTAATCAACGAAGGATGCAGTGATTCTACTAGTGCGTTGCGAAAATAAAGGTCCAGAAACGGGCATTTGGTCTGGCTCGCCAGATTAAGCTTGCAGGTGGTTGCTATTCAGGTTTCTTATTTCAACTTAAAATTAGCTTAGATTATCGTACTTATTGGAATTGTTTTATCCGGATTAAGTTTTAAGGTAGATCGAGAAATAGCGCTGCTTAACCGGAGTCATTAAATTGTTTTTACTAAAGGAAAAGTGACCTGATCTGGCTTGTTTTTTGACAAAACTTAAGATTCTCAGAACTATTAAGATTTGTCCTATCTAAATTTTAACTTCTATTAAAACTTTTCTACCCAAATTTTTAAAGATTTTAGGCAGTATTATAGGCGTCATCTTAGCGCTTTTGATACTCCTGATTCTATTCATCCGAAGCCCGTGGGGTCAAGGAATCATCGTGGAAAAAGCGATTTCCTACGTAAAAGAAAAAACAGGCACTGAAGTCAGCATAGGCCGATTATTCATCACTTTTGGAGGAAATATTTATCTGGAAGACCTTTATCTAGAAGACGCTAAAGGAGACACATTGCTATACTCGCAGCAATTGACCACAGGAGTAGATTTCATTCCTTTGATAAGTGGAAATATTGCGATATCTCGATTCGAATGGGAAAATGCAAAGGCTATCGTCAGCCGTGATGAACAAACTGAAGAGTTTAATTTTGATTTTTTGATTGAGGCATTTACTTCCCCACAAGGGGATTCCGTCCCCGATACTCAGGTTGCGTCCGATACAAGCACCTCTGCCCTTTCACTGAAAATAGGTCCGGTTTCACTGAAAAACATCACTGCAATCTACAAAGATGGAGTCATGGGGATTGATGCCAATCTTCACATTGGCTCTCTGGATGCGAAAATCCCGACCATAGATCTAGAAGCATATGAGTTTAAAATCAGCAACATTGAATTAGCCAAATCCGAGATTCAGTACTTGGAAACCAAGCCTTTTCCGCCAACTGAACAGGATACGGTAGCGAGCTTATTACCGAATATTATTCTTGATAACCTCAGCATTAGTGAGCTACTAGTGGAGTACGTCAGCAAACCTGATATGCTCAGTGCCAACGTCAATTTGGGAGAGCTGATCGTAAAACTTCCGAAGGCTAATCTTCAAACTCAAGAAGTGGAATTGAAGAAACTTGCACTGAAGAATTCTAAAATCGCTTACCAGGACTTCTCTCCTCCATCTCCGGATCCCATCCCCTCAGATATCACCACTTCTGAAGACTTTATTTGGCCTGACTGGCTAGTACATGCTGATGTTTTGGAAATAGTAAATACCTCGATAAGCTATAAAACCAGCGATCAAGGTACACAGAAAGGCGTCTTTAATCCAGAAGTAATCTTGCTTGATGGATTAAATTTGGAGTTGAACGATGTGTATCTGGAACAGGAAAAAGCTGGTTTAGCACTGAATAAATTTGAATTTACAGAAGGAAGCGGGTTTCAGTTAAAAGAGTTTAGCTCCGATATAAGTTTAGACAATGAAGGAATAACAGTCAACGACCTCCTTCTTCAAACAAACAGAAGCAACATTGATGGATCCATCAAAATCTCCTACCCCTCTATTCAGCAATTAATAAACAATCCTGAAGGAGTTTCGCTGGACCTGGCGGTGGCAGAAATGAAGGCGGATGTGCGAGATAGTTACTTCTTTGCTCCCGAGCTGGCTCAGGACACTTTGATTCGGGAAATTGCTAAAGCGCCAATATTTCTTAGTACGCGAGCTAAGGGTGATCTGAAAAATCTGAACATAGCTAAGCTGGAGTTGAAGTGGATGGACACCGATCTTCAGGCAAAAGGGATTTTAAAAAATCCTACTGACATTGATAATTTAGCGTTTGATTTTCCGAAAATCACAGCCCATACTTCAAGAAAAACGCTAATAAAATTTATAGATGAGGCATCGTTGGGCGTCAAATTGCCTGAAAATTTCGATCTACTCGTCTCCGCTTCCGGCAATATCAACGACCTGAAAACCGATCTATCCTTAGAGACAGATCTGGGAAATATTGCTTTGGCAGGAAATTTCAAAAATGGAGAGGAATTATCTTTCGACACTAAGCTAAATATCTCCACGCTGCAACTTGGTAAGATTCTTCAAAATGAAAATATAGACACCGTCTCGATAATCTTGGAAGCTAAAGGGGCTGGAACAGAACTTAATTCCATCAACGCCACTCTTAATTCAACGATATCTCAATTAGGACTCTATGGTCACGATTATTCAGGGCTTAAGCTGGAAGGTCAGCTGGAAAATGGCTCAGGTAATGTGCACATGTGGCTCACCGAAAAATTTCTTGACTTCGACTTGTTGACCAATCTTGATCTAGACTCCACTGATTCAAAAATTGATTTAACCTTAGACTTGAAGGGTGCCGATTTCTTTGCGTTGGGAATGAGTGCGAACAGTTCAAGAGCAAAAATGCTTTTTAAAGCAAACTTTGAAGGTAATCTAGATGAGTTTGACGTGAAAACTACCATAGACGATGGAATCCTGGTGTATGACCAAAACCCATATCCTATCGGGAAATTTGCTCTGGATGGTAGCGTGAGAGAAGATTCCACCACAATAGATATAACCAGTAAAATCTTAAACGGTTTCATCCGAACTAATACAAATCCGACAGATTTGACTTCTGCATTGGCCGGACATTTCCGTCAATATTTAGATAAATCAGACTCCACAGCTACTGCCACACAAAACAAAATTGTGATGAAGGTTGACATGACTTTAGCTGACGACCCCTTATTGACAGAAGTGTTGGTACAAGGTTTGGATCAGTTTGACAGTGCTAAGATCAGTGTAGATTATATTCAGGAAAAGGATTCATTGTTTGCAAATTTTGTATTCCCGTTTGTAAAGTATGGAGGTACGGAGATAGACAGTTTGGGTATCAGAATTAGAACTGACAAAGAGGTCCTTCGTCTATATTTTGGATTCAGAAATCTGACCTCCGGACCATTGAGCATGGATCAGACATTCATCACTGGACAATTGGCTAACTCACGATTGTATTTTGACTTTCACTCCTATAGAGGAAAAGATCGCACCTATCACGTTTCTTCTGACATAGGCATGGACGGCGACACCTTGAGCTATCATGTGTCTTCAATTGACATGATTTTGAATGGGGAGCAATGGAAAATCCCTGAAAAAAATCTAGTTAAGTATTCCGGTACCAGTTTAGCTTTCAAAGACTTTAAATTCACCCGGGAAGGACAAGAATTGTCCATGGTGAATAACATAGAAGGTATCACTGAAGAGAATATTGCTGTTGTGTTTAGAGACTTCAAACTTTCTACTTTTACCAGTTTGTTAAATCCAGAAGAGTTGGTGGCAGATGGATTAATGAAAGGTAAACTAGTGGTTGAAAACCCATTTAAAGCTATGGGGTTGATTGGTGAACTTCAAATAGACAGTCTCAACGTATTAGAAACCCCATTGGGTAACCTAAGTTTAGATGCCTCGGCAAAAAGCTTAGGCAACTATTTATTGGGATTAGAGCTGAAAGATGATGGGGTAGATCTTGATCTCAAAGGGAATTTTGTGGCAGATGAAGCAGGAGGAAAATTTGATATCGAGCTCAATCTCAACAAAATTGAAATGGAAAAACTAGCTGGGCTTTCTCAAGGTCAGCTTACCAATGCTTCGGGTTATCTTACGGGCAAAATCACTGCAAATGGAACGACCACCGATCCAAAATATTTTGGGGAGTTTCAGTTTAAGGAAACCTCTTTTGTGCCTGCACAGCTAAGCACTAAATACATACTTTCTGATGAAGCCCTCAAGATAGATAATGATGGCGTTTATTTTGATTCTTTCACTTTCGCAGATGAAGATAATAACACCTTTGATATCAATGGGACGGTGGGAACCGAATCGTATCTAAATCCAACTTTTGACCTTACCCTGAAGGCTAAAAACTTTATGGTGATCAATTCGACTGACGAAGAAAATGACTTGGTATATGGCAAAGCAACCATAGATGCGGATGTAACGGTAGAAGGTGATCTAACTTTACCAGTAGTGAATGCCAAATTGACCTTAAAAAACAACACAGACCTGACGGTGCTTATTCCAGAAACTCAGGTTGACCTGGTAGAGCGGGAGGGAATTGTCCTGTTTGTCAATAAGGAAAACCCCGACGATATTCTTACCAGACAATTTGAAGAGAACACCAGTGCGTTTGCAGGATATGAAGTCACGGCTATTTTGAATGTTGATCCTGAGGCCATACTAACCATTGTCATCGACCCTCAATCGGGAGATAACTTGGCCATATCAGGGTCGGCTGCTTTAAGTATGAATATAGAACCTAATGGTCGCATTACGCTGAGTGGCAGCTACGAGATAAATGATGGTCACTATGAAATGTCATTATACAACCTAGTCAGTAAAGAGTTTGACATTGATAAAGGCAGTAGAATCACCTGGAACGGAGATCCTCTTGATGCATCAATGGATGTAAGAGCTATCTATACGGTTGAGACGGGTTCTACCGAACTGATGTCCGCCCAACTTACAGGTAGCGACAATCAGTCTACCAATCAGTATCAACAAAAACTTCCCTTTCAGGTATTCCTAAATGTAGGTGGAGAACTTCTTCGACCAGAAATTTCATTCAGACTGGATATGCCAGAAGCTCAACGTGGAGCATTTGGAGGAGCTGTATATTCTAGAGTGCTACAGATCAATGATCAGGAAGATGAATTAAATAAGCAGGTATTTTCACTTTTGGTACTCAATAGATTTTTCCCATCCACAGGTAGTGACGGCTCCAACGGGGGTGCCGAAGCAATCGCAAGAAACAGTTTGAGCCAAATATTCTCCAATCAGTTGAATAATCTTTCCAGCAAAATCTTTGGAAACAGTGGACTTTCACTGGGTTTTGATGTGGATAGCTATAATCAGGGAAGTGGCAAAGCTACTACTGAATTGAACATCAATGCGCAGCAAAAACTATTTGACGATCGACTTCTCGTGCAGGTGGGAAGCAGCGTGGACGTAGAGGGAAGTTCTCAGAGTGAAGCTCAGGGGAATTCTATCTTGGCAAATATCAGTTTTGAATATCTACTCACTGAAGATGGTAGATGGAGAATCAGAGCGTTTCGCAAAAACCAATTTGAAAGTATTATCGACGGTCAGCTGGTGGTGACTGGAGCGGGTTTAATATTCAATAGAGAATTTAACCAGTTCACAGAAATCTGGAAACCAAAAGAGGAGGATCCTAATAAGACGAACCCAATCGAGGACTTACAAAAGAAGAATACTAAAAAGACGAAGAAATCCAAGCAATCAAAAAAGTCAGAAGAAGATGAAAACTAAATCCTACTACTTTATAAGTTGGCTTCTTCTACTTGTTGCAAGCTGGAGCTGCAGTGTAAAAAAATACATTCCCGAAGATGAATTTCTTTATAAGGGAGCTGATCTCAAAGTAGAGACAACGACCGATGTCAAGGATGAAGATGAGGTGACAGAGGAATTAAAAAATCTACTCAAACCAGCACCCAACAAAAAACTTCTAGGGATGTATGTCGGTCTCTACTATTTTTATAGAAACCAGCAAAAAACTCCTGGATTTATCAACCGATTTATATATAAAAAAATTGGTGAAGAGCCGGTCTATTTTAGTCAGGTAGACCCAGTCAAAACGGAAGAATTGATTATAAATAGATTGGAAAATCGTGGTTTTTTCTACAGTCAGGTAACTTCTGAAGTTAAGAAAAAAGGAAAATTCGCCAATGTTAATTACTTAGCTAGAGTAGCTGAACCTTACTTATTAGATACTATAATTCTTGAGAGTGATTCCCTTCAAGTGGAAAAAGCTATCAGCAGTATTATGGCGGAGACCAAACTTAAAGAAGGTACCCGATTTGATTTAAACCGACTAAAGGAAGAAAGAGTACGAATTGATTCCACGCTTAAAACCCAGGGATATTATAATTTCAACAATGACTTTTTGATTTTTGAAGCAGACACAAACAGGACTGATACTTTAAAGAAATTTAATTTATATCTAAGGTTAAAAAATGAAGTTCCTGTTAATGGTCTTATTCCATATCAATTAAATAGTATCAATGTTTTCCCAAATTACTCCATCAATGAAAATGGAGAATTGTTGGACACCACCGAACTGGATGGAAAGAATTTCATTCAGGGAGAATTTGTATTCAAACCACGCCTTCTGAATGAATACATTCTAATAGAAAAAGAGCAACTCTATAACCCTAAACTCTCTAAGCTCACCAGCAACAGACTTAGCTCGATCGGTAATTATAAATTTGTGAATCTTCGCTACGAAGAGTCAGAAAAAGGCGATTCTCTTGGTTATCTAGATGCAAATATCTACCTCTCTCCGATGACAAAAAGGTCGCTTAGAGCGGAGGCTTTGGGCGTATCCAAATCGAACAACTTTGCCGGTCCCGCATTAAACTTCACGTATAGAAATCGCAACTTATTTAGGGGGGGAGAAACACTAAATCTTAGCGCTAACTTCGGATATGAATTTCAAATTGCGAGTGGAGAACGTGCTGGATTAGAATCTTTTGAGGTAGGTCTTAGGGGAGATTTAATTTTCCCGAGAATTATCTTCTTCGTTCCAATTACAGAAAAATTCAGCTATTCTGTACCAAAAACAAAAGTAAGTCTTGGAACAGAATACCTCAGCAGAGGTGGTTTATATAGGTTAAACTCTTTTTATACTAATTTTGGATATTTCTGGAATGCCAATCAGTTTGTTTACCACGAGCTTAATCCTATTAGCATCAACCTCGTTAATCTAAGCAAAACATCTTCTGAGTTTGACCAGATTCTAGAAAACAATCCATTCCTAGCAAAAAGCTTTGATCAAAACTTTATTGCAGGAATCAATTATAGTTTTTATTATAATAAACTGCAAAATGAGGATAAAAAACACGGGGTATATACCGGGGTGAATATTGATTTAGCAGGAAACCTTTTGAATGGAATCAACAGTCTTACCAATAAAGATCAGGGTAAATTTCTTGGCTTACAATATGCGCAATACGCTAAATTTGATTTGGACCTGCGTTATTACTTTAGACCTGCCAAAGGACATACCATCGCCACACGTGTGCTAGCGGGAGCAGGATTTCCATTCGGTAATTCGGTTTCTCTTCCCTATACCAAACAGTTTTTCTCAGGAGGACCTCATAGTGTGCGTTCCTTCCGAATTAGATCGATTGGTCCAGGTACTTATAAGCCGGAAAATTTTGATGTGAATTCTTATTTCGACCAGTCCGGAGATATTAGATTTGAGGGAAATATAGAATACCGATTCCCTATCGTATCGATTCTAAAGGGAGCATTATTTATGGATGCAGGCAACATTTGGTTGATGAATGAAAATGAAGCCCTTCCCGGAGGCAAATTCACTAAAAGTTGGGCCAAGGAATTAGCAGTGGGAACAGGCATAGGATTACGGATAGATATACAGTTTTTCGTAATACGATTTGATTTTGCCACGCCACTCAGGGTTCCCTATTTACCAGAGGGGGAAAGATGGAGCAATTCCTTTGATATCGGGAGCAAATCTTGGAGGCGACAAAATCTTATATTCAACTTTGCCATCGGATATCCATTCTAGTTTGTAGAAACTTCGCACATTTCATTGCTATCTTAGCAAGTCTAGTTAACCTACTCTTTTAATGAAATTTCCCAGTATTTCGCAGGTGAATAAAGATGCAGGCATAGCATTTAAAAGATTTCCTCTCAGTCTGATTTTTGCTTTCATTTCAGCGGTATTGGCTTGCTACCTCATTGAAATCGATTTCAACGATACGTATCTTCCCTATCTCAATCTGCTGCTAACCTCTGCGCTTGGGCTGCCCCTTTTTTTCTGTTTTGATACATTTTTAGAAAAGCAGAAGTACTCGCTTCCTATTAAACTTGGTGCCTATTTCCTCGGATTAGTTATCCTAGGGTTGATTTATATCAGCTTCCCCCACGATGAATCTATTTCTAGCACAAGGGCCCCATACATCCGATATGCGATCTACAATTTGACTATTCATCTTCTTGTAGCATTCGTTCCTTCGATAAGAAACCCTAATCAGTTGGATTTTTGGAATTACAACAAAACAATTTTTCTGCGACTAGTCATTGGGGCATTTTATTCTGCCGTGCTCTACATAGGTGTCGCATTGGCGCTTGGAGCTATCAAATTACTCTTCGACGCAACTTTTGATGAAGATATTTTTGCAGAAATTTTCATTGTTATTGTTTTCATTTTCAACACCTGGTTTTTTCTGGCAGGTGCTCCGCTGCCACATTCTACTTCCAATCAACCCATAGAATATCCAAAGGGACTTAAGATTTTTACGCAGTTTATTCTAATTCCACTGCTTTTGATTTACCTGACGATACTCTATTTCTATGGGGCGAAAATCTTAATTTCCGGAGATTGGCCAGAGGGAATTGTCAGTTATATGATCATCGCCATTGCCATACTTGGCATTTTCACCAACCTGCTATTATATCCCTATCAGCAATGGAAGGACTCTTCTTGGATGAATATTTTTTATCGTGCGTATTACTTCCTTTTATTTCCATTGATTATACTTCTTTTCCTAGCTATAGGAATAAGAGTCCAAGACTATGGGCTTACTGTCAACCGATATATTATCTGCTGTTTGGGCATTTGGCTATTATTGGTCAGTTTATATTATTCATCGGGTAGAAAAAATATCAAGTTTATTCCGATTTCTCTCTCTGCCTTTATGATTTTATCCTCTTTTGGCCCATGGGGAATGTTTAGTTTGAGCGAAATGAATCAACGCAGTCGCCTACTCAAACTACTTTCCGAGAATGAATTGATGGTGGATGGAAAAATAGTAAATGAGGTGAAGTGGACGATTTCAAAAACAGGTACTCCTTCTCCGAGTACTGGACAAACAAATAAAATTTCCAACGATGACCTGAAGCAGGTCAATTCCATCATTAATTACATGGAAGACTACCATGGCTTATCAAATACATATGAATGGTTTGATCAAGATATCAAGTCTGTCCTAGCGGCTGCAGAGTCTTCACAAGTGACTTCTATCTATTCAAGTAAGATAGTCGTCACAGCAATGGGCCTTAACTATCTAAATAGATATGAGAGACAAATTAACGTAGACCAACCTACTTTAACCGCAATTTCCATCCATGCTAGCGATGATTATGAAATCAAATTGAATGATTTTGACTACCTAGTCACAGTTAATCTCGCGAAATGGAATAAGCAAAATGCCACTTCGACCAGTACTTACAGTGTACGATTTAATAAAGAAAATCCGTCAGAATTGATCTTAGACGGAAATGAATATCAGTTCCCTATTGAGTTGAAAGAATTCATTGTGGAAAAGGAACGGCTTGACTCTGGAGGATATATCAGTCTGCCGTCAACCGAATTGATAATCGAAAAAGAATCCGATGAGCTGAAAATCATACTTCAAATTCGCAACGCCGAAATCTCTTTCGCTAATAATAAAATTGAAATCCAAAGCTTGGATGGCCTGCTATTCATTAAGGAAAAAAATATTAAACAGAATGAAAAATAAACACATCATGAAATCAGAATTTGAAATTTGGAGTACCAACAGAGCCATTTACAAGAAATTTCTAACACACAATACAAGTGATAAACTCAATGAAATCCCTTCAATTTTCAACAACAATATTATTTGGAATGTAGGACATGTGATTGCCGTTCAGCAGCATTTAGTATATAGAAAATCCGGTCTGGAGATGCTGATCAGCAATGATTTCTTTGAGAAATATAAGCCTGGAACAAAGCCAGAAGGAAGCGAAACTCAAGAATCCATAGATCAAATGGTAGCACTACTTTTATCCACAAAAGATCAGACCATCGGCGACTTTGAAATGGGGAAATTTAAATTTTACGATGAATTCACTACTTCCAAAGGCTTCCATCTTTCTTCTGCAGCATCAGCGATTTCCTTCAACAATTACCACGAAGCGTTACACTTGGGCAATATGTCCAGCATGCTTAAATTCTTAATTTAATCCTCATGAATAAGTCCACCACAGAAGAAATCAGAGCTCGCTTTGATAACGATGTAGAGCGATTCTCGAAACTAGAGACCGGCCAAGTCTCCACCATAGACGCCACTGTTTCCTTGGAATTGATTACAGAAGCGGCCAAGCGGATTGTTCCCTCTGCCACAACACTCTTGGACGTGGGTTGCGGAGCAGGAAATTACTCCGTAAAAATGTTGAGCAAATTGCCTGATCTTGCCTGCACGCTTGTTGACCTGAGTCAGCCAATGTGTGATCGGGCAACAGAAAGAGTTTCGGCGCTCACGGATAAAACCGTAACTGCTTTACAGGGAGATATTCGTGAAGTAGAATTGGAGTTAAATCAATTTGACATTATTCTCGCGGGCGCTGTGCTGCATCATTTGAGAGAAGATGAAGACTGGGAGAAAACTTTCCAACAGTTATTTTCTCTTCTGAAACCCGGTGGCTGCTTGATGATTTCGGATTTAATTACGCAAGACCACCAAGCATTGAACGAGTACATTTGGGAACGATATGGAGACTATTTAGAGGAGATTGATGGGAAAGAATATCGGAAAAAAGTATTGGCCTATGTGGCAAAGGAAGACTCGCCCAGATCGATGACTTACCAACTGGATTTGATGAAAAAAGTTGGTTTTAGCCACGTCGAAATCCTTCACAAGAATATGTGTTTCGGAGCTTTTGGAGGGATCAAAGAAAAGAAATCCTGATTTAAATATTAATTCTCTTCAGAATAAGGCTCGCTAGTAAACCAAGCTCTGCTACAGACCTTCGAGATACTCTGAACCTTAAAGGTCAATCCTCACAATTATTTCTGTTCAGTCCTTGAAACCGATTCTTAAAACCTATTTTAGGGTTCAAATTAAATTTTTCAAATGTGCTCATGACTCAACTTCCACTTACTGATCGACAGCGTTTGGTTTCATTAGATGTCTATCGAGGATTGACGATGTTTTTGTTAGTTGCGGAAGCTGCCTTGGTTTATGATTCCCTTTTGGAAGCAAACCCAGAAGGCACATTGCTGCATTCCTTCTTTCTGCAGTTTACGCATCATCCATGGAATGGCTTGCGATTTTGGGATTTGATACAGCCTTTCTTCATGTTTATAGTGGGTGTAGCAATGCCCTTTTCTCTTAATAAAAGAGTGCACTCTAGCACTGATCGAAGTAAAGTCACCAGACATATTTTAAAAAGATGCTTGCTCCTCTTTCTATTCGGAACCGGTCTTCATTGTATTTATGCTGGCGAGTTGGTTTTTGAACTTTGGAATGTGCTGACTCAGCTTTCATTCACCATTCTGGTTACTTACTTTCTATTGAGGAAATCATGGAAAATCCAATTGAGCGTTTCCTTGATATTCTTAGCGTTTACTGAAGTGGCGTATAGATTATATAACCCAGAAGCTCCTTTTGAGCATGGAGCTAACTTTGGAAATTTCATCGATCAAATCCTGATGGGCCAGATCAATGATGGGGGTTGGGTGGCCATCAACTGTATTCCAACTGCTGCACATACCATTTGGGGAGCAATTTGCGGAAATATCTTGCTGTCTGCCAAGTCAGATCAGGCCAAGATTAAAGCTTTTGTCATGGCAGGAATAGTAGGTTTAGTGATTGGCTACGGGTTGGACTTTGGGGGCTTCACTCCTATTGTCAAGCGTATAAGCACCAGTTCATTTGCATTTGCATCAGGTGGATGGGCAATATTGGCATTGGCGTTTTTCTATTGGATAGTAGATGTCAAGGAAAAAAAGGCCTGGGTTTCCCCTTTTGTAATAGTGGGTATGAATTCTATTTTTATTTATCTATTTGCAGAAATTTTGGGCCATCGCTGGTTAAATAAAACCGTCGGAATATTTACTAAAGGAATTCTTGAGCATATCGGGATGGGTGAAAACTTGATTGCTGTGATCACCGCATTTCTGACCTTGGGCGCCATGTGGTATTTATCCTATTTTTTATATAAGAAAAAGGTATTCATAAAGATATAGACAATAGTTACTCGGTTAGATTAGATTGGTTTGTGTCTATGCTGTTTCCAATAGATCACACCTACGCTAACTTTAGTTTAATTACAGAAGCCTTTTTTTAGCATAACACTTTGCACCATAAAAGGCTCACTTGAGTATAGTAATTCAGCTGATTTACCATGCTATTATCCTATTTTTCAAAGCTGCAATTTCGTCTATTTTCATACTAATAATTTCAAATTAAGAAATAACAGCTCTTATCAGTTTCAAAAAAAATTAGTCTAACCACCAACTGACTACTCCTCTTTTTCATAAAAAAGCGATAGAAACCTTTCCAACCTATCAGTCCATATTATCTCTAGTTTAATTCTCGATTTATTAATGTAACAAATAGACAATCTATTTGTCAACCCTTGATTTTAGTACTTTGATACTTTTGTGCCGTGATAAAAAACACTATAGAGTTGCCAATTATCCACTTGACAATCATATGTTTAAAGTAATTCGAAACTTTTAATACTAAAAAATGAACAAGAATTTTACAATTTTTGCTTTCCTGATACTGCTACTCCCGACGTGTTTATTAGCACAGGGTCAGATCAATGGAAAAGTGTCTGACACGGATGGAGATGGACTCCCGGGAGCAACAATATTGCTGAAGGGAACTAACAAAGGCACAGTTACTGACTTTGACGGTAACTACAGTATTACTGCCGATGGAAACGCAATGTTGATTTATAGTTTCATCGGATTTGATACTCAAGAAGTAGCTGTCAATGGGCGGAGTATCATCAATATCACATTAGAGGATGACAGTAAAGCGCTTGATGAGGTCGTGGTAACGGCCATTGGCATCAAACAGCAAAAGAAGAAACTTGGCTATGCCACCCAAGAAGTGAGCACTGAAGTATTAGCCGAATCATCCACACTAAACATTGGCAACGCCCTATCAGGACAAGTGGCTGGACTTACCGTCACAAATCCGACGGGAATGTTTCAATCACCATCATTTAGTTTACGTGGCAAAAATCCACTTATAGTTCTTGATGGCGTTCCGGTAGAAACAGATTTTTTCGATATTTCACCTGAAAACATTGAAAGTATAAATGTGCTAAAAGGAGGTTCAGCATCAGTGCTTTATGGTTCAAGAGGTAAAAATGGAGCAATTTTAATCACTCGAAAAAATGCTTCCAAAGATGGCTTGACCGTCACTGCTACCACCAATAATATGGTCACAGCAGGCTTTACTGTATTTCCCGAAACTCAAAATCAATACGGCAACGGGTCAAATGGACAATATGAGTTTTGGGATGGAGCCGATGGGGGAATATCTGACGGCGATATGATCTGGGGACCAAAGTTTGAACCTGGCGTCCTAGTCCCACAATGGAATAGCCCAATAAGAGATAAGGTAAATGGTCAAGAAATCGAATGGTACGGAAATGTAGCTGGAACTGTATACGACGACAAATCTCGCTACCAACGGGTTCCTACAGAATGGAAACGTCATGATAATCTAAAAGATTTTATCAGAACTGGAGTAGTCACCAAAAACGATATTTCGGTCGCCTACCAAGGAGAAAAAGTACGCTTAAATTTTTCTGCCAATTATGCACATCAAGAAGGTCAAGTACCAAACACATCTGTAAATACCGGTGGATTCAACTTCAATTCCTCGTTTAAAATTAGTGAAAAACTCGAGTTAGATGCGACTTTGGGATATAATAAGGTGTATTCCCCAAACTATCCGAGATACGGCTATGGCCCAAAAAATCACATGTACACCATACTAATCTGGATGGGTGACGATGTGAATGGAAAAGATTTAAGAGATCATATGTATATTCCTGGATTGGAAGGTTATCGACAGGCGAACTACAACTATGCATGGTACAATAATGTCTATTTCGCAGCAAATGAGCTTAACCAAGTTCATAATAGAAATGTAATGGATGGCAAGCTAAAATTGAAGTACCAGATTTCTCCCGACCTCTATATACAGGGCCGATTCTCTGCCAGACAAAAATCACTATTTGAAGATATGCAAAGCCCTAAGTCTTATATGAATTATGGTGACTCAAGGAATGGAGATTACAAATTTTGGAATGAAGATCAGCTGAACCTGGATAATGACTTCCTAGCAGTTTATACCAAGGAAATAAATAAAACAGTCAGTATATCAGCAAATGCTGGTGCTTCGAGTTTTTACAGAAGTTACAGGCAAGCTTACTCCTCCTCTGATGGACTCATCGTCCCTAATGTATACAGTTTAAATAATACTCAAGGTCCGGTACAAGCCTCCAATTACTCCGAGGATAAAGAAATCAGGAGTATTTATGGATCTATGGGATTAGACTTATGGCAGTCCATATTTTTTAATGTGACCGCCCGAAATGACTGGTCTTCTACCCTGCCAAAGCTCACCAACTCTTACTTCTACCCTTCTGCCTCAGTAAGCGCAATAGTTTCTGAATTTTTCACCCTTCCAAAAGCTATAGATTTCATCAAAGTATATGGTTCTTGGTCAGAAGTATCCAGTGATTTGAACCCATACAGTATTTATTCAACGTACAATAAAGGAGTGACTTACGGCTCCATTCCTTCGGTCAACTATTCTTCCAGCTTAGTGAATCCAGAGATCTTGCCTCAAAAATCAAGCACGTATGAAGCAGGCCTATCCACCTCCTTTGCAAACAGAAGATTAAGCATTGAAGGTACCTATTTTAGAATATTAGATGAGAATCAAATTATTGATTTGAGTATTTCAGAAGCCTCAGGATACAGATCTAGAAAAGTAAATGGCAATGAGTACACGACCAATGGCTTTGAATTAATGATGAATTACGCAGCGATTAAGCGAGATAAATTCTCTTGGAATATGGGTCTTAACTGGACGAAATTTGAAAAAAACATCACGGCAATTTACGGAGATGATGACACGTTTGGCAACTTAAAAGTTGGCGACAGAGCAGACAGTTATTATGCTACAGTATGGCAAAAAAGTGCAGAGGGACAAGTAATCCTTGACGCAAATACAGGGCTTCCGACCAGAGACCCATTTCCTACTAAAATCGGTCATTTGGATCCTTCTTGGAGATTTGGAATCCAAAACCAATTTAATATCAACAAATTCCGGATTGCAATGGATGTGGATGGCGCTTGGGGCGGACTTCTCAGATCACTTACGATAGAGAAAATGTGGTGGGGCGGCAAGCATCCAAACTCTACTCAATATAGAGATGAAGAGTATGCCACCGGAAAGCCAGTCTATGTGCCTGAAGGCGTAGTCATCACCGACGGTCAACTGATAAGAGACGTCGATGGATCGATATTATCTGACACTCGTACATATTCTCCCAATATCACAGCAGTGAGCTGGCAGACTTGGTCACAGGTCTATCCTTATCAGGCTCAGGTGACGGAAGATGAAAGTAAGTTATTTGCCAATGTGTACGATCGCTCTTATCTAAAATTAAGGAGACTTTCTGTGACCTATGATTTGATGAACATCATGCAGTCCAAGAAAATTAAAAAACTAGATCTCTCGATATACGGCTACAACCTGCTAGTCCTCAAAAAGCTACCCTATCTGGATCCTGACTTCGGCAATGACAATGACCTGCAAGATCCTTCTTCCCGATATGTAGGAATGACTTTGAAAGCCGTATTTTAATAGATCTCCAGATAGACAAATGCAAATAAAAATGAAAATCATACTAGTTATATTCTTGTTATCGATCGTGTTTTTTTCCTGTACTGACTTAGAGGAAATGAATATCAATCCAAACCTTCCAACTGAAAGTCACCCACAGCTTCTACTTACAACTGCAGAATGGGACACCTTCAGAGCTTATGGAGGCACTTCTCCGCTTTATGCGCAGAAGATGCTCGTCCAGACCGACGGGGAAAACTCCAATCAATATTACAAATGGGACAGAGGTAGTTTTGATCCCTATTCAGTACTGCGAAATGTCACAAAAATGATGGAAGAGGCAGAGCGAATTAGCGCTCCATCCTATGTTGCTTTAGGCAAATTCTTTCGAAGCTATTATTTCTACAACCTGACTTTGAGCTTTGGAGATATTCCCTATTCAGCGGCATTGAAAGGTGAAACTGATCAAGAATATGATCCTAAATACGATACGCAGGAAGCAGTTTTCAAAGGCATTTTAAAAGAGCTGGAAGAAGCCGAAACCATTCTAACCAATCAAAACACCATAATTGCAGGAGATATTATTTACAACGGCGATATTCTTTCTTGGAAAAAACTAATCAATGCTTTCCGACTCAAAGTATTAATGACACTTTCTGCAAAATCTGAATCTGGTGAAATCGACATTAGTGAATTCAACGCCATCTATACTACTGGACCATTGATGGAAAGTGAAGATGAAAGTGGCCAATTGATATTTTTAGATCAGCAAAACAATCGGTATCCAGACTTCAATAGTAGTGGATTCAGTTCAGGGATGTATATAGATTCTACCTTTATCCAGAGACTTCAGGTAAGAAAAGATCCCAGACTCTTTATCTATTGCACACAAACCAAATCTGCCAAGGAAGCAGGTAAGTCTATTTCTGATTTTTCAGCTTATGAAGGTGGTGACCCAGCGGCTCCTTATGGTGAAGTAAATGAAAAAGCAACCAAAGGAAATGTATCCAAAGTAAACGATAGGTATCATACAGACCCGATTAACGAACCTTACAAAATCATGGGATATTCAGAACAGCAGCTAATTCTTGCCGAAGCTGCAGTAAGGGGATGGATCAGTGCAGATGCAAAGGTGCTTTATGATCAAGGTGTGAATGCATCTTTCAAGTTTTACGAAATGTATTCTGAAGAATATAGCAGCTATGTGGATAATGAAGCGGCTAAGCAATACCTCACCGAGCCAATCAATGACTTCTCTAAGGCCACGAATGAAGCAGAAAAAATTGAGCTTATTGTCATGCAAAAGTATCTACAGTCTTTCTTCCAGCTTCAGTGGACCTCCTTTTATGATCATCACAGAACTGGGTTCCCATCATTGCGAAGACCTGCTGGAGTAGCAATTCCCTATCGATGGATTTACCCCCAGTCAGAATATAACTTCAATTCTGAAAATGTAAGTGCAGCAATTTCCACTCAATTTGGAGCTGGAAATGATAACATCCACGAAATAACCTGGTGGCTTAAATAACACTTGTCTAGAAAATTAAAAGTGGGCTTAGCTATCGAGTAGCTTAAGCCCACTTTTTAGTAGAAAATAAAAACGAATGGAAGGTTTTCATTCTTTGAAAACTATTATTAGAATTACAGAAACACCTTGATTAATCTTTTATAAATGAATGACACTAGGAGAGATTTCCTGAAGAAAGCAGCTTTAGTGACTGGCGGTGCAAGTATTTGGAGTGCGATGCCGATGGCAGTGCAGAAAGCGATGGCAATTTCTGCTAATCCTGGAACTACTTTTTATGATGCCGAACATGTCGTCATACTTATGCAGGAAAACAGGTCTTTCGACCACTGCTTTGGCACCATGAAAGGCGTGCGTGGATACAATGACCCTAGAGCTATCTCTTTGCCCGACAAAAACCCAGTTTGGCTGCAACCTGATAAACAAGGAAATAGGTTTGCTCCGTTTAGATTTGACATCAAAGACACCAAAGCCACTTGGATGGAAGGCACACCACATTCTTGGGAAAACCAAGTGGATGCACGCAATGATGGGAAATACGATGGATGGATAGAAGCTAAGCGCCCTGGAGGGGAATTCGCCCATATTCCTTTGACTATGGGATATTACAGCCGAGAAGATTTACCATTTTATTATGCTTTGGCAGACGCTTTCACCGTGTGCGATCAGCATTTTTGCGCAGCGCTCGCCGGCACCACCACCAATAGAAGTTACTTCTGGACAGGGAAAACCCACAGCGGAGAAAATGGTAAACCAAGAGTAAGAAATGGCGAACTGACGTATGGCAAAGAAGGCGATTGGTCTACTTTTCCAGAGCGATTGGAAGACAATGGGATTTCTTGGAAAGTATATCAAAACGAGATCAGTCTCAGCACCGTGTTGGAAGGTGAAGATGAATCGCTTCTTGCAAACTTCACTGACAACAATTTAGAGTGGTTTAGCCAATTTGGAGTTCGCTATAGTCCTGGGCACTATGAGTATTTGGAGAAAAGAAAGAAGGAATTGCCAGATGAATTAAAAGCGCTCAAAAAACAGCTTCGAGCTAAAACTGGGTTTAATGATGCCATCCAAAAGCAGATCAAAGAGAAACTAGAAGACATTGCGCAGCTTGATACGTATATGAAGCAGTGGAATCCAGAAAACTTCGAAGCGCTAAGCTCCCGAGCTAAAAATCTGCATAAAAAGGCCTTTCAAAGAAATGAAGGAGACCAGGATTTTCACAAAACCGAATCGCTTTCCTACACCGAAAATGGAGAGGCTAGAGAAACGAAAATCCCCAAAGGAGATATTTTGCACCAGTTCAGAAAGGATGTCAAAGAGGATAAACTCCCGACAGTTTCTTGGCTGGTAGCTCCCCAAAAATTCTCTGATCACCCTAGCGCTCCTTGGTATGGTGCATGGTATGTGTCTGAGGTTATGAATATTCTGACGGAAAACCCAGAAATGTGGAAGAAGACAATTTTCATCGTGAATTATGATGAGAATGATGGGTATTTCGACCATATTCCACCCTTTGTTCCGCCAAGTCCACATACAAAAAATGGTGCTATGTCTGCTGGCTTGTCATCAGTAGGAGAATTTGTGACCAAAGAAGAGGAGATAAAAGCGGGATTTGAAGACAATGAGGCGCGAACTAGTCCTGTAGGATTGGGATATCGGGTACCCTTGATTATCGCCTCACCGTGGTCAAGAGGTGGGTATGTGAATTCTGAAGTGTGTGACATCACTTCTAGCATTCAGTTTTTGGAAAAATTTCTTTCGAAGAAAACAGGTAAGAATCTTGAAGAAACCAACATCAGTTCATGGCGTAGAGCAGTTAGTGGGGATTTGACTTCTGCATTTAGGCCTTATCAGGGAGAAGCGATAAAAATGCCTGAGCCGGTAGATAAAATTGATTTTGTACAGCAAATTTATAACGCAAAATTTAAAGAACTTCCGACCAACTTTAAAGCACTGAGTGCTGCTGAAGCAATGGAAATCGCTGAGAATCCATCGCAATCATCACTTTTGCCAAAGCAAGAACAGGGTGTAAAACCGTCCAATGCGCTGAAGTATGACTTGAAAGTAAACGGCAGATTGGACGCTACTCAGAATCGGTTTCAAATTCGATTTAATGCAGATAAGGAGCTTTTTGGCGACAGTTCATTGGGTGCTCCTTTCCATGTATATGCTCCAGGGAAGTATCTAAACAAAAAAACCGGGAAATTTGAAGCAGTAAAAACCTGGGCTTTTGCAGTAAAAGCAGGTGATGAAATTACTTTCAATTGGCCTTTAGACGAATTTGAAAATGAGAAATATCATCTTCAAGTCTTTGGGCCAAATGGATTTTATAGAGAGTTCATTGGTTCTAGATCTACTGCAAATGTAGAAGTCCAGTGTCATCCCAAAAAGATGAATCAGAAACCAAGTTTAATTATGGAAATTTTGGTCAAAAATTATTCTTCCATCCCTATAAATCTAACTGCAAAAGATACGGTGTATCAAAAGCTTGAGAAATCATTTTCGGTTGCTCCAAATACAACCGAGAAAGTATCAATAGATACCAGTACCTTCAAAGGCTGGTACGAATTCAGTATTTCATCCGCTGATGATGATCTGAAATTTACATTCGCAGGAAGAATCGAAAATGGGAAAGAAAGTACCTCAGATCCACAAATGGGAAGAGTGATTTGAGTAATTAATAATCATGATAAAGAGCCGTTTACTATTATTCCTTTTACTATTTTCTTTCTCATCGTGTAGCTCGAATAATAAATATTCCGATCACTCTGATCCCAGTAAATCCAATAGAGCAGCTACAGCCAACACTTATCAGCGGACTGATTCCAGTTCCAAGAAGTCAAGTAACCTCACCTTAGCTTCCTGGAATATCAGACACTTAGGTGGGTCAAAAACCTCTGAGGATATTTATCAAATTGCCAATATCCTCCGGGATTTCGATATTGTAGCAATTCAGGAAGTAGTTGCCAAAGACCCCGCTGGCGCTCAGGCCGTAGCTAAAATCGCTGATGAACTAAATCGGATGGGCTACAAATGGGATTACCAGATAAGTGACCCAACCAAAAGTCCCTCAGTTTATGTTAGTGAACGGTATGCGTTCCTATGGAAAACGTCAAAAGTAAGTCTGGTTCACAGGGCTTATTTAGATAAAGAACTGGAAGAGCTCTGCTTCCGAGAGCCTTTTATAGCTTCATTCAAACAAAAAGGAAAGTCAGAATCTTTTTATGTAGTGAATTACCATTCACGAAAGTATGATGATAGTCCGGAGGAAGAGATTATTCACTTTATTGATTATCCCCAAAGGTTGGATTCTAATCGAATCCTTATTGCAGGCGACTTCAATCTCGATGAAAATCATGCGGTGTGGAAACCACTGTATCGCAAGGGTTTTAAAAATGCATTAAAAAACCAACGTACTACCTTAAAAGTAAACTGTAAAAACGCAGATTATCTTAGTCATTCAATCGATAATGTGTATTACACACCAGGAATTGAAATGGTCCAAGCGGGAAGTTTGGATTTTATTGGTACCTGCGAAAACTTACAAAGAGGACGAGAGCTTTCGGATCATTTACCAATTTATATGGAATTCAAGATGGAATAGGAATACAGTTCAGAAAGCTAATCACACCAAAAGAGAAAACTTCCTCCACTTAATTAATTTATGCTCAAATTTCTTCACTGATAGAAAGATGGATTTATTGTTTCAACTTTTTCAATAAACATTTTTACTTCTGTCGAATAATTACGGTTACCTTCAAACAGTCCTCAGTTCACCTATTTTCTGAAGGTTGCCTCTGACAGGTAAAAAATTCTAATTAATGATATCCGGCTTTGTAAGTTTTTCCCAATAATTAATTCAGAGTGTTTCTAGATGATAGTGATTCATGAAGGTAATTTCTAATTGTAGCGACTCTGTTTTAAGTCTATATTCACCATTCCAGCAAAGTTCAGTAATGCTTAAGTATATTTTCAAACGTTTTACAACTCATCAAATTACCTGCAAGTAAATTGGATAAAGTGACTATGACAAGTAATAGAAATCGTTTTATGAAGATAATTTATACACCCACTTTACTTTTATCAGGCATGCTTTTGCTTGTTTTAGGTTCTTGTAAGCAGCACAGCCGAACCGAAAAATCTGGTGTACTATTATCTATTATTCCACAACCCAATGAGATTCATGTGTACGATGGATTTTTTATATTGGATTCTACAACGCAAATAGTTTTTTCAACTGCAGAACAAGAACGTGTCGTAGTCTGGTTTAACAAGGAACTTCAAAAAACATACAGGATGAATTGCCGAATTGGAGAAGCTTTGGAAGAAAAAAATTCGATTATTCTTCTCCAAAACGATTCTCTTGGCCACGAAGCATACTTGCTGGACATTAATGATTCTGAGATATCAATTAGTGCCTCCTCGGAGTCGGGGTATTTTTATGCCTTCCAAACGATTTTACAATTGGCGCCCGTATCAGAAGAAAAAACAGTGCGTACAGAACTGAAGTTGGATCAACTAACCATTGTTGATGAGCCTAGGTTTAAATGGCGAGGAGCACTTTTAGATATTTCACGACATTACTTCGGACCAGAATCCATAAAGAAATTAATAGATCAAATGGCGGCGCAAAAAATGAACAGGTTGCACCTCCATCTAACAGACGATTCGGGTTGGAGAATAGAGATAAAGGAATACCCTAAACTTCACGAAATTGGTTCGATCGGTGATAGAACCAATCAGAAAGGAGCACCGATGTATCTCACCGAACAGGAGGCTAGAGACATCACTGCTTATGCAAATGAGCGACAGATTATAATCATTCCGGAAGTGGACATTCCAGGTCACTCTGGAGCAATTGAAAGGGCTTACCCAGAATTTAGCGGAGGAAATAACACATTAAACATAGCAAATGAGAATGCTATCAAAATGATAGAAACGGTACTTCTAAGGGTTTCAGAAATTTTTAACACGAAGTATGTTCATTTTGGGAGCGATGAGGTAAGGCATCATAACTGGGAGGCTAGGCCGGGTATGATAGCCAAGATGAAGGAGCTGAACTTAGAAAATCAATATGAATTTGAAGGGTGGTTTGACCGAAAAATGGCGGACTTTCTCGTAGTATCTGGACTAAATCCAATCGCTTGGGACGAAGCTGCAGGTTTCGGAGTAAATAAGAAAACGACTCTTCAATGGTGGCGGGGGGAGTTTCCAGAGGTTTTATTTACTGCAGCAGAGGAAGAGTACGATGTTATTTTATCACCTGTTGACTTTATCTATTTGGACTATCCAAGCGACTTGAAAGAAGCAGGTGCCAACTGGGAGGGATTGCACAATGGAGCAAACTCATTAGAGGCAATTTATAAATGGAAACCAATTCCTGAAAATTTCAACGCTTCTATGTCAGCACATGTCATAGGAATTGAGGCTGGAATCTGGACTGAATTTATTAGCAACCAGAAACGACTGGAATATATCATGTATCCAAGACTATCTGCCATAGCAGAAAAAGCATGGACTCACGAAACCAACGTGAATTGGGAGTCATTTCAGGAAAGATTGTCTAAACAATATGTGAGATACAACATGAACGCAACAAATTACCGACTACCAGACCTTGACATCGAAAAACGTAAAACACTTCAACCAGAGGCTTTTGAGGGACCGATAAGTCAACAGCCACCAGGGAATTAATCACCTACAATAGATTGAAAAAATTTTAAACTTTTGCCAAATATGATCCCTCAGAAATAATTATCGAAAGGATCAATGTTATTTTAACTAAGAGTAACAAAGAATTCCCCTACTCTTTTTATCGAAACTCGATCTTTTAGATTTCATCTTATTTCAACTTTGAAGTTTATCCATTATCAGACCAAAGTGGAAACAAGAATAAATTATTGTTATTCAATTATGTTAAAATCATTGCTCAGTATTTTTAAAATCCATTTTGAATGATTAGTTCTTGAGAATTTGAATTCATGGGGTAACATACTGCGTGACCTGAAAGACATTTTATATCCCACATATCCTTGCAATACTTCCAACTTTTTTACTGTGTTGTTAATACTGCCTGAATCATTCAGAATGAAAACTTTAAACTTTAGACCTCTCCGGTAAAACCAATCAGTAAAAAGTGCGTACTATTTTAAGTCTTATTACTATCGGTCTAAAAAAATTGAATCAATAAATAGGTTGAGTTTATGTATGAAAAATAAAAACAACAAATCGTGGTTTACTCTAGATTGTAAGTGTCAGGACTATATTTGAAAAGCATTTTTTCCGGATGTGTTAATGAATTTTTCAATAATTCTCTTAACAGCAAATTCTTCATATTCTTTCAAAATCATTTAGTCAATCGACCAATTGCTAAAAACTCTTAAATTTTAGTTCAAATTAGAAATTTTCAAACATTAATAAGCAAAAACTGTATTCAATTGGCATTTTACTACATTTATGAAACATAAAGTTGATTTTGTAAAAAAACCGATTTTTACTGAATTTTAAAGCGTTTGAACCCGAAATTCACCCAGCCACTTCACCATCAAACAACAAAAAAATCATTGTTTTTATAATAAGGATCTCAATGAATAAAGAACTTAGGGACAAATTGAAGACGATTTCATTCGTATTAGTAGTATTTGTAGTGATCAGTCATGCTTATAATTTAACGATCAGCCCTGATACAAGTGAAATAATAAATAATAGGGTTAATTGGTTTATTCAAAATGCATTAAGTGACGGATTAGCAAAGATTGCATCTCCATTATTCTTTAGTATATCCGGTTTCTTATTTTATTTATCAATGAATAATGGGAGTTTTAATGAATTCCCTCCCAAACTTCGAAAAAGATTTAAAACTCTCGTAATTCCATATTTACTATGGTCAATATATGGCCTATTACTATATCTAACTTTACAATCTATCCCTTTCTCAAAAGCCTTTTTCACAAATGAACTGATCAGCAATCTTTCATTTATTCAGATACTAAATATCATCCTACTGCAACCAATTCCTTATCATTTATGGTTTGTCAGAGATTTAACTATGCTGGTTCTAATTTCACCATTATTGTATTGGCTGATTAAAAATTTTAACTATTATATATTAACTATTTTTATTATTTTTTGGATAAATGATATTGACTTTGAGATTTTCATTAGTAGATCTTTATTGTTCTTTTCGGCTGGCGCATTTATTAGTATAAATAAAATAAATTTAAGCACATTAAAATCAGTAAACCCATATTTCGTTACGATTATATGGATTGGATTCGTACTACTTAAAACTACCTTACAATATCAGAATTCTGAATACGTATGGCTGGTTTCGCTTTTACATAAAGCAAGTCTATTACTTGGAATAATATCTATTTGGATGATATATGATTATATATTTAAAAATAGAGATATCTCTAACACAAGATTTTATACGCTATTTCAATTTAGTTTCTTTTTATTCGCCTTTCACGAACCAACCTTAACAATCATTAAAAAATCATTAAACTATTTGATGGGTCAATCGGAATTAAATTCGTTCTTGGTATATATAATAGCACCCCTTGCTACCATTTTTTTTAGTTTAGTAATCGGCAATTACATGAAAAGAGTAGTGCCAAAATTTTATTATTTATTGACAGGAGGAAGATGAAAACCAACTTGTGATAATAAATAGTAGAAAAAAAAAGAGGGCCAAAAACCCTCTTTTTTTATTAAAACTACAACTATTATTTTTCTAACCAGTCCACCCCAGTGTCTTTCCATGCTCTTTCATTTGCTGAATTAATCACTGCTTCACATACTTTTTGAGTTTCAAAAGCATCTCTGAAGGTTGGATGA
>Ga0307487_1000140_pt1 | contig 57041 bp, 72 predicted proteins | sample CBIW12metaG_FD_203665 | JGI IMG/M metagenome (GOLD analysis project Ga0307487, IMG submission 203665) | Sea-ice brine microbial communities from Beaufort Sea near Barrow, Alaska, United States - CBIW 1.2 | ecosystem: Environmental > Aquatic > Marine > Coastal | place: USA: Alaska | collected... | reverse complement strand
AGGCCCAGCAGATAGGAATGTAGGAGACGACGCATACCGCCAGCACTCCGACAACAATTAACCCGTTAGCTGATCCAGACATATTCAACTCTCCGTTGACAGTGATGGCGCATTGTCACACGTCTCCCCCCGGAGCCGGCCAACTTTTGCCCGCGAATACTCGGCCCCACGAAACGCTGAAAATCGGGATTCGGGCGCAGGAGGTGCCCCGCAGCGAAACGCTGAAAAAAGGGATTCAGGTACGAGAGGTGCCTAACAGCGAAACGCTGAAAAACGGGATTCAGGAAACCTCCGCTATATCAGGGGTTTATCGTTGAAGGGGCCTATAGAGCCGAGTGAAACTGCTCAAGGACCGGGCTCGTCGCCGCCCCCGGTGGCCGGTTTGGCCTGGATGGGACCCCGAGCGACGGGCCCCCCGGCGGCGGCCTGACCCGCGAATGGCTATAAATCAGGATTCGCCGCGCGCGTGAAACGCTATAAATCAGGATTCGCCCCGCGTTCGATTCGCCCAGCTGCCCGGCTACCGTGCTGCCCCCTGCCCTGGCTACCGTGCTGCCCTTCGGCCGTTGCCCTGGCTACCGCGTTGCCTGGCTACCTGGCCGGCCGGGCTACCGCGTCGCCCTTCGCCTGGCTGGCGTCGCCCCGTTGCCCCCGTTGCCCTGGCTACCGCGTTGCCCTTCGCCCCGTGCCTGGCCGGTGTCGCCCTGGCTACCGCGTTGCCCTGCCCTGGCTACCGCGTCCGAAGGGCTGGCCGCTGATCAGCCCCCGACGGGCTCAAGCCCCGAAGGCCTGCAGGGTTTACCGGCGTGCCTGGCCGGCGTCGCCGTTGAGCGCCCTTTGCCTGCAGGGTTTACCGGGTCGCCTGGCTGGCGTTGCCGGTTCGCCCGTTGTCCGGGCCCTGGCTGGCGTCGCCCGGGCCTGGCCACTGCGAAGCGCTGCAGGGTTTACCGGCGCGCCTGGCTGGCGTTGCCGTTGAGCGCCCTTTGCCTGGCTGGCGTCGCCGGGTCGGGTCGCCGCCCCGATATAGAAAAGAATTCAACTATTAGTGGAATAGCTCAACCTTTCGGGTTATCTTTGGCCCTCGGTTACTCACTACCCAAAAGGAACGCCCCGACATGGAATACCTCGCATTGATCCCCAGCGTTGCGCAGATAGTCACCGCGGGCCTTGTCGTTTACGCGGTCTGCTTAGCAGGCGCCGGCGCCGTGCTGGCCTGGCTGTTAGTGAATGGCGTAGTGACAGCGGCCGCTAACCATCGCCGCGGCCGTGGCGCTCGCCAGTACGCTAGCCGCGCAGCTGCCCGCCGCGCCGCCCGATAACCCACGCGCTACTCAAAAGGAAAGCCAAGCCATGACTACCCCAGCCTTTCGCCCAGTCGCACCCCGCGCCGTCATTCGCCCCCACGGCGCGGAATACTGCGTTCCCGCGGTGCCCTATGGCGCCCAGCCCGGCGCCCCTGTTACTGGCGACCTGTACGCCAGCACCGCCGCCGCTATCACCGCCGCGCCTAAAGCCGGCTTGTATGCGGCCTATATTGAAGCCATCCGCGCCGAACTGGCCGCCGTTGGTTCCCCGTACTGCGCGTGGTCCGACGCCGACACCGTTGAACGCTGCTACTCAACCGGCGCAGCCCCTACGGCATGCGCGGACGTTATAGCCGCACGCAATGACGCCGGGCCCTGCTTTTTCACGGGCCAGCCGCTGCAGGGGATATAAGCATGCCGGCCCCTATCCGCTGCAGTAGCGCCGCGTCGGCTTTCATCTTCGCATTGGCCCTGGCCCGCACTGGCCGGCGCGTATCGCTTGGCCGCTATGCAGGCGTCTGGCGGGTAGCAGTTGCGCCAGTCGATTCAACCAACGGTTTTAAACTCAACTCTATAAAGGTCTCTATCTAATGAATATGCCCACCGATACCCGCGCCACTGCAGACGCCGATACCGCCCGCGGCCAGGCTCAGGCGCAAGCAAATAGCGTACAGGCCATGGTCGCCGCGCTTGAGTGCGACTACGACCGGCTCGCAGAACTGCGCGAAGAACGCAACGAACGCGCCGAACGCCTCGCGGAACTGCGCGAAGAACGCGACGAACGCGCCGAACGCCTCGCAGAACTGCGCGAAGAACGCGACGAACGCGCCGCCCGGCTTGAGGAACTGCAGGATATAGGCGACGCCGAAGAACTGGCCGACCTTGAGGCCGCCGCGCAAGACGACGCCGAAGAACTGGCCGACCTTGAGGCCCCGTTGCAAGACGACGCCGAAGAACTGGCCGACCTTGAGGCCGCCGCCGGTGACTGCGAAAGCCGGGACGACGCCGAAACGCGGATTCAGGAGGACGCGCTGTCGGTTGAAACGCGCGGCGGCTGGATCACGCCCGGGGAAACCGAAGATGAACCCGAAGAATTCCGCATTGTGCTGTGCTGCGGGGGCCCGCACGTTGAAATGCGCGGGGAACTTACCAACGGGGAACCGTCGCGGGCCTGGCTTGAGTATCAGGACTGGGGAACCGCTATGACCGAGCGCTGTAATCAGCCCGGCGATCAGGATGCTTTTTTGGCCTACGCCGCGCAGTTCTTCGCATGCTAACCGCCACGATCTTTATCATTGCTTGCGCCGTCGCCGCCGACGATTGCCACGCCTATGGCGTTGAAGAATGGCAAGGCCCAACGCCCGCGGACGTAGTGCAGTGCGCCACGCTGGCCGCTAGCCTGCAGCGACGCGGCGCCCTGGCCCGTTGCGAAGTCGGATTGACCGCCGACACCAACGCCGCTAAAAAAGGGGCCCGATAATGGCCGCGCTCAAGCTGCCCGCCGTCGATTGTTCCCGCGGGGCCCCCCTGGGGCGCAGAGGCCGCGCCGACTGGACCGACGGCCGCGCGGCGGACTATCCCCGTAAATTCTGGCTGTGCCGGGTCGCGTTAAACGCCGGCGGATACGACAACGGCGGGGCCTACTGGGGCCGCGGCCTGCCCTTGTACTACGCGGAAACCGTTTCAACCGAAGGCGAAGCCAGCCTGTATACCCGCGCGGCGGACCGCCCAGCGGCAAAGGCCGTCATTGTTGCCCGTTTTCCAAACGCCCGATTTTTCAACTAATTAAGGAATATTCGACCATGAAAGCATTTAACCCAGCATTGAAATTCGCCGCCCACTGCGCCCCCGCCGCGGGCAAGTCCAGCCAACGGCCGTGGCTCGAATGCGTCTGCTTTGACGTGGCGGGCAACACGCTAACCCTGATCGGGCTCGACGGTAACCGTATGGCCGCGGTTGAGTTGCGTTGCGAGGGCCTGCAGCCCGGGCAATTCATGCTGCCGATAAAGGACGTTAAAACCGTCCTAAATTGGGCGGCCAAGCGCGTGGCAATAGCGGCAATGACCACCGAAAAATTGGTGCTGCAATTCGACGGCCAGCATGAAATAACCTTTGACGCGGCCGCCGGTAAGTACCCCGACTGGCGCCGGGTCGACCCTACGGCCGCGGCCAACGATAGCCGCGAAGCCGTCGCCGCTATCGGCGTTCAGCCGGACTTTCTAGCCGCGGCGCTGACCGCCCTAAACAAGCTAAGCGGCGCTAAACAGCCCGTCGTACGAATTGAGTTCCGCGGGCCTAATAGCGGGATTCTGGCCACGGTCAACCTACTAGACGGCCAACGCGCCGACGGTATGGACGGCCCGCGCGTTGTCGTCATGCCGTGCCGTCTCTAGTCGCGCACGTTAATTCAACCATTCAAGGAATATTCAACAATGCAAACTCTCGCCTCTCTTTTCCCACTGCCCGCGCCGGCGTTCGCCTTCGCCGGCTTTAACTGGCCGCGCCACGTCGCCATTCTGCCCCGGGGAACCCGCGCCGATCGGGTCCGCGCTCACACTGCGCCAGTGTGTGGCCCGTACTACGCCCAGCCTTCGCCCGTTGCGGCCGGCGGCGGCGCGTTTTTCTATCTTGGTTCGGACTTCGCCCCGGGCCTGCGCCTGCAATGGTGCGACGATATAAACAGCACAATCCGGCATAACGGCTGGTATTTGACCGACGACGGCGACGGCGACACCGTCCGCGGGATTGTCGCGCGGTTGCCGCATTCGCGGGGCTTTCTAGCCGGCTGGTCAATGGGCGCCGGCATGGCGTCGGAACTGGCCGCGACACTGTACGACGATGAAAGCGACGCCGCGCAGGCCGCCGACGGTCTGGCCGAATGCGAACGCGAGACCGAACGCGACCACCGCGAACGCGAAGCCATGCACGAACGCGAAGCCATGGAAACCGAGGGGGCTGCAGCATGAAAACGCGCACGCTAGAATTCGCCCGTCCCGCCGTGCTTGCCAACGCCGCCGACTTTGAAGCCGGTTATACCCTGGCCCTGTTATGGGCCACGTCCGGCACCGACGCCGAAGGCGCAGAGTGTGAGGATCTGCAGGGTTTTGAACTTAGCGCCAGCGCCCAGGCGACGATTCACGCCGACTGCAGCCTGTTTTTCTGGGCGAATCTGGACGACCTGCGCGCGCACAACGCCGCACGGGGGGCCTGCCCCGACGGCGGCGCGTGGCAGTATGCCGGGCATGATTTTGCCCTTAATCGAATGGGCGCCGGCGTTGGATTTTGGGACCGCGGCACCGGTGAACCTGGGGATAGGCTAAGCGCGGCCGCCACTGCAGCCGGCAATTGCGAGGCCTATATAGGCGATGATGGGCAGATCTGGATAGCCGGCCGCGAAGGGTCGGCGCCGTGATATACGTCAACGCGGCATACAATCTGACCGTGGCCGCGTTCCGGGTCGGGCTTATAATTTACGGGGCTTGCCTGTACGCCGATAGCGTCGCCGCGTGGCCGGTGCCGGTCCTGGCCGCGGTATTCTCAGGCGCCTTGCACTACCGCGGGATCTAGCCTGCCCCGCGGACCTGTACAGTACCGCCGGCCGCCACGGCCGGCGCAAAGGAGAGAAAAAGTGACGATTATTAGCATAGCGTTTGAAGAATCGGCAGAAGCCGTTGCCCGCGTCCGCGCGTTGTTAGACGACGTGGCGCGCACCGATATAAATTGGAATGGCGCGGTTTTTCAGATAGTGCGAGACGATTTTACAGGGATAGAGGGCGACGAAAGCGCCGCCGCGGTCATTCTTTACGGGCAAGTATGCAGGGCGCTAGACGCGCAGCCCGCGGCGGCCGCGTTCTACTTGATTGAAAGCCAATATGTCGGCCCTGGCCAGACCGAGGCGGGCAATCTGGACCGCCACACGATTGGCATTTATAGCGCCCCGGCGCGCGGCAATATGAGCGGGGAACCGATCATAGAAGGCTGGGCGGGCACAACTAATGACGTATCTGTAAATGCCCATGGCCGGTACGAAACAGACGACGCCGCCCGTGCGCAGATCGCGCGGATAGTCGGCGCCGTGCGTGACGACGAAACGGCGGCCGACGCAAACGCTGGCGATCTGATCGAGCGCTACCTTGTCGGCCGATACGAGCCCATGGGCCGGCAATCCACGGGCGATTGGGTCGCCGACAGTCTGCGCGCAGATGTTACCGCGGCCACGACAGACGCGCAGCTCGCCGCGCTGGCTGCAGAGTATGGGGAGGCCGCGAACGCGGAGGGGGCCACGCTAGACGGCGACCTGCCCGCCATGATGCAGGCCTTTCGCGACGACCTAGCCGCAGATAGCGGCGCCGATTAGCCGCCGCGCCACGCCATCAGGGCCCGCTTATGCGGGCCTTTTTTGTGCCCGCTAATCCAGCCCCGAGCCCCGTCCTGGCTGCAGATCCAGCCCCGCTAATCCAGCCCCGCTAGTCCAGCCCTGGGCTCCGTCCTGGCTGCAGATCCAGCCCCGCTAATCCAGCCCCGCTAATCCCTCGCCTGGCCGCCGTCCTGGCCGCCGTCCTGGCTGCAGATCCTGCCCGCTAATCCCGTCCCGGGGCGCACGTTCGCCAAGGCCCCTAAACGCTCGTCTAAGCAACGCACACGCCTATGCCTGGCCAGCGCAAAGCCCCGCCGCGGCCGGCCTGCAGCAGTTGCGGCCGGTGCCTCTGCGCCTGGTTTGACGGCCGCCAGCGAGCCCCGCCGGGGCCCCTTTTTCCCCTTTTTTCACCGTCTGGCCGCCTGCCCGGGGGCCCCGCGGTGCCCGGCTGTGCGTCCCCCGCGTATAGAAATTTTCCCGTACAGATTTTTCCACTACTTTGCCGACCCAGCGAGACCCCAACGGCCAGCCTCACTGCTCCCCGGCCTGCCCAGCCTGGCCGCGCCAGCCGCCGCCGCGCTACTTTGCCGACCCAGCGAGACCTCAGCGGCCCGCCCCGCCGCTACTTCGCCGACCTGGCGAGACCTCGATCACAGCGGCGCTACTTCGCCGGCCCAGCGAGACCTCGAGCACAGCGGCGCTACTTTGCCGGCCCAGTGAGACCTCGAGCACAGCGGCGCTACTTTGCCGGCCCAGCGAGACCTCGATCACCGACGACCGGAGGCCCGCACCCGTCGATTCAACCGCAAAGCCTTTCATTCAACCTTTGGTTGAACTAACATCACTCCGCGATCAACTAACTCCTACAGGGACACCCTATGTCTACCGCGCTATTCACCAACGTCCTGGTCTACCGCCTCGACGCCCCCCTGCCGCTCGACCAAGACGTGCTTAACGCCATGCTCCGCCAGAAGCGCGCCCGTTACCTACTCGGCCATGAACTTAGCCACGCGGGCTTTATCGAGCCGCTTGGCACCGATGCTGGCTACATCGAGAAGGTCACCCCCGGCGTGTTCTACCTCGCCACCTGCACGACCGAGCGGATTATCCCCGGCAAGGTCATCCGCCAGGCCATCGCCGCTAAGGTGCAAGAGGTCGAGCGGGACCAGGTCCGCAAGGTCTACTCGAAAGAGAAGGCGCAGATCAAAGACGATGTGGTGCAGGCCCTGGCAGCCAAGGCCTTCGTCGTGCATAGCCAGACCAACGCGCTGGTGGCCTTCCCCTACGTGTTCGTCGAGGCCACCAGCGCCAAGAAAGCCGAAGACCTGCTGAGCCTGCTGCGTAGCGCTATCGGCTCGCTTAACGTGCGCCGCGTGTCCGTAGAAGCGGCACCTGCACTCGCGTTCACCGCCTGGACCCGCTTGGGCATGACCCAGCAAGGGGCCTTTCGTATGGGCGAAGCCTTCCAATCCCGAGGCACTTTGAAGGGGGGCGCGACCCTGAGCGGAAAGAACCTGGATATGAGCAACGAGGACCTGCGGTACATGCTCAGCAGTACCTGGATGATCAGCCGCCTCGCGCTGTCCTGGACACCGGTGTGTGCGTCAGTATTCGCCGAAACGGCGATCCCCGTCACGGTCGACGAGACGCTGGCGATCAAGGGTATCCGCTGGCCGGAGGAGCTGCGGCAGAAGGTGCTGGACGACTGCGGCGAGGACCCCCACGCAGCCACCGAGTTACGCGCCACCCTGCTGCTGGTCGGGGGCCTGCTCACTCGCCTGGTCGTGGATCTGCTCGACGTACTCGGCGGGGAGCAGCTGCCCTCCAACGGTAGCGGTTTGACCGCCCGTCTGGTGCCCGACACGGAAGCCGAAGCAGAGGACCTGGTGTGAGCCGCCTCACTGTACCTTTCGCCGCGCGTTTACCCCGTCTCTTGCATGCCGAAGTGAAGGCCACCGCTGCCAGGAACGGCCGGTCGATGAACAGCGAGATAGTGATGCGGCTGCTCGCCCCCACTCGGGTTCTGCAGGACGCGGCTACCGCAGACCAGCTCACCGCCATCGAGGCGCTGGTACGCTCGGTCCTGACGTGCCATGGCGCGCAACTGCAGTCGTCTGCCGATGCCAAGCAGGCCGCCCAGTGACCACACACCCGCTATCCCGCCAAGCCGGAGGGGGCCACTACACCAGCCTGCAGATCCAGCCCGTCCAGTTCAGCATGGCGAACCGCTTGGACGCCTGCGCGCACTCCGTCTGCAAGTACGTGACCCGTCATCGCGCTAAGAACGGCCTCCTCGACCTGCAGAAAGCCTTTCATTTTGTCGAGCTGCGCGAATCCCTCTGCGACGTTAGCCACCGGGTAATCGACTGGCCGATCACCCCCGAGGAATATTGCCGGGCCAATAACCTGCCCATCTTGGAGACCGCCGTGATTATCGGTGTGGGGCTCTGGCTGTCGACCGGGCACCGGCACTTCGCCGACGAGGTTAAGTCCGTGCTAACCGACCTTATGGCCACCTACGGAGACGACAACGATGCCCGCTAACGCTAACGCTGGCGCCGGCCGGCGCTGGGTCAATCCGTCCTGGCCGGTCGACGACGGCTCCGGCGCGCTGGGCAGCTCCCGGGTCGACAGGATCGTGCGAAGCCATGGTGACGGTGAGCACTACGCCGATTTGCCGGTGGTCGCTACGCTCTGTACCTGCCTGTTCTGCGAACGGATACCACCGGCCAGTTAACGCACTGGACAATTCAACAAGCAGTTGAATATACTGCTGCCAATTCACCGCAAAGTAGGTACGACCATGCCGGCCAACGCGACACCCGAACCCAAGGCTACCCATCGCGAGCCGACTGCCACGCCCCTGGAGCTGACCGTTACCGGCCTCCTCCTCGGGCTGCTGGTACTGGCTGCCTACTTCGCCCCGCTACTGAGGACCGCCCAATGACACCCCAATTCTGCCTGACGAGCACCTTCCGCGACGCCCCCGGAGAGGAGTCAGAGTCGATGGTTACCTGCTTGGCCGAGGCCCGCGACGTGCTGCGCGGTAGCTCCGATATGCTCGACAGCGCCTACCTGACTGACAGCAACGGCGACGTGGTTGCGGACACGGAGATGCTGGTATGACCGCTCCAACGCCCTCCGAGATGCACGCCGCACGCACCACTGATTTCACCGGGGGCCGCCTGGTGCGGCACCGGGTAATGGGCGGCAGGTACTCCGTGCTCGGGCTGTCCGCCGGTGCAGGCGTCAGCCGCCCAGGGCAGCGCGTCGTCTACCGCTGCATCACCACCGGGAAGCTCTACCACCGCACAACCTACGACTTCGTCGCACAGATGGAATTCGTCGAAGGCCCCGAGGCGCGCCCTCTCCCCGAGAGCGACAGCCGACGGGTCTCGGTGGAGCAGCTAAAAAAGATACACCGTGACCTAGACGCCTGCCAAAAAGTCATCTGGTTCGCCGGCGTGCGCCCCCGTGGGTACGGCTTCGACCCGGCCTATGTCACCGACGCCCAGGCACGACTGAAAGAGATAGACGCCCTGCTCGATTCGCCGGAGGGGAACCCGTGATTCCGACCGCGCTTGAGGACGCCGCAACAATTGAGGAGTTCCCGCGCCTAGTTGAGTCGTGCCACTTCTGTAAAAAACCGACCCGCTACTGGCACGAAAATACCAATAACCCAGTCTGCCCCGCGTGTGCCCCGCTCCACCGGGTCGCCGAACTGCCTGACTGGGGAATGGCGATCAGGGCGCTAAAGCGAAAGAACGCCAAAAAGAACAAGGAGAACGCATCGTGAGCCATTTTCTGCACCCCCAGGACCCGCTGGAGTTCGGCCGCTGCCTCCGCTGCGGTGGAGCGGTATCGCGGGAGGATGTTCGCGGGGGCGGGTGCCTCGAGTGCGACACTCAGCCCGTGTTGATCTGTGCTGTTCGCGGCTCGCTGTACGGGGGCCGTGCGATGTGTGGCCACGTTGGGACGCCACCGGATTGCAAGTGCTGGAGTGTCGACCCCTGCGGGCACCAGACCGTGCCCACGGACCTGCAGGCACCCGCCGTCCCTCAGCGCGACAACGAAGAGACCCGGAAATGACCGAACTAGCAGACGTTAGACGGCCAGGGTTTGAGGCGTGGGCGGCCAGTGCGGGCCTAATCCTTCGCGATCCCGTATCAGGGCGGTATACGAGCTACGTGCAGGCCGCTTGGATGGCATGGAACGCAGCCCTCGAGGCAGTCGTTGTCGAGCTACCCCGGAGGGGGTACTGGGGCGGCTACGACCAGGAATGCTATATGGAGGCCGACGAAGTCGTCGAGGCCATTCACTCGGCGGGAGTACCTACGAAATGAAAGCCACAGAATCCCCGAGCATGGAACTGGCCCCGCCAGGCACAGAGCAGGTCGATAGCGTTTGGCTCGCTCAGCTGCGCCGGGAGTATCTGCAGTACGGGAAGGCGAGCAGAGCGCTCGCGGTGGACAACAGAGGCCTGCGGGCGGAGGTTCACCGGCTCAACCTGATGCTGCAGGCGCAGGGCTACCGGCTGGAGCAAGCGCTGGACCGGGGGGACAAACTCACCGGCGAGAATCAGCAGCTGCGCGAGGCGCGGGACCTCCCCGCCGTGGCGCCCATGCACCTCAACTCCGCAGACGACCTGCCCCCCGTGGACTGCCCGCTGCTGATCGAAGTCGCGCCAGGCGAGGTGAAGCGCGCACACCGCACAGCATTCATCGCCAGCACAGAGCGGACGATGACCTACCAGACGACGGAGGGGGAGCAGCTGTCAGGCCGTTTCCGCTGGACATACCCATGAACGCGCGCACCGCGGAGCCCGTGTACGACGACTGGCTGATCAACGTACAAGCCGTGGCCGCGTGGGTCGCTGTCAGCGTCCCGACCATTAATCGCTGGGTGGCCAAAGACTCGACGAGCGACTTCCCGCGGCCCATACGGATTGGCACTTGCGTGCGCTGGTCGCATAACGAGGTCAAGCAGTACCAGGCCTCGCGGTTCGCCGCCCGGGCGGTGACCGCGGGTTAGGAGAGGATAGCGGCCAGCTCTGCCTGGTCCGCCAGTTCGTCCAGCGTGTCCGCCCACGCCTGCATCATCCCCCGCCTCTGCTCCACGTACTTCGCATGATTGTAGGACCCGCGCACGGCATGCGGGTCCGCGTGTGACAGCTGCGCCTCGACCCAGGCCGTAGCGTAGCCCGCCTCATACAGCGCGGTTGACATTGTCCCCCGCAGCCCGTGACCGGTCAGCCGATTCTTATATCCCATCTTTTTGATCCCGACGTTCAGGGTGTTCTCCGAGACCATCGTCCCGGGGCCGTTCCTACCGGGGAGCAGGTACGGGGAGCCGCCGTACCGGTGCTTCAACTCGCGCACTATCTCCATCGCTTGCCGGGACAGGGGCACCAGGTAGTCCGGCACGTCGGCGCCCTCCGTTCGCACCCGTTTTCTCAGCTGTTTTACCCCATCCGCGGGCACCCGCCAGATACCGGCCTCCATATCGAACTGCTCAGGAGTGGCGTTGCGCAGCTCCGCGGTTCGGACTCCGGTCAGCAGCAGCAGCTGGATGCCCGCCCGGGCCGCGAGCGAGCCCCGATACGCACGGGTACGCAGCACGAAGTCGCCCAGCTCGGCTTGGAGCAGCACGGGGTTGTGCTGCACTGGCGGCGGCAGCGCGGCCACCGCGTCCAAGTCGCTGGCCGGGTTCGCCTCGATGTACCCATGCACGACCGCGAATCGAAACACTTGCTTCAACCAGGTGCGGACCTTCTCCGCGACGTTCAGCGCCCCCCGGACCTCGATCTGGTGTACCACTGCGATCACGTCGGCGCGCTTTATATCGGCGATGGGCGTGTCCCCCAGCTGGGGCAGGATGTCTTTGTCGAGATAGCGCCGCAGCTGGGCCGCCGCACCCTGGCGCCCCGTGGTCAGCCGCACCGCTTTAAACGCATACCATTGCTCGGCCACGGTGCGCAGTATCAGCACGTCCGGCGCCTGCGCTTCGGGCCTGCGCGGGTCGACCCCCCTAGCTATCTTGTCCATCGCAGCGTCCCGTTTGGCGCGGGCGCCTTTCAGGGTGACCCCCGGGTAGGCGCCCAACGAGAAGCGCGTCTGCTTGCCAGCCAAGCGGAACCTAAAGTGCCAAGTCTTGCTGCCCGTCGTCGTGACGAACAGGGACAGGCCCTCGCTGTCGGCCAAGGTGTAGTTGGTTTCCCGGGGCTTGGCCGCCCGGACGGCGGTGTCGGATAGAGCCATGCTGAGTACATCCTGGGTAGGCCACACTGGCGATGTACTCACCATTGTACTCGGTGCTTTGCGCTGCCCTGAGTAAACCTGATACCTCCTGATAACACGCAGACGCAAAAAAGCCCCGGGTTACGGGGCTTTAGAGGACTTTCGGTATTTTTTGATAGCGGCTGATACAGCCTGATAATGTTAGATGGTGCGGACGGAGAGACTCGAACATAGGCGCTGCAGGCCCCGAGAACAGGCGATCCTGGTGTAGACCGCGTGTCCCGATGTACTCACCGTTGTACTCGGTGCCCTGCCCTGGACTGATCCAGCCCCTTGACTGTGCTCAGTGTCGCACAAAGCGGCGTTCTGAGGCCTTCTTTTTTGCGAATACAACCGAGGGTTGCCTATACTACCTAAAGCCCCCTAAACCCTCGATCTGGAGCACCCGCTATGCGCTGCCCGCCCCCAGTAGCTAACCGCTTCGGCGACCTCGAATGTCGCGCGTGCGCGCGGGTTTGGGAGGCGGGCGAACCGCGCCCCGTTTGCCTGGGACCGCCCCAAAACCAGCGGCTGCAGACCGCAGCACCGGTGCGCCCGTCGCCCCCTGCGAGCCCGGACGCCGAGAGTCTGCAGATCGCCGCCGGAGCGCTGGCGAGTATCCGCGCCGGACTGACTCGCCCTTCCAAGCCTGCTTGACTATTCAACTAACAGTTGAATACACTAAGCAACGGGTTAATTGTGACCCGGCACAGGAGTCACCAGCATGGATCTACAACCGTTGGACGTATGCAGGGCCAATCGCCAACCGGGTCGGGAGCCGCTGCGGACCTTTTGCGAGGTGGCCCTGGGCATGGGCCTGTCCCGCCTGCAACTGCAGGGCCATCTTTCGGCATCTCGGGTGCCCATCCCGAAGCCGAGGCCCCTCGGGCGGGGACCAAAGCTGTACTACGCGCCCAGCGAGTTTCTAACTTGGTGGGACGATTACCAGGCCTCGCAAGTTTCTGGCGGGGGGACAGCCCGTGGCTAAAGTCCGTGGCAATGACAGTGTCCGGCGGGTGATCGCCTTCGCGGAAACGATCGGTTTTGTTCCCGAGTGGACTGGGAGCACCCATCTTAAATTCCGCAAGCCTGGCCGCCGGTCGGTGTTCTTCGGCGGCTCGCCCAGTGACCGGCGAGCGCACCTGAACGCCATATCGAACCTGAGACGCGCAGACCGGGGCGACCTATGAGCACCGAAAAAGCAGCCTGCATCTTCACCCCCGAACTACGCCGCACGGGCTTTGAGGGGGCCTACCCACTGTCTAAGTCCTTCCGCACGGAGGACGGGGACTACGTCCACCACGAAACCGCAATCGCTTGGGAAGTCTGGAACGCAGCGATAGATTACGCGCTAGAGGAGGCTTTCGCCGTCGCTCTCGCCCGCTACTGGTGAGCCTTGCGCCTATCCACTAGGGCCAGCAGCGCTACCCCGGCAATTAGCAGCAGTTCCCCGTCGCTGGGCGCGCGACCCAGGTAACCGGGGGCCAGCAGCGCCGCCGCGGCGCCGACCCCGGTCAGGATAAAGGACACCCGGATTGGCCAGGGGGTGCAGGGTGACATCCGGTCCGTGGCGCAAAGCGACGACCAGAGCACGATCAGCGCGAACACGCTGTTTACGGCGATTAACAGCATGCTCCAGCTCATACAGGGCGCTCCACCTTGGCTTTCGCGTATCGGATCAGCGCGGGGATCAGCGACTGGGTCAGCACCCCAACACAGAACGCGCAGAACACCAGCAGGGCCAGGTGGTTCACACCGGCCAGCCCGCTCGCCAGGTAATGCGCTGCGATAGGAGCGGTGTAGCCCGCGGTCAGCGTTGCGGTGACGGGCGTCCAGATCCGGCGCCAGGTACTCATTGAGTCCAGGAAGGACAGCGACACCATTCCCCCGGCGAAGCCCGCCAGCAGCACCTCGTAGGTCAGTCCCGTGGCCACCCCCCATAGCATGATAGAGGTGGCCGCTACGGCGTTGGCCGCTTGCGTAGTTCGTTCCATAGGGGGCGCTCTCCGGCGGGTGCTTCGCGAGTAGAACCTCAATGTTACCGGGTTACTTTGCACGGTTCACTTATTTGTTGCTTTGTCAACACTAAGTTGAATTGCTGCGATCACACATAGTAGGTCGGCACCGCCCGCCCGGCGCCAATCACTCGCGCCACAATTCCGTTGCGCAGGGCTACCCGCTGGCCAACGTGCGGCGCCAGGCCGGGGGCTGCCGGGTAGTCCCGTGTTCCCCGCCGAGTGGCGACCTGGTACTGGCCGGCGGACACCCCGGTGACCAGCCCCGTGGTATCCGTGTTGGCCGGGGCCAGCAGGTCGCGCAGTGCGATCAGCGCCTGGTTGATCATAGGGCTCTCCTCAATAGCGTGATTTCCAGCAGCACCGAAACGCCGCGGGCCTTGTAGGCCACGCCGACGATTTTCCCCCTGTAGGTCTCGCCCTGCAGATTGTCGTGGACCTCGGTCAGCTGCCCGGTACGCACGCCAGGGCGGTGCTTGCACGTCAGGTAGACTTTCTGCAGGCCGCTGGCCTTGTCAATCTCGGCGCGACCGCGCTCCAGCAGCACCAGGGGCGACGACATCAGCGCATCGACGATGTCCGGCCCGGGGCTCTGCCCGGTGCCGCGCTGCACATAGGCTTCGGCCATATCAGGCGCCCTCGATCAGCACGACGATGTCGAACGCATCGCGGCCGTTGATCTGCGCTGGCGCGGTAATTTGCCCGTGGCTGTAGCGCGTGGTGTACTTCACGATGGCCACGCCGACGCCCAACGTGGACGCCCGCAGCGCGGTGCCGCCGGTAGCCAGGATGGCGCCCAGGTTGTTGCCCAGCCATTCGACGCTGTCCAGCGAGTAAATGGGCAACCGGACACTGCCGTCCAGCTCGTTAAGGAAGGTCACCGTCTCCTCGATCTGCCGGGTCAGCCCGCTCTTGACGATCTGCAGGCGCCCCGCCGATGCCGTGTAGGTGACCGTGTCTACCAGGTACTGATAGACCAGAAAGTGGGCCGTGTCACCGGGGGCAAACTGCGAGAGGCCGCGGTTAAGCCCGCCCTCGGCGACGGGCCGGCTGTCGACCTCCGCGATTAACAGGGCGCCGTCCTGCGCGTCCTGGCCGAACTGGATGACGAGCGACGCGGTGACCGCCATTAGAATTCCTCCACAAGAAATTGCGCTGCGCCGTCAGCGGTGTACTCGGCGGTATAAACGAGGGCTTTGGTGCGGTAGCGGATGCGCAGCAGACTGTACTTATCCGTGTGCGCCTCCCCCGTAGCGGTCAGCTGGCTGCTGTACGCCCCAGCCGAGACCCCGCCCAAGTGACGATCCAGCCATTCGGTTTCGAGGATCGCGTCAATCGGGTATCCGGTCTGGCTGATTCCCTGCGCGAACTCGACGGTCTCCTCCTCCTCGCGGGAGACCACGCCCATGGGGCTCAGGACCATCCCGGTGCGCGTAGAGGTCACCGCCAGATTGGTGCGCCAGATCGCGGGGTAGACCAGCAGCTGACCCTTGTGCGTGGCGCCCTCGTCGAAGGCCCACTCAACGCGGTCCCGGCTGGTCGCGTCCACTACGTCGGACAGATAGAACTTGTCGAAAACAGCGGCCGCGATAACGCCTTCGCGCACCGACAGCGTGTCCGCGTTGTCCGTAACAACCTGGTCCGGGGTCGCCGTGTCCCAGTCGGGCACCGACACGGGGAATGTCGGCCGGATCAGCAGCGAGCCTTCCTGCGTCGACTCAGCGACGCCGCCTACAGCCTCCGCGATCTGGCGGATCACTGCGATGGGCGACGCACCACTGACCCCCAGGCGGTGCGCCGGGATCAGCCAGTCGAGCACGCGCCAGTCGACGGCGATGTCCCCCGCCAGCTCTTGGACCACTGCGCTCGCGTTGACCGGCTCCGTCCAGGTTTTGGTCAGCTCGGCGGCCCGGTCGGGCCCGCTGTCGAGCGTCGCAGTCGGCGAGACCCCGGAGATGACCATAGTCACCCCGGTGGGCTGGTCCCGGCTCAAGGATTTGGAGTCGACCATCAGCTCGTATCGGTCGCCGAACAGCACCACGGTGAACCGGTCGTTGCGCTTGAAACGCTGGTAATCGCCGACGTGGGTCAACTCCAGGTTAGCGGTCCAGGCGAAGCCCCCTTCGTCGAACGCCAGATCCGCGCTGGCGATGGCCACCTGCTGCCCGCCCTTCTCGACGTGCGGCGTGCCGGTGATGTTGAACACCACGTTTGCCGCCACGTCGTAGAAGGTCCGGTGCTGGGCGGTGATCGGCACGAACGCCAGAATATCGAGGGCGGCGACGTGCTGCGCTGCAGCCGGCACCGAGTAGGACCAGGCTGCGGTGTGCGCGGCCAGTGTCCGCCGGGTCGACTGCCATAGCGCGGTGTGCTCGGCGCTGAACCGCTGCGCCCAGGGGCCCACATGCTGCGCGGCTACCGGTTGCACCGACAGGATCGCCGACGGTGCGGCGTGCGCGCTCAGCACGCGGCCATAGATCAGGTACGGCGCAGTGTGCCAGACCGGTTCGATCCGGTTGCCATACGGCGCCGTGTGGTACGCCAGCACCCGCAGGCCCCATAGCCCCTCATGCTGCGCGGGGGTTTTTGGCCCGATAACGAACGGGGCCGAGTGCTGCGCCGGCACCCGCACATTCAGCGAGAACAGCGCCGCGTCCTGTGCGGGCACGCGGACACGCAGCGAGAACAGCGCCGTGTGCAGAGCGCCGATCCAGATCCCGACGCCGAACAGGGCGTGGTGCTCGGCGCCGACGCGGGCCCGCAGCGAGAAGGTCCCCCGGTGTTCAGCCACCAGCTTGGCGGACTCCGAGGCGACGCCGAGCGGCTGGGCGTTCAGCGTGTGGCGGTTTAGCTCCATTGCGACCTCAAGCCTTTTTGTGGTTGCTTATTCACCCAAAGGGTGACTATGACTGCAGCAGTAAGCCCTTGACGTACAGCCGGAACACGCCGGTGCCGCTGGTCGGCGGGGCGGTAACCGTCAGCGTGAACTGCGCGTGGCCCTGATCGTCGGCGACACCCGGCAGCCTGAACTTCTTGGCACTGGCGAGGGTGCCGGTGAGCGCTGCATCTGTCACCAGCGGGGCCCCAACGTTGTCACCCGTCAGCGTGACCAGGGCCCCGTCGATGTCGCCGGTCCCCGACAAGGCCATGATACCTACCTCGCTCGGGATCAGCAGCATCCCGGAGGGCATGGTCAGCACGATGTCGCCCACGGCGAGGTCCGTAGTCGCCGAGAAAATGTAGTTCTCTAGGGTGACGAAACGGCAGATAGCCGGCACCGCCGCGTCGATACCCGCGTCCGCCGAGGGACCCGGCAGCGCTGCAGGAGCCCCCACGGCCAGCGCCTGGCTGTAGCCGTTGGTGAGCTTGCGCTTACTACCGATCACGATGGTGTCGTTTCCGTCCACCTCCAGGCCGGCGCCCAGGAGGACCTTGCGTGCGCCGCCGACCCCGAGGTTAAACGCCCCGAGGGACACGCTGTCCGTTGTGCTGCCAAACGCGCTACCGGCGCCCACGGCGACCGAGCGAGTTGCGGACCCCGCCGTCGCGCTGTCCCCCAGGATAACGCTGTCGTAGGCGCCCGAAGCCGATACCGTCCGCCCGACGGCCACCGTTCGCCAGGCGTACTTTACGTCGGCGCCGTAGCCCGCCGCGATACTGTCGTAGCTGCTGTTGGCCAGGGCCCCCGCGCCGAGGACCACAGTCCGCTGCGCACTGCCTGCGACGACACCCTGCCCTAGCGCGAGGGAGTATTTAGCGCTGCCCGCTGCGGCACCATGGCCGATGACGACGCTGTCCGCTGCGCTACCTATCGCGACGGCGGCACCGAGGGCAATACTTCGCTGGGCGCTGCCCGCGGCCACCTCGAAGCCTAGCGCGACGGTGTCAGTAGCGCTGCCGACGGCAGCCGCGGAACCGATGGCGATACTTCGCTGGGAACTACCCGCGGCAGCGTTGAAGCCCACCGCGATGCTGTCCTCCGAACTACCCGCGGCCGCCGAAGTCCCCACGGCGACGCTCCTCTTGGCGCTTACCGCGGTGGCGCCGACCCCGAGCATCGTCGTGTCCTCGCAGCCGATCACGTAGGAGCCCCCGCCCACGGATAAGCTCCGAAAGGAGGAGATGGCCATCGCTCCCTCGCCGACCACTGTGCTGGCCTGGCTATCTGCCGATACGGTGGCCCCTTTACCCAAAGCCAGGGCGCCCAAGGGCGCCGTAGCGTTGGTCCCATAAGTGGTGCCCGCCTCAACCGGCACCGCACTGGGAATATCGCCGTAGGGGGTAATCTCCGTAGGCGCCGCCAGTTCCAGCAGCCCCCCGGTCAGCAGCCCGCGTACCTGCGTCCCCAGGGGCCAATCGAGGGCGGCGGTGCCCTCCTGACCACGGAGCAGTTCCAGCGAGGCGCCGTCGTTACCGACCAGGGCGCATATCTCGAACAGGCGAGGGTCATAGGGCGCCGTCAGCGTCACCCGGCTGGCCTCATGCGGCCCGGGGGCGACAAAAGCCGCCGTGCCTCCGACCACGGCGAGTACGGTATCCACCGCGGACAACGCCGCCTCGGCGATTCCTTCGGAGTTGTTGACGGGTAGCAGCAGTCCCGACGAGTAGCGCCCGTTCTCCAGCAGGTCGACCCAGTGTAAGAACTGCGCCTCGCCTCCGCTGCCAGTGGGCAGTGCAAGCAGTTGGGTCACAGTCAGAGGCATATCTGAGTAGTCGGCGTTACTGCCCCCGGCGTTCACATTCTTGCGCAGGCCCTGCCCCCCGAGGCTGTGCAGCACCGCGTCCAGACCGCTTGGGATCGGTATCGAGAGTGTACTGACCGGGCTCCCAGGGACCACACCGGCCATCTGTAGTACCCCATCGCGCATGTATACCGCCAGGTAGAATGCCTGGTGAGTCCGCAAGCCGTCGGCGTCGGTGTCGAGGGTGCCGGGCTGCATGTAGCTCCCATAGGCGGAGTCGGCCCCGCTGGGCGCATTAACGCGGAACTGCAGGGGGGCCACCGTTTGGTTGTCGCCCATAACATAGCTGGTCACCGTGTAACCGCCCAGCGTAAGGGCGAAGACGCTGCGCTGCCCGGACTTCGTGGGATCGGTCTTCACCCCGAAGCGGCCCATGATGAAAAAGTCTCGACCGAGGTTTAGGTCGCCGGCGTCGAGGTAAGCGCCGGGGGCCAGCTCACCTACCGGGCCGACCCAGTCGCGGCCCTGGGGGTCCGCATCCGCGGTGGCCGCGGTGCCCTGCAGCGTCAGCGGGGCTTCGCCGGTCAGGTTGACGAACGTCGCGCCGTCAAACTCCCAGTAGTTGGACACCCCGGCCCGGAGGGCGCGGTGCTTCATCGGGTTTTGCGTGAGAATGGCCATCGGGCGCCTCGTTAAGAATAGTGGGTTTTATGTAGTGAGCCGCGGGCCGGCCGGGTCACTCGGCGGCGGCCTCGATGTGCCCCGTCGCCCGGATAGTTCGTGTGATTACCGTCCGGTATTCTCTTTCGTCGGTGGGGTCCTCCTCCCACGTCACGTCGCGGCTCTTGTCCAGTCGCAGCTCGCTCCAGCGGGCCGTCCGCAGGTGAGAAGACGCCCGGGTCGCGTATGCCGAGGATAGGTCCGCGCTGGCGACGGCGCTGACGTGCTCCCCCGTGGCGAGGTCCACCGCCGTCGCCGTGAACACCAGCACCCGTCCGACGAGGACCAACGTGGCGGATACTTCGCCCGCGCGAACGAGGGGGCCTTGGGGGTCCAGCGCCGTGTAGCCGTCCTCCGCGAAACTACCCCACTGGATCATCGCGGGGGAGGTTCGCAGGCACAGGTCTCCCCCGCCCCGTACCTTTATCCGCATTTCGAGGGCGCGGGCGACGCCCGAGTCCTCCCCCGCGCGCCGCTGGTAGCGGACTGTCGCTATCACGAAAGCAAAATCTTGGTCGGCCCAGCGCCCCACCGGGAGGACCCAGTGGTGGCCCACGCTCCGCACGCTCCACGGCCAGGCCCCCAGCCAGCCCGTATCGGAGGTCTCCAGGGCCCAGGTCTCCTCGCGCCCTAATAGCTCGACGGGCAGTTGCTCCCCCTGACGGGCGGCGCGCGCGTCCGCGACAGCGCTAACTTTCGCCACTAACGGGCCGTCGCTGGTATACCAGCGCGACGGTGGGACGTAATCCGCGGGATACGCCAGCACGGGGCTGCTGTAGTCGCGCATAACTAGAGTGACGCGGACACCTACCTCTACCGTACCAGGGAGAAACGTAGCCTCTAGACCGCGGTGAATGCTGGAGACCGCACGCACCATCACCACCTTGGCCGGGGCTCCCGCCGCTGCCAGGCTGACTAGCACCAGGGTGCTCGACTGCGCAGGCCACAGTAGTTCGCGGGCAGTCGCCGGCACCTGGATGCCATTTCCGGGGACGGGGTACAGCACGGCGTAGTCCTGTGACGCCACACCCTCCCAGGCCCCCTCCGCCAGCAGTTCGCCTCCCGTCAGGACAGGCGTCGCGGTCCAACTGGCCCCAGGGTTCGCTTCCTTCTCGTACCCGAATGACGTAAAGGACGAGTTCGCCGCAAGGAATCTCGTGCGGGGGGACACCATCGCCCCCTCCGCTATCCCAAAATCCCCCGCCCAGCTCTCGACCTCGGGCTCCTCGTCCTCAATCGCGGTGATCAGCATGAACGGGCCCTCAATGATCATTACCACGGTCTAGTTCCCCGAATTATTGAACTGCAGGGTGACGGTGCCGCCGTCGTCGTCCCGGAACGTCGCGGTCTCGATGCGCAGGATCGACACGCCGCCGACGATGACCGTGGACGTGGTGCGCGAGACCTCCGGCCAGTTCCGCTGCGGCTGCTGCGCGTAGTCCCAGGGACCGTTCATGTGCATGGTGAATCCCGCAGCGCCGATCACGACCGGGTCTTCCTTGGGCTCAAACTCGACGGGCTCGAAGGACACCGTCGCCGAAGTGGCTTCGTCGCCCCGGTAAGCACTCACCAGCACGTCGAACTCGCCGCCCTCGGTCACGGTCAGCTGCACCACCTGGTAGCTGGTCTGGTAGCGGACGCGGACCAGGGCGAAGACCGGCGTCGTGGTGGTCACCGTACCGTCGGCGAAGCGCAGCCCCGGGTCGCTGACCTGCGCACCCTTGAGGTCGTAGGCGCGGCCCTCCAGCTGCAACACCACCGCGCCCACGACGTTGTCCAGCGACGCGCTATCGGTGCCCGAGAAGGTCACCACCTCGTCTACGGACTCCATCACCGTATGCTTTTGCAGCACGCTACCGGCGTTGCAGCGCAACTGCGCGGCGCCTGCCGGGTACAGCCGCAGCCGGCGTACCGGCCAGGCCGCGGTGTCGAGGTTGAACAGGTACTCGGCGGCGGTCAGCTTGGCGTCGGCTGATACGGGAGCCTTCGCCCGTTCGGCGCGGTGTATGTTGGTCCAGTAGCGACGCCGGTGGGTCTCGGTGGCGAACATCCCGATAGCCGCCCATTCCTGCATCTGCGACGCTCGGTCGCTGGGAATCACAAAGTCGGCCCCCGTGACCACGGCGATACGGTCCTCCCACGCGCCCTCGACCTTGGACGGCAGCACGTTGTCCTCGCTGTCGTAGACCAGCCGCAGCGAGCCCGAGGCCGCGGTCTCCGCAGCGCCGAAGGCTACGCTGAGGCTGGTCTGGCTCATGCGCTTTCGCCGTCTACGCCGAGGATCACCCGGTTACCCGAGATGGCCGCTGCACCGGCGGGGACCGACTGCCGATACCAGACCGGGATCGCGGCGGGGGACGTGGTAAAGGTCACCGTGTCACCCGCGACGAAAGCCCCGCTGAACGCGGCCCCGGCCAGGGTGAAGAACGGAGACCCCGGGAACGCAGAGTTGATAGGCGCGGCGCCGGCGCTGGTGTTGCCCGCGCCGACGTTGCCCTTGGTGTCGCCGACGACGCTGAACGCCGAGGACGAGGTAAAGGTCAGCGTCCAGTCCTGCTCGATGCTGCCGATGCTGCTCCCGAACAGGGTGGCTTCGTCGGAGCTGACCGCGCCCGAGGCGGAGGTAACAGCGGGCGCGGTGACCACCGGCGCTACGGCGCCCGCTTCGTAAACGGAGGAGACCTGCGTCGCGGCGGAGGCGTACCCCGCCAGCAGGCCACTGGCCAAGCCCAGGGTGGCGATGTCGCCGGAGTAGCTAACGGCGTCGATGCCGACGAATTCCTCACTGCCGGCCCCGGATACGCTGGACTTATCCGTGACCCGTACCGTGTCGCCTACCCGGAAGCAATTAAGCGCTGCGCCTTCGGTGATCACCGCCAGGTAGACAGTGCCCGGCGACGAGTTGGCCTGCAGCCGGCCGCCGCCGTACAGGCGCTCGGTGCCGGCGATGCTGCCCTGCACGTCGCGCTGGGTCCCCGGGAAAAAGGTCACGTTGTCTTCGCCGGGGGTGCTCAGCTGGAGAAACGCACGCGCGTTCTGCAGCGGCGTGTTGTCCGCGTTTGCCACCTTGACGAATAGCTTGCGGTAGCGAAGCAAGCCCTCGGTGCGCTCGGTCAGGGTGATGTCCGGGAAGATGTTGTTCTTCACGCTGCTAGGCGACGGCAGGCTGCTCATGCGGCCCCCGTTAGCCGCGACATCGGCCACGGTAAGCGACTTGTACCACTGGATGTCCGACGGGGTGATGGGCATGTTCGCCTCTCCTAAACAGTCATTAATTTGATGGTGCCGGTGAAGTAGTCATTCAACTTCTGGTTGAATCGCGGGACGAGCGGAGTCGCCGAGAAAGCCGGTGGCTCATGGTGCCTGAATACCACCTGCCGCACCACGTCGTTGACCCGCAGCTCGAAAACGCCGCCGGCCTGGTCGGCTAGCTGGGCAATCGCGGCGACCGCGTCTCCCTTGAGCCAGCCCCGGTCCTCCCGGGCGACCAGGGTGATGCTCTCCCCGGCCTGCAGCGCCTGGCTGAAAGTGACGGGCATCCCGCCCAGTGTGGTCAGTACCGTTTGCGCCACGCGCTGCGATTGGTATCGGTCCTCCCATACCATCTGCGCGTTGAGCGCCACGCCGCCCAGTGTGAGTGTATTCATGCTAGCCCCCTGTCTGCCGTGCGATTTCGTGGAGTGAGTCGACCAGGTTCTGCACGCTGGCCCGGCTGCCCGACAGCTGGCCGGTGGCCCGCCCGTTGATAGTCAGGTTCAGCGAGGTCGTGTCGCCGCCGCCGCCGGCGGGTCCCTTCTGGCTCGCGCCCAGGCCCTTCAACCGGTCGGGGTCGATAGCGCCGGCGTTGAGCTGGTCCATAAAGTTGACACCGTACTTGCGCACCGCCATAGCCCGGACCACGTACTCCCGGTTACTGACCGCGGCCAGGATGCTGTCGCTGGTGCCGGTCCCGGGGCCGCGCAGCAGCCCGCTGGGGGAGCCGCCGGTAGCGAAACCCGGCACCTTGATCTGGCCGCCCATCGCGCGCTTGGGCATATCGTTAATGGCCTCGAACTTCACCGGAACGATAATCATCTCGCCGACTTTCAACCGCCAGAACTCGATTTCACCGGTATCAGGGTTAAATGCCGTCGGAATCTCGACGGGTTTTTTAACCGCGGCCCGGGCTTCTTCCGCCTCCACGGTGTCTGGCACGAAGCGTAGCGGGATCAGTGCGCTGCGCCCGGCGAAGGTGTTGTAAACGCTGGCCTCCAGCGAATAGATTTCCTGGCGAAAGGCCTCTGTGTTCACGGGGATATACATCGGCGGGAAGTCGCCGTTAATAATCTCGGACGCGCGGGCGATAGCCGCATCCAGATCCACGCCGGAGAACTCTACGTTCCCGGTCGCAACGATGACCTGGTCCTTCATTTCGTTGACCTTGATCTTGTAGGCCCCGTCCTCCAGGAACACCCCGACCCGCACCCGGGTGCCCTTGCCCGACTCGATCAGCTTGTTGAACTCATGGACGTACTCGCGGGTGTCAGCAGAGAGCGGAATGTCGATTTTCTTCGCGATGGCCACGGCCCTGGCCTGCGAGACTGCGCGGCTCATATCCGTTTTGGCTTTGTTCTCGTCGATGTTCAGCGGCAGGTCGATTTCGGTGACGCCCGACACACGGGCCAGGGTCCGGTTGAGCTGGGTCAGGGCGGAGGTCAGGCCCTCATAGAGTTTCTTCTGCTCCTCGGCCTCAGCCTTGGCCAAGTCCTTGCGCTTTTGCAGCACGCCGATCAGGTTTTCGTTGGCCAGCTTGGTTCCGTTGATCGCGTTGCTAGCCGCTTTCTCTTTGCTGACCAGGATCTTTTCGCCGTCCTTAACCTCCTGGTTCAGACCCTGCGCCAGCGACAGCTGCCGCTGGGCCAGCGACTCGGCGACCTCGAAGCTCCCCTGCGCCACGGCCTCCTCGATGCGCCCCGTGAGCGTTGTCATCTCCCGCTGCCGGGAGTGGTAGGCGGCCATATCCGACATCGCGCCGCGCCGCAGATCGTTTATCTGGAACTCGCCTTGCATGCGAATATCGCCGATCCGCCGGTCCAGATCCGCGACCCGCTGCAGGGCGGACATATACCGGTTGAGCGCCTGGTCCCGTGCAGCCGAGACGGCCTGCACTTCCCGCTTGGCTATCTCGATACGGCCTTTGGCGGCCTCCTCCTCGATCTTGGTCAGGGACTCGGCGCGCGTCTTGGCATCGGCCCCGGACTTATCGAGGATCTGCTTGCGCCAGGCCACGTCCGCCTCCAGTCGGTGGCGCGCCATTACCGCGTACAGCTGCTCCAGGTCCAGCTTGCGACTCTCCAGCTGGTCGGTAGCCTTGAGGATGGTCTGCTCGTCGGCGCCGCTGAGTGTCAGGGCGGCTACTTCGGCGGTGTGCAGGGCCTCCAGGCCGATGATCGAGTTGTCAAAGTTGACCTGCGCCACCGCCTCCATGCGCTTTTTCCAGTCATCCGCCCGGGCAGTGGCCTCGGCTGTTGTCTGCGCGACGCGCTTCACGGCGTCGGCGGTTTTGGCCAGCGCCGGCGGCATCAGTGACTCGGCTAGAACAGAGGCCTCGATAGCGCGGGCCAGGCTGTTCTGCTCCGTCTCTAGGTCGCCGATGTGCTTGCGCAGCGCCTCGCCTTCGGCCCTGTCGGCGGCGGTGTACAAGCTGAACATAGAGCCGCCCCGGTCCGGTTGCTGGAGGCCCTGCAGTTGGGCGCTCAGCTTCCCCGCCTCTTTCATCCGAGCTAACAGCGCCTCTTGATAGGCGTCCATGGCTTCGTGCGAGACCCGGCTAAGCTCCTCCGTGCCCATGATCAGACCGGTCTGTGCGGCGGTGGCCTCCTTATAGCTACCCGCCGCCTTGGACGCCATCCCCGCGACGCTGTCCAGGCTAACTACGGTTTTCTCCTGGGCTTTGACCAGCCCCCCTGCATCCTTGGCTTGCACTGCGCGCAGGTGTGCCAGGGCTTCGGTTGCTTCTTTACTGGCGATGGCGGTGCGCTTAGCCGCCTTCTCCTGCAGGTCCTGCAGTTTTGACTGCGCCTTATACGCGTCGTAAGCGGCGTCGCCGATCAGGCCCAGCTCGTAGATAATGATGCCGAACCCCGTGGCCCAGGCGGCCCCGGTAGCCAGCACCGTCAGCATCCCTTTCAGGCCACCGCCAGCCAGCAGCGCGGCGCCATTCAGGGCGATCAGTTGGTTTTTGAGAAAGCCGTAGAACTTGCCGGCTTTATCCCATGCGCCGATTACCGCCGTCGCCATATCCTTGCCGAGCGTCATCAGAAAACGCAGGCCGATCATTCCCGCCAGCCCGCCGATCACGGTCGCAAGCACCTCAAAGTTGGTGATCGCGGATTTGGCGATGCGGGTCAGCACGCCCAGGAACTTACCGACCTTGGCGAAACCGTCGCTCACCTCCGGGTCCTGCAACGCCTCGGCCAGCTCGGTCACCGCCACGGTCAGCTCGTCGAGGAACCCGGACTCGGCCACGGCCAGCTGCACGTCGAGGACCGAGTTTTTCAGGCGGTCGAGTTGCGCCCCGATGGCGACGATGGCCTCCGCTTTGCCTGGCGCTACCCGGGCTTTCATAACATCGGCAAAACCGACTAGGGAGGCACTGGTCAGCTCCCCCTGCTCCATCATTTTAAGCAGTTCAGCGGTGCCAACGCCCAGCGCCTGCGCCATGATCTGCACGGCGCCGGGGAACCGGTCGCCGAGTTGGCCTTTCAGCTCCTCGGCCATGATCGTGCCCTTGGACATAATGTCCGTCAGGGCTTTAAACGAGCCGGCTACTTCGTCGTCGCTCAGGCGTAGGACCCGGGCGGCCTCGGCAATGCCTTTGAAAATCGTTTCGGTTTTCTCGCCCTCCAGCTCGGTGCCCAGCGACGCCGCCGCCAGCTTGGAATACTCCAGCGCCAGGGTACGGAACGACAGACCCAGCTCGTCGGCCGTGTCCCGGGTCATTTTCAGTGCGGCGCTAACCCGCGACTGGTCGCCCTCGAAGGCCACGGTAAAGCGCGCTTGCACGGCGTCCATGTCCTGCTGCGCCTGCACCACGCCTTCTATCGCGCTCTTTACCGCGAAGATGCCGCCCGAGGCGGCCGCTATCGAGAGCATCTGCCCCCGGACTCGCTGGAACAGCGACAGCGACTGCCGGCCCTCCCCGTCCAGCTCGGACATCCACTCCACTAGCTCGCGGATACTGCCGCTGGCCGCGCGTGCTGCGGGCGAGATGTCACGCACGCCCCGGGCTGCATTGCGGCTGCTGTTCGACACTCGCCCGGCGGCGTTCCCGTAGCTGATCAGCCGGCTTTGGCCCTGCGTCAACGCGGCGCTGTTAGCAGCGATGCGGGCGCGCAGCTGACCTTGGGCGTCGGCCAGCCCGGTATGCTGCAGCCCTGCCTGGCGCAGTCCATCGCCCAGTGACTCAGCCGCGGCTTCCTCGGCCCGGAAAGCGTCTTTGGCGGCACGGGCCTTGCCTTGTGCCCGGCCGAAGGCGTCGGCCAACTGCTGCGAGGGCTGCGCGGTCGCCCGAAAGGCAACGGCCAGTCGCTTAACTTCGGCTTCGGCAGACGACCACTCACGCTTCGCCGACTTGATCGCCGCGTCTTGCTTCTCGACAGCGCTGAGCAGGGTGCCCATATCTTTGCCCGAGCGGGCGACCACGTCCACGGCGCTGCCCAGCTCGCGCAGATTGACCGCACTGCTGGTCGACGCCGTACCCGCCGCCCGGATCGTCGTCATCGCTTCGCGCAGACCGAGGTTCGCTGCGTTCAGCGACGAGGTGTCGATCAACGGCGCCGTAGCCCCGCCACTTTTCTGCTGGGCCTGCAGCTCTTGCATCCGCGCCTTGAGCACTGTCAGCTCGGTGGCCGCCTTCTGCGACGACTGACCGAGCACGCCCTGCGCGGCTGCCGCGGTGGTGAACGTCTGCTCTGCCCTGCGGACCACTTCGGCCAGACCCGCATACTCACTCTCGGACGCAGCGACCTCGGCGGCCTGCTTAGCCACCGCGGTCTCGGTACGCGTGACTTCGCTGGCCAGCTTTTTCTCGGCGTTCTGCAGATCCAGCAGGCTCTTGGCTGCCGCGGACTGCGTTGTCCGACTGGTCTGCAGCTCGGCGTTCTGTGCGGCGTAGGCCTTGGTCAGCTGCGCTTCGGCCAGTGCTGCCGCCTGCGCGGCTTTGCGCGTCTCGGCGACCCGTATCCCGGCGTCGACCAGCTTGCGCTCACGCACCGGGGTGGCCTTCTCCGCGTACTGTTTGCGCGCCTTGGCCAACGCCGCCTCCGCCGCTACCGATGCCGCCGCAGCCTTGCGTTGGGCCGCCGCATACGCCGCTAGCTCGGCCTTGGCCGCCGACGCCGCTTTGGCTTCCAGCTTGAGCGCGGCGCCCGACTGCTCGACCTCCGTCTGCAGCTGGCCGGACTTGCCCGCAGCGTCCGCCTGCGCCTGGGTCAGCTGGGTGTAGCTCTCCCGCGAGCGAGCCAGCTGCTCCGTTTGCCGGGCGAAGGCCTGCCCCGCGCGCTCCGCACTCTCACGGATCTTGTCCACGGCCTGGGCGCTACCCGACACCGTTTTCAGCGCATCGAACTGGGCCGCTAGTTGCCCCAGCAGGTTGTCCGCGCTAGCCGCGCTAAGCCCGAGCGTGTCCTGCCGCTCCTCCAGTTCTGCCAGGGAACGGGTCACGTCCCCTACGGTCTTGGAGGCCTCGTTACGGGCCCGGATGATCAGCTCGACATCGCGCTTAGACATTAGACGGTTACCAACTCTTTGATTCGGCTACTCAAAGCCTTTACGGAATCCGTGTTGATAACTGCCGAGGCGGCTAGATGCGCATCCCGTAGCCATCGAGCGGCGTCCCTGTTTGTGCGCTGTTCGATCAGTCGTGCCTCGTCCCACACCATGCCCAGCGGGTAGCGCCGGGCATGGGGGTGGCCGTGATCCAGCAGGAGGCTTATGCCTGGGCGGAAGGACCAGAGCCAGCTTCGGGCTGAGTCAGGGAGCCCGGCGCTGCGATCAGCATCTGCACCAGGTTTTTGATGTGGGTGACCGCCAGCGCTAACATCTTTTTTACGTCCTCCTCCGAGCGGAAGGTCAGCCGACCGATACTCTCCAGCGCCTCCGCCTGCGTCAGCGGCGACAGCTGCCGGGCCATAGCCAGGCCGGCGGGCGTGTCCGCATTGGCAGCTTTGGAGATAACCCGCGCGGCGATTGCCGGCGCCTGGTACAGCAACTTGGCGCAGAACTGTTCCAGCGGCGGCATATCCTCGCCGTTGCTGGACGCCCAGTTACGGAACTGATCGAACAGCGCGCCGAACTGCTGCGTGTGCTCGTCGTACAGACTCACGAAGTCCTCAAGCGAAAGCCCCCGCACGGCAAAACTGCCGCCGGGGGTCTCAACCTGGGTCGTCGGGATCGTAATATCCAGAAGTCCCATGTACTGCTCCTACGCGGTGAACGGACGGCCGTCGATGTAGATGGCCTCGAGCGCGCCCTTGGCCAGAATCTCCAAGGTAAACGGCAGCTGCTGCCACTCATCGCTCTTGAGCGCGAAGTCACCGTTTGGCGTGATCTTGACCCAGGGCATGAAATAGTCGCGCTGCTCGCCGGCCGGGTTCTTCGCGATAAAGCGCAAGCTGCCTTCGACCGAGCTGGCCCGGCTGATCACCATCTCGCGGGTGCTGGCATCGACATCGAAAGTACCGTCGAGGCTGCTTTCAGCGAGGAGCACAGTGCTCCCTTCCAGAACTGTGATGCGGCCGAGGGCCGCGTCCAGCACGTAGTCAACGCCGGCTACCGCGCCGGTCACGGTCACGTTGGACACGTTGCGCGCGCCGGTGGGCGTGTCGTCGGTGGTGCCGAGCTGGTAAGTGAGGCCCTGCTCGATGTCGGTGAACGCGAACGCCACCGCAGTGGCGGCCGTTACGGTCTGGCTCAGCGCTTCGCCGAGGAAGAACGCCGCCAGGTTGTCCGGCGAGATGTGGTCGGTGATCAGCGAGCCGGTGTAGTCGAGCTGCAGCAGCACGGAGGCGTCTTTCTTGCGCACGCCTTCATCGCTCGAATAGTGATCGAGCTTTTCCTGCTCGGCGCTGATCGAAAACTCCGGCGTGTTGCCTAGGTAGCGCTCGCCGCGTGGAACCTGCGTGCCCGTCTTGAACTGGCCAAACTGGATTTCGCCGCGGCCCAGCGTGTAGTTGTTGCTGCCCATGTAGTCACCTCGTTGTTTAAAATATACCTAACGGTTGAATCGCCAGCTAAGCATACGGGTCCAGTAGATTCTCCACTACTACCAGGGTCAGCCTCAACCAGAAATAGGCCTTGCCGCTTATATCATCGCTGGGGCGCACCACCCCCGAGCTGATCCGCAGCTCCGTGACCAGGCCGCCCATGCCGAGGATGTCGTATTGCCGCTCGCGGATGCGCTCCTCGATCAGCCGCTGTTTAACCTCCGCGATCAGCCGGTAGGCAGGGTCCGTGGGGTTAATGAGGTCATCGTCGACAAAACCCTGCACCAGCAGCTCCCAGGGCCCCGTTGAGACCGGGCTGGACTGCGGGGGCAGCAGCTGCGTCTGCTCCTCGATGGCCTCCAGGATGCTGATCAGCGGCATCGGGTCACGGTCGCCGAAGACATCCCGGCCCCGGAATACCTTGCCGCGCAGGTCGAAGGCAAAACCGTTGTCGGGGTTTATCTGCTCCAGGGAAGTAGTCAGCGCTTGGAGGACGCGCAGGCGGAACGGATCAGTCATTTTAGAGTGCCATTAGTCGAGTGAATTCACGTTCGAGAAAGTCGGCGGCGTCGGGGCCCGCCTGCTCGTCAGCCACCGAGCGGAACACCTGGTTGACTGAGGGGCCGTAGAGCAGGTACAGGCCCTTGCTGACCCTGGCGACGCGCTTGTTACGCACGCTCTCGCCTTCTTTCAAGCGGATGGCCAGCCCCTGGTTACCGCCGCGCAGTTGCATCAGGAACGCACCCGTCATAAACCGCGTGCTGCCGGTGCCTACCGTGACGCTCACGCCACCGCGGCGGCGAGCGGCCGCTGCACTGCGGTCGTTGGAGAAGCGCGCCAGGGAGGTAGGCCGGTCCCGCCCGGTCACCACCGCTTCCAGGCTGCGCCCGGAGGCTTTCTTGCTGACTTGCAGGCGGCTGCTCAGGTAGCGCGCCGGGAAGTTGATGTGCTCGCGGATAGCCCGGTCACTGCGCGTGCGCGCCCGATCTGCCGCCCGGTTAATCGCCCGGCGGGCCGCGAGCAGAATGCGCCCGTCCAGGTTGTCCAGGTCGCTGAGCTGGGCCAGGCCCTCGACTGCAACGATATAGTCAGCCATGCTCGTTTCTCCGGTGGGTTACGTCAGCCCTCTGTCCCCCTCGCCTCATGGGCCGACCATTATGCTACCTGCTAGATTTTTATCCGGCGGACTGGGCGCACCCAAAGCGCGAGGGTTTTGCTGCCGGTGTATTGGGCCCCACTGTCAAAGGTCTGTAGCCAAGCGACGCCTGGGCTCGCCGCTGATTCAGTCGACGATGCGTAATAGCTCGTTGTGGCAAACGCCGCGGCGCCGTCGGAGACAAACGCCGAATACTCGGTTCGCCCGGGAGCGCCAGAGGTGTACGCGGGCCCCACGGGCAGCGAGTTGGCGTTATCCCCGTGACCGCCCGACTCTTCGCGGGAGCCAATGCTGTTGGCCGTAGTAGTCGGCTTGCCGGCGCGGTACAGCACTTCCACCTCGTCTCGGGCGGGCAGATACCAGTCACTGAAACCCCCGCCAGCGTAGCCAAGGCAATACTGCGCAGCCGGGTGCGCGCTGTCGTTCATTGCGTTGCTGTTAGCTACGCCGTCGTGGTAGCTGCCGGTCCCTGACGTGGCCGAGTCCGAGGTCTTACGCCGCAGCTTCGCCTCCGCGGCCTTTGGCGCGGCGATGAGCAGATAGTCACCATCCGAGAGCCGCATGGTGCCTGCGTAAAAGCCCCCTCCGAAAGGATCGCCAAGGTTTGGTAGGGCCACCTTTACCGTCAGCAGCACATCTCTGCTATACCCGCCGGCTACCACGGTCAACGTGACAACGCCCGCGGTAGCCGCTGCGGTATAGCTTATCGTCGGTCCATTGATACCCACCGCCCCCGCGGTGGCGGACACCGAGTAGACCGTAAAAGAGTCGTAGTCGGTAATCAGGAGCTCGAGGGACCCGTACACGGTCAGCGTGTCGGGGCCCGCGATATGGACCGGCAGAGTCCCTGAGCCCGAATCGGCCGCGGCAGTATTCAGCGGGTAGGCGACAACGGCGCCCGCGCCGTTGGCCACGTAAATGTCGACGCCATCCCCGACGCGAACGTAGTAGATCGCATCTGCCTCCAGGGTGGCGGGCAACGCGCTGACGAATTTGTGGTGCCGGACGAGGGCCATTCAGATCACCAGTTCGCCGTGGACCAGGCGGACGACACGGGAACGCCGTCGAACAGCATCCCGTCACCGTCTTCGCTGATCTTGTCGAGGACGGCCTTGTTGGAGTGGCTGTGCCCCTGGCTCACCGCTGCGTCAATCTGCGCCACGGTGCTGGTGGGGCGACCGCTGATCGAGGACCACTGCACCACCACGTCCAGCGATTCGTACTCGGCGACCTTGTAGCTCACCGCCCCGGTGTAGTCCCAGGCATACAGAGCCGAGCCGCTGGCCACGGTAGCGTCCGCGCTGGCGTCGATCACCAGGATCATCGCGTTGCCTGCGAGCGTCGCGGTTAGCGCATCCCGGGCGATAATGTCGTCGACGATGGCCAGCTGGCTGTCGGCGGCTGCCTGCTCAGCGAGGGCGGCCTGGACGATGGCGCTGATCATTGCGCTGTTGCCCACCGAGCGGGCGACCCCGGTGCTGTCGGTGATGTAGGACTCGGCGTAGCTGCCGTTCTCGACGAAGTAGAAGGTGTCCGCGGCGAGCGTGCCCGGGAGCGTCGTAACCTTATTGAAACGTACCAGTGCCATGCGTAACTCCTTGCTCTACCAGTCTTTTTCGGCCCAGGTGGCGCTATCGCCGCTGCCCAGGTACTCAATGAATTCCTGCTCGCTCTTGCCGATGTTGCCCGGCTGGGCGAGCCATACGGTGTACGCCGATTGCCCGGGGTCGCCCTTGGTGACCAGAACCGCTACAGGTGCGAATCCGGCGTTGACGCCCTCCGCTGCTGCCGCCAGGCCCATGAACTGCGCCTGCGGGTCCCAGCCGAAGCCGGTGACTTGGTTGCTACTGAGGCGGGAGACTTCGGCGGTGACCGTGATGTCGTCCGGCGGTAGGTCGTTGTCGACAAACCAGGCGCCCAAGTCACGGGTGACCAGAATCCCGCCGTGGGCAGGCTGCACCTGAGCACCGAGAAAGATCACCCGGGGGGTGACCTCCTGCCGGTTGGAGAACCCGCCGCGCAGCAGCTCGCCCGACTCGCTGAACGAAAAGTGCAGGCGCACGGTGACGCCTACCGGCTCCGCGGTAGCCCCCGCGAGGTACAGCGCCGGTTCCGCGAGGTGGGTGTGCAGCTGCCCACGCGCGCGGCGTTTCACCTCGCGAAAGCTGGCCATCAGATAACCGAGTCTTCTTCTTCGGCCTGGATGGCCTCGATCAGCTGGGGCATGGTCATGCCTGCGGCGGCGACCACGTCCAGCTCGGTGGCGATGGCGACCAGCTCGGCTTTCTTGAGCGTGTTCAGGTCACGACCGGCGGCGGACGGCGCACCGATGGATGCCGTGACGGGTTTTCCGGTAGCGCGCGCGGCGCCGGCCTTCAAGAGAAACGCGGCTTCGCTGCCCGCGGCGTTGAAGACGCGCCCGGGGGCAACAACTTCGCGTTTGCCGTCGGCACCGGTGCGGACAATTTCGTGTACTGCTTTCAACTGTTGCATGTTAATTAATCCTTTGGTGGTAATCAGGGGCCGCGTAAATACGGTCCCCCGGTGGGATTACAGTACCGTGGCGAACAAGGTGTTGTTCGGGTTCACCGGTACTTCGATAGGCGAAGACTGGGTCATCACGAAGGTCACGCTCGGGTCTTCGTTCGTCCACTGCTTGGGGAACACCGGCAGCGCGCGGAAATTAGCCTTGTCGTCCAGGATCGCGCCATAGGCTTCGATCATGTTGACGTTCGGGCCGCTCAGCAGCGCACCGTTCGGGTTCATAAACTCCTTGGTGCTGCCGTCGGGCATCTCGTAGAAGTCGCTGGTTGTCCAGATTTCCAGGTTGCCCAAGCGGCCCAGGCGCTCGCTGTACTCACCGGTACGCAGACCGATGTTCAGCTCGCCGGTGGTGCCGCGGATCAGGGTGTCCAGCTGCGCCTTGACCGAAGCGTTAGCCAGGAACGGGCCTACCACGTTGCGGCCCAGGGTCAGACGGGTGACCGGACCGCCGAACTCCGCACGACGCACGCGCTCGATCCAGGTGTTCAGGTCCCCGAGGATGTCGGCGCCTGCCGTGTCCCAGGTCTGCGTGCCGGTCAGTGTCACGGTATGCCCCGGCGCACGGCCAAAATCGACCACGGTAGTCGGGTAGTCCGGGCCTTCGAGCGTGACCTTGCCGTACTGTGCCGCCTCCGCAGCCATCCACTCCAGGCGGCGCTCGATGGCGCTGCGGTGGGTGCGCAGGATGTCACCGATGATGGCCATAAAACGGCCACGCGGCGACAGGCTGTTAGGGCTGAACATCGACTCGCCCGGACGACGCTTGATCGCACGGCCAGGGCTGACCGGGTCCTTGGGCTTGAGGTAGGCGGGCTTGACGCGCGTCATGCGTGCGCCTTCGCTGTAGATCGGGCGGCCCTGCGCTGTCGGCACCACCAGCGGGGCCAGCTTGCGGCCTTCTACCAGCTTCTCGAAGTCGATGAACTCGTCCTCGGAGTTGACCACGCCGCTGACCAGCAGGTCGCGGAAATAGGTGCTCGGCGCTGGGACTTCCTTGTAGAAGCCCAGCAGTGTGGCGGTGTCCAGTGGACTGATTTCAATGGCCATAATATTCCCCCAGCTCCTTATGCGTAGTAGGGTTTTTTGACGTAGATCTGGCAGGAAGCCATATCAAACGCCGCGAGTTGCTTGGCTTCGGTGTCGAACGAGGCCGGCCACTTGAGCGCATTCAGGTTGAAGCTGCCGGCCTTGTAGATCGGCACGCTGGTGCTGTCCGGGCTACCGGCAGCCACGGGGGCCACGGTGATCGCGTTGGGCTGCGTGGTGCCGGAGACGGCCAGGGTGACCGCGCGGGTGCCCGCATCGACGCGCACCGGGGTCCAGGCGGGAATGCCCGCCGTGGCCAGCGTTGCGCCAGGCAGCGCCGAGTCGGTAACCGGCTGCGGGGTATCGCCAGCGAACAGCTCCATCGAGCCGGTCACTACGTCGGTGTTGAAGCTGGCGATGCCGGCCTGGGTGTAATCGGGGGTGTGCATACTATTTGCTCCCTAGGCCATTGGCCGCACGGAATTCTTGCAGCATGACCGCTGCACTGGCTTGCTCGTCGTTACCACCGCCGTCGGCGCCCAGTTCGGGGTTGTCTTGGCCCATCGCCTTGCCGAAGTCGGCGCCGGGGGTGACTGCTGCCGCGCCCGCTGCGGGGGCTTTAGCATCCTCGGGCGAGGCCGCGAGGATCGCCGTCGCGTCGGCCACCGAGAGAGCGGTGTTCATAGCCAGGTGAGTGGCCAGCGTGGTGCGGGTCTTAGCCGCCTCACAGCCCTGAATGCTCTGGATGCGTTCGCGTTCGGCGGCGGCGCCTTCCTGGCGACCGGTAGCCGTGGCTCCGTCGAGGCTCGCCTGCGAGGCCTGTTGGGAGGCAGCGGCGGCCTGTTCTGGTGTGGGCATTGTTTCGTCTCCTGCGGTAGTGGAAAGCCCGCCCGAGAAGGCGGCCAGCGATTCATCGAAGGCCCGAACCTCATGCGCGAAGCCCAGGGCGACCGCATCCGCAGCGCTGTAGGTCAGCGCCTGGGTGTCACGGACAACCTGTTCGTCGAGCCCGAGGTTACGTGCCACGGTCGATATGAAAATTGTGTTCAGCCCATCGACCCGGGTCTGCATGCGCGCGCGGACCGCGGCGGGCAGCGCCTCAAAAGGGTTGCCGTCGACCTTGTGCTCGCCGGCGTGGACGAAGGTCACCTTGTAGCCGGCCTCGCTGGCCTGCCGTGAACGGTCGACGTGGGCGGTCAGGACCCCGACGCTGCCAACGCCGCCCGTGCGGGTCACAGTGACCCGGTCGGCCACGCTGGCCCAGGCGAAAGCCGCCGAGTAGGCGCTTTCATTGACGAAGGCGTGAATCGGTTTGGTCCCGCGCATGGCGTACACGCGGTCTACCGAGTCGAAGCAGCCGGCCACTTCACCGCCACCCGAGTTGATCAGCATGGCGATGCGCTGCACGCTGCCGTCAGCCATGCCGCGCTCAAAGGCTTTTTGGATGTAGGTGTAGCCGGTGGCGAAGTCATACAGCTGATAGCCGAAGTCGTGCAGCAGCATCCCTTTGATCGGGATCATCAGGGTGCCGTCCTGCACCACGTAGGGCCGATAGGACGCCAGCCAGTGGTCCGGTGCCGGCCAGAAGTCGTCGTAGGCCATCACAGGCGCGTCGGCGGTGGTCTTCTCTTGGATGACTTTCATCTCGGCGCCGACGCTGGCCATGCAGTTGTCCAGCCAGGCCTCGCCGCCAGCCCCGAGCAATACCGGTGCATTGGCGAACCGGGCGAGCAGCGGGTTACGCATCCTTTTCTTCTCCTTTGTCTTCGCTGCGCGGTGCGGCGCCGGTATCGCTGGGCGTTCCGCTGGCCGCGTTCATCATGTTCTGGCTGCTCTTGTCCGCGCCGAAGTCCAGGTCGTGTTTCGCCGCGGCCTTCTTCTCGCGCGACAGCTGACCGAAGACCACGCGCCAGTCTTTGCCCAGCCGGGCCAGCTCGGCCTCGCGAGTGGACAGGCCGTTGGAGACCCGCAGCACGGCGGCCTGGGTCTCTTTCAATTCGTCGATCTGGCCCATGCTGGCGCCGATCCATTCGCAGGCGCTGTAGGCCTCCTGGTTCAGCCCGGCGTACCAGCTCGGTGCGTTACGCGGCAGCGACGTTATCTCGCCGGCGTTGATCGCCTCCTCCAGCCACAAGCGGTAGTAGGTCGTGGCGAAGCGGTCGGCGACGTTGCGTTTCTGCACGCGCATCCGCTTGCCGGTCTCGGCCAGGGACGCCCGCAGGTTTGAATAGTTGGACGAGCTGTAGTCCTTGGATAGCTGCTCGTAGCTGACCCCCAGCGACGCCGCGATATAGCGCAGCATCGAGGCCTCGAAGTCTGAGCCGACGCCGCCGGGGGTGCCGGCCGGTTGCAGCTTCATCTTGGTGCCCGGGTAGAACACCGGCACCTTGGTGCCATCGAGGCGAATGTTTTTCGAGCCGCCGACGTACTTGGCCACTTCGCCGAGGTAGCTGCTGGCGTAGTTGGTCAGCGCAGCAGGGTCGCCGCCGCCGGCCTGGGCCAGCGCCACGTCGTTGGGAAGGTCAGACTCGATGCTGGCTGCGTAGCTGGCATTCAGCACGGCGGACTGCAGCACCACGTCACGGAATTTCTTGGTCATGCGCATTTCTTTCAGCGCGGAAACCATGCCCGAGATACCGCGGCTCTGATCGGGCCGCCACTGGTCAATCAGGTGGATCATCTGCGGGCGGTCCCAGCCGGGCTTGCCGGTGGCCTGGCCACGGGTCGCGGGCACGTACTTCCAGTCGTAGCCGTCCGGGTCCATCCAGTCCGAGGGGTGCGCCTGACGTATCCAGTAGCCCAGCGGTGCGCCGAAACGATCACGGTGGACCCCGCCACGCAAGGTCGGGCTGTCCATCTCGCCGCGCGGGTTGCTCAGCCGGTCGAGGTCGAGCATCTGCAGGGCGGTGCGAAAGGGCCGGTAGCCGTTGCGCATCCACTCCACCGAGGCCAGCACTTCGCCGGACATCGCATGCACGCCTACGGCCAGCCGGACTAGGCCGGTCAGCGTTTGCTTGCGCGCGGCGTCAGGGAAGTTACGGATGCTCTCGGCATACAGGGTGAACTTGGCCTCGACTTCTTCCTGGAATTCTTCGGCCCATACGTCATCGAGCCCGAGGATCTTGGCGTTCGGTTTAGCGTTGAGCAGGAACAGCTCGCCGACGATGCTGTCTTTCTGGATCGTCGCGCCGTTCTGCACGTAGGCATCGTTGCGCAGCGTGTCGCGGACCCGGGAGTCCATCACGGTCTTTTCGGGCAGGATGTCCTGATCGGCAGACTGCAACGGGGAGGACCAGGCCGCCAGCTCATGGGAACGCTGGCTGGCCCCCTCGAAGGCACTGGCTGCGGCTGACGCTCCGGGAAAATCCCCGCCGATAAGCGGGTCCAGGTAGGGCGTGTGCAGAGAAACAGCCATCAGAACCAGACCCGGCCGGGGGCCAGCGCGCCCGCCGGGATCATTCCCAGCTGCGCACGCAGCGAGCGGATGTACGTCGCCAGCCGGGCAGCATTGGCCGGCGTGTACCGGATTAGCTCCCCGTTGGCGTCGCGCAGCTCGGCTACGGACTGGCCGAGCATCAGGCCGTGGTACGCCTGCTCGGCTTCTTGCAACTGACTCTGCAGGTCTACAGCCATGCGGCCCTCACGAAACGACGTTGGTTCGGCGAAAGCGTAGCCCGACCAAAGGTTGAATGTAAAACTTATTGTTGAATCTTAGCATAAAGGTTCTCGGACCTGACTAGGCCAATAGCGCCGCCAGTTCTTCCAGCGTCTGCGCTGGCCGGGTTCGCACCAGGCCCCTGTCGCGTTCGCCTGCCTCCGAGACCAGATCGTTGGCGTCCCACTCGGCGGCCCAGCCTGGCGGTTCCTCCCAGCGCAACTGCTCGATCTTGATCGGGCGGTAGAGGGCGATGGCGATGGTGTACACCAGCAGGTCCCAGGCCTCGTTGCGGACCGACTCGTTGTGCCAGCCGTCAGCGGTGCGGACCTCGGCGACCATCTCCGCGAACCACCAGTCGGGCAGCCAGTCGGGGATATTGATTCGCCCGCCTCCGGCCTCCCGGCGGTCGAGCATCACGTTCAGTTGGTCCTTTAGCGCCGTGGTGTTGATCATCAGCACCGGGATTTCGCCGCGTGCGCCAGCGCTGCGGTCCTTTCGCTCGGAGTCCGGGTAGCTGACCTGCACCCGCGGGGCCGTCCGGTTCGAGCCGCCCTTGAGCAACTTGAAGCGGTGCTGCAGCCCCGCGGGGAACTGGCTACCGTCCGAGTCGCGCAGCTCGCGCCAGAATTTGTAGGAAGTGGAGGTCGCCGAGCTGTCGTTCTTTTTGTCCGCGGCGCCGCCCGAGTCGCAGCCCGTTACCTTGATCGACATCTGCCGGCCGGACTTGTCCGCCAGCGGGTACGTGCGAAGGATGACTTTGTCGATCAGTAGCCGCCAGTCCTCGACATAGGACGCCGGCGCCACCCGTTCCCGCTCGCCGTCTTCATCGAGGCGCGCGGACTTTTTGATCGCAAACCGGTCGATCACGGTGATGTCCCCGCCGACACCGATGCCATGTATCTGGACCTCGAAGCGGCGCAGCTGCACGTCCACCGTCGCCAGCAGGAAACGCACGCCCTCGGGCACGACGCGCTCGCCCAGGTCGCGAGACGTGGCCTTCACGTCCTCCCATAGCCGCCCTTCGGCGAGGCCGCGCGGCTTGAACGGCAGGCCCTGGTCGGTATTGGTGGTGGTCTTGAGCGCCTCCTGGCTGCCCGTGCGCTCGAACTCCTCGTCGGCTTTCAGGTACTTGAGGGCCAGGTCGCGCCAGGTCGTAAACGCCGCTGCAGGGCCTTTCATCCAGAAACTGGCGATGTCCGAACGCAGCGGGGTGCCCACCAGGCGGTCGCCCTCCTCCGGCAGCCAAATCATCCCGTCGCGCACCCATTTCGCGTTGCCCAGGTCGACCTGGTTCAGCTCGTTCTTACCGGGGGCGCCGTCCTTGCCGTCGTGCCAGATCAGGCTGCTGCAATGCGGGCACATCATCACCGTGGCCTCGGCGGCCTCGACGTGGTCGGCGCTGTCCGGGATCTGCAGCAGCTTGAAGTCCGGCTCGAAAGGGACCCGGCAATGCGGGCACTTCCACAGCCAGCGGCGACGGTCCCCACGGTTATACAGCGCCAGAATGCCGCGGGTCGGCGGGGCTTCGTGGGGTGACCGGGCGACCCATTTAGGGTCCTCGATTTCAAAGCCTGGCGATGATTCGGCGACGGTCATACCGTTGCGCCGGAACGTGGTCGCCCGCTTGGCGGTCAGGTCGTAAGCGTTGCCCTCGCCGTCGATGGACTCGCTGATCCGGTCGTAGTCGCTGATCCAGTTGCGGCCCACGGTCTTGCCCGACAGCTCGGTGATCGTCGGCCACTTGACGCTCAGGTGCATGCCGCTCAGGAACCGGATGTCGTGAGTCGACTGGTTGTGCCTGCCGGGGGCCACCATCTTGCCCAGGTCGGGGGAGTGCCGGAACGCCCGGCGTAGGTCCTTCTGGCTCCAGTCGCGGGCCACGCTCATGGTCATCAGAACGTGCATCATATCCGCGGGATCGCAGATCGAGGTATGCGCCAGCCAGTTGAAAAACATATCGCTCTTGCCAGTCCTGGCGGGGCCCGCGAAAACCATGCCGGTATAGTCGATGCTGGTCAGGCACTCCATCGGCTCCACCAGGTACGGTGCGACGGTGTTGTCCCAGTAACCGACGTAGCTGCCCGGGTTGTTCAGGTAGCGGTAACGCTCGGCAGCCTGCGCTACGGTCAGCCGCTCGGGCGGGCGGATACCCGACGCGGCAGCCGCGATCATCGCTTCCAAGGACGGATAACTCACGCGGAGGCCTCCACGGGCTCAGTGGACTCCGGGGGGCGGGCACCCTCCTCGCTGGCCGAGGGCAGTGTCTGGCGCTTGTTCGGCGCCTCGACCATCAGCTGATAGACGCTCTCCAGCAGGTTGTCCGTCAGCTGTGTGATCGCCAGGCGTTGCTCCGGGGTGAGTCCCTTGGTGCGGTCAACTTCCTCGACCCACAGGTTCGCTGTCGTCTTGAACGAGAACGCCAGGTCGCCGAATACGGTCAGCACGTCTTCGGTGCGCCATAGGTCGCCCGCGTTTTCCTCCCACTTTTGGCGCTTGAGCATGGCCGCCCAGTAGGCGTCATTGAGCATCGGCGGCAGGTCGTTGGGCCGCAGGCTTTTTATGTAGCTGATCAGATCGACTTTGGGCTTGACCAGGTAGGCCGCCGCGTCGGGGATACGGTACAACGGCCCGCCATTGCGCCGGCCGACGACCTCGATGGCCGCCGAGGCGAGCCGTTTGGCAATCGTGTTCTTATCGTGGCCGAAAACCTGGGCCAGCCAACTGGAACTGACCCCGCCGTAGACATCCGCCAACGCCATGACCAGCGGGTCCTCGGGTGCGGGTCCGCCGATCAGGTCTTCATCGCTGGGCTCGGGGGCGGTTTTACCCGCGGTCTTAGATGTCTTGGGCGGGGTACGCTTGCTGGCCGCGGGGCGGTTCATGGCTTTCTCCGGGTAATATCCCCCGAATTCTCACCACCAACTGGTACTAAGTCAACTAACGGTTGAATCCTACATCACGACACGGGTGCGTACCCAGCCGTACAGGAAGTCGCGCTGACTGCGATCCTTCTCGGTCCGCTCCAGGTAGTAGCCCCCCTGGATGCCGTTTAGCGCACGGAGCATGACGTTCTCCCCTTCACGGCCGCGCTTGTCGAGGAAGCGTTCCAGCGCGTCCAGCGTCAACGCCCCGACGCGGCCGTCCACGAACAGGTCGCTGTACCGGCTACCCGGGGAATTAAAGCCGTTCAGCCAGCGCTGCAGAAACTCGGCGGCACGGTGAGGGCCCATGTTCACACCGGTGTCGATCATCTCGCTGCCGATTTGCGGAGAGATGCGCAACACCGCGTCAAACTGCGGCGTCTGGATGTAGCGCTGGCGGTAGATCGTCTGCGCCAGGCTGCGCGGCAGCTCACGCATAGCACCCACGTACCCAGCCGCCCGGGCCACCGCCACGGTAACGCCGTACATGGTCTCGCCGCCGCGGTCGTTCGGGTCGTTGGCGTAGCCGCCCTCCGCCTCGATCACGTCCTCGATAACCTTCTCTGTCGTGCTATTCATTGAAAATTAACCCTTTAGTGGTACTGGCAGACATAAAAAACGCCCATAACGGGCGAGTTAAGGGGCGGGTACGTGGTCGCTAGACGGTGAAGTCGTCGATTAGCGGCCACCGGTCCGTCCCGGATACATACTGCCCTTTATGGGCGTCATCGGGCTGTACGTCCACCACCACGTAGCCGCCCTTGCGGACGCCGTGCTGGTCCACTAGCTCTGCCGACAGGCGTAGAAACGAAACCGCCCCCCGGGTGGCGGGGACGGCCCCCACCACGACGCATTTCTCGTACTCGCTGGGCACGATAAAACGGACTCCGCCGCCCTCGAGCGGCTGGCCCAGCGTGACATGGTACGAGGTCTGCGTGCCGCCACGGATCGCGTACAGGCTCACGTACCCCCGAGCGGGGTCGTCCTCCGCGGGGAAGGCGCAGTGCCCGCCGCCGAGCTGCAGCAGGCCCATGAACACATTAACCACGCCCTGCGCCTGCGCGTTACGGGCCTTGCGCTCCTTCGGAGCCATCCCGGGCGTTACCCCCAACGACAGCCACGCCTCGTCGACGCCCAGCAGGCGTGCCAACTCCGACATCTTGGCTGGGCGCGGGCGGCCGCCGGTGAACCACTTGCGCACGGCCTCATGGCTCACCTGCATCTTTTCCTTGACCCAGGTCTGCCGCCCCAAGCCATAGGCGGGCACATCCGGGTGCCCATCACAGGCCGTCTTGAGCCTGCCGACAAAACTACTGTCCGTCATCCTTTTATCCTCACGGGGGCCAGAGTTTCTGCGGGACTACCAGACGCCTAGCGAGACGTTCGTCCGCTGCGTCCGTACCCTCTGGCAAGCTAATTTACTTGTCAATTATACGTTGAATAGAGGGTGAACTATCCAGCAATGGTGTCAATTAATTTTCGTCTAAATTGGTCTATTTCAACCAAAAGAGACCTAGAAACGATCAGCGGTAGCTCCGCTAACCCGCCCGGTACTTGGTCGCCTCAACCAGTGCGTCTTGGGTCGCGTTTTTCTGCGGAAGAACCGCCATCACCCGCTCGTCCACGGTGCCCTCCGCGACGATATGGTGAATCATCACGGTCTCTGTCTGCCCGGGCCGGTGCAGGCGCGCGTTCAGCTGCTGGTACAGCTCCAGGCTCCAGTTCAGGCCGTACCAGACCGTGATGCAGCCGCCGTACTGCAGGTTCAGGCCGTGCCCCGCCGATGCCGGATGCGCCAGCAGCAGCGGAACCTCGCCCGCGTTCCAGCGCTTCTGCAGATTGGGCATCTCGCCCGGCACCTCGGCATGCGGGTACTTGCGGCGCAGCTTGGCCAGATCGAACTGGAAGCTGTAGGCGACCAGCACGGGGGCGCCGTTGGCCTCCTCGATGACGCGCTCGAGGGCGGCCATCTTGAGCGCATGAATCTCGATCACCTCGCCCTCGGCGTCGTACACCGACCCGTTGGCCAACTGCAGCAGCTTGCCGGTGAGTACCCCGTTATTGACGGCCTCGATGTCGTGCTCCTCGAGGAGCAACGTGCGCTCGAACTTGCGGTACTGGGCCATCACGCTCGCGGGCAGGCGTACCGCTATGGTGTTGTGCATCACCGGCGGCATATCTACATAGTCTGCGGTCTTCATGCTCAGCGTGATGTCGCTGATCCGCGCCACAATCTGCTCGAAGGCGCCCGGGCGGGGCAGGTACTTAAAGCCCTGATAGTCGCCCTCGAAGTAGCGGGTCCGGTACTGGTTAAAGCTGCCCTGCAACCGCTCGCCGCCATCCAGCAGGTAGAACTGGCTCCAGATGTCCAGCAGCCCGTTGGGGGCCATGGTCCCCGTCAGGCCTATCACGCGGTCGATGTGCTTGCGCACGCGGCACAGCGCGCCGAAGCGGGTGAAGTTGCGCTGCGCTTTTTTGACGGCCTTGGCTACCGCCTGCTCCACCTCCTCGGGGGGCGTCCCGCGGGGCAGCGCCTGCATCGCCCCGTCGATCAGTTTCTGGACGGCCACCTTGGTCGGCTTGGTGCGCTTGGCGGGATTCTTGAACCAGGAGATTTCGTCGATCACCAGGCAGTCATAGGGCCAGTCGTCACCCCATAGATCAACCAGCCACACGACGTTCTCCGTGTTGATAATACTTATCTCGGGCAGCCGCCGGGCGCGCTGCTCTCGGCGTCCTACGGGGCCGGTCAGCACTTCGTAGTCGAGCACGCGGGTGTGCGACCAGCTGTCAATTTCATCGGGCCAGGTCTCCTCGGCGACCAGCAGCGGGGCGATGATCAGCGCCCGCTGGATCTGGAACGTATCGAGCAGTTGGCGCAACGCGGTCAGCGTGATGATCGACTTGCCGAAGCCCATCTGCAGCCCGAGCATGACGTGTGGGCAGTCGAGCACCCGCTGCACGCCGACGTGCTGAATCTGGCGCAGGTCAGCGTAGCTACGCATACGCCACCCCCAGTACGCGCAGCCCTGCCAACGGATTGTCGACGGTATGCACCTCGACACCGGCGGCGTGCAGCGCGGCCAGCTCTTTTGCCTGCGTTGGGCGGGGCTCCCCGTCGGGTCGCTTGAACTCGATCAGCACCACGCGCCCGTCCTTGGCAAAAAACCGGTCGGGAGCGTTCCGGCGTCCTACCCACTGCAGCTTGCGCACCAGCCAGCCAGCATCCTGGGCCTTGTCACAGACCCAGTCTTCAATCGGACTTTCAATCATCGGGATTCTCTCGTTAAGTGGCTGGACTACGTCAAATAAGGGGGTCACGGTTTGCCACTTCCAGCAGCACGTCGCCGTGGCACAGGCTGGGCTTGCAGCAGCACACCAGGTCACGTCCGGCCAGGCACTCCACCACGCGACGGACCCTGACTGGGTCGCTCAGCAGCCACACCCGGTACTGCTCGATGACCTGCTTGCGCGAGCCCCCGGCACCGATGCGAAACGGATTGCCCCACTCGGTCCCGCGTTCGATAGCGACCGCGTCCTCGGGCACGCCGGCACGCCGGCGGTTGTATACGCGGGCCATCAGTCTTTGCGGTAGCGCTGGGCGATGTAGCCCGCGGCTGCGACCGGGCAGCCGTCGGCCCAGTCGGGCATTAACTCCATGGGCGTGACGAACTCGTCCAGCTCGCGGCCGGCGTCACCTTCGGCACCGATTTCATCGTGAACGGAGAGCACCACACCGAAGCCGGCGTCTTCGACGTTGCGCCAGCCGGCCATCATCAGATCGCGGGCGATGGCCTGCACAAAGGACTGGAACAGGTCGCCACCGTAGGTCGACATCCGCACCCACTGCCGGGTGATCCCGTCGACGCCCATGAAAACCACCTGCTCGGCGGCACGGCCGAATTTCTGCACGCTGGCCAGCCGGGCCTCGCAGCGATAGATGCGCCGTCCGCTGGGCAGACGCGACACCAGGAACATTTTGCTGCCGATGCGTTGGGCGCCGAACGCGCACTTGCCGCCGGCGAAGGGGAACCAGGTGCCCGGCTGCCGGAGGGCTTTTTTCGCGCAGTCCTCGGCGGCGTACCAGCAGGCAACGATGCCCGGGTGACGCGCACGCCAGGCCAGCTTGACCGACTCCGATGCGAGCCAGGTATCCTGCTCGGAGCCGCTGGCCTTGCCGAAGCGCTCCCAGTTGACCCAGGCTCCCTCGATGTAGCTGCCGTCCAGGGCTTTCTGGATGATCGGCCAGTAGTCGGCCATGTTGACGTTGTAGATGTCCGCCATGCTCACGAACGCGCCGACGCCGCCTCCAAAACCGAGGGCCAACTCCGGTACTTTACCCATCACGTTGCGCTCGGTGCCGTCGACCTGCTGGGGGGTCTTGCCGATGATCTGGCCGGCGGTGACCTTGTACAGATCCGGGCCTTTACGTTGCTCGTTGCCCTGGGCGTCGACGCTCAGCACGGTGTCGTAGTCGCGGAACGCTTGGATCTTCCAGGCCTCGCCGCCAAGCCAGGCCGCGACCCGGCCTTCGATGTTCGAGAAGTCGGCCACGTACAAGCTCTTGCCCGCGGGGGCCTGGATACAGCCGCGCAGGCAAGACGAGATGGCGGTCGGCACAGACCCGTGCAGCAGTTCGATGCGCGCGACAGCCCACTCCGGGTCCTCGGTCTCCTGCACAATCTGCATGACCTGGTTGGCCTCGTACCACTTGAGCCCGCCACGGGACGGCAGGTTGTGCAGCTGGGCGCCCTTGCCCGCTACCCGGCCGGTGTTGGCGCCGTGGAACAGGAAGTTTTCGCGCATGCGCTGGTCGCTACTGGTCAGCTCGACAAACCGGCTTAGCTTGGCCACCGATGACTTGCCCGCCTCCTGGCGCAGCTGCAGCACGGCCTTCGCCTGCTTTGGCACCTCCACGTCAGCCAGCAGACGGATAACCGCTGCCTTATCGAGCGAATCGGTCTCGACCCCCTGCCCGGCCAGCCACTCTTTTAGCTGCGCGACGGCAGTCGGCGACTTAACTACCCCGCCGGTTGCCCGGGCCAGATCCTCGCAGTAGCGCTGCTGTACCACGGCCATGACGCGCTGGGCTTTCTGCGCGAATTCCACGTCGATCTGCACGCCGCGCATGTTGGTGCGGTGGTCCATCAGCCAGACCTCCCGCTCGCTCGGCGACAGCGGGCGCAGCACTCGGTCCAGGGCACGCTCGGCCTCGGTATCCTGTACGCAGTAGGCGCCCAGGCGAGCACGGCGCTCGGCATCGTCCCACCAGTACAGACCGGGTTCTTCCCCTTTGCGGGCTTTGCGCGGCTTGGCCATCCGTACCATCAGCCGGGCACCCTCCTCGTCTTTCTGCACGGCCAGGCCGAGGGCCTTGCACGCGCCAGACAGCGACCGCGGCAACGCCATCACCGAGGCCCGTGCCGCGGTGCAGTCCATCTGCGAGAACGGCAGCGGGGGCAGACCGAGCCGGGGCCTAAGTAGAAAATTCCACAGGCACCACTCGAAGCCGGCGTTATGCGCCACGAAGGTGAGCTTCTGACGCAGGGCGTGCAACACGTCGTCCGGGAAGTCCTGTCCGGCCCAAGGGTCCCATAGCGCCACGGGCTGGTCGGCGATGGCGTAGGACATGCACCACACGGCGGTATCCGGCGAGCGGGCGTACTGGTACGCCGTCACCGCGCCCTTTGAGCGGCCGAAGGGCACGGTACTGCGGGATTCAAAGTCGAGGTGGATACGGTCGCTGCTCATGGAGGGCCTGCGTGGGTAGTTGTGCGCTTGCGGGTGATTATTCCACAATTAGTTGAAAAGAAGGGCGCCGAAGCGCCCTCTTTTGTACCTTTTTTCGATCAGACGAGGTCGTCGTCTTCATCATCGTCGGGCAGTTCGGCCAGGTAGTCGTCCGCATCGACCGGAGCCGCACCGAAGGGCTCGCCGTCTTTGCGAAAGCGCACGACTTCCAGGGTAGCGAAGATGCCGTTGCCGCCCAGTTTCTTGTCCGCGGTGGCCCACACGCTGACTACGGCATCGACGTAGCAGCCGCCGTACATCACGCCGTCTTCTTCCACCAGCGGGCTTTTATCGCGGTTGAGCACTTGCGGGCGCTTGCGGTTGCTCGCCGATACGAACATCTGGTCTTCATAGCCGGCGTATACATCACCTTCGCCGTTGGTGGCCGTGTCGCCGTCACGCAGACCTGAGCGGTCCGAGTCGAGGGCCTTGCGCACCTTGTCGGCCTTCTCTGCCCAGGTCTTTTTTGAGGCGGCGTTAACCGCAGCCGTCATTTTCTTGATATTGGCGGCGCCGACCGTGGTCGCCGGGTCCATCAGAAAGCCGGCGCCAAACTTGGGCACGCCGCCTTCGATGGAGGCCTCGGGCTTAAACAGTTTAGGGAAGGACAGACGGACGTTTTCCAGCACTACGATGTCGCTACGTGGCTCAGCCATTTTTCAGTTTCCTTGCGTTAGATAAGGTCGTCGAAGCCGTCGGCTTCGTCGGTGTCAGAAGGCGCCACAGGCGCCGCAGGTTCATCCAGTTCGTCATCGGGTAGTTCCGCCAGCAGATCCAGCAGCGGAACCAGGGCGTCGCGCTTGTCACTCTCCGGGACCAATGTCGGCCGGCCTTCGGGACGGTGGATCAAGTCCTGCGCGACTTTCCAGGTGCGGGTGCCCGCTACCTGCTCCATCTGCGCGGGGCCCTTGAGCTTCTGCGAGTAGATTGCGTTGGCCGGCATCTTGGCTTTCCAGAATTCCTCGGCCTGCTCTGCGTTGACCCAGGCACGGTCCCCCTGCGTGCCGACGGCTTTGAACCCCGGCACGGGCAGCCCGTGAATAGCGTCGTGAACTGCAGCGGACTGCAGGTTATTGACCCAGTTGGTGATCAGCGACCGGTGGGCCAGCAGGTAGCTGCGGCGCTCGGGGCTCAGCGTGTCGATTGCGGTCAAGGTGGGTTCCTTTCTACGGGAGGCGTCAAGGTCGGTCGGCGCGAGAGTCAGCAGCTGCAGGACGAACAGGTCCAGTGTTGGGCAGCTGGCGTTACGGGCCGCTCGGCAGAACATGCAGCCCTTGGGCGTCGGGTTCAGCGGGGCGTCGGGGTCTAGCGTGGCCACGGCCGCGGCCGCCACCTGCTCAGCGAAGCGAAGCAGCTCGTCGAGCGTGGTGTACCACTCGCTGCCCTGCCCAGGAACGCGGGGCTGGTCGATGCGCAGCAGGAACCGGGTCGCCTTGGTGTGGTGTCGGGCGTAGTTCATCCAGAAGCCCAGCGCGTAGATCATCAGCTGGCTGTTGTGCTCCGCGTCGACCACCACGCCGCGCCCGAATTTCAGGTCGTCGATAGTGATCAGATCGGGGGCAACGCCGCCGGCGTCCAGCGTGCCGAAGCCGCCCTCAATCCACGGGTCCATTTCGACCCGGTACTCGATGGACCAGGCGCCCCGCTCCTCACGGATACGGTCGATGCCGGGCTGCAGCCAGGTCACCCACTGCGGGGTCACCTCGAAAAACATTTCGTCCGCTTCAATCCACTCGCCGACAAATTCCTCGACGTTTTTGCCCTGGGTAAGACACCGCTCGCGCACGTCATGCGCAGCGGTGCCTTCGCTGGCGAATTCGCTGGTCTCGTCGGGGAACCGGTCCTCCATCAGCGGGGCGCCGGGGCAGTTCATCCAACGCTCGGCGGCTGACGGTGAGAGTCGAAAATGGGCAGTCACAGTGCGCTCCAGTTGAGGCCGCCGAAGCGGCCCCGCAAGTCCGGTGGGTTATACGAGGCTTTCGTCGCCTTCGTCCGAATCAAACTGGTCAAAGTTGGCCGCGGTCGGGTCAATGTCTTCGCCGGCCATCTTGCGGCGGACCAGCTCGATGGCCAGCTCGCGGTGCTCAGGAAGAATCTCTGACGCCTTGGCCGCGCCAAAGCGCTGCAGCATTGGCTTGACGAAGGCGTAGCGGTCGGCGCGTTCTTCTTTCTCGAGGTCTTTCGGCAGGTAAGCCGAAAAGGCGGCGACCAGGTCTTCGACACTCGGGACGCTGTCAACGGAGGTAGCCTGGGCAGCGGGCTTCTCTACGACGGGAGATTTAGCCGCGGTTTTCGCTGGTTTCGCTGGTTTCGCGGCGGGCTTAGCCTTGGCAACGGCAGCGTCGTTCTTCTCACGCAGCGCCAGTGCCTTTTCCGTGTAGACAGCCGCCGGGATCTTGTAGATGGCGGGTACGCGCTTTTTCTTGGAGGCGTAGGCCGCCTCGTCGTCGACTTTGCCGAAGAAGCCAGTTTCGTTATCGGCCCAGTAGACAGGACCCGACTCAGCGGCCTCCTTGGCTGTTTCGGCGACAACGCCTTGGACACTCTGCAGCGGGATGCGGTCGTCGAAGTCATACTGGCTTGTGGTGGCTGCGGCCAGGGCGTGGATCGCCGCGGTGAGGCCGTTCAGGGCAGCGGCGGCGGTGTCACTAATATCAAGCGTGATGTTCATGGTGGAGACTCGCTATTGAGGGCTGTTTAGGCGGCAGCGGTAGGCGCTGCGGGGAGGTGAATTGAACACCTTGGGCTTTTTCTTGTCAACTATTAGTTGAAAACATCTATTAAAGTTGCAGCGTGAATAACGCACGACACGACGGGGGCCGGCACTCGATCCTTGCGTGGGCTGCCTCCCGCTCACTAGAATGTCAACAACTCCACAATTAGCTGAATGGCCGCCTACCCATGACCACCGCAACGATTTGCCCGCAAACCAGTCGCTACAAAGACCTCGGCCCGCTGCAAGACCTCCTGCTAATGGCCTGCCCTGCGGGGCCTGCAGGAAAAAAGAGCATTCCCGTGCTGGCCCAGCACCTCGCTACCAGTCACCAGTATGTGTACCGCTGGATTGACGAAAAGCGCGTGCCGCCGAAGTTCGTGGCGAAGCTGGTCCGCTTGTCGGGGGGCACCGTGGCGCTGGAGGATTTTCACCCCTACGTCTTCTAACTACGGGTTATTTTTCAACTTAAAGTGGAAATGGCGCTATCCTGTGAGTATTCTGTAATCCGAATACCGATCAACTGGAGGCGCCCCCGTGCCAACACCCACGAATACGCAAAGCCTCAGCCAGCTCATGGCCGACTATCAGCTCTCTCCGCTCGACGTGGCCCGCCTACTTAACCGGTCCTACCAGACCGTGCTCATCTGGCGCTCCGTCAGCCCCCAGGACATCCCCGATACCCTGCTCGAGCTGTTAGACCTGAAACTGCGCGACATCGCCAGCCGTGAGCCAGCGCGCTGCGGGGAGGCGGTATGAACACCCTGCGCAGCCTCACCTACGGCCTCACCTCCGCGAGCGACCGGAGCGCCATCACCCTGCAGGAGAACACCTGGGCGCACATCACGGACCTGTTCCGCGTGCCGGCGCGGCGCAAGATAACCTGGGCGCAGTATCAAGCCATGAGCATCAAAGGACGGGCCCATAGCAAGAATACCGGGCTGTTTTTTGGCGGCAGTTGCGCCGATGGGCATCGCAGCGGAAGCACCCTGACCTCCCGCTCTATCGTCAACCTGGATCTGGACGACGACTGCCAAGCCGTGTGGGACGAATACCTCGCTACCGGCAGCCTGCAGGGGCTGTCCGGGTTGAGCTACCTGCTGCACACCACCCGCTCGCACAGCCTCGAAACGCCCAAGATGCGTATCCTGATCCCGTTGAGCCGCGACATCAGCCCGGCTGAGTACGAGCCCGTGGCCCGCGCGCTGGCCGAGTACCTGGACGCCTCGATGATGGCCGTGGCGCGCGAGAGCTACACCCCCGCGCAGGGCATGTACCTGCCCTCGGTCAGCGCTGACCAGGAATTCTGGTGCAGCGACATCGACGGCGCTTTCTTCGACCCGGACACCGCCCTCGACCGCTACCCGGCAACCGACGCGAAGTCGTGGCCGCGCCGGCCGCGCGAAATACCAACGGCATACGTGGCCGGCCGTAAGATGACGCACCCCGAGGACAAGAAAGCCCTGGCTCCGATCATCGCCGCCGTGCATCGCGCCTTCGACCCATGGACTTTTATCGAGGAGTTCCTGGACGAGCACTACATTGCCAGCGGTGACCGCTATTCCTACGTGGGCGCCAGCGGCGCGCCGAGTGTGCGGGTCTACGACGACGCCTTCATCCAGTCCGACCACGGCTCCGACCCGGCGGTGGGCCAGCACAACACGTTCGACCTGGGCCGCATCCACCTCTTCGGCGAGCTGGACCTCGACTACGACACCAGCAGCCTGTCACCCGTGGACTGGCCCTCCTATAAAGCCATGGCTGCGTCGATGCTCGAGCACGCCAGTGTGCGCGAGGCCATGGCCGACATCGCCGCGGAGGTAAGCAGCGAGCGCAACGCCGGACTGCTGGGCATTCTCGACGACCTGTCACCCGAAGACGACGACGCAGAAGCGGACGATGACGAGGAGGACCTGATCGGGGCCGCACCGGCACCGAAGCCCGCCACGATTGAGGAGGTACTGCGCCGCGTGCGTGCCAGCATCGGCAAGGCGCCCACCCTCGACGCGCTGATCCGCCTGGTCGAGACCATTCGGGCGTTTCCGATTGCCGATTTCCGGGACCTGCACCGCGATCTGGTCGCCACCGATGTGCAGCGTCGCTTCGCCGAGCTGGACGGGCAGAAGATCACCAAGACCGCCGCCCGCAAGATGCTGGCCCCTACCGTGGAAAACCTGCGGGACCAAGTGGCCGGAAAGGCGCTGCCCGCGTGGGCTGACGGCTGGGTCTATGTCACCAGCACGAACAGTTTTCTGAACCTGAACACGAAAGAAGTGCTATCGAAGGACGGGTTCAATGGCCGGTACAACAAAGAGGCCGGCGACCAGTTCGGCTCGAGCGATATGGGCCTGACCAAGCTAAACGCCTTCGACGCCGCAACGCAGGTGTTCTGCATTCCGATGCCCTACGGCACCCGCTTTCACCCCGGTAAGCTAGGCCTGTTCACCGACGAGGGCGTGACCTACGCGAACACCTACCGGCCCGTGATGGTCGAGTCCGGCGGCTACAAAGGGAAGAAGGGCACGAAGCTGCTCCGGCGCCTGCTGGCCGATATGTTCCCCGACAGCGAGCACCAGGGCATGGTCCTGGACTTTTTCGCGCACTGCATCCTGCACCCGGAGAAAAAGCTGAAATACGCGCTGCTGATCAAGGGCTCCGAGAACGAGGGCAAGTCGCTGCTGGCTAACCTCATGCGCAAGCTGCTGGGCCGGCGGAACTTTGCCATCGTCGGACCGGATCAGTTGAAGGAAAAATTCAACGGCTGGTCCTACGAAAAGCTGTTCTGCGTGGTGGAGGAGATAAAGATCGGCGGCCGGGAGGCCCACGATGTCCTGAACAAGATCAAGACCATCATCACTAACGAGGAGATACCCATCCGGCGGATGCAGAAGGACGCAACCACCGAGTCAAACTTTTGCAATATGTACCTCACCACCAACTACGAGGACTGCCTGCCGCTGGAGGAGGACAATTCGCGCTACCTGGTGCTGTTCACCCGGTTCAGGACTAACCAGGAGGTCAAGGACTGGCGCGCAGCCCGGATCGAGGTCGAAGGGTCCGACTACGTCCGCGAACTTTGGGACCACATCGAGGACCATCCGCTGCAATTCATGGAGTTTTTCCAGTCCTACGAGTTCAGCAAGCACTACGCCACCGTTGGCGGGCGCGCACCGGACACCCGCTTCAAACGGACGATGGCGGAGGACTGCCGGTCGGAGGAACGGCTGCTGCTGGAGCAGATGCTGGAGGACGGCACCGACCCTTCGATCAGCAGCGAGATGCTGATCTGGCCGAGTTTCCGCACCGAGTTGGACCGTCGGGGCTGGGGCGCTTCACTGCGGGGGCGTGGCGTGTCCTCCTTCCTTAAACCAATGGGCTTTGTGAAGGCGCGGGAGACGAGTGTAAGCATCGACGGCGAAAAGCATCGTCTCGTCGCCTGGACGCGCGACACCCAACTCCTGGTAGACGGCGACCGGCTGTCGTCAAAAGGGGCGGAACTGGCCCGGGAGGCGATCCGGCGGCACAACGACTTGGACGACCTGGAATCGCTTGCCGACAACGTGATCCGGCTTCGTCGCTAACGAATCGCGATTTTCAGGGATTCAGAGCCGCCTTCGGGCGGCTTTCTCGTTCCTGGCGAATCGCGATTTTCAGGGATTCGATAGTTACACGGGTAGAAACGAAACTCCGCCCGCCAACTGCGTTCCGCTACAGCCCTAGTGCCACGCGGGTTTAGCCCCCACGCTACCCGCTAAACGAGTTACCCCAGTTAGTTCTGCTGGTTCTTATATGTGATGTGTATATATGTAATGCGAACATCACCATGTACTAACCGTTTCCATCATCATCATCATTACAATGTCATCTCTATGTAAGACCTTATTTAACTAGGGTAACTAGGGTAAGAAGGGTATAGAGAGCTAGAGCCCGCGGTTTTGCTGAGCTGCAGGCTACCGGAGAACGCTGCCAGACTTTCCTAGTCGGCCTATTTGCCGGGTACAGTGCCCTCCCCGGCACGAAGTTGCTGCTGGTACGCCCTCCCGGCCTGCAGCTGCTGGTTGCAGTCCCTCAGCGCCGACGCCCTACGGATCGCTAGGGCGGCCAATTCCCGGTAAGAGCCACCCCTGCTCCACTCAGGCTCCGAACACGCCACCAGCAAGCTATCTGGTAGGTAGGCGGGCACATACACGGTAAGGGTGGGCGCTGCCGGGCTAGAGCAGGCGGTCGTCAAGCTCAGCAGGCAGGCGCTGGTTAAGACAGGCAAGGCTCGCATCGGTGTCCCCTTCGGTTTTTTTAATGTCTTCGAGTGCTTTTTCGGCGATTTCGAGTCGTTTTGCGGCATCGAGCCGGCTTTTCGTCAGCCCGGCCTGCAGCTGATCGAGGGCATCGAAACGGTTTTGCAGGCGCAGGGCCTGCTGCTCCCTCTCGACAGCCTCCCCGCGCAGCGTGGTATTCGCCGCCAGGGAGGCCGCTGACTCCGCCCAGGCCACCTTGAGCTGCCAGCCGAGCCCCAACACGGCGAGTCCCAGCACGGCAAGACTCCCAAAAAGTATTCGCATGCAATCCTCCAATAGTATTTTCAACCATTTGTTGACAATGCTGGCGCCGCAGACTTATCTTGCGGCGATTGGCCAGCCCTACTCACGATACCCGTGCTGTAGGTCGCCTGCCGGGGGAAATGCGATGCAGCAACACGATATTTACCTGGGCCTAGCGACACTGACCGCCGACGGAAACGGCGGCTGGGCGCTGCCCGGCGGGGGTCACACGTCGGACCCCGCCGAAGCCCTTGAAGCGGTCGCAAGCCTTGAGGGGGCTATGCGCAGCCCGCCCCCACGCCAGCTGCTTGAGGCATCGGCGCCCGTGGTAGTTACCCGCCGGGTCGCAGACAACGCCCGCTATGTTCACAGTCGCTCTTGAGCGAAAGGACGGCAGCAGGGGTAGACCGCAGGACACCGCGCCGCTGAGCGCGGTCTTATTTTTGGAGCGCAGGGACGCCGCGCCATCCACCTCAACGGAGTTGAGTCGGCAACCGAAGGTAGTAAACGGATGTGTAACTGTAAAAGCGAGATACAAGAGATGCTGACCGGCCAAGTGGGCGCCGCGCTGCCCCCCGACGCGCAGGGCGTGACCGTTCAGCTCGAGGGCTTTGGCCTGCTCCGGGGTGCCGACCAGGCGCTGGAGTACAAGAACCAGATAGCGTTCATCGCGTTCTACACTCAGCCAGGTGACGCTGAGCCGCCACAGGAGCACCGGATGACGCTAACCGGCGCGTTCTGCATGTTCTGCGGTGAGAAATATTCGCTGGATCACGCGCCGGCGTTCGTCGCGGGGCAACTCGCGTGACGGCCACCCGGTCAGTCCGGGGGAGTCAGCGTGTGGGAAACCCACGCATGGACAGCCCCTGTCTTGCCCCGCTACCTCGGGTCAAGCCACACCAGTTTACCTTCACTTGCCGGAGTTCGAGCGCCCCCGACGGGCTGCCCCAGCGCCGCACGCGGACACTGCATGCGATGTCGCAGTTCGATGCCCAACTGCAGCTGAACAAGTGGCTCACCCGACGCGGCCTGGCCTTCCATTTTTTGCTGGAGGTCCAGGTCCTCGACGCCAAACGAATACCCGGGTAGCCCCGGTCGCACGACATACCCGCCCGAGAACTACCTACCGATAATTCAGGAGATACACCGTGGAAAACCAGCACCGCAAGATCACCGGCTACCGCGAGCTGAACGAAGACGAGGTCTCTTTTATGAATGCAATCAAGGCTAAAGGCGCCGAACTGCTTGCCCTGCAGGAGAAACTGAGCAGTTACCTGGCCGCTCAACGCATTGGCAAGATGGTCGCCGCGCAACGTATCGACAAGGTAGCGACCGAAGAATTTGCCCGCTTTAACGACGCCGAGCCCCAACGCTGGGCGGCTATCGGCAAGACCGACATTCAGACCGGCATCATGGCGCTGGTCCGGGCGGTTGCCCAGCCGGCCGTATAAACCGCGCCGTCACCAATTCGTAGCCAGGGAGAGAAACGATATGCCCGAGAAAATCGAGGAAGGCGGCGCTAGCGCCGTCGATCCAGTCCGCGACCGCATCAGGGAGGTATTCCTGCGAAACGGTTTTGTGATCAAGCCCGGGAAGACCGACCTGGCGCCCTATGTGTACTCGGCGGCGCGGGAGCTGCTGGCAGAAATTGCAGCCGTCGGGGCCAGCCGAGGTGAGGCGGTATACCTCTACCGTAGACTAGGCTGGCATGAGTTCGCGACCTGCGACCGCTCGCGCTATGTTGAGCTGTCGAGCCATCGGCTGTTTGAGACCCGGGTGCTCTATACCGCCACGCCAGCCGCCCAGCGAAAGGAAGCCAGGCCATGAGCATGCACAAAAAACCACTTACACAAATTGAGGAAGACGGCCTGCGCACGCACGGCCTGACTACCGGATCGCCCAGCCAGCTCTCGGATGTTTTCCGGCACGGCATGGCGTGGGCGCAGCTCGCCGCAAGCAAGACCGACCGGGGTGTGGCTGAAAGCCGCGGGGAGGACTTACAACTCGAACTTGAGTCCGCGGAGGGGCGGTACGCTAACTGCGCCCGCAACTCCTCGGCGTTTGAAAACCGCATGGGTGAGCTGCAGTCGGAAAACGGAAAACTGAAAGACCGGATCGCCGAGCTGGTGGGGCAGTGCAACGAGATTTATGCGCTGAAAGACAAGCCGTCCGTCGTGGCGCTACCTGACGACGACGAGCTGTCCGAGCTGTCGTCGTCTGCGTGCCAGGCGGCGCTGTCCTTCGGCATCGGCGAGGATTCATTTCTGCGTCTGGCTAGGGCAGTGCGTAGCCGCTGCGCCAAACTCAACGCCGGCGCTGTTGCCGGGCCAGGGGGATGGACTTCTTGCGAAGTCCGCATGCCTGAGCCGGAAGTTGAAGTGCTAATCGTCGTGAATGGTGTCCGCCGGGTCGGGGTGCTGCTTTGGGCGTACCCAGGCTTTGGGGACAACTTTGCGGCACACACCTACTGGGATGATCCAGAAGAAGACGGCCATGTGTGGGAGCACGGGGATGTGACTTGCTGGCAGCCGCTCGACGCTGTGCCCGAGCCAGCCGCCGAGCCTGTTGACGACGAATGCGTACATTGCTTCGTCATGTTCCAGCTCACCTGTGTGAAGTGTGGCGAACCGTACTAGCCGGGTTTTAGGGAGGCCAGCCGAGCCTTACTGCTGCGCTTTGACGAAGCCGCCCGCGTCACGTCGCTGGATTTCCCGTAGACGGGCCAACGCCTCCACCGCCGCCTTATGCGCGACCGCTGTTTCCGCGACCGCCCGCTCTTGCAACGCTTGATGCCGGGCCTCGGACTGCTGCATATCCTGGACGGTATCCGCCATAAACCCGTACCACCATCCCGCGCCTAGTCCGCCAGCCAGCACCAGCACCCCGAGTGCTTTCGCCCCCGTCATCCACGCCGACCTCCCGGTCTCGATCCCGGCCTGCCGCTCGCGTTTTTGTGCAGCGCGTAGGTCGTAGGCCCAGCAGATAGGAATGTAGGAGACGACGCATACCGCCAGCACTCCGACAACAATTAACCCGTTAGCTGATCCAGACATATTCAACTCTCCGTTGACAGTGATGGCGCATTGTCACACGTCTCC
>Ga0307487_1000137_pt1 | contig 58311 bp, 54 predicted proteins | sample CBIW12metaG_FD_203665 | JGI IMG/M metagenome (GOLD analysis project Ga0307487, IMG submission 203665) | Sea-ice brine microbial communities from Beaufort Sea near Barrow, Alaska, United States - CBIW 1.2 | ecosystem: Environmental > Aquatic > Marine > Coastal | place: USA: Alaska | collected... | reverse complement strand
CATCGGCACCGGGAGGCGCAACTGACGACGCACGAAGAGCACCCCGATCACGATGCCGATCATCAGCGGCGGAAGGGAGAACAGCGTGACCCCGTCCTGCGCAATCGCCTTGATGCCGTAGACGATGGGCAGCATGGTCGCGAGGCTCAACGCGATGCTCGGCACGTCGATCCGGCCCGGATGCGGGTCGCGGGATTCGGGAACCAGCAACGGGGAGAGCACCAGCAAGGGCAGCAGCAGCGGAACGGCCAGCAGAAACACCGAGCCCCACGCGAAGTGTTCGAGCAGCACCCCACCGACAACGGGGCCGAGCGCGCTTCCGGCGGCGAAGCCCGTGGCCCAGATGGCGATGGCGAGGCGGCGCTGGTCGCGCTCGGTGAAGATGGAGCGCAACAGCGACAGCGTCGACGGCATCAACATGGCGCCGAAGAAGCCGAGAACGGCACGGGCCACGATAAGCCACTCGATCGTCGGCGAGAAGGCGGCGCCGATCGAGACGAGGCCGAAACCGGATGCGCCGATCAGCAGCACTCGCCGGCGCCCCACCCGGTCCCCCAGGCTTCCCATGGCCACGAGAAGTCCGGCCAGCACCAGCGGGTAGATGTCGACCATCCACAGGAGCTGCGTTCCGGTCGGCCGGGTCGCCCGGGAGATGGCCGGCAGGGCGAAGTTCAGCACCGTGTTGTCGATGGATATGAGCAGCACCGGAAGCATCAGAACCGCAAGCGCCCACCATCGGCGCACCGATCCGGACGAGGCCGGGGGTGACGCCGTGCGCGAGGCGACGGGCCCGCGGGTGGTGGATTCGGATGCGGTGGACGACACGATCGGGCTCGTTTCTGTTTGCGGTTTGCCGGGATTTTTCTACTGTACCGTCTGGACGGTATAGTAGGCGAATGATTCCCGAGCCGGTTGACTCTCCTGACGCCATGCCCCCCACCGCGTCCACCCGCGACCGGCTTCTCGACGCCTTCGAGGAATTGCTGATCGACGGCGGGGAGCGCTCCGCCACGCTGAACGCCGTGGCCGCATCCGCCGGGGTCTCCAAGGGAGGCCTGCTGTACCACTTCGCGTCGAAGGACGCGCTCGTCGAGGCGCAGCTCGACCGCCTGCTCGAGGCCGCCGCGACCGACACCGAGAACATCCGCACCGCGGTGGCGGGCCCCGTCGATTACCTGATTCGCAGTTCGGTCAACATGGGGAGCCCGCTTGACCGATCATTCATCGCCACCACGCGCCTCGCCCAGGGGCGCCACGAGCCGGCGATTGCCGTGCTCGAAGAGATCCGCCGAGGCTGGCTGAACGTCATCGAAGAGTCCGTGGGCGACCACGACACCGCGGTGGCCATCATGCTCGTCAGCGACGGCCTGTACGGCAACTCATCACTGGCCGGAATGCCCTCCGCGCCCGCCGAGGCGGCGAAGGCAGAGAGCATGAACCGTTTGCTCACCGTGCTGGCACGGCTCTACACACGCGGCTGATCGTCGCCGAACGTACGATGCGGCCGGGGCGAACCCCGGCCGCATCGTATGAGTGTTACTCGGTGAGGTCGATCTCCACCATGATCTCGGCCGAGATCGCTTCGCGAACCGATGCCAGCAGGCCGGCGGGCACCTCGGTGTCGACGGTGAGCACGCTCAGCGCGTTGCCCGTGGCTTCATCCCGGGCGATCTGCATGCCGGCGATGTTGATCTGCGCGTCGCCGAACTCGCGGCCGTACACGGCCACGATTCCCGGGCGGTCGGTGTACAGCATCACGATGAGGTTCTTCGCGAACGGAACCTCGATGTCGTAGCCGTTGATCTCGACGAGCTTCTCGATCTGCTTGGTGCCGGTCAGGGTTCCGGAGACCGAAACCTGCGAACCGTCGGCGAGGGCGCCGCGCAGCGTGATCACGTTGCGGTACTCGGGCGATTCCGGGTCGGTGATCATGCGTACGCTGACGCCGCGCTGCTCCGCCAGGAGCGGCGCGTTCACGTAGGACACGGTTTCGCTGACGACGTTCGTGAAGATGCCCTTGAGCGCGGCGAGCTTGAGAACGCTCACGTCGTACTCGACCAGTTCACCGCGAACCTCGATGTCGACGCTTGTGAGCGGGCTGTGCGCGGCCAGGCCGGAGAAGACCTGTCCGAGCTTCTCGACCAGCGGGATGCCGGGGCGCACGTAGGAGTCGATGACTCCGCCGGCCACGTTGACGGCATCGGGAACGAGCTCGCCCGACAGCGCCAGGCGCACGGACTTGGCGACGGAGACGCCGGCCTTCTCCTGCGCCTCATCCGTCGACGCCCCGAGGTGCGGCGTCGTGATGATGTTTTCGAGGCCGAGCAGGCGGGAATCCGTCGGCGGCTCGCTCACGAACACGTCGAGTCCGGCGCCGGCAATGGTGCCTGCGGTCAGTGCGTCGAAGAGGGCATCCTCGTCGATCAGTCCACCGCGGGCCACGTTGATCACGAAGGCGGTCGGCTTCATGAGCTTCAGCTGCTCTTCACCGATCATTCCCGTGGTCTCCGGCGTCTTGGGCATGTGGATCGTCACGAAGTCGGAACGCTCCAGCAGTTCTTCCAGTGTCACCGGGGTGACACCGAGCTGCTGGGCGCGAGCCGAGGTGATGTAGGGGTCGTAGGCGATGACGTTGGTGCCGAAGGCCTGCATACGCGCGGTGATCAGGGCGCCGATACGGCCGAGCCCGATGATGCCGATCGTCTTTTCGTACAGTTCGACGCCGGTGTACTTGGAGCGCTTCCACTGGCCATCGGCCAGGGCGCCGCTCGCGGCCGGAATGTGCCGGGCGAGACTCAGAATGTGCCCGACGGTCAGCTCGGCGGCCGAGATGATGTTGGACGTGGGAGCGTTGACAACCATCACGCCGGCCGCGGTGGCCGCCTTGATGTCGACGTTGTCGAGCCCAACCCCGGCGCGCGCGATGACCTTCAGCAGGGGCGCGGCCTTGATTGCTTCGGCATCCATCTTCGTGGCGGAGCGCAGCAGAACGGCGTGCGCGGTGGCCAACTCGGCGAAGAGCGCGGAGCGATCCGTGCCGTCGACCTGGTGGATGTCAAAGTCTGGCCCGAGGGCATCGACGGTGGCGGGGGACAGTTCTTCGGCGATCAAGACTACGGGCTTCGACACTAAATCGGTTCCTTAGATTGCTTGGAGTGCGTAAATAAAGGGCGGCGCGACCAATGGCGCCAAACACGACAAGCTTACTGGCTGCAGTATGCGCAGATGAGCACGTGACGTTTCGCGACCACGGGAGTCGTCAGACGATCAGGCGTCCGACGCCGAACAGCACGAACAGGTCGAGGGAGAGGGCGGCGACGACGGTCAGGCCCACCAGGTAAAGCAGCGCCTGAACGGCCGCGGCGCGCCGGCGGCCCATCCAGAAGGCAACGGCGAAAACCACCGCGGGCATCGCCATGCCCCAGAGCAGCACGACCCAGCCGAAACCGCTCAGCGTGGTGTCGAGGCTCTGGGCGGCCAGGCTCACGCCCACAATGTTGCCGATCGCCTCCCACACGTCGTAGGCGTAGAACAGCCCGAAGACGATGGCGAGGGTGAGTGCGAGCCAGTGCGGCGTGCGCCGGGGTGAGCGCACGGATGCGCCGGGCGGGGTGATCGCACCGGTACGCGGGGCTTCGATGCTGTCACGGCCGTCGGTACGGTCGGTGCGGTCGCCGGTGTGATCGGTCATGCGCTCGCTCCAAAGATAAACGGCATGGGTGCCAGCACGACGACACCGAGGATCAGCCAGACGAGACGCGCCCGCGGGTGGTCGTGGGTGAGCCAGAACGTGGCGGCAAACCACAGCAGGGGTGCGGCCACCGAGAGCCAGACGCCGAGCGAGAACATGAATCCGCTCACCGGGTCGCTCGAGAGGGGGTTTTCGATGCGGGAGGCGCCGATGAACCAGCCCACGGTGTAGAGCAGGTAGAAGCCGGCAAGGATGCCCAGAACAACCAGGACCACCGAGCCCGCGGCATCCGCCTGTTCGGGAGTGCGCGTCGTAGCGGCTACTCCCCGGCCCGGTGTTGCCGGTTCGGCGCCGCGCGGAACGGTCCATCCTTCGGGAAGAGCGTCGGTCCCCTGATCCAGGGTCGGATCGTTCTCGCCGCCCCAGCTCAGTGCGTCATTGTCCCGATTGGCATTCATCCCCCCAGAATATCCCGCTCCGCGACGTGCGGAGACTACCCGCCGACGAGCGGCGCCACCGTGGTCACCAGCTGCTGCACGCCGAGCACGATGAACATCAGCGCGCACACGACGAGGGCGATGTTGGTGGGCAGCTTGTTCTTCCATTCCGCCGGGATGCGCTTGCCGTTGAGCAGGCCGAGCAGGGTGATGGCGAGGAAGGGCATGAACAGCGAGCCGAGCACCCCGTAGGCGAGAATCAGGCCGATCGGCTTGCCCAGCAGAAACAGGATCATCGGCGGGAAGGTGAGCCACAACAGGTAGAACTTGAAGTACTTGCCGCCCACGCGGGTGTCGGCGTGGCCGGACGGCTTGCCGCGCATGTTTCCCCAGAAATCGGCGAACATCAGGCTCACGCCGTTCCACACGCCGATGATGGACGAGAAGGACGCCGCCCAGAAACCCACCAGGAATCCGGTACCGACGACCACACCGTACTTCTCGTTGAGCACCGTCGAGAGGTCGACGAGGCCCTTGTCGCCGGCGCTCAGGGTGACGCCGGCCGCGCTGACCACCTCGGCACCGACCACGAGCATGGCAATCACGAAGATGCCGGTCATCACGTAGGCCATGCGGTTGTCGATGCGCATCACCCGCATCCAGCGGGGCGTTGACCAGCCCTTTTCGCGCAGCCAGTAGCCGTAGGCGGCGAGGGTGATGGTGCCGCCCACTCCGCCGGCCAGGGCGAGGGTGTAGAGCACGCCGCCGTCGGGAATCATCGGCACGAGGCCGCGGAGCATCGCCGGAACATCGGGCACGGCGATGACGGCCAGTCCCACGACGGTCACAAACATGATGCCCACGAGCACGGCCGTGACCTTTTCAAAGATCGCGTAGCGGCCGAACCACACCATGGTCAGCCCGGCCAGTCCCATGATGACCGCCCAGACGGGCAGCGGAATCGCGGGAAAGAGGGCCACGAGGGGCAGAGCGGCGCTGGACATGGCCGTGGCGCCGTAGACGAAGCCCCACAGCATGATGTACGGACCGAAGTACCAGGTCGTCCACGTGCCGAGGGACCGCCAGCCCTCGAAGATGGTCTTGCCGGTGGCGAGCGTGAAACGACCGGCGCCCTCGACGAGCACGATTTTCAGGATGACGCCGAGCACGACCGCCCATAGCAGGGCGTACCCGTAGCGCGACCCGGCGACGAGAGTGGCCACCATGTCCGCGGCTCCGACGCCCGTCGCCGCGACGACGAGGCCCGGCCCGACGATTTTCCACTTGGGCAGCGGCCCGTCTGCGACGGCCGGATCGGCGACGGCGAGGCCGTCGCCGGCATTTCCATGGGAACTCATGTATTGGGGTCCTGACATCGTCGTGAGGTGCTGCACCGGCTCCGGTACACCCGGTCTACCCTACGTTCCTTTGGCGAGTGCCCGGCAACCGCGTCAGTTGCCGAATTCGACGCGCACGTTGTCGTTGTCGGGAAGAACCACGACCGTTCCGTCGCTGAGGGTCCAGTCATCGTGCAGAAAGAAGTACCGACCCCCACTCACGACGAGGAGCCGCAGCCCGGTGTAGCGGTACAGCGGGGCATCCGTCGTGCCCACGTCGGTTTCGGTCACATCCGGAACGTCGATCGACAGCCGCGTGGCGCTGTACACGGCGGCGTGCGGCAGGGACTGCACCGACTGCTCATAGTTGGCGGCGAGACCCCGCCCCACGGTCTGCGCGAAGTCGGTCGTGCCCCAGAAGAGCAACATGGTGATCAGGGCGATCACGAGCGTCGTGTCCACGACACGACGCTGCTCCCCCGTGAGCACGCCGAGCGCGTGGCGCCGCAGGCGCACGGCCGCCGCGACGATCCACACGAGGGCGGCCAGCACGTAGGGTCCCACGATCCGGGTGTCGCCCGGAAGCACGAGAAGCGCCACGGCGATTCCGGCCGCGCCCACGGCACCGGCCGCGGTCACGATCTGTGCTCCGCGGGCGATGGCGGCGTTGCCGCGCCCGGCGTGCACGCGCTGGTGCAGGGCCCGGTCGGTCGACACGGAGACCATGACCACCGCCACCAGGGCCACGATCGGCAGGAACAGCGAGGTGACGCTGCGCAGCATGTAGTCCTGCGGTGTGTAGCCGAACAGGCTCACGTCCAGCCCCATCGCCCTGGCCTGCGTGTCGGCGCGTGCCCAGCCGAAGTAGAACAGCAGGGCGGTGATGAGGGTGACGGGAGGGCCGACGGCCAGTACAACCGCCACGGCCCGCGCCATCGGCGGTTGTACACCGGGCGGCGTTCCGGTCGGAACGGGAGCGGCGGGCGAGCCCGGTGGGTCCGAATACGGGTCACCGGGGTCAGCGCCGCTCGGGCCGGGGAGGCCGGGGCCGGGACGGCCGGCGTCGGGACCGACCGTGGGCGGCCCGTCGGGCACCGCTCGGGCGTGTGCCCCGGTCGAGCGCATCACCCCGCCTGTCCGGTGCCGTCCGAGCTCGAGTCCGCAGGTACGTCGGAGTTCGTGCCGACGGGCGGGTCGGGGTCTGGGTTTGACGTGGGGTCGGTATCGACGGGCGGGTCCGTGCCGGTGTCGACCGTCGAGCACGGGCCGTCCACCGCCTGCCCGGAGTCGCTCGTGTACTCCAGGGTCGCCGACCCGGGAACCGTACCGGCAATGGTGCGAGCGGTCACTGTCACGCTGCCGGGAGCATCCACCGCCGGGGCCGCAAAGAATACGGTGTTCTCCGCCTGCAGATCGGCCGGAACCCGGTGCGACCCCACGGTGACCTCCGTCACCGCAACGAGACGCCCCAGCAGGCGGATGCTCGCGCCGCCACTCGTGCAGACGGAACCGGTGTCGGCCACGAAATCGCCCTGCGTCGACAACCCGGTCACGCCAGGCGGGCAGGCGGTCGTTCGGGGTGAGGCAGGGTTGATGTGCACACCCGGATTCGCCTGTCGGAACGCGACGAGCGCGCTCAGGGTCTCGTAGGTGGCGTGTTCGAGGCAGTCGGACGCGCCGGGACGGGGCACGGCCGCGAGTTGCTCCGCCCCCGTGGCCCAGTCGTCCGCGTTCTGGTTCACGACGGCGGCGCACAGCGTGATCGCGGCCGTCCACAGCGCCGACCCGTCCGCATTGAGATTCGCCAGCCCCGCGCAGTCCTTGTTCTGCAGCCGGGAGTACCAGCTATCGGGTGCGGGATCGTTCGGCGCGGCAGGGCCGATCGGCAGCCAACCGGGTGCGGCCGGCTCCCCCGCCCCGGGATCGTCGGGGCCGACCGGCCCGGGCAGCTGGTCGGCGCTGTCCTGGTCGGCGCTGTCCGCCACCGGGCCGGGCGACGAGTCTCCCGGCGGGTTTCCGGCGCACCCCGCGAGCAGCCAGGCGGCGATCGCCACCGTGATGACGCCGGCCCGGCGACGATACTTCGCGATCATCGCGCCAGTGAATACCCGGCCGCGTTACTGCGGCGTTACTGCGGCGTTACTGCGGCGTTACTGCGGCGTTACTGCGGTGGCCGCGGCGTGCCGGTGGCCGCGATCACGCGGCAGACGCCGAAAACCCAGCCGAGAATTCCCAGCAGGCACACGCGCTCGGCGAGGCCCAGCACACCGGGAAACAGGGCGATCGTCAGCGCCAGGAAGGCGACACCCGCCACGCCGACGCCGGCGAAAACGAGGGCGACGGGGCGCGCTTCTGGCAGCACCCCGCTGCGCGACAACCACACGGTCAGAACGCAGATTCCGGCCAGTGCCGCCGCGAAGCCGATCGTCGCCACCGTGAGGTGAATGGCGCCGACCGTCGACTCCGGGCCGAGGCCCGGGGCGCCGGCCTCCTGAACGTCGGTCGGGAAGAAGGCGAGGATCCCGGAGCAGACACCGCCCAGCACGAACAGCCAGAGCCCGACCCGGCGCAGCATCCCGCTGCCGCCGCGGGCCGACAGGGCCGCCGCCGCGGCGAGGCAGGTGATCATGCGGCCCACGAAGTTCAGGTTCATGATCCAGCCGTAGGGGCCCACCGCGAGGTTGCTTTCGGCCTCGCTGATCGGGCTGTAGTGCGGCGGGAGCAGCTGCAACACCACGTCGACGAGCACGTAGACGACAACACCGGCCATTGCGATGCGGGCGGCGGTGCGGCCCGTCGAGCCGGCACGGCGCGGCGCGGTGTGTGTGGCTGTCATGCGGCTCTCCAACTCAAAAAAATGGGACCGGTCGCAGTGACCGGTCCCATCTTCACGTTCTGACTAGCGTGCGGCTTCGCCGTCCACGTAGTCGTCGTCGGTCGACGCGTTCCACGAGAAGAGCTTGCGCAGGCTGCGGCCGGTGGCCTCGATCGGGTGCTCTTCGCCCTTCTTGCGCAGCGCGAGGAACTCCGGTGCTCCGGCGTCCTGGTCCTTGATGAACCGGTCGGCGAATCCACCGTTCTGGATGTCGGCGAGAACGGCCTTCATGTTCTCCTTGACGCTCGCGTCGATGACGCGCGGGCCGGAGACGTAGTCGCCGTACTCGGCGGTGTCGGAGACGCTCCAACGCTGCTTGGCGATGCCGCCCTCCCACATCAGGTCCACGATGAGCTTGAGCTCGTGCAGCACCTCGAAGTAGGCAACCTGCGGCTGGTAGCCGGCCTCGGTGAGAACCTCGAAGCCGTACTGGATCAGCTGCGACGCGCCACCGCACAGAACGGCCTGCTCGCCGAACAGGTCGGTCTCGGTCTCCTCGGTGAAGGTGGTCTTGATGCCGGCGGCACGCAGTCCACCGATCGCCTTGGCGTAGCTGAGGGTGAGCGGCCAGGCGTTGCCGGAGGCATCCTTCTCCACGGCGACGATCACGGGAACGCCACGTCCGGCTTCGAACTCGCGGCGCACGGTGTGCCCCGGTCCCTTGGGGGCGACCATGATGACGTCGACGCCCTCAGGCGCTTCGATGTAGCCGAAGCGGATGTTGAAGCCGTGTCCGAAGACGAGGGCCTTGCCCTCGGCCAGGTTCGGCAGCACGTCGGCGGCGTACAGGTGACGCTGCACCTGGTCGGGCGCGAGGATGACGATGACGTCGGCCCAGGCAGCGGCCTCGTTCGTGGGGAGAACCTTGAAGCCGGCCTCTTCGGCCTTGGCGATCGACTTCGATCCTTCCTTGAGGCCGACGACGACCTCGACACCCGAGTCGCGCAGGTTCTGCGCGTGGGCGTGTCCCTGGGAGCCATAACCGATGACGGCTACCTTCTTGCCCTGGATGATCGACAGGTCAGCGTCTTTGTCGTAGTAAATCTCAGACAATGTGTTTCTCTCCTTGTTGTTGTGGTCTCGCCCCGACTCACTCGATCGCCGAAACAGTTCGGCAGTCAAGCGTATCGAGACCTAGTTTTTGAAGACTCGTTCGGTGATGGACTTGGAACCGCGGCCGATCGCGAGCAGCCCGGACTGGGCCAGCTCCCGAATTCCATACGGTTCAAGCACGCGAAGCAGAGCCTGGGTTTTACCGGTGTCACCGGTGACCTCGATCACGAGGGCATCCGTGGAGACATCGACGACGCGGGCACGAAACAGGTTGACGGCCTCGAGCACCTGGGAACGTGTGGTGTTGTCGACGCGCACCTTGATCAGCAGGTGTTCACGCTGAACCGACTGACTGTAGTCGAGTTCAACGATCTTGATCACGTTGATCAGCTTGTTCAGCTGCTTGGTGACCTGCTCCAGGGGAACGTCGTCGACGTCCACGGCGATGGTGATCCGGGACAGGCCCTTGATCTCGCTGTGCCCCACGGCGAGGCTCTCGATGTTGAACCCGCGTCGGGCGAACAGGCCGGCGACACGCGTGAGCAGGCCGGGCTTGTCTTCCACGAGAAGACTGAGCACGTGACTCGTCATGATTATTCGTCTCCCCAGGTCGGTGCGTGCTCTTTGGCGTACTGCACATAGCTGTTGCTGACGCCCTGCGGCACCATCGGCCAGACCATGGCGTCCCGGCTCACCACGAAGTCGATGACGACGGGGCGGTCGTTCGTGGCGAGGGCGAGCTTGATCGCGTCATCCACCTGGTCGGCACTGGTGACCCGGATGCCCAGGGCACCGTACGCGTCGGCCATCTTCACGAAGTCGGGCACCATCGCGGTGCCGTGACCCGTGTTCAGGTCGGTGAAGGAGTGCCGTCCGTCGTAGAACAGCGACTGCCACTGGCGCACCATTCCCAGCGAGGAGTTGTTGATGATCGCGACCTTGATCGGGATCTGGTTGATCGTGCAGGTGGCGAGCTCCTGGTTGGTCATCTGGAAGCATCCGTCACCGTCAATCGCCCAGACGACGCGGTCGGGGTTGGCGACCTGGGCACCCATCGCGGCGGGTACCGAATAACCCATCGTGCCGGCTCCACCCGAGTTCAGCCACGCGTTGGGGCGCTCGTACTTGATGTACTGGGCGGCCCACATCTGGTGCTGTCCCACTCCGGCTGCGTACACGGCCTCCGGGCCGGTCAGCTCTCCGATGCGCTTGATCACAAACTGCGGCGCGAGCAGGCCGTCGGCGGGCTCGGAATAGCCGAGCGGGAATTCCTCGCGCAGTCCGTTGAGGTACGTCCACCACTCGCTCGTGTTGCGTTCCGTTCCCGCCGCGGCCTCGGTGAAGGCCACGGTCAGGTCGGCGATGACGTCCTTGGCATCGCCGACGATGGGTACGTCGGCCGTGCGGATCTTGGAGATCTCCGCCGGGTCGACGTCGACGTGCACGATTTTCGCGTGGGGCGCGAACTCCGAAATCTTGCCGGTCACCCGGTCGTCAAAACGCGCACCGAGCGAGATGATCAGGTCCGCCTCCTGCAGGGCGAGTACCGCCGGAACGGTCCCGTGCATGCCGGGCATGCCGAGGTGCTGCTGGTGCGAGTCGGGGAAGGCGCCGCGGGCCATCAGCGTCGTGACCACCGGCGCGCCGGTCGTCTCGGCGAGGGCGAGCAGTTCGGCCGAGGCGTGGGCGCGAATCACACCGCCGCCCACGTAGAGAACGGGCTTGGCGGCGGCAGCGAACAGCGCGGCGGCGGCCTGCACCTGCTTGCCGTGCGCCTTGGTGATCGGGCGGTACCCGGGAAGGTCCAGTTTGGGCGGCCAGATGAACGGCGCCTTGTTCTGCTGGGCGTCCTTGGTGATGTCCACGAGCACCGGACCGGGACGCCCGGTGGATGCGATGTGGTACGCCGCCGCAATCGCCGCGGGGATCTCTTCCGGGGTGCGGGCGAGAAAGGAGTGCTTGGTGATCGGCATCGTGATTCCCACGATGTCGGCCTCCTGGAAGGCATCCGTTCCCATCGACGTGGAGAAGACCTGCCCGGTGATGCAGAGGATCGGCACCGAGTCCATGTAGGCGTCGGCGATCGCCGTGACGAGGTTCGTTGCCCCCGGTCCCGAGGTGGCGATGGCGACACCGACACGACCGGTCGAGGAGGCGTAGCCCTGCGCGGCGTGGCCCGCGCCCTGCTCGTGACGCACCAGGATATGGCGGATCTTGGTCTGGCTCATCAGCTCGTCGTAGAGCGGAATGACCGCGCCGCCGGGAATGCCGAAGACGTCGGTCACGCCGAGAAGTTCGAGCGTGCGGATGATGGCCCCTGAGCCCGTCAGGATCTCCGGCTCCGCTATGGGCAGCGGCGCGGTGGGTACGGGCAGAGGCACGGGAGAGGATTCCGTGGTCATAAGAGGTCGAGTCCCTAAGTCGGTAACGAATGGAGAGTCTGATTAGCCGGTGATTGCGCCCTCAGCGGCGGAATGCACAAGCTTGGAATACTTGGCGAGAACGCCGCGAGTATAACGGGCGGGCAGTGGGGCCCAGCCGTCGCGGCGAGCGTCGAGCTCGGCAGGGTCGACCAGTAGGTCAAGCGTGCGAGCTGCGATATCGACCCGTATCAGATCACCATCGCGCACGAATGCAATAGGACCAGCGTCCACTGCTTCGGGTGCTATATGGCCGATGCACAGTCCGGTTGTGCCGCCTGAGAATCGACCATCGGTTAACAATAGTACATCGGCACCGAGCCCGGCACCCTTGATGGCCGCCGTGATCGAGAGCATTTCGCGCATCCCGGGGCCGCCCTTGGGACCCTCGTAACGGATGATGACAACGTCGCCCTTGTAGATCTTTCCCTCGGTGAGGGCATCCATGGCCGCGCGCTCCCGCTCGAAGACGCGAGCGGGGCCCTCGAAGACGGCGGCGTCGAAGCCGGCCGTCTTCACGACGGCGCCCTCGGGCGCGAACGTGCCCTTCAGGATCGTGATTCCGCCGTTCTTGTGAATGGGGTTGTCGAGGGTGCGCAGCACCTCCCCGTCGAGGGCGGGCGGGTCGATCTCGGCAAGGTTCTCGGCGACGGTCTTTCCGGTCACGGTGAGCGCGTCACCGTGGATGAGTCCGGCCTCGAGCAGCGCACGCATGACGACGGGAACGCCGCCGCGACGATCGACGTCGTTCATGACGTACGTGCCGAACGGCTTGAGGTTGCCGATGTGCGGAACCTTGTCGCCGATGCGGTTGAAGTCGTCGAGGGTGAGGTCGACCTCGGCCTCGCGGGCGATGGCGAGCAGGTGCAGCACGACGTTCGTGGAACCGCCGAAGGCCATGGCGACGGCGATCGCGTTTTCGAAGGCCTTGCGGGTAAGGACGTCCCGGGCGGTGATGCCCAGGCGCAGCATGTTGACGACAGCCTCGCCGGACCGGTGCGCGAAGTAGTCCCGGCGGCGGTCGGCGGAGGCCGGCGATGCGGAGCCGGGGAGGCTCATGCCGAGGGCCTCGGCGACGCTCGCCATGGTGTTGGCGGTGTACATGCCGCCGCAGGCACCCTCGCCGGGGGCGAAGGCGCACTCGATGCGCTTGGCGTCTTCCTCGCTCATCCGGCCGGCCTTGACGGCGCCGACCGCTTCGAAGGAGTCGATGATGGTGATGTCTTTTTCGGTGCCGTCGGAGAGCTTGACCCAGCCCGGTGCGATGGAGCCGGCGTAGAGGAAGACCGAGGCGAGGTCGAGGCGAGCCGCCGCCATCAGCATGCCGGGCAGCGACTTGTCGCAGCCGGCGAGCAGCACGGATCCGTCGAGGCGCTCGGCCTGCATGACGACCTCGACGGAGTCGGCGATGATCTCACGGGACACGAGCGAGAAATGCATGCCTTCGTGGCCCATGGAGATGCCGTCGGAGACGGAGATGGTTCCGAACTGCAGCGGGTAGCCACCGCCGGAATGCACGCCCTCCTTCGCACCCTGGGCGAGGCGATCCAGGGACAGGTTGCACGGCGTGATCTCGTTCCAGGAACTCGCGATACCGATCTGGGGTTTGTCCCAGTCGGCGTCTCCCATCCCGACGGCACGGAGCATGCCACGAGACGTGGTGGCCTCGATTCCATCGGTGACGTCGCGGCTCCGGGGCTTCATATCGATCTCAGGCATGCTCAGAGTCTAGAACGTCTCGCCGGTCATCATTCCCGGGTGCCGCGCAGGTCTGCCAGTCGGGTGATCAGCTGCGTGACCTCGCTGGGACTGCGCACCCGGTAACCGGCCAGCGTGGGTCCCACGCCGATTTTGACCCCCACGTCGTCGGAACCCAGCGTCGCGAAGGCGTCTTCGTCGGTCACGTCGTCGCCCGCGTACAGCACACGGTCGGCTCCGGTGTGGGCGCGGAGCAGCTGCAGCGCATCGCCCTTCGTGCTGGACCGCACCGAGAATTCGAGCACGTTCTTGCCTTCACGCACGGTCAGGCTGGGCAATTCGTCACCGAGCACCCGACGGGCCTCCGTTTGGGCGCGTTCCGCGTTCCGGGGTGTGGCGAGGCGCGTGTGCAGGGCCATTCCGGCCGGCTTGCGTTCGATGGTTGTGCCGTCAACGGAGCCGGAAATGCCCGTGAGCACCCGGGCGAGAATGTCGAGCTGCTCGAGTTCGGCCGACACCAGGTTGAGCTCGATGTCGGGATGGTCCAGTTTCATTTCGATGCCGTGGGAGCCGGTGAGCAGCACATCCGGTTGCGGCTGGGCGACGTGCTGCAGGCTCACGAGCGCCCGGCCGGAGACGAATGCCACCCGCACCCCGGGCAGGTCGAGCAGGCGCTGCACGGCCTCGCGGGTTCCCTCCACCGCGCGGGCCTCTTCGGGCCGGTCAACGTGCGGGGCCAGGGTGCCGTCGAAGTCCAGGGCCACGAGCAACGTCTCGGCACGGGCCAGTTCCCCCAGGGCGGAGCCCAGCTCCTCGGAGATCCCGGCCTTCACGGCCGCTCCGCCGCTCAGCGCGCTCAGGAACGATGCCGACCAGGCGGCGACGTCGTGGTCGAAAACCCGGCGCCGCAGGGCGCGCATACGTCGGGTGCGATCACGGCGCGGCATTTCGACGGCCCGCACAATGGCATCCTTCGTGCCCTCAATGTCGTGGGGATTGATGAGGATGGCCTGCTTCAGTTCGTCGGCGGCGCCGGCGAACTCGCTCAGCACGAGAACACCGTCGCCGTCGTAGCGAACGGCCACGTACTCCTTGGCGACGAGGTTCATGCCGTCCCGCAGGGCGGTGACGAGCATCACGTCCGCCGCGAGGAACATGGCGACCATCTCTTCGCGCGGGTAGCCGTGGTGGTGGTAGCTGATCGCGGTGTGGCTGATGGTGGAATAGTCGCCGTTGAGGCGCCCCACGGCGAGTTCGATCTCGTCGCGCAGGGCCATGTAGCTGCCGACCTGCTCCCGGGAGGGACTGGCGACCTGCACGAGCGTCACATCTCTCACGCTCAGGCGACCGTCGGCGAGCAGCTCACCGAAGGCCTTGATGCGGTGTCCGATGCCCTTCGTGTAATCGAGGCGGTCGACACCGAGCATCACCGTCTTCGGATTGCCCAGGTCCTCGCGAATTTGCCGGGCCCTGGCCTGCACCTCGGGGCGCCGAGCCATCTCCTCGTAGCCGACAGCATCGATCGAAATCGGAAAGTGCTTGGCGATCACCCGGCGGGTGTGGCCCGTTTCGGTGGGCACCTGGATGACGACCCCGCGGGTGGAATAGCCGTAGAGGCGGCGCACGGCGCGGGAGAAGTTGCCGGCGTCGGCGAGTCGTTGGAAACCGATGACGTCGGCGCCGAGCAGTCCGTGCAGGATCTGCTTGCGCCACGGCAGCTGGGCGAAGATGCCGTATGGCGGAAACGGTATGTGATTGAAGAAGCCGATGACGAGATCGGGGCGCGCGTCGCGCAGCATCCGTGGCACGAGCTGCAGCTGGTAGTCGTGCACCCAGACCGTGGCGCCTTCGGCGGCGGAGGCCATGGCGGCCTCCGCGAAGCGGCGGTTGATGGAGACGTAGGTTTCCCACGTCTCGCGGTGAAAACTCGGCGGCGCGATGACGTCGTGATACAGCGGCCAGAGGGTGTCGTTGGAGAAGCCCTCGTAGTATTCCTCAATGTCCTGGCTGCTGAGGCGCACCGGAACCAGGGACATGCCGTCGTTCTCGAAGGGCTCGATGTCCCTGTCCGCAACCCCGGGCCAGCCCACCCAGGCTCCGCCGGAGGATCGCATGAGCGGCTCCAGCGCGGTCACGAGTCCACCGGGAGATGTGCGCCAGGTGATGCTGCCGTCCGGGGCCTCCTCGTAATCGACCGGAAGACGATTGGAGACAACGACGAACGTGAAGGTACCGATCGGGGCTGCTGGTTCGGCTGAGGGAGAAATGAGGCATCCGTTCCGAGTGCACCCAAGTGCACACCTGGTTGATCGCCTGTGCGGCCCTACGACAATATCAGGGACCCCGAATTTGACCGGATTTTGCTCCTCACCGGTTCATAGTCCGGTTATTCACCCCGACTATCATGACGCCCATGATTCGCATCGGAATGAGCACCACCTGCGTCTTCCCCCTCTCCTCCGAACACGCCTTCCGGCTGGCCAGGCTCGCGGGCTTCGACGGCATCGAGGTGATGGTCACCCGCGACGAGGGCACGCAGGATGCCGCGTCGCTGCTCGACCTGTCGGCCAGGTATGAGCTCCCCATCATCTCAATCCACGCGCCGGTACTGCTGCTGACGCACTTCGTCTGGGGCCGGGACCCGCGGGTGAAGCTGGAACGCTCGGCGCAGTTGGCGAAGGATGTCGGGGCGTCGACCGTGGTCGTTCACCCGCCGTTTCGCTGGCAGGCCGGGTACGCGGACGAGTTTCTGCGCATCGTGCGCGAGATCACCGAGACCTCCGGCGTCGACATCGCCGTCGAGAACATGTTTCCGTGGACGTGGGGCGGTCGCAGCCTCCGGGCCTATGCACCGTCGTGGGACACGACCGCCATGGACTGCGACGCGGTCACGCTGGACTTCTCCCATTGCGCCCTGAGCGGCTACGACAGCCTCGAGATGGCGACCGCGCTGGGTGACCGGCTTCGCCACGTGCACCTCTGCGACGGAACCGGGTCCATCGAGGAGGGCAAGGTGTTCGACGAACATCTCGTGCCCGGCCGAGGCAACGAGCCGGTGGCCGAGGTGCTGGCGATGCTCACCAAGGCGCACTGGACGGGGGCGATCGTCGCCGAGATCAACACACGCAAGGCGGCGAGCGAGTATGAGCGGCTCGCCCTGTTGCGGGAAACGCTCGACTTCGCCCGAGGTGGAACCACACCCGGAGATTCGCCCGGCGCCGCGTCTGACCGGTACTCTGGGCCGCGGAGGTCTTGATGCGAAAATTCATTTTCAACAGTGCAATGATCGGCGTGATCGCCGGCGGGTGGAACACCGTCCAGGCGACCCGGAACGGCCCCCGCGACTGGCGGCTCACCATGTTGTGGCTCGGTTGGGCTCTCAGCGCCGCGGTCGCCATCGGCAACGTGATCGAGGACGCCAACAAACGCCAGATCGAGAAGTAAACCCCCGGTTCCCCGGCGTGTCTGGCCGGTCTGAGTCTGCCTGTGCCCGAGTATGGAGACGAGCAGTTTTCGCCTGAAAGGGGCCTCGCATGTTTGGTCGTCGTCGTCGTGTTGCCGCCGCACTGGCGGTGTCGGCACCGGTACCCACCCCGGTACCCGCGCCGGCCCTCAGCGATGAACAGGTTCTGGAGGTTCTGCACGACAAAATCGGCGAGTTGGTGGGCGTGAACGGTCTGTGGACCCTGGTCCCCCGCAGCGCCGATGACACCGACGTGTTCTTCCACGGGCTCAAGGCCGCGGAGATCGCCACCGACCTGTCCGCCGCCCTCCGCGTCGAGACCGCAAAACTCGCCGTCGTCGAGGCCGCCGCCATCGCCGCCGCTCCCGCTGTCGTTCCCGCGAAGACGGGACGCCTGGCCAGGGCACGCAGCGTCGTCGTCGGTGACGAAGCCGTCATCGAGCCCACCGCGTTGTCCTGGACCCCGGCGCCGATCTCGGTGTGGGCCGAACCCGCCCGCGCCACGGTCACCGGCCCGGTGCGGCTGCCTTCCGCCCAACCATCCGCTTCGGAGCCGTCGCGACTCGTCGCCTGACGGCGGGGACTCACCCCACACCCAGCCGACTCCCATCGGTGATGGCACTATGGTCTGATGGCACTGAACATCGAAGATTACGCTCTCATCAGCGACTGCCACACGGCGGCACTCGTCGGCCTCGACGGCAGCATTGACTGGTTGTGTCTGCCGCGCTACGACTCCGCGTCGATGTTCGGCGCGTTGCTCGGTGACGAGAACCACGGTCGGTGGCTTCTCGCTGCGGCCGACCCGAATGCCACGGTCACCCGCTCATACGTCGGCGACACGTTCATTCTGTCCACGGTCTGGACCACCGACACCGGCTCCGTCGAGGTTCAGGACTTTATGCCCCACGGCGACCACCGCGCCGACCTCGTGCGTCGGGTGCGCGGCATCACCGGTAGCGTCGCGATGAAACAGGAACTGCGCATCCGGTTCGGGTACGGCGCCACCGTTCCGTGGGTGCGTCAGCTGACGAACGAGAGCACGCACGGCCTCGTCGCGGTGGCCGGCCCGGACGCCGTCGTCATTCGCGGTCCGCACCTGCAGGCCTCCGACCACCGGCACGTGTCCGACTTCACCGTGTCGGCCGGCGACACGGTGGACGTGCAGATGACGTGGTACCCCGCCGAGCGACACACGCCGCACGCCGTGGACGTGGATGCCGCCTTCCGCAGCACCGCGGACTGGTGGGCTGGATGGGCGGTTCGCTGCACCGATCAGGGTCCGTACCGTGAGGAGGTGCTGCGGTCGATGCTCGTGCTGCGGGCGCTCACCCACGAGTCCACCGGCGGTATCGTGGCCGCCGCCACGACGTCGCTCCCCGAAGACTTCGGCGGTTCACGCAACTGGGACTACCGCTATGTGTGGCTGCGCGACGCGTCGCTGACCCTCGAGGTGTTGCTCTCCCACGGGTATGAGGCGGAAGCGGAGGCCTGGCGGTCCTGGCTGCTCCGGGCGATCGCGGGCGACCCGAACGATGTGCAGATCCTGTACGGCCTCTCCGGCGAGCGGTACCTGCCCGAACGCGAACTCACCAGCCTGCCCGGCTATCGCGGCGCGGGTCCGGTGCGCGTAGGCAACGGCGCGGTCGACCAGTTCCAGTCCGACGTGATCGGCGAGGTGATGGTGGCGTTGCATGCCGCCCGTGTTTCCGGAGTGGGCGAAACCAAATTCTCCTGGCCGCTGCAACGGGCGCTCATGCAGTTTCTTGAAGCCAACTGGCAACGACCCGACCAGGGCATCTGGGAGGTGCGCGGGGTGGCGCGCGAGTTCACGCATTCGCGGGTGATGGTCTGGGCGGCCTTCGACCGGGCAGTGCGGGGCATCACCGAGTTCGGGCTGCCCGGTCCGCTGGAGCGATGGACCAAGCTGCGTGACGAGGTGCGCGCCGACATTGAGGCGCGCGGATTCAATGTGGACCGCAACAGTTACACGCAGTATTTCGGCGGCACCGAGGTGGATGCGTCGCTGCTCGTGCTCTCTCAGGTCGGCTTCTGCGCGCCCACCGATCCACGCATGCTCGGCACCGTCGCGCTGATCGAGGCCGAGCTTATGCGCGACGGACTGCTGCTGCGATACCGCACCCCGCACCCGGCCGACGTATCGGTCGACGGGCTGTCGCCCGGGGAGAACCAGTTTTTGGCCTGTTCGTTCTGGCTCGTTGAGCAGTTCGCCACGTCGAACCGACTCGATGATGCCATAGCCCTGATGGATCGTCTCGTGGGACTGGTCAACGATGTGGGCCTGCTCTCCGAGGAATACGACGTGGCGAACGGGCATCAGGCCGGAAACACGCCGCAGGCGCTGTCACACCTGGCGCTCGTGCGCGCCGCCGACGCGATCGCGGCCGGCGAGGGCTCCCCCATTCGCACCATCTCGCACTGACCGCGGGGCGCGTACAAACTCCGTTCCTTTTCTTTGGAGGTTTTCTCTGGAATCGGGCGGGCGCCGGATTCTAGATTGAGACTCATGTCAGCACGCATTCTCTCCTCCCGCGATCTCGCGCAGATCGCCATTTTCGCCGCCCTGATCGCAGCCCTCGGACTCCCCGGGGCGCTGTCGATCGGAGCGATTGCGGTTCCCATCACCTTTCAAACGCTCGGGGTGATGCTCGCCGGCGCCGTTCTCGGCCCGCGCAAGGGCTTCTTCGCGGTGCTGCTGTTTCTGCTGCTGACCCTCGCCGGACTGCCGTTGCTCTCCGGCGGTCGTGGCGGCCTCGCCGCGTTCACGATCAGCCCCTCGGCGGGTTACCTCTACGGCTGGTTGCTCGGCGTGGTCGTCATCGGGTACCTCACCGCTCGGCTGCTCCCCCGCTACCCGCTCTGGAAGGCGCTCGGCGCCACGGCCCTCGGCGGCATCGTCGCTGTCTACCTGCTCGGAATTCCTGTCCTGGCACTCAACCTCGGGCTTCCGCTCTGGGTCGCCGCCGCGAACAACGTCGTCTTCCTGCCCGGGGATATTCTGAAGGTCATCGTCACGGTTCTCGTGGCCCGCCAGGTGCACCGCGCGTATCCGGGACTGATCAACCTGCCGGCCAAACGCCCCGTCGCCACCGTTCCCTCCCCGGCCGCCACCGCCGCCGCCACGGCCGAGTAGCCCGGTGCCCATCGTCACGCTGACCGGAGTCTCCCACGCCTTCGGAGACCGAACCGTGCTCCGCGATGTGACCCTGCGCCTGACCGAACAGCGCATCGGCATCGTGGGCGCCAACGGCTCCGGCAAATCCACGCTCGCCCGTATGATCAACGGACTCGTCACCCCCGACAGCGGCACTGTCACCGTCGACGGGCTCAACGTCGCCAAACGGGGCAAAGACGTGCGCCGCCGGGTGGGATTCGTGTTCACGAATCCCGACAATCAGATCGTCATGCCCACCGTGCAGGAAGACGTGGCGTTCACGCTGCGCCGCCGCGGCCTCGGCGCCGAGCAGATCGCGGAGCGCACCGCGGCCGCCCTCGAACGTTTCGGCCTGTCCGCCCACGCCGAGCATCCCGCGCATCGCCTCTCCGGCGGTCAGAAGCAGCTGCTCGCCCTGGCCTCCGTGCTCGTGTCGGAGCCAGACATCATCGTGGCCGACGAGCCGACCACGCTGCTCGACGCCCGCAACGCTCGTCGGATCTCCGAGCTCGTGGCGATGCTCGGCCAACAGGTGATCATGGTCACTCACCATCTCGAGCTGCTCGAGGACTTCGACCGGGTGATTGTGATCGAGGAGGGTGCCGTGGTGGCAGACGCCCGGCCCGACGAGGCCCTGTCGGCGTACCGCGCGTTGGTGTCATGAACGGCCACCCGTGATCGGCCTCTACAGCCCCGGCACCTCCTTCGTGCATCGGGCACCCACGCTCCTCAAGCTGCTGCTGCTGTCCGTTTTCGTGGTGGTGCTCGGAGCCACCCGCGACCTGCAGATGCTGGGCGTGACCGCCGCGCTCGTGCTGGCCCTGGTGCTGAGCTCCCGTGTGCCGGTGCGGGCCGCCGTGGCGCAGATCGCCCCGATCCTGTGGATCCTGGTGATCGCGGTGCCGGTTCAGGGACTGCTGGCCGGGTGGGTCGTCGCCACGCTCATGGCCGGGCGGCTGCTGCTCGCCGTGACGCTGGCGGCCCTCTTCACCATGACGACGACGGTCACGGCCGTGCTCGAGGCCTGTGAACGGCTGCTCAAGCCGTTCTCCCGCTGGGTCGACTCCGAGCGGATCGGGCTGCTCGTGGCCCTCACCATCCGCTGCATTCCGCTCGTCACCGACATCGTGCGCGAGGTGCTCGAGGCCAGGAAGGCCAGGGGAACCCGCGGCTCGCTGCTCGCCCTCGCCGTCCCCGTTGTGGTGCGGTCGCTGTACGCGGCGGACGCCCTCGGCGAGGCCCTCGCCGCGCGCGGGCTCGACGACTGAGCGCACGATGGCTCGCCGCCGGTCGGTGCCCATTCAGCCACTTCATAGGCGACCCGTGGCAGAGTAAGGACCCGGCCCTTCGCGCCACCAGACATCCCCTGATCATTGCCTGCACCTCAGGTACATTCTCGAAAGAGGCCCCGTGTCGAAAATTCCCACGCTCTTGACCATTGTGGGCCTGTCGCTCGCGCTCACCGCCTGCGGCAGCAGCGGCACACCGTCCGCCACGTCGACGGACGCACCGGCCACCGATGCCGCGTACGCCGAGTGCACGGCGCCCGGTGACGTATCGGACGCCGTCGATGTCAGCGGGGACTTCGGGGCCGTTCCCACCGTCGATTTTGCCGAGCCGCTGGATCCGTCGTCGACGCAGCGCTCCGTCGCCATCGAGGGGTCAGGCGAGACCAAGGCGTCCGGCGGATCCTTGGTCGCCGTTGCGCTGTCGGTCTATGACGGAACGACCGGAGCCGTCGTTCAAGAGACGACGTACCCCACCGACGGAGCCAGCCAAACCGTCACGGTCGGTGAAACCTTCCTGCCTGGACTCGTGCGCGCCGTCAACTGCTCCGTAGAGGGCGATCGCATCGTCGCGGTCAGCACGCCCGAGGACGCGTTCGGGGACACCGGCGCTGATTCCATCGGCATCGCGGGCGGCGAGTCCGTGGTGTTCGTCATTGACGTGCTTTCGGTCACCAACCTGGCCGTTCGTGCCGACGGAGTCGACCAGACCCCGGTGGACGGCCTCCCCACGGTGAAACTCGCTGATGACGGGGCCCCCACCATCACCATCCCCGACGCTGCCGCGCCCACGGATCTGCAGATCGAGACGCTGAAATTGGGCGACGGTGCGGTTGTCGCCGACGGCGACACGGTATCGGTGGAATACACCGGAGTCATCTGGGGCAGCGGGAAGACCTTCGATTCGTCCTGGACCGCCACCGGCCCGATAACCTTCGTCACCAGCCAGGTCGTTCCGGGCTTCAGCGCCGCTCTCGTCGGCCAGACCGTCGGATCACAGGTGCTTGCGGTTCTGCCGCCAGCCGAAGGCTACGGCGACGCGGGCAATGATTCCGCCGGCATCACGGGCACGGACACGCTCGTCTTCGTCGTCGACATTCTGGGCACCGGTCCCACCGCCGCGGCTCCCGCGCAGTAGCCCCGACGCGGTCGCCGTTACGTTCGTCCGTTGGGAGCGGAAGCCGCGGCCGGTTCCTCCACCGGGGCATCGGCCGGGTCGCCGGCCGTCGGTTCGGGTGATTCCGCGGGGTGCTGTCCCGGCTCCTCCGGCGGCAGGGATTCGGCGGCGAGTTCCACGCGCTCCTCGCCCACGGCCGCAATCCCGCCGAGGATGAGCAGCCCGCCGAGCAGTTGCAGCGGCGTGAGCAGTTCGCCGAGCAGCAGCCATGCGAACAGCGACGCGAATATCACCTCGAGCAGTCCGAGGAACGACGCGAGCCGTGACCCGAGTATCCCGGCCGCGGTGATGCCGGAGGCGTAGGCGATCGCTGTGCTGATGAGCGCAAGCGCCAGCAGCGGCACCCACCAGGGCGTCGCCGCCCCGAGCAGCGACAGGTCAGTGAATGATGCGGTGAACGGCAGCAGCCCGGTGATGCCGAGCAGCCCGAGCGCCGCTCCGCCGACCAGCAGCCCAAACGCCGCGAGCGCTATCGGCGGCAGTCCCTGCGCCGGGCGGGCTGCAACGACGAAGAACACCGCGCAGGCAATCGCCGCTCCGAACGCGAACAGCACCCCAACCGGGTCGACGGCGCGAATCGCGCCGGGACCGATCACGAGCACGAGACCTGCCACGGCGAGGGCCGATCCGAGTAGAACGGTGCGGCGGGGCATTCGTCTGGTCGTCGCCCAGACGAAGCCGACCAGAATCAGCGGGGCGAGAAATTCAATCAGCAGCGCGGTGGAGACCGGAATCGTTTGCAGCGCGGCGAAGTAGGCGAGCTGCGTGGCCGCGACGCCCACGATGCCCATGCCGAGCACCCGCCACCGTGCCGGCCAGAGCGCGGCCCAGCGCCCGCGGAGCGAGATCAGGGCGAGCGGCAGCAGCACGATCCCGGCCGTCAGCGCACGCGCCGTGACCGCCGCGGTCGGCGACCAGCCGGCCTCGAGCATGGGCTTGACGAGAGCGCCGGACGTGCCGAACGAGACCGCGGCCATCACCGCGATGATCAAGCCACCGGGTATCGTTGCCAGCTTCATGCCGTGCCCTTCGCTCGAGCCGGTCATGGTCTAAACTGGCTGATGCCACTGACACTACAACCGGCGCTATAAGGAGTCAACTTGCATTTTGCCCCTGACACCGAGGAAGCTCTGGAATTCATGGTGGCGCTGGGAAACAGCGACCCCGGGGCATCCCCGAGCGGCCGCGACGAGCTCGAGACGGTCGCCGATCTCGCGGCCCTGCTCGCCCCCATCCCGTTCACCGGCCGCATCGACGGCGACGAAGCCGAACTGCTCGACGTGCGCCAGACGCGCGACCTGATGCGCCGGGTCTGGACCCTCGACCGCGACGGTGCCGTGCCCGAGGTCAACCGCATGTTGCGCGAGGCCAACGCCCTCCCCCAGCTCGAACGCCACGACGCCTCTGATTGGCACCTGCACGCGACGGTTCCCGAGGCACCGCTCGGCGAACGCATGCGCGTCGAGGCCGCCATGGCCCTCATCGACGTGATCCGCAGCGACGAAATGGGGCGCCTTCGCCTCTGCGCAGCGGATGACTGCACCGGCCTGGTGCTGGACCTCTCCCGCAACGGTTCCAAGCGCTTCTGCAGCGTGCGCTGCGGCAACCGCATGAACATGATCGCGTTTCGCGAACGGCAGGCCGCCGAGGTTCAGGTCTAGCCGCACCCGTGGCTGCTGCGCCCTTCTGGCCACAGCGCTGCTGAACGCGATTCGGGCGGCCGCACCCCGGCGCGATGACAAACTCGACCACTCGAATTGCGCCGGCTCAGTGTCAGTGTCAGTGTCAGTGTCAGTGGTACCTGTCACACTTATTTCATGACAACCACCATGGACGGTGTTTTCGCTGGTTTGACCGGGTCGCTGGCCCGATCAAACATATCCGCGGCGTCATTCGCGGAGCTCTCCGATGATCAGTCGGAGACCACCCATCGGGCCATCGCCCGGCTCTCCCGCGAGGTTGCCACGTACCTCGCGTTGTCGGCGGCGAATGTCGCCGCCCGCTCCGACTGGCAGCTCGGCCGCGAGGGCCTTGCCCGGAAGAAGGGCTACCCCAGCCCCGAGGACTATGTGCAGGCCTTGGGCGGAGGTGGCGGCGGCAGCAAGGCCGACACCCGCCGCCTCATCGAGGCCGGCACCATGGCCACCGAAGCCGAAACCGCCCTGGACCGCCAGCAGCAGGCCGACCGGTTGGCCCTCGCTCACCCGGAGGCCCCGCCGGTCGAGGTTCATGTGCCGTGGTTCGCACCGCTCGGAACCGCCGTCGCCGACGGAACCCTCAGCCCAGACGCGGCAACCGCGATCCGCCGAGGCCTCGGCGAACCGGCAATTGGGGTGACCGAGGAGATGCTCACCGACGCAGTCGTCGCCCTCATCGCCCAGTGCCGCACCGGGAACGCCGACCAGGCCGCAAGAGCGGCCCGGCAGTGTCGGGACTCCATCGACGCCGCCGGTGTCGCGTCACGTGCCGACGCGATGCGCGCCCGGCAGTACCTGCGGGTGTGGGACAAGCCCGACGGTATGTTGCACGGCAACTTCGAACTGGACCCGGAGAACGGCGCCTACTTCAAGGATTTCCTGCTGCAGATCACCGGCCCCCGCACCGGCGGGCCCCGGTTCGTGGAGAAGGGCGAGAAGGAGCGGGCGCAACGCATCATCGACGACCCCCGCTCCACGGACCAGATCGCCGCCGAAGCACTGATCGAGATGATCAAGGTCGCCGCCGCCGCCGACCCCGGCACGCTGTTCGGCCGCGGGCGCCCCTCGGTGAAGCTTGTCGTCACGGCAGCAGACACTCCGGCACCGACACCCTCGCGTGACGCCTCGGGCCAACTGGTTCTGAAAAGCGGATTCATCGAAGGAACCCCTGACGCGGTACCGATCACCACGATTGACCGGTCGATCTGCAACGCCGGTTTCATACCGGTGTTGTTCAGTCGGGACGGAACTGCGCTCAACGTGGGACGGGAACAGAGACTCTTCACGCAGGCGCAGCGCGCGGCCCTCGCACTCCGGGACGGAGGCTGCAGGTGGCCGGGCTGCCACCGACCACCGAGCTATTCCGAAGCGCATCATCTGCACGGCTGGCACGCGGACGGCGGGCTCACCAACGTCGACGACGGCATCCTGCTCTGCGCCCGAGATCACCTCCGACTCCACAACGACGGCTGGGAGATCACCCGCCTCGACACCGGCACGGGCATGGAGTATTGGCTGATCCCACCATTGGCCGCCGATCCCACCCGCACGCCCATTCGGCTGGCGGGTGCATCACCGCTGGAATCACGCTCGCCGCTTTCGCCTCGGATCCGCCACTGAGTACCCGGCACCCAGCACCACGCAGCGAGCAGCGAGCAGCGAGCACAGTGTCGCACGTTGCACCGAGCACCGAGCGCCGAGCGCGGCGAGCACGATGTGGCACGAATCTGCCGAGTCGCCGACGTCGTGACCACGAAGCCGTCGTCGGCGACGCGTGGCTTCAGGGCGCGGCGGTGCTGGAGGGCTTGGCCGCCCCGGTTGACGTGGTGGTGCTGGTGGCCTGGATGCTGCGCACGCCCTCCGGCCGGCCCGAGCGCACCCAGATGCGGTTCAGGATGGTCGAGATGACGAGCGCTGCCGCGAGACTGATCAGCGGCAGGCCGCGCGACAAATTCATGACCAGCGTGAACAGCACCACGACGGCTCCCACAACGTTCAGAAGCAGCGAGGCCCGTCGCCCCTCCCGGAACGAGAACCTGGCCATGGCCAGCAACCCGCCCAGGAAGCTCAGGAAAACGGCCACGGCATAGAACAAGACCAGGCTCTGGTCCCTGGCACCCGCGATGATCACGATCACGACCGACAGCAGAGCGAATGTCGCCACGCCCCAGATCGGGGTGTGCCGACTGTTGGTGCGCGCCAGCACGGCCGGCAGAATCCCCACGAGGCGGCCATCCGCTCGGGCATGCCGCGCCAGCGCCTTGAGCATCCCCGGGCCGGCCTGAAACGCGGAACTCGCGGCCGCGAGCAGCAACAGGGCGGTGGCGAGCTGGAACGCCGCAAAGAGCGGCGCTGGTGCCACCACCCTCGCCAACTCAGCGATCTGGGTCGTGTTCGGCCCCGGAATCCCGATCCTGAGGTGCACCAGTTCCGCGGCGAGTCCGATGGTCACCGTGCCCACGACGCCCAGAGTCAGCCACAGGGTGAGTCTCCCGAATCGCCGCCGGCCGGCATCGTCGAGTTGGCCCAGCTCGGCGATGGCCGTCGACGGGGCCTCGACCCCGGTGGCCAGGGCCATGGCAACCGGGAACGCCAGCAGCACGGCCACGATCGGTATGTGGGGCGGGGTGTCGGTGATCGTTCCGATCGCCTGAGGTGTGACTCCGAGCCCATAGAGCAAGACCAGTGCGGTCAGCACGATGAAGGTGAGCGTCATTCCCGCGAAGATGATGCGGCCGAGGTGCCCGAAGAGCGTGGCGGTGGCGACGACAAGCAACAAGCCGATGGCTATTTCGATTCGCCACGGCGCGAGGCCGGGAAAGTAGGCGATGGCAGCGGATGCTCCCGCCGAGACGCTCACGGCGATCGTCAGTACGAAGTCCACGACCAGGGCCCCGATGGGGATGAATGACCAGCCGTCCCCAAATGCCTCACCAACCGCGGCGGATGCTCCACCGCCCTTGGGATAGCGGTTGATCAGTTGGCGGTAGTTCACGATGACGAGGGCAATGATCGCGACCACGAGGCCCATCGTCGCGAGCAGCAGGGACAGGTCTCCGCCGAGGGCCCGCAGCGCCGCCTCAACGGCGTACGCGACGGACGACACCGGGTCGGCCATCACGGAGAAGGCGAATGCCACGAGCAGCACTCGCCGGGAGGCGAAAACGCGGCGAAACCGGTTGCGGCGTGCGCGAATGGGCGATGGAACGGTGTCGGGCACCTGCAACCCTTCAATAAAGACTCAGTCCTGCAAGTCTAGGAGCCCGCCCGGCGTAATGAACGCACCACAGAGCGCGACAGACACCAGACGAGCGTGAGCTCACCAAGCAATCCTGAGTACACGGTCAGAGTCCGAGGGCGAATTCATGACAGGGTGTTAGTGGATAACCACTCACTAACGAAAGAGGATCACCTGACATCCACGCTGGACCCCACGCCTTCCACCCTCCCGCCCATGACTGCCCCCATTCCGGCGGCAACGACCATCGCCGCTTATGTCGAGAAGCAGAAAGAGCCGCTGGCCAGCGTCGTCGTCGCACTGCGGGCGAAGCTGGATGTGGGACTGCCGGAGACGTACACGGAGTTGTGGCACGGGCATCCGGTGTGGCTGGATGACGGAGTTCCGGTTGCGGGATTCAAGGCGTACCCCACGTTTGTTACCGTGCTGTTCTGGCGCGGTCAGGCCATCAAGGACACGTCGGGCAAGCTCAATGCGAGCGGCTCGGCGGAGATGCGCGAGTTCAAACTGCGCGGCCTCGATGACTTGGACGACGCCCTGTTCGACGACTGGCTGGGACAGATCAGCGAACTTCAGGCACTCTAAAACCACCTGAAGCTACACGAAGGGCCCGCGTCGTTGACGCGGGCCCTTCGTGGTTCACCGACACTGATGCCGGTGGACACAAGGGAAGGCCCGCGTCACCGACGCGGGCCTTCCTCAGATAATCAGGTGACTAGCTCGTGAGCGAGTCGACGTACTCCTGGTTGTCTTCGATCCACTTCGCGACGATCGGTCCGAAGTCATCGCCGTCATAGTCGACGAACATGGCCTTCTCGAGCGAGCCGAGCTGGTCCAGGTCCATCTTGTAGTCGCCGAGCCACGTGGCGGCCTCCGGGAAGTCTTCCTTGAAGGTCGACTTGCCGTACGCGTGCAGGCTCTCGGCGGTGCCGAGCGCTCCCTCAGGGTCCTCAAGGTTCTTGATGGGGAGGGCGCTGTAAACCCAATGCGGCTGCCACAGGGTGACGACGATGTTCTCGCCGTTATCCGTTGCGGCGGTCAGCTCGGTGAGCATGGCTGCCGTTGACGAGGTCAGGAACTCCATGTCTTCCAGGCCGTAGCCCGGGATGACCTTCTCGTTCACGGCCTTCGTCAGGCCGGCGCCGGGCTCAATACCGACGATGCGGTTGTTGAACAGGTCGGCGTTCTCCTTAAGCTCGGACAGGGAGTCGATCGGGGCATCCTCGTTCACCGCGATGGTGAGCGCTGCCTCATCGTTCCACGCGCCGAGGTCGGTGATGCCGTCCTTGTACTCGTCGATGTAGGTTGCGTGGGTGTCAGGCGCCCACACGTCGAGGGTGAAGTCATAGTCTCCGGTGGACAGACCGGAGAATACGGGTGCAACATCCGCATAGGCGAGCTCTGCGTTGTAGCCCTTCTCGTCGAGAATGGCCTTCCACAGCTCGGAAGATGCGACTCCTTCATCCCAGCCGTTGAAGACGGCGATGGTGATGTCCTTCTTGTCCGTGTTGCCGTCGCCGACCGTCGAGTCGGTCTCGCCTGAGGCGCAGCCGGTCAAACCAAGGAGCCCGATGGCTCCCATGGCGATAAGGGTACGTGAACGGGTGTTCATGTGTCTTTCCTTTCTTGTCGCCCTGCTGCGGGCGACCGGGATACTTCCTGGTGCATGCGGAATCCGCACATTTCGCCACAGATGCGGGTGCATCCGTGAAGTCTGGGGTTAAGCTCGGGCCGTCGTTCCGGCTGTGGCCGGTTCGGATCGCGCCGGCTGGTCAGCCTTTTCGGCGTCTAGCGCGGCGATCTGCTGGCGACGCTTGCGTGCCTTGAGGTAACTGCCGAGAGGCGTGTCCCCCTTTCCGAGCGCCGCGGTCAGCCGGTCGAGGTAGATCGCGAGGATCACCACGGCGAGGCCGGCTTCGAAGCCGAGGGCAACGTCGATCCGGTTGAGAGCACCGACGACCTCTGCGCCGAGGCCTCCGGCGCCGACCATGCCGGCGATGACAACCATCGACAGGGACAGCATGATGACCTGGTTGATGCCGGCCATGATGGTGGGCGTCGCGAGGGGCAGCTGAATCTGACGCAGGATGCGCCACGGGGATGCACCGAAGGCCTGTCCGGCTTCGACGACCTCGGGGTCGACGCCGCGGATGCCGAGCTCGGTGAGGCGCACGCCCGGTGCCATCGCGAAGATGATGGTCGCGACGATCCCGGGAACAACACCGATCCGGAAGAGGATCAGCGCGGGAATCAGGTACACGAAGGCCGGCATGGTCTGCATGAAGTCGAGAATGGGCCTGATGATGGCCGACGCTCCGGCCGACTTGGCGGCCAGGATTCCCAGCGGAACGCTGATGGCGATCGCGATGATGCTCGCGACCAGCACCAGAGCAAGCGTGTCCATCGCGTTTTCCCACTGGTTGACGCCCAGGATCAGGGTCAGTCCGACGATGGTGCCGACGGCGAACTTCCACCCTCGGGTCGCATAAGCCAGCGCGGCGGCGAGGATGATGATCACCCAGAAGGGCGGCGCGACCAGAAGAAAATCGATGCCCTCGAAGGCACCCTTGAAGATGGTGCGGATGATGTCGAAGAAGAAGCCGAAGGTGGCGGTGACCCAGTCGACGAACCCTTCTACCCAGGTGCCGAGGGGTATGCGGAAGTCGTTCACTGTGCAGATCCTTCCGTAGCGAGTTCGTCCAGGGTTTCATCGAGCACGCTCAGCGGGATTGTTGAACGCGGTTCGATGGTCGGCAGGCTGCCCGTGTTGGTGCTGACGTTGCCGAGCGCGGCCAGTAGCGTGACCCGGGGAATGACGCCGAGGAGTCGCTTCTTCTCGTCGACGACGGCAATCGCCATGGCGCTTTCCACCGAGGGCTCCACCAGATCGACGAGGGGCGTGTCCTCGCTGACGGAGACCGCATGGCCGAGAATGATCGTGCGCAGGTCGGTCTCGCCCGCCTTCACGAGCTTGAGCACGTCGCTGTCGCGTACAACACCCACGAAGCTGTTATCGCGGTTGAGCACGAAGGCGACGGAGGTTTGGAATTCGCGCATCACGCGAAGCGCCGCACGCGGGCCACCGCTGGTCGTGACCACGGCGCGTACCGGTTCCATCACACTGGCGGCGGTCAGCACTCGGGCGCGGTCGACATCCTGCACGAACTGGGCAACGTAGTCGTTGGCCGGGTCGGTGAGGATCTCTTCCGGCGTGCCGATCTGCACAATACGGCCGTCGCGCATGACCGCGATGCGGTCACCCAGAAACATGGCCTCGTTGAGGTCGTGGGTGATGAAGATGATGGTCTTGCCGAGCTCGGCCTGCAACTCGATCAGCTGTTCCTGCATTTCGCGGCGGATCAGCGGGTCGAGAGCGGAGAACGCCTCGTCCATCAGCAGAACATCGGTGTCGGCGGCGAGTGCGCGGCCGAGGCCCACGCGCTGCTGCATTCCACCGGAGAGTTCGGACGGCAGGCGGTCGGCCCAGCCGTCGAGCCCGACGAGGTGGATGATGGTGCGCGCCTTGGCCAGGCGTGCCTCGCGGCCCATGCCCTGAATCTCAAGACCGTAGGCCACGTTGTCGATCACGGTGCGGTGCGGCAGCAGCGCGAAGTGCTGGAACACCATCGACACACTCTTGCGGCGCACGTCGCGCAGCTCCGTGTCGGAGATGCCGGCAATGTTGGTCTCGCCCACGGTGACACTGCCGGATGTCGCGTCCCACAGTCCGTTGAGCATCCGGATCAGCGTGGACTTTCCCGAGCCGGACAGGCCCATGACCACGAAGATCTCGCCTTTTTTGACTTCGAAGGAGGCGTCGATGACGGCTGCGACTCCGAGGTGTGAGATTTCGGCGCGGCTTTTTCCGGCCGCCAGCTGTTTGACGATCTCGTTGGGCCGACGCCCGAATGCTTTGTACAGGTGCTCTGCCTTGACGGCAATCGTTTCGGTCAAAGTTCTCCGGTGCACACCGACGGGGACGCTTTCGCGGTCGCCTTATCGGGTGCTCGCTATTGTCGAACGGGTGGGTCGTGACCGGCCTGACGCCGACGTTCGGGCGTGGGCTGGGGCGATCATGGGATCGCGTCCGTCAGGGCCGCACCATACGTCCACGCCAACTCCGTCGCACATGAAGCGGCGGAGCAAGGCGGTCGCGTTCTGGTTTGGGGGTCGTGAGACCATAACCCCCATTCTAGCACACGGTACTTTTCGAGTCGCCGAAATAAGGGCGTCGCCGGGGATTTTTACCCGTGACACCCCCATTTCGTGGGAGGTTAGGAACCGATCGCTGCCGGAATGCGTGCCTCCGAGAGCGTCTGAGCGTCCACATCGACGGGAGCCTCGAACGAGTGGTGTGCCGTCATCGTAGTCTCGTCGAACGGATCCTGCTTGGCCAGCACCCGGTCCACCTGCACTCGGTCGATTTCCTTCGTCCAGGTTCCGATCAGCACGGTGGCGACCGCGTTGCCGGTGAAGTTGGTGAGCGCACGCGCCTCACTCATGAACCGGTCGATGCCGACGATGAAGCCGACTCCGCCCACGAGGTCGGGAGCGTGGGACTGCAGGCCGGCCGCGAGCGTGGCGAGGCCGGCGCCGGAGACCCCGGCGGCACCCTTCGACGCGATGATCATGAACACGAGCAGCGCCACCTGCTCGCCGAGGTTCATCGGCTTGCCCATGGCGGTGGAGATGAACAACGACGCCATCGTGAGGTAGATCGCGGTGCCGTCGAGGTTGAAGGAGTAGCCCACGGGAACGGTGACGCCCACGACAGGCTTCGACACCCCGAGGTGTTCCATCTTGGCGATGAGCCGCGGCAGGGCTGCCTCGGACGAGGATGTCGAGACGATGAGCAGGTATTCGCGGCCGAGGTAACGCATCAGCTTGAAGATGTTCACGCCGGTAACGATCTTGAGCAAACCACCGAGGATGAGCACGATGAACAGGATGCAGGTGGCGTAGAAGGCGGCCATCAGCGTGAACAGGCTCACGATCGCCTGCACACCGGTGGAACCCACGACCGCGGCGATGGCACCGAAGGCGCCGAGCGGCGCCATCCACATGATCATGATGAGTATGCGGAAGACGAGGGCCTGCACGTGCGCGATGCCCGTGAGAATCGGTACGCCGGCCGGGCCCATCCGCTGCAGAGCGAACCCCGCAATGAGGGCCACAAGCAGGGTTTGCAGGATACTGCCGGAGGTGAGTGACGAGACCAGGGTCGTGGGGATGATGCTCAGGATGAAGTTCGATTCCGGAGCCGTCGACGCGACGTAGTTCGCATCGGAGAGGTCCAGGCCCGATCCGGGCTGCACCAGGTTGCCGACGACGAGCCCGATGCCGAGTGCGAACGTGGACATGATCACGAAGTACCCGAGGGCGAGTCCGCCGACCCGGCCCACCGTTGCCGCCTTGGCGATCGAGCCGATGCCCAGAATGATCGTGCAGAAGATCACCGGCGCGATCATCATCTTGATCAGGCTGACGAACGCGTCACCCATGGGCTTGAGCTTCACGGCGAAGCCATCCGGGCCGCCCCAGACGAGGCCGACGACGATGCCGAGCACCACGGCGACGATGACCGCCATGTAGAGATAGTGGGACCGGTCGATGCGCTTGCGCGGCTTGGCCGGTCGGGGTGATGACGCCATGTCAGACTCCTTTGTCTTGGTTCGCTCCGCACCCGCGTGGGCCGGCTGATCCTGATGGCTTCACACTGGTCGACGCGCTGCGATTCGCCGAGCTTGCGGTCATACTGTTCACGGGTATGTACTGTTCAGCGTTGGAGAGGCGAGATCTGTGAGCCGCGAATGGAGCATTGCCCGGCGACTGCTTGTCGCGCACGTGCTGTCGGTTGTGGTGCTCACGACCTTCATTGGCACCGCACTTTTCATCGATGCCCGTGATCACAGCTACGACGAAACCGAGGCGCGGATGCTGTCGATCGCCTCGACCATCGCCGACAACCCGCTCACGCTCGAGGCCAGTGCCTCCGCCGATCCGAGCGCCCTGCTGCAGCCGTATACGATCGAGGTCACCGCCGATGCCGACCTCGACTTCATCACGATCATGGCCCCGGACGGCACCCGGTGGACGCACCCGAACCCGGCGGAAATCGGCAACGACTATTCCGGCGCCCGAGCTCCCGCGCTGGCGGGGCAACCATTCACGGAGATCAGCACGGGAACGCTCGGGCCATCGGTACGCGCCATCGTTCCCGTCATTGACGGGAACGGAACCGTGGTGGCGCTCGTGGCCGCGGGAGTCACCACGAGCAATGTGGCCCTCGCCCTGAATGCCCGGCTGCCGGCCTTGCTCGCCCTCGCCCTGGGACTGCTCGCGGCGGGCTTCCTCATGTCCTTGTTGCTCGGTCGCTACCTGCGGCGGGTGACGCTCGGCTGGGGGCCTGAGCGGCTCGCCCAGCTCTTCGTCTACTACGACTCCGTGCTGCGCTCGGTGCGCGAAGGCCTTGTTCTCGTGGACCTCAACGGCCGGCTCGTGCTCTACAACGATCAGGCCGCGCGTCTGCTCGGCATCCCGCCCGGCGCCACGAACCGGCCCAGCACGCCGCTCGGCGAACTCGAGCTTCCCCCGGCGCTCGGTGCCCTGCTTCAAAGCGGGCGCCGCACCCAGGACGAGGTCTTTCTCACCGACACCCGGGTGCTGGTCGTCAGCCAGGAACCGGCAGAGGCGCCGTCGAGCACGGGCAGGAACAAGTCGGCGCGCATCGGTTCGGTCGCCACGATTCGGGATCACACCGATCTGCAGACGCTCGGCACCGAGTTGCAGTCCATGCGCACCCTGTCCGATGCCCTGCGTGCGCAGACGCACGAGCATTCCAACCGATTGCATACAATCGTGTCACTGATGGAACTCGGCCGCACCCAGGAGGCGCTCGACTACGCCACGACCGACCTGGAACTGAGCCAGCAGCTCACCGACGACATCGTCAATTCCGTCGACGAACCGGTGATCAGTGCCCTGATCATGGGCAAGGCGGCGCAGGCGAACGAGCTCGGCATCGCCCTCACGGTGGCCGCCGAGGGCACCATCTCCGACTCCGAGTTGTCGGTGCACGACCTGGTGACCGTGCTCGGCAACCTGATCGACAATGCGCTCGATGCGGCGGCATCCGCCCCGCCGCCGCGCCGGGTGGCCGTCAGCGTGAACCAGAGCCCCGACTGCGTCACCGTTGAGGTCGCCGACAGCGGGCCGGGCATCGACGCGGATGACGCCGAGCGCGTCATGCAGCTCGGCTACAGCACCAAGGACAGCGCCGACTACGGTCGCGGGCTCGGCTTGGCGCTCGTGCGTCAGGCCGTGGCGCGCCTCGGCGGAACCCTCACGGTGGGCCGCCGCGACGGCGCCGTCTTCACGGTGACCATCCCCACGACGACCGCCGGACTCATCACAGCCGGGCCCCCCGCCGACCCGCCCGCCGATGTGCCCGCCGAGACCGCGGCCGATGCCGAGCTGCCCGCCGTTCTGCCCACGGAGACCGGGGAGACAGAGGCTTTGCCCGCCAATCCACCCTCCGACCCGCCCTCGGATCCACCATCCGATCCGCCCGCCGAGACCGCCGATCTTGCCGGCGAGCTGCCGCACGCTGCCGATGCCGCGAAAGTCGATGACATCGACATGCGGGATACGGGGCTGCCCAAGGGGACGCCGACATGACGGCACCGATTCGCGTGCTCGTGGTCGAGGACGAGCCGCTCACCGCCGAGGCGCACGCCGCCTACGTGGGCCGCCTCGACGGTTTCGTGCTCGCCGGAACCGCCGGCACCGGGCAGGAGGCGCTGCGCATTCTCGCCGCGCAGGTCGCCGCAGGCACGCCGATCGATCTCGTGCTGATGGACATGAACCTGCCCGACCTGCACGGGCTCGACGTGAGTCGACGCATCCGCTCGGCCGGACTGGCCACCGACATCATCGCCATCACCGCGGTGCGGGAGTTGCAGGCCGTGCGCGGGGCAATCGCGGCCGGGGTGGTGCAATACCTGATCAAACCGTTCACGTACCCGACGTTTGCGAAGAAGCTGGTGAGCTACCGTGATTTTCGGCGGCAGCTCGAGTCGGCGTCGAGCGTGACCACGCAGACGGATGTCGACCAGGCGTTCGCGAGCCTGCGCTCCCCCACCGACGTGCCCCGCCCCAAGGGCCTCGCCGACGACACCCTGCAGCGCGTGACCGACTACCTCAAGGCGCAGCGCTCCCCCGTATCGGCGAGCGAGGTGACCGAGGCGCTCGGCATGTCCCGCGTCACGGCGCGGCGCTACCTGGAGTTTCTGGCCGACTCGGGCCCGGTGCTACGCGCTCCTCGTTTCGGCACCCCCGGTCGTCCCGAGAACGAATACACCTGGCGCCCCTAAGCTCCCGCCGCACAGCACGGCACGGCGCGGCTACTTGAGGCTCTTGCCCTCGGTGACCAGACCGGTCATCGTCTCGATGCGCCGGACGCGGGTCTCCGGTCGCTTCGCATCTTCAATCCACCGCTGGAATTCGCGCTGTTGGCTGTAGCTCATGCCGGTGAAGGCATCCAGCTGCCCGGCGGCTTCCAGCGCCTCGCGGCTGTCGGTGGCGAGTTCGATCCGGCGTTCCTCGGTGTCGAGTTCAAGCTGCACGTGCACGGTGTCTCCGGCTTCCAGGCCGAGTTGCCGGCGCACCTCGGTGAGCACGAGGAGCATGTGTTCCGGCCCGCCATAGGTGACGAGCGATCCGCGATAGTCGATGCCGTTGAAACGTGCCTTCACCGGCACGCGGCCTTTCACTCCGAACAACTCGGAGACGCTCCAGGGAAAATGCACGAATCCCGCCGAGCCCGAGGCGTCAGAGCGCTGAATCACTGCGTCAAAGGCGAGTGGTCCGGGATTAGAATATGTGACCATGGCACGAGTTTAGCGACGGCCAGTAGGTCGGCCGCTGGCCTAAAATGGGTGCATAACTTTATAGCGTTGGAGCCAAGAGATGACCAGCTACACCACGATCGAGCGATCGACTGTGATTCACGCATCCGTCGACACGATCAACCCCTACGTCGCCGACTTCGGCCGGTGGGTCAAGTGGTCTCCCTGGGAGGTCATGGACCCCGATCTGAAACGCAGCTATGGCGGCGTGCAGGGAACTGTCGGGGCGACCTATGCCTGGGACGGCAACCGCAAGGCCGGCGCCGGCACGATGACCGCGACCGCGATCACGCCCACGGCCGTCGACGTGGACCTCGCTTTCACGCGACCCTTCAAGTCCCGCAGCGCCGTGCACTTCTCGCTCTCCGAGCACAACGGCGCCACCACTGTCGTGTGGACCCTGACGAGCCCGAAAACGGTCGCCTCGCGCGCCTTCGGCCTCATGATGAACATGGAGAAGATGATCGGCGCCGACCTGACCAAGGGCCTGTCCTCGCTCAAGCAGGTCGTCGAAAGCTAGGCTCCCGCGGCCCCCGCATCCGTCACCGCCCCCGGAATCGGTCACCGCTACGGTCACCGGCGTAGCGACCACCCATATCGGGCGCGGGCACGCTCCACCGGCAGGCCCACGCGACAACGCTCCCCGGTCCCATCTGCGCGACCCAGGCGCGGTCCCTTTTGCGCGCCCGGGCGCGGATGTCGGCGGCGTCGGCTAGGTTCGACACAGGTTCCCGAGTTGCAGCGTTCAGTACCTGGCTGGCTGCACGGCAACCCCGTCCATCGACCGGGGTGCCCCAGGGGAAGAACCGGCCCACGGCATCCGCTGCGGGCAAGTCGATGGGGGCCTCGCCTCCCCGAAGGAGCACACCCATGACGTCCCCGTACTTTCGCGTCACCGACCGGTCGGCGAGCTCGCCGGTGATTCTGCACGCCCCGCACGGAGGCCGGCTGATTCCGGCCGAACACCTCGGCGCCTACATCGTCTCCGCCGCCGAGCTGGAGGCCGAGAAGAACATCATGACCGACCACTTCACCGACGTGCTCGTCGGCGGCATCACCGGCGCGAGCTCCGTGATCAACGAGTTGTCCCGGTTCGCCGTCGACGTGGAACGCTTCCCCGACGAGACCGAGGAGATGAACAGCGTCGGCATGGGCGTGCTCTACACGCACGGTTCCCGCGGGCAGCGGATCCGCGACCTGGCCCACGCCGACCGGCCGGCGCTCATGTTGCACTTCGACGCCTACTCCGCGGCGTTCGCTGACCTCGTCAACGCCACGCTCCGCCAGCATGGGCGGGCCGTGATCATCGACGTGCACTCCTACCCGGAGCATCCGCTGGCCTACGAGCTGCACGCCGAGCAGCCGCGCCCCGAGCTGTGTCTCGGCTACGAGAACTTCCACGCCCCGACCGAGCTCGTGAGTGCCGTGACGGATGCCTTCGCCCCGTTGCAGCTGCTCCCGAACGGCCCGTTCGCCGGCGCCTACGTTCCGCTGGAGCACTACGGAACGGATGCCCGCGTGCGCTCGGTCATGCTCGAGATTCGCCGAGACGTGTACCTGCACGAGGAGACCGTGGCGCTGAAACCCGCCCCGTTCCGTCGCTTGCAGGATTCTCTCCAGCGCCTGGTGACCGGGCTCGCCGGCGAAGGGTGAACCCACCGCGGTAGCGCGCCGCTATAACCGGTGATTCTCGCGACACACCGCATCCGCTGCCCCTCTGAACGGCGTTTCGGGAGCATCACCGGTTTTGCGGCGCGGCCACGGCGGGGCCGAGACAAGTGGACCCCCTCCCCCCGGTGCGGCCCGACCGCGAGCTAAAACCGGTGTTTCTGAGACACGCCGGGCAAATCCGCCAGGATGCCCCGGTGTGTCTCAAATTCACCGGTTTTGCGGGGCGGCCACGGCGGCCACGGCGGGCACGCGACACAGGTCGACCCACTCCCCCGCGGGCTAAAACCGGTGTTTCTGAGACACGCCGGGCAAAATGGCCAGGATGCTCCGCGTGTTGCAAAATCACCGGTTTTGCGGCGCGGCCACGGCGAGGCCAGACCCGTGACGGACCGCCCCCTACCGTCCGCCTACCGACCGGCCACGTCCGGCAGCGGCATTGTGTCGCGGCGGCCCAGAGCCCTTACGCCCACGTGGTCAGCGCGGCGCGGGCGATCCGACGGGCGGCATCCGTGTTGAGCCCGCGCGATGCCGCGGCCCGCCTCGGCAGCAGGCTGCCCGTAGCCGCCCAGCTGAGCACACTTCGGGTGTCCGCCGCGTCGCCGAGCGCGGAGTCGTTCCCGTAGCGACCGCGCCCGCCGACACTCCAGCCCACCATCGAGGTCAGCAGGTCAAGCGACTCGCGGGTGCGATCCCAGGAAGCGACTTCCCCGGCAGCCACGAGCAACACGAGGAGCAGCCCGCAGTCCCGGCCGTAATCGCTGCGCTCCACGGGCAGGCGTGCGGCGAGATGGTGCCAAAGCTTCACCGGTGCGTCACGCAACTGCATGCCCTGCTTGGTCAGCAGCAACTCGCCCCGATATTTTCGCACCAAACCCAGCCGCGTCACGGTCTCTCGCAGAAACAGCAAGGGGTAGGTCTGCGCCTCCCGGTTCCTCTCGCCCTGCCACGTCTTGTCGGGGTCGAGCTCGTCCATCAGCGCCTGCACGCGTGCGGGAGGGAGATACCCGGCACTGGTCAGACGGATGCCGTCACCCACCTGCCCGAGGAACGCGCGGATCACCGCGGTGGCCGCCGCCGCCTCGGTCTCCTCGATCTCGGTGAGCTCCCCCACGTTCGCGGCCGCAAGATAACCGCCCAGATACCGCTGCGCCTCGTGCCCCAGCCCCGCCACGAGAACGGCCAGCGGGCCGCTGTGCGACTGCCGGCGCAGCCAGGCGAGCGCGGCATCCGACCCCGCGAGGCGGTCCAGACCGCGGTTGATTTCGGTGAGATCAATCTCGTCGACGAACGAGTTCAGGCCCAACTCCGACGCGACCTCCCGCAGTTCCTCATAGTCCGGGGTCACCGTTCCCGCGGCCACCGCGAGAAGATGCTCCCACCCGTGAATGCCGCCCACGTCTTCGGCCGGGCCCCGGCGGCCGCCGTCGACGCAGCGCACCGCGGCATCCGTCGACGGCAGGGGCAGCACCTCTTCACAGATGATCGTGTGCTCCCAATCGTCGCCGAAATCATAGGTGTACAGCAGCGAATCGCCCGGCGTCGCCAGAAACTGGTCGAGGCGCAGCTCGCTCTCCAGCACGCCCTCGTCGCCCTCCTCCACGTCGAAGGGCGTGAGAATGCCCTGCGTCTCGTGGCCGAAGGGGTCTGCGGGCAGCGCGAAGCGGTGCAGGTGGCTGTCGGTCCAGCCGAAAGCCGTCTGCAACACGTCGTGCAGCACGTCGAGGGTCACAGCCGACGGAACCGTGAGGCGCCGCCAGATCGGCGGGTGTGAATCGGTGATGTGCACGCGGATGCGCACCTGCACCGGCCTCGCGGGCGGCGTCTTTAGCGGGAGCGGCGCCAGGGGCCTGGCCCGAAAGGCCCCCAGTGTCGCCGCAGCATCTTCCGCGCCAGGTCCTACGGTCGGCGCTGCCGTGCGAGCCGCGAGGTCGAGCCTCGCTCTGAAGGCCGCCAGGTCGGTGACGTTGTCGGACTCGAAGTCATGGTTACGCGGGGTCGTCATACCGACAGGATATTCATCCCGGACCGCTGCCGGTACCCGCACGCTACGACAGCCATATCAGCGGGCTCCCACGAGCGCCGCGCGATGCCGTTTGTACCTCGGCCGGCCCACGACCCGCCAGATCATCCGCACCGGCGCGGGCGCGGCTTTCGAGGCGGCCCCACAGCATCGTGGCTTCGCCCGTGGTCCCCGCGCGAAAACCGGTGTTTCTGAGACACGCTGGGTCGATCGGCCCGATTGACCGGCGTGTCTCAGTTTCACCGGTTTTGGGAGACGATGGCACCGACGGCCCGACGACCGGGCACCGCGACCTGAGAGAATGGAACCATCATGAAGACCCTCCTCAACATCATCTGGTTCGTGCTCTCGGGCTTCTGGCTGTTCCTCGGCTACATGCTCGCGGCGCTCATCATGTTCATATTCATCGTCACGATCCCGTGGGGAATCGCGGCGGCGCGCATCGGCATATACGCCCTCTGGCCGTTCGGAAAAACCGTGGTCGCCCTGCCCAGCGCCGGTGTCGGGTCCTTCCTCGGCAACGTCATCTGGGTGGTTCTCGCCGGCTGGTGGCTCGCCCTCGAACATCTGATCTCCGGCATCGCGCTGTGCATCACGATCATCGGCATCCCGTTCGGCATCGCCAACTTCAAGCTGATCCCGGTGTCACTCATGCCGCTCGGCAAGGAGATCGTCGACATCTAGGCTCACCCGGATGCCGCCGATCCCATCGCCGAGGCACCCCTACTCGGCCGTGACGTCGACCAGAACCTTGCCGACCGCTCCGCTTTCGACGAGGGCGTGCGCATCCGCGGTGCGCGCGAGGTCGAGATGCGAGTTCGGGGCCGGGGCTACCTCCACAATCTGTCCACGCCGTCCGGTGCGATCCGCCGGATCTGCTTGACAATGTCGGCGTCGGTGTAGGTGAGCACGTGCTGCGCCCCGGCCGCGGTGGAACAGTTCGGCGAATCGGGCAGCGGCCCCGAGGTGCTCCACCGCCGCGGCATCCACCTCGATGCCGTGATCGCGGCAGCGCACGCCACCTCACGCCGTAACCCGGCCCGGCATCTGGCGGATTACGATCAGGACGACCCCTCGCAAGCGTGTCGGCGAGCGTCATCAGCAGAACCAGCATCGACGAACACCGACGGTGCCGTCTGACCCGCCAACAGGAGAAAGGTGATCGCCATGTGGTTCGACCGGGGAAGTCGTTCTTCGGATCCTCATCGACGGGTCGGCACCGAAAGACGTTCGAGGGGTCGCGCAGCTGTGAGGCGGCCCGATGACGGCGTCGCCGCCCCCGCCCAGCTCAGCTCGGCCGAGATCCTGTCGCACCGGCTGGACCGCCCGATGGGACTCCTGGGCATCCTGTTCCTGTTCGTCGTACTGGGGCAGGTGCTGATCAGCGAAGCGAGCTGGAGTCTCGTCTTCGCGGTGGTGGGCTGGATATTCTGGGCGATCTTCGTGGCGGAGTTCCTGTTGCGGGCGTACATCGCCCGTTTCCAGCGTGCCTTCTGGAGGCGCAACTGGTGGCAGGTGGTCTTCCTGCTCGTGCCCTTCCTCCGCTTCATCCGCGCCCTGCAGGTCGTTCGTCTTGCGAGGGTGGCACGCATCGCTCGGGCGGGGGGAATCCTCTCCGCCGGCGTTCGCGGGTCTCGATCTGCGGCGCGCCTGCTGTCCAGCCGGATCGGCTGGCTGATCGCGCTGACCTCCGTGGTCATGCTGGCGGCCAGCCAATTGCTGTACGCCTTCGGGCCGCAGGCCAGCTACGGAGACGCCCTGTACGAAGCCGCCATGGCCACGATCACCGGGGGTGGCATTACCGCAGACGATCCGTTCTCGCGAATCCTTCACGTGGCCTTGTCCGTCTACTCCGTCGCCGTCTTCGCGACTCTGGCCGGATCCCTGGGCGCCTACTTTCTGCGCGGCACCAGCACTACGGCGTCTCCGGCGTCTCCGGCGTAGTCATCGTGCTGCTGGGTGGCGAGGCGGCTGATGACGCCGGGCGGCCTGTTCATTGTGGACACCAAAGCATCGAAGGACCCGATCATCGCGGCGGGCCGGGTGTTCCGCGGGCAAGCCGATGTCACCGACGAGTTCGACGGTCTGGCCGACCTCGCCTCGCCCCGGACGAGGTGCGACCCGTGGTCGTTTCGCCGGGCACAAGGGCGTCAACGGATGCCGTGAAGGTCGGCACGATCAAGCGTGCCAAGGGGCTGGAGTTCAAGCAGGTGCTGCTGCCCTGGATCGCCGAACGCCTGATGTCCCCGGGCGTCACCGGAGCGGGGTGAACCGATTCCCAGATCGAACGCGACGAGCGCGACCACCGCGAACTGTTCGTGGGTATCACCCGAGCTCGCGACGGCATGTGGGTCGGCTGCATCGCGGCGCAGGGATCGTCTGCGTGACCTGCCCAATCCCCAACTGGATCGCGCGCTACTCGTACACGTCCCGGCGATGGCCGACGGTGACCACGACCACCACCAGGATGTCGTTTCGGATGGTGTAAATAATCCGATAGCTGCCCACCCGCACCCGATAGCCGCCCCGCCCCTGCAGCGCTCTCGCCCCGGGCGGGCGAGGGTCTTCGCCCAGCAACGCGATGGCGCCTTGTACCCGACCGCGGTCCTGCGGATCAATGCGCCGCAAAGCTGTGACCGCTGCCGGGCGCAATTCGATCCGGTATTTGCTCACATCCAGCCGAGATCCGCTTTGACCTGCTCCCAGGGAATGTTGTCGCCCTCGTCGGCCATCGCCACATCAAACGCCGCGACATCCTCAGCATCCTCAAGCGCTTCTTGCATGCGCGCGTACTGCTCGGGGCTCACCAGCACAGCAGCGACCTTTCCGCGACGCTCCAGGAAGACGGCCTCTGAGCCGGCCTTGGCGATCAACTCAGGCAGGCGCGCCCTGGCGTCGGTGACGCTTGACTTCGACATGTCTCAAATGTACATCAGCGTGATCGCGATGTACATGTGCACTGTCGGTATGCAGCTGACCGCCGCCAGACCGTTTACGGGAACACCCATCGCGGATGCGCGAACCTATTGGTCTGCTCCGCGACGGTCAACCTCGATCACCGGTCGCAGAGTCCCAAAGTTCACCCCGCCGACACGTCGACCAGCACCTTGCCGACCGCTCCGCTTTCAACGAGGGCGTGGGCATCCGCGGTGTGCGCGAGCTCGAAACGGTGCAGGGGCAGCCCGGCCTGCTCCCCCACGGCCAGCGCGCCGTCACCGAGTGCGGCGTTGATGGCTGCGGCCGCCGCCTGGATGACGTCGGCGCCCACCGTGTAGAGCAGCACGAACTGGTAGCGCACGTTGAGGCTGAAGTGCCGGCGCACGTCGAGCGTCACCTGGTCGCCGCCGTTGTTGGCATACACCGCGATCGACCCGCGGTTGCGGATGACGGCGAGGTCGAGCACCGCGTTCTGCGCCGGGGCGACCTCGACGATGAGGTCGACGCCCTCCGATGCGATCCCTCGAATCTGGTCGACGATGTCGGCGTCGGAGTACACGAGCACGTGCTGCGCGCCGGCCGCGGTGGCGAGTGCCGCCTTCGCCGACCCGCTCACGGTCGTGATGACGGATGCCCCGGCCCAGACGGCGAGTTGAATCGCCGCGTGTCCGACGGCGCCGGCCCCGCCGGCCACGAGCACGGTCTTGCCGGCCAGGGCGCCCGGATGCAGCCAGTCCGGGCCGTCTTCGGCCACGGTCAACGCGCGGTACGCCGTGATCGCCGGTACCCCGAGGCTCGCCCCCTGGTCGAAGCTGGCCCCGGCCGGCAGCGCGAAGACTCGTTCGGCGGGAAGCACGGACTGCTCCTGGGCGGTGCCGCTGCTGGCACGCTGGTACGCGGCGAGCGCCGTCCACACCCGGTCGCCCACGCCGACGTTCTGCACGCCGGCACCAACGGCTTCGACAATGCCGGCGCCATCCTGGCCGGGTACCACGTCATCGAACGCGAGCGCCTGCCCGGGCGCGGATCCGCGGCGCGACTTCCAGTCGGTGGGGTTCACACCACTCACCACGATGCGCACCCGCACCTCGCCGGCTCCGGGTTCGGTCACCGGCCGTTCGGCGAGCTGAAGCACGGACGGGTCACCGGTCTGGCTGTACACAATGGCTCTCATGGAAAGGGCAACGTCGACCCGGGGCTATTTGATTCCCACCGTCCCTGTAGCCTGCGGTGCCCCCCGACTAAAACCGGTCTTTTCGGCGACCCGCCGCATCCGCCGCCGGGCCGGCACGGCGTGTCGCGAATTCCCCGGTTTTAGGGCCCGCGTCATGCTCCCACGGATGCCCGCGGCCGGTTCTCCCGGGTGGCGCTCGGCTGACACGTGTCGGTACGCTCGCGGGATGGTGACATTCCGTTTTGAGGCCGTGCTGTGGGAGTGGTCATCGTCCACATCCTGGGTGTTCCTCAGCCTGCCCACCGATGTCACCGACGAGATTCGAGAGCGGTCCACCCAGCGGCGCCGAGGTTTCGGTTCAATTCCCGTCGCGGTGTCGATCGGTGACACGGAGTGGACCACATCGGTCTTCCCCGACAAAACGCGCGACACCTTCATACTGCCCGTGAAGAAGGCGGTGCGCGCCAAACAGGGCCTCACCGTCGGTGATACCGCTGCGGTCGTGATCCACGTCGACCTCTGACCCGGCGTGTACCGCAGGTGTCGGGCTTACGGAAAGCGTCGACCGCGGGGCGGCCCCCGCTCAGTGCACGACCCGGTAGGTGACGTGGGTGACCAGCTCCTTCTCCACCGAGCTGACCTGTTCCAGGGTGAGGTCGTCCAGCCCCGTCAGCAACGGCTCGCCGGCGACCAGCACCACGGGGGCGATGTGCAGCCGCAGTTCGTCGATCAGTCCGGCCGACAAGTACTGCCGCACGGTGGAGGCCCCGCCGGCGATCGACACCGTTCTCTCCCCCGCGGCGGCGCGGGCCTGCTCCATCGCCGAGTGGATGCCGTCGGTGACGAAGAAGAACGTCGTGCCGCCGCCCATGACCAGCGGCGCACGCGGGTGGTGCGTGAGCACGAACACCTGCGCGTGGTACGGCGGATCATCGCCCCACCACCCCTTCCAGTCCATGTCCCACTCGCCGCGGCCGGGATCGAACATGTTGCGGCCCATGATGTAGGCGCCCGCCTCCACGATCGCCGCAATCTCCGCGGCGTTCTCGGCGGGCCGTTCGAACATCCACCGGTGCAGTCGTTCGCCGCCTTCCCCGAGCGGATTCTCCAGACTCTGGTTCGGTCCGGCCGCGTAACCGTCCGTGGAGACTCCGATGTCGCAGGTCACTGTGCTCATTGTCGATCGCTCCTCGTCAGTGTGTGTATCGGAACCTGCACCCCGACCCTGTTCACGCGAACGACGGCCGCCGGTATCCAGGCAGGGCTGGCACGCCCTCGCCCGGTCAATCGGTCACGGCCGAAGACCCCGTTTTCGCCGGCACCGGGTCGTGCCGCAGGTAGCTGCGCCGGAATCGGCCGCTGCCCGCGGTCAGGGCACGCAGCTCGATCACGTACCGCAGCAGCTCGGCATCCGGAATCTCGGCGCTGATCTCGGTGCGCTCCCCGCCGACCGACACGGTGCCGGTGGTGTGGGCCCGGCGGGTGGACAGGTCGATCATCACCGGGCCCACATGGGCGCCTGGGACGCTGATCGTCACCGCCGAGACGGGTTCCAGCAGCTGGATCCGGCTGGTCGCCGCGGCCTCCCGCAACGCGAGCGCTCCGGCGGCCTGGAACGCGGCATCCGAGGAATCGACGCTGTGCGTCTTGCCGCCCACGAGCGTCACACGGATGTCCACAACCGGGAACCCCGCAAACACGCCCCGCTGCATCTGCGCTCGCACGCCCTTCTCCACCGACTCGATGTAGTGCCCGGGGATCGCACCGCCGACGATCTTGTGCACGAACTCGAAGCCGGCCCCGCGCTCCCGCGGTTCGACCTCGATGTCACAGATCGCAAACTGTCCGTGGCCGCCGGACTGCTTCACGTAGCGACCCTTGGCCGTTGCCGGGGTGGCGAACGTCTCCCGCAGCGGGGTGATCACGTCAACGGTCTGCACGTTCACGCCCTGGGCGCGCAGCCGGTCCAGCACGACCTCGGCGTGCGCCTCGCCCATGCACCACAGCACCAGCTGATGGGTTTCGTCGTTGCGTTCCACCCGCAGCGTCGGGTCGACGGCCGCGACCTTGCCGAGGTTCTTGGCGAGCGCGTCGTCATCGCCGTGCGCCACGCCCTGCACGGCCACCGGCATCAGCGGTTCCGGCATTTCCCACGCCTCGACCAGCAACGGCTTCTCCCGGTCACTCACGGTGTCGCCGGTCTCGGCGCTCGTCAGCCGGGTGAGCGCGCAGATGTCCCCCGCCACGCAATACGGAACCGGCCGCAGCGTGGACCCCAGCGGCGATTGCAGATGCGTGACGCGTTCGTCGCTGTCGTGATCCTGATGCCCCCGGTCGGTGAGCCCGTGGCCGCCGATGTGCACCAGGGAGTCTTCCCGCAGGGTGCCGGAGAAGACGCGCACCAGGCAGACCCGGCCGAGGAACGAATCGATGGTCGTGCGCACCACCTCGCCGACCAGCGGTCCGTTCGGATCACAGCTCAGCCGCTTTGCCGGCTTGCCGTCCAGGTCGGTGACCGACGGCAGCGCGCGCTCCCCCGGCGACGGGAACGCGCCGGTCAGCACCTCCAGCACTTCGCTCAGGCCCACCCCGGTCTCAGCGGATGTCGCCAGCACCGGATAGAAAGAGCCGCGCGCCACGGCGATCTCCAGATCGGCGATCAGGGTGTCGAGGGCGATGTCGTCGCCGCCGAGGTAGCGCTCCAAAAGGGTTTCGTCTTCACTCTCGGCGATGATCCCCTCAATCAGCGCGGCCCGCGCCGACTCGGCGTCGGCGCGTTCCGCGTCGGTGGCCGGCCGCAGCGCCGGCTGAGCCGCGCCCGCGCCGGAGTCCGAGACCGTGCCGGACAGCACACCCAGCAACCCGGTGACGGCGGTGGCGCTGCGAATCGGCACGTACAGCGGCAGCACTGACGCGCCGAAGGCGTCCTGGCAGGCCGCGAGCACCGCCTCATAGTCGGCCCGCGGATGATCGATCCGGCTGATCACAACGGCCCGCGGCATCCCGATGCGTTCGCACTCCGCCCACAGCGCGGTGGTGGCCGCGTCGACGCCGTCAACGGCCGAGACCACGAACAGCGCCGCATCCGCTGCCCGCAGCCCGGCGCGCAGGTCACCGATGAAATCGACGTAGCCCGGGGTGTCAAGCAGGTTCACCTTCATCTCACCGACCGCGAGCGGCAGTACCGACAGGGTCACGGATCGTTGCTGATGGATCTCGGACGGGTCCGAGTCACTCACCGTGTTGCCGCCCACGATAGAGCCGAGCCTCGTGATGGCGCCCGTGGCCGCGAGCAACGCTTCGGTGAGCACGGTCTTACCGGCGCCCGACCGGCCGACCAGGGCCACGTTGCGGATCTTCTCCGGCCGCTCCGGCGGTGCCCCCGACGACGACGCCCGGCGCTGATCCGCCCCGCCCCGGCCCGCCGCTTTCCCCGTTTCCTGTGTGCCTTTACCCGACATGAGCAGCTCCCGACGTCGTCGTCTCGACTTTCCGCACTGTTGTAGCCGATTTGACACCCAGATATGCCTGCACGGCAAGGGGCGAGTGCCGGCCGGCCGTTCGGCAAGTCCACGATCATCGGCATCCCGTTCGGAATCGCCAACTTCAAGCTGATCCCGGTCGCGCTCATGCCGCTCGGCAAGCAGATCGTCGACCTGCCTTAGCGTCCCGTCGGGAGCCGCCATTCCCTGGGTCGAGCGTGCCGAGACCAGCTCGCGCCAAGCAGCGACCCCCCGTCAAGCATCGACCGCTAGACCTCAGGCGTGGCAGCTGCAAGGAGCTGCGGGAGCGCGTACCCCCACGCAATCCGCTCCTGCTCGAGCCGTACATTTCCCTCCGAACGGATGCGCTCCAGCACCCGTTGTTCCCCTGCCGTCAGCGTCGGATAGGATCCGGCAGCCGGTTTTGGCTCGGACACCCACAGGTCGCGGTACGCCAGCAGCGTCTCCTCATCCATGAGAACGCTCGTCACGTTGGTGCAGTTCACGCGCAGTGCGTGCAGGATGCCGAAGCCGTCCGAATCGAGATCGCCCCAGTAGATGACGCGGCCACCGTGAACCCACGGGATTCCGCGCAGTCGCGGCGCCGCATACCCTCCGCCGTGAACCACGACGGCACCGGCCAGGTTGGGCATCGCGAACATCGTTTCCAGGTTCTCGAAAACGAACACGACGCTCGGCGCGATGTCGAGAGCGGCGAGCTCCTCCACCGGTGCCATCACGTCGCATAGTCCTCCGGGCCGCAGTGCCGGGTCGAGAAATCGCGCGCGCACCAGGTTGGGTGCCTCAAGCAGCCCAAGCGAGAGGCGCCCGCTCACAGCGGCGTGCAGGCCCTCGACGACCGCTCGGTGACCTTCGAGCCATTTGGTGTCGATCCCGCGAATTGGCAATTGCCGAGTCCGCCGGCCGGATGCCGGATGATCGACCAGCCACGCCACAACCGACAGCAACGTGGTGAAGTCGGGCTCCGCCAGCTGCTGCAGCGTGCGACCATGGGTGCGAATGGCCGCGGCGAGGGCATCGGCCGACGCCGCCCGAGCGGCAAACGCACCCCGAATCAGCGCCGACCGGTCACGCAGCACGCGCCAGTCTCGCCCGGGCGTGCTGCCGGCGAAAGCCGCGATAGCATCCGCTCCACGCAGCAGGCACCGCTCCGGCACGGTTTGGGCACCGACGCGGGACCACTGGCGTTCCCCCCAGGTCACCTCAAGGGGGTCCGTGCCGGCATCAGCGCTCTGCCAGGCGTGCACCCAGGCAATAGCCGCCTCCTGGTCGTCGAGTGCTGCCCGCTCAGTGGGCGGGTGCAGCACGATCTCCAGTCGAGCATCCGCACCGCCGAAGGCTGCCCAGTCGCGCTGGTCGGCGAGAAGTTTCTTCAGCGCTCGTGCCCGTGCATCGGCGACGGTCACCATGCCCCGCGCAGGGGCCATCAGGCGCTCTCATCGTCGCGATAGATGACAGCGGCCGCGCGCGAATCCCGCCGGGAGGCGTTGGTGATCGACGTGATGCCGCCCACATACGGTTCGATCGTCTGCAGCAGTTTTTCCGGCGTGGCCAGGATCATGTGGAAGCCGAATTCCACGAACACGTCCATGGCCATGCGTGTGTAGCGACTGTCGGCCTTGTCGAAGGCCTCATCGAGAATGATCGTGGCGTAGGAGGGCAGCTCGTCTTCGTCGGCGGCCAGCTGGTAGCGCAGCGCGGCTGCGAGGCAGAAGATCACGAGCTTCTGCCTCTGGCCGCCGGAGAGCCCCGCGCTCGAGTCGTGCACATTCACCGTGCGCCCGGCGAGGTCCACCTCGTGTGCCATGAACGTGACATGCTCGCGCGTATCAAGGCAGCGCCGCTTCCAGGCCAGGTCGGCGTTGTCGCTCGACGCAAGGCGCTGCATGATCTGGCTGAGCACGGCGAAGCGCGCCTCGGCGGCGGCAAGGCCGTCGTCGCTCCACGCGCCGTCGACCACGGTCTTCAGATCGGCCATGAACTGCAGAACCTCCGGAGCTCGCCGGGTCTTCACCTCGATGCGCAGATACCGTTCCACATCAAAGCGCGAGCGACCGAGCGACGCGTTGACCGGCTCGATGCGATCCACCACGAGCTTCGGGGCATCACGGATGTCCGAGGCCAGGTGACCGATCAGGTCCCTTGATTTGTCGCGCAATAGTTTGAGAAAGTTGGCCTCGTGCTCGGGCAGACCGCGCGCCACGATGCCCGAAAGCAGCGCCCGATAGCCGGCGCGGTCGTCAATGGACGTGGTGAGGTCGCCGGCGGCCGCGACCCAGCGGGCTTTGAACGCGACGGCGCCTTCGGTGAACGTTGCGACGGAATCGTTGAGCAGGCGCTGGGCCACCCGCGCCTCGCCGTTCAGCGCCTCGCTCACCTTGCGGCCGACGTCGCCGATGGTTTTGCGGTCGAGCTTGCGCTGCATTTTTCTGTAGCGGGCCTCGAGGTCGGTCGCATCAACCTCCGTGACTTCACGCGCGTCGACCGCGCGCTCAAGATCGGTGATGAGTGCGTCGACCTCGGCCAGTTGCGCCTCAATCAGGCGCAAGGTCACCTCGTGGTCGCGCGCCAGCTTCTCGACGGCGGTGAAGCGCTCGCGAGCCTCGGTCTCGGCCGTGATGGCGTCGTGCAGTTCAGCATTTCCGGTGGTGAGCACGTCAAGCTGGCGGCGTCTCGTGCGCACGAGCTCGTCGGCCGACCGGGCATCGATTTCCGACCATGCTTGGCTGAGCACCCGCTCGAGCACGCTTCGACGCCGGGTAGCGGCATCCCGTTCGAGCTGCGCTTGCTGAAGCCGCTCCCCGGCCTCGTAGTTGCGGCGCTCGGAGTCCCGGCGGCGCTCGAGCAGCAGGTCGACCTTGGCCTCGTTGTCGGCACCGAGAATCCAGTGGCTGCGCTCGGTAATCGCGTAGCGGTCGTTCTTCTCGTAGCGGCGCGCCGACTTCTTCACCTGGCCGCCGACGGTCACGCCCTTTTCCACTTGATCGAGTTCGTCCGGGTGGTCGACGCAGGCGTAGTCGAACTCCTTGGCCGTTCGAGCCTGCAGAAAATCGTGGAATGCACCGTCGCTCACCCGGATGCGGTGCAGCAGAGAGCGGGTGCTGCGCGCGGCCCGGGGCGGATCGGCCAGAGCCGGAACCGCCTCGAATACGAGGCGGGCGCCGAGGTTGCGGGCCTCCACCCGGCGTCGCACCTCGGGCAGAAAACTATCGCGCACCAGGAGCGCGCTTGCGAGCGGGAACAACACGCGTTCGATCGCGCCGCTCCACTCGGCGAACTCGGGCAACACCTCAATGAGCTCGCCAGCGAAAGGAAGCGCGGCCTCGGTGACGCCGAGTTCCTCGGCCAGTCGCTTGCGGGCGAGCAGCAGTGCGGCGGGCAGGTTGCTCTTCCGGGTGCGTAGTTCTTTCAGTTCGCGGTCGATGTCGTCGAGTTCTTTGTTGCTGGTGAAGTACTGCTGGTTGTCGTGGTGGTCGAGTGCCGCGGCTGGCGTCGACTCCTGCAGGGCCCGGCGGGAGGATTCCTGCAATTCGGTGAATTCTTCGCTGTTCTGCGGAACGCCGGCAACGCCAGCGCCGGCCAGCTCCTCTGCGAAGCGCGTGTAGCGCAGCCCGGTGGCATCCGCCGCCTTTTGCGCCTCCTTCAGGAGCTCCTGCATTTGTGCGGCGTCGGAGCCGCCCAGCTGCAGGGCCCGCCGGGCGGCGGCGCCCAGCAGCAACCTCGAGTCGTCGAGCGCGGCATCCGCTCGCCGGGCGCCCTCGGCGGCCCGGGCCTGCTGGGAGCGCAATACGCTGCGCTCGTCGCCGGCCAGGCGCAGGGTGAGCTGATTTTGGAACGGGTCGATCAGATCCCCGAGCCGTTCTGCCTCCGCGGCGGCGGTCGCGGCGCTCTCGTAAGCGGCGATCGAGGTTTCCAGTCGAGTGAGGTGCTCCGCCTGGCGGCGCAGCTCGACCACATGCTGGTGCGCCTGGCTCAGTTCGCCGAACTGTTCCACGGCGTTCTTCGCTCGGGCGAATGTGGCCGGCTCGTCGAGCATGAAGGAGCGAAACAGCTGATCGAGGCTGCCGAGGTTCTTCGCCGACTGGGTCTTGTGCAGCAGGTGCAGGGCGTTTTGGCTGTTGATGCCGAGCAGGCGTCGCAGCTTCACGTAGAAGGCGTTATGCGAGCCGGTGGTCGTGACGACGGCGTCCGGCCAGGCGCCTTTGATGCGACGGGCCTCGATACCGGATGCGACGAACTCGCGAAAATCGAGCAGGCCCACGCTGGCACGGTCAACGAAACACACGTCCTTGAGGTCGGACTTGTCGACGCTCGAGCCCCGCAGGTGAAACAGCCGGGCAAGGGTGACGGGGGCGTCTCGCCCGTTTTCGAAGCGCAGCAGGATGCCGCTCCACGTTGCGGTCTTGCGCAGGTAGGTGCTGACAGCCCGGTCCAGGTTCTCGTCCGCTTCCTTGCTCCAGGCTCCGCGCACGTAGCTCACGAGGCTGCGGTCGTCGTTGCGCGCGGTGGATTCCTGCGCCGCAGCGTTGAAGCGCAGCCACTTGTCGGGCGTGAGCACGGTTCCGATCGCGTCGAGCAACGAGCTCTTGCCCGAACCGGACGCACCGGTGAACAGATGACCCTTGCGTGCCACGTCGATGGGGTGGTGCCCGTCGAAGGTTCCCCAGTTGAGCAGTTCCACACGAGCAAGCCGCCACTGGCCTACGTGGATGGGGCCGTTTGCGTTGTCGCCGTCGGTCGCCTCGTCGAGGCCGGGCATCTCAAGGATGGTCATGCGGACAGCCCCTCGGAATCGAGATCGGTGCCGTCGGAATCGGTACGGTCATCGGCAGGATCTCCGGCGTGGTCTGGCTCGTCGTCGGGGATGTCCATCGGCACGGCGCCGCCGGCCGCGGCGATGCGCCGATACTCTGCGCCGATCGCCTGGATCTGCTCAGCGTCCACGATCAGCCGCAGCACCGGGGATATCTCGGCGCGATCATCGGCACCGGCCTGGTGAATCACCCGCAGCTTGTTCTTCATGTTGAGCCACGACGAGTTCAACCGCCTGGCGAAGTCGCTCTCGTCGCGGTCGACGGTGCGATACACGCGCAGCTGCTCGAACACGTCGTCGCGGCCCACGATGACTCGGCCCTCGCCCTCCCCGGCGAGTAGCATCTGGCGCAGCACGAGCAGCATTGCGGTGTCGAGAAAGGTGAGAGCGGCGGAGCGAACGGCGCTCGGCACCTTGAGCTCCGTGGTGCTGACGTTCCGCACGAAGGCGAACTCCCCCACCCGGTCGAGCACGAGCTCGAGAAACAGTTCGTCCAGGCGCGATCGGATGCCGGCCTCATCGGCCAGCAGAGCCGACCACAATGCCGGGGACTTCACCCCCGCAAGGTAGGGACCTTTGATCAGTTCGAGCAAGGCGCGGCGCGGTTGTTCGCCGAGCACCCCGGTGTCGCCCTCCCAGAGGCCGGTCGCGGAGGCGGCATCCGTTTCGAAGGTATTTTCATCGGTCTGTGTCATGTCATTCATTGTCACAGTAGCCTTCCGGTGAAGCGGTGAATGGGGATGTCGGCGGCGCGCGGGGCGTGGTCGGTGCCCTGCCAGCGCACGGTCTCGGTGCCGTCGACCGCGATGCCCTGGTTGGCGGCGAGGGTAAGCAGACCCACGACGCTCGCCACACCCTGGCTCGCCGGGTGGCGCTCGAGTACCTCACCGACGGTGCAGTGCGGGGCCTCCGCGAGCAGCGCGTTCACGTTCGTGATGAGCTCGGCGAAGTCGATTTCGGTCTCGCGGGCGAGAGCGCGCAGGGCGGCGAGGTCGGCCACCCCCTGCTCGTGCTGAACAATGGGAGCGGTGGCGTCGAGGTCGGCGGGGTCGTGCAGGCGGACGCCGCCGATGCTGCCGAGCGCCACCGCCGACAGATCCAGACGCAACGTCGTCGACTGGTACGGCTTGATGTGGGTAGACGCCTCCACCCCGGCAGCGAGTGCGGAGCGCAGCAGGCCGCGCAGCACGCGGTCGCGCTGGTAGTCCTGCGATTGCACGTAGCGCCGCAATCCGCGGGCGAACATGGTGATCACCTCGTGGATCTCGCCGCTGTGGTCTTTCAGCGTGCCGATGAAGCGGCGCAGGTAGCGCCGCTGAGCCCGGCTGAGTTCGGCGGTGAAGTCACGGGCCAGCACACGGGCGATGTCGTCGTCGAACGCGGCGCCCACGGCGGGGTCGAGCACCAGCGCCGAGAAGCCGGCGAAGCTGCGGCCTTCATCGGATTGCGCGATCAGGTCGACGCCGCGGAACACCTCGTCGAGCACGCTGCGCTGGCTGTCGTCGGACTCCACGATGCGTGCGCGCAGATCGCGGTTGAGGTTCTCGAATTCGGCGCGCACCCTGGCGAAGTCTGACGGGATCTCCTCTGCCTGCGCGAGGATATCGCGCACGCGTTCGACGGCGCGAGCAGAGTCGAGGGTGTCGAGTTCGCCGGCGTTGATGCGTTCGATCTGGGCGTCGAGGCGGTCGCGCTGCGCGTGCAACTGTTCGAGGCGCCTGGTAGCGTCGGGGTCCGTTTCGACGGCGAGCTGGCCGAGTTGCACGCCGATGCTCGCGAGCCGGGACTCGGTGACGGTCTGGCGCGGCGCTTCGAGCTGCTCGAGGATGCGGATCGCGGCGAGCGCGCCGGGAGCGAGCTCGAACGTTTCGCCGCGGGCCTCCTCCGCCGGACGCCGGGTGAGGAACCCTGACTTGCGCCACTCGGCGCAGTAGCCCTGGCCGCTCTGCGGCAAGTCAAGGCCATGGGCGCGCAGGGCATCAAGGTCGTGATCGACCCGCTCGTAGAACTCTTCGGCGGGCAGGCGGCGACTCTCGCCGCCGAGGTGCTCGCTGAGCAGTGCGGCAATGACAGGGGCGTTGTCAGCGCGGAGCAGGCGCCAGGTGGCATCCGTTTCGATGAGGTGCCGGAGCGCGTGGGTCTGGCTCACTGCGGACACGCGTTCACCTCCTTCGGCTGGTCGAACTTCCAAGAATAATCATGCAGCACGCCACCGACACGAGAACACCTCCAGCAAACACCACCCGTGTGGTGCCAAGTTTTCGGTGGGCTACCAACGCACGAGCACGTCGTTTACTTTCGGGACTAGCCCATTGAGGTGGGCCCACGGCACAGTCTTGTCGAAGTGCAACCGGCCCACAATTACTGCGGGGTGCACGCCCTGAGCGGCCGCACACCGCACGACGTCCTGGCGAGAGATTCTCGGGCCGGAGGGAACCGGGCTCCGGAGCGCCCACGTCGATGCGAGGGCATCCGCTTCGCGCTCCTGTTCGTCCATCGGCCCGGCGGCGATGTCGTCATCGATGGTGACCCCACCTTGGGCATGGCCGAGTACGACGTGTGCTGTCTCGTGCAGGAGCGTGAACAAGAGCTTATCCATGGCGTTGCCCCGCCCGGACAGTGCAATTACCGGTCCACGGTCATCGGTGAAGCACGCTCCGTCGAGCCTGCCGGACTTGAATGGCGCAAGGTACACGACGCGCACACCCACCCTGGCAAAGGTCCGCGGGATTTCAGAAAGCGATGCTAGCGACGTGATCGTACGCGTGAGGTTCTTTCCGATCTCGCTCAGCCCCGATTCGTCGAAATCCTGGGCAGGGGCTTCGCTCGCCTTGGCGCGCGCGAAAGCCACCCACGCCGTCTGCGCCGGCGACAGAGCTTCAGCCTCCGCCGAACGGCGGGCAGCCAAAACAAAGGCAGGGATCTGCGTACTGGAGGTAATACCCAGGGCCTCCCAGACCTGTTTTTCTTCAAAGCCGATGTCACCTGCCGTGATGAGACCACGCTTCCTCAACTCAGTGAGCGGCACTAGTCCCGCCAAAAGGGAGCGCCGCTCAATCGCCGCAAGTTTCTCCGCCTGAGCCGTGGCTTGCAGCCACAACGCGAATCGATTCTGAAGGTTGAGCCACGTGGAGGCTTCAGTACCCGTAGCCGTAGCAATCTCGGCCGCGGTTTCTGCGGTGATCGCCTTCTTCCCGTTCAGAATTTCAGACACCGCCTGCACTGGACGGCCGATGATTCGGGCGAATTCCCCCACGCTCCAATCCCGCGCGTCGATTTCGTCGCGCAGGTATTCGCCCACCGGAAATGCCTCAGCGACAGTCTCGTCAGTACGGTCGTTCATGATGTCCTGCCTACTCACCCTCTAGTGGTAATCGACTATTTTGATGACAATGATTTGATTTTCCAGATCATTCTTTGTGAACTCAAGAATGAGACGCCATTGCTTGTTGAGCCTCACCGAATGGAAGCCCTTCAGCTCGCCCTTCAACTGCTCCAGGCGCAGCCCCTTGAAATTCCTCAATTCCGCCTGACTTGATGCCGACTCAAGAAGCCCGATCGCCTTTCGAAATGCCCGTTCCAGATCAGCGCTGTACCGCGGTAGGTGGAAACCCGGCTGGCTCGCGAGTGCACGCAGGTCATCATCGTCATAGGCAATTCGCACTCCCCCTCCAAGCTTTTCACCCTTAGGGTGAAATGAGTATATACCGAATTCGGGTGTTATCGATGATCAAGTTACGCGAAGCCACTGACACAGCCGGGCCGGGCCGCAGATCCTGGCCGATCAGTACCTGACTGTCCCCACCCGACAGGGCGCCAACCCCGGTCTGAAAGCCGCTTCGCTGGGCGTGCCGGCGGATCGGCTACCGCATCAGCGGAAACGCGCCCGCCAAGCGGGCCAGGGCGGCCTCGCCAATAATGGGGATGCCATAATCCCGAGCTTTTCGGGCCTTGCCCGAAAGCGAGTCGGGGTCAGCGGCGACCAGCAGAGCCACCTTCTTGGTCACGGCGCTTTTCGGGGCGAAGCCACGGCCCAGGAGTTCCGCTTCCCAGTCGCTGCGGGCCCGGGCCATATCGCCGGTGAGCACGACAAGATCACCGAGGTGCAGTTCAAAGTGCGCGTTGGTCACCACGACGGGCGACGGGTCCGGCTGGTCGAGGGCCGCGTCGAGCGCATCGGCTGACATGTCGAGCAAGTTGGCGACGTCGACGAGGTCAGCCATCTCATCCGTGGTGAGGATGCCGTCGGACCAGGCGATTCGGGCGAGGGCGGTGAAGTACTCACTGTGCAGAAGCTCGCACCGATGACGGCTGAGGCCAAGGTCGGCGGCGAGCAGCACGAGGGCCTCGGCTTCATGGGCGGAGAGGTGCCGGTCGAGCAGGCAACGATCGAGCAGCGCGAGGTAGTCCTGGTGCTCGGCCGGTCCGGTAATTTCGGGTAGGCGGGTGCTGATGCGTGCCAGAAAAGTGGATGCCGTTTGTTCCTGTGCAAAGTCGGGCCGCGGATACCACGGGCGCGTCGCTGCCGACATGCTCGGCCAGCGGTAGTCGGCTGCTCGCTCGAGCGAGTCGGCCCAGATGCTCGGGTCGGCGGCGCTGGCAATGTAGCTGGCCAGCAGTTGGGCAGTGGCGTAGGCGTCGACGGAGGCGCGGTGGGCGCCGGTGAGGTCGATATCGTAGGCGGCGCAGCAGTCCGCGAGTGACCGGCCGGTGCCGGGGAGCAGGCCGCGGGCAAGCTGCATGGTGCAGAGGCTAATCACCGGGCCGATGACGGGATGGTCGGCGCGGGCGAGTTCGGCGAGCAGGAATCGGGTGTCGAAGCCGGCGTTGTGGGCAACGATGACGCGGCCGTCGAGCAGAGCGATGAGCTGCGGGGCGACCTGGGCGAATGTCGGAGCGTTCATGACGTCGGCAGCGCGCACGCGGTGGATGTCTTGGCGCCCGAGGTCGCGGCCCGGGTTGATCAGCGTTTCCCATTGACCTTCGACGTGACCTTCGGCGCTGACATAGACGACGGCGACCTCAATGACGCGGTCGTGACCGCCTGGGAAGAGCCCGGTCGTCTCGAAGTCGATGACGGCGAAGCCGGGTGCGGGCATGATGCTCCTACATTTGGACGGGGTGGTCGTCTCACTGTAGCGACGGGGGTAGACGCGCACGCCTTACATAGGCGTCATGGGCACCTATACGTCTACTCCCACACCGTTTGCGTGCAGGCTCAGAATTAGACGCCCAAAGCTCGGGCTGCAAAATACTCGTAGAGGCTGGATTCAATCGGGCTCTCCAGATCCAGCGTCATCGAGACGACATCAAGCCCGTTCCCGCCATCTCCATCCATTTTCGTCTGGCGGGCGCCTTGAGATGTAGCTCTGCCGAGGTAATAGAAGTCGGTTCCCTCTGCATCGTCCTTCTTGGCGAACACATGGAGCGGAAGTTGGTTGTCAACAATCGCTTGCACCTCTCGACTCGCAAGAGTGCGCCGGCTGCGGGTGAACCAAGTCAATGTTGACGGGTTCAGAAACTCGTCCTCATACTGAGTGCTCTCGGAGACCTCGGACCCCTTGTGATACGTGACAAAAATAGGGCAGCTGTTCGAGTCAAAGTCGACCTTGTATCCGTATATCGTGCTTTGCTGGTTCGACTTCCAGTTGAGCAGTCGGCAAACATCTTTGCGGGAATATCGTTGGCCCACCTCAAGCTCGCCGGTCCACTTGTATCGGTGTCGAGCAAGATACAGCCC